>OLNX01000707.1_pt1 | contig 31999 bp, 35 predicted proteins | sample 1672611 | NCBI WGS metagenome assembly OLNX01 (sample SAMEA3136705, study PRJEB25190) | human gut metagenome | reverse complement strand
TTTTATGCGTGAAAACGCGCGGGTCGGAGCGGAATCTCTTTTGTCAAAAAAGGGCGGCGCCCTTTTTTGACAACCTGATTTCAATACCCCGCTCCCTGGGTGACGATCTTCGCCCACAGCACGGGGCCCACGGCCCCGGTGGGGTCGATGCCCAGCTTTCGCTGCAAGGCCAGCACAGCGGCCTGGGTGCCCCGGCCGAAAATGCCGTCCTCCGCCACGGTGGGAATATCCGGGTCCTGGGCCGCAATGCGATTCAGCTGCTGCTGCAAAAGCAGTACCGTGTCGCCCCGGTCCCCCAGAACGATGAACCGCCCCGGATAAATCTCCCGGGCAAACTGCTGATAGTCCTCCGGCAGGTCCTCCAGCACATCCTCATAGGCCTGCTGGATGGCGTTCCAGGTGTCCCGCCCCACCACGCCGTCGGCGGGAAGGCCCGCATAGCTCTGGAAGGCATACACCGCGTCCAGCATCTCCTGGTCAAACTGGTCCGTCAGCCGGATAGGCGGCAGCTCCGGCAGGAAATACCCCAAAAATGCCAGATAAAACCGCACCGTCCGCACCGCCAGGCCGCTGTCTCCGAATCGCAGGGCCTCGGAATACCGCCGCTGCACCTCGGAGATGGTCAGCCCCTCGCCGGTAAGCTCCGACAGGCCCTTGACCCCGTTGTAGAGCTGCTTGATCTTGTACCAGGTGGCCTTGCCCACGATGCCGTCCTGGGTCAGATTGAATATCTGCTGGAAGGACTTCACCGCCTCCTCCATGGGTACGTCGAACACCGTGGACGGCTCCGGGATCTCCGGAATGGCCGGATAGTTCCGGCGGATGCGGTTGAGCTGCCGCTGCAGAAGCAGCACGTCGTTGCCGACATCGCCCCGTCGCAGGGGGCGGCCCGGGTACGAGGGCACGCTGCCCCCTACCGGGGCGTTGAACACAATGCTGATGTCCCCGCCGTAGTAGTATTGCAGGATCTCATAGGGGTTCATGCCGTCCTGGGCCAGGTCCACGCTGCCCCACTGGGACAGTCCCCCGCACTGGGTCCGCACCCCGTCGCAGAACTGGGCAAACAGAGGCTCCACGCTGCCCTGACGGACGATATAGTCGTTGAAGCTGTCGTCCACGATCTGGCTGATGTTCTCGAAAACGTCTCCTCCCTCCACATAGGCCTGGTCATACTGGGTGGTGTTGGTGATGTCATAGTCGTATCCCCGGGTACGGTAATACTCGGTATACACCCGGTTCAGGGCGTAGGAGATCTGGGCCAGGATGTTGGCCCGGATGGCGCTCTCCGGCCAGGTGGGGTAAATTTCGTGGGACGCCACGTTCTTGATGTAGGAGGCAAAGGGCACCTCCACGTTCCGTGCGCCGGACCCCGGCGGGCCCAGGTGTACGGTAATGGTCTCCGGGACCACAGGCGTTGCAGGCATCGCGCTCCCCCCTTATATCACCGGCTCCAGCATCACCGGCAGAATGGATTCGATGCGGGCATACACCGTAGCCTCCCGGTCCTCCTGGGGCACGAACATGGGATGCCGCACCGACACCAGGTAGTCGGTGCCGCTGATGGACGCGGTGTCCGGCGCCTGGGACCAGGCAGCGGGCAGAGCCGGCAGGGCGATGCCCTGGACGATACCCGATTCATCGGTCAGCCCCCGGTAAAACGTGTGGGTCTGGCCCCCGAACCGCCGGTATACCTCCACCCTTGCCCCGGCCACCGGAAACGTTCCGCCGCCGGAGGCCACCTGCACCCGCAGGCTCCCCTGGTCGGGGTGGGCCTGCAAAAACGTGGACAGGGGCACATGCTGGGAAAAATCGGACATAGACATACATCCTTTCCTGAAAACTTCCCCTCAGTATATGCCCCCCACGCATAAAAAATGCGCCCCGCAGGGCGCATTTTTTTGCAGTTGTTTACTGCACCTGCAGGGGCGTTGCGGAGATCTCGCCGTCCTGCAGGGTGTGGAAGCAGGCTCCGCCGATAGAGATGCTGTCCGGCGCGATGCTGCCGTCCGCCAGCCGCTGGTCCAGGGTCATGCCGTAATAGGCGTAGGCCGTGCCCTCCTTGAAGGTCAGCTCATAGGTGGCGTCGCAGAAATAGTTCTTCCCGTCGATGGTAATCATGTTCCATGCGTGACCCTCTCCGGTGTCGGTGCTGCCGGAAACCAGAGTGCTCTGGACGCCGATGCGGGTGAACAGCTGGGACAGGGCCCCGGCAAAGGTGATGCACACGCCCCGGTGGTCCACATACGCGTGGTACGGATTGCGGTAAGCACCGTTTTCCAGGGTGGCGTAGTCATAGGTCATCAGCGGGCAGAAGGCGTGATACAGCTGCTGGGCCCGCAGGGCGTCGGAGGCGGACACGTCCACCGCCGCCAGGATGCTGTTGGCCGCCGACGCAAAGTCCGAGATCATCCGGTCATGCTCCGCCTTGGTCTTGGTATAGCTCCAGTGAATGGTCTTGGTCTGGCTGTCGTACCCGGTAAGCATATCATATTCTCCGTCGGCATAGAACAGCGGGAACTCATAGAACATGATGGAGGTGAACAGGTCCGCATAGAACTTCTCCGGGCAGGGGCAGCTGGTCTTGTAGGACAGGAAGGCGTCCACGAAGTCCATATAGAACGCCGTGTAGTCGTTGCCCATCTGCTCCAGGGTGTTCCGGGACAGGGAATAGAAGTTGTACACATACTTTCCGTTCCGGATCACCGGCTGCATCTTCTCCGGCAGGGGGATGGAGGGGTCGTAGTCGCCGGAAATGGTGGCCTCGGGATAGGTCAGCTCCGGCATGGCCCGGCCCACGTCCACGGTTTTGCCCACCTCGATGAGGCAGGGATAGAGATACAGGGTCCCGGCCCCGCGATAGTTCTGCAGCATTCCCTGCACGGTGACGGTGCAGTCCCGGAAGTTCCCCAGGCTGTAGGCGTCCGTTTCAAACATACGGATGCCGGTCTGGTTGTCGAACACCTCCGGGCGATCCAGCAGCGCGGTCAGGGTCACGTTCACCGGCTGTTCCGTCTGGAGATACCAGCCGTCGGCGTCCTTGCGGACGATCCCCACCAGCACCGCCCCGGCCTCCGTCTCGATGGAGATGGGGTCCTTGCTGGTTTCTTCCTTCTTGGGCTCCTCCTGGGAGGGGGTCTCGCCGGGGTCCGTCCCGGGGTCCTGGCCGGGGTCGGTTTTCTTCGCGCACCCCGGCATCAGAAGAAGCACGCTGAGCACCAGGCACAGCAGCGCGGTCAGTTTCCGTTTCATTGGTTCAAGCCACTCCTATTTTTCAGTCTGCTCCTGTTTTACTCCCTTTTTCCCCATTCGTCAAGGGATTTTTCCGGCCTATTCCAGAATCAGTGTGGATTTGTAAAATACAGAGTTGCCAACTCTGTGTTTTTTTGCTACAATTCCTACAGATACGTCAATATACTCGAAAATTGGAATTTTCTGGTAATTTCATTCTTCCCATAGCGCAGTGAGTGGATTTGAAGGGAGATACATGTATGAGAAATCCGTATTTGAAGGAAATGAATATTTTCATGGCACTGCACTGGAAGGATACATTGGAAGCTAACGGTTTCTTTGCCCTTCGTGACTTCACTGAATGGGTTCGCGTGGTGAATGGAAATGTCATGCAGATCATCCTATGTTCTGGATATACACTGCCAGAAATTCTCTTTTACTCCCAGACTCTGTCAGAGTACATGTGGTGCAATTATCGCAACCAGACAGACATGACATCCTATTCGTTAAATTTTTATCGGAATGTCAGTGCACAATATGATGAGAACTGTCGTTATATATGCACAAATAATGATTTAAATATGCAGTTGCAGTATACTATTGAAACATTGAACACGATCCATACGGCCCAGGATATTCTATCGTATCCCCATGAAAGAGAACTCGTTTTTCATAGGCGGCCTTGCCTTTGGTATGATGCTGGTGATATGGATGGCGTGTGGAAAGCCCTGGAGAATGTCAAGTGCCCTACTTCCTATTACTTTCAGGGAGATGTTCCTCCGGAAAAGCTGAAACGGGACTATTGGCGGGTATGGAAACCCATGACGGCCTTCGTAGCCCAGGACTGCCTGGCCACGGGGAGTCTACAGCCCTTGGCGGACTTCGCGGAGGAATCCAGGGAGTTCAACCTCAAGTACCTGAAGCGCTATATGCCGTGGCTGCTGAAATAGAAACAGCATACACCCGATCATTGTAAAAGGGGGCTTTGGCATGGACGCGGCTGTGGAAAAGGAAATTGTACGGAGGTACTTCTCAAAGGCGCGCCAGGACCGCGCTTTATACGCTCTGCAATCATCAAAAAGGCATTCATACATCTGGAAGCTGGACGAGTCGTTTTTCAGGCGCACCGGCCGCCAGGAGTTCTCTCCCGGAAGTGATATCCGTTCGGAGCTGAAAAGGCAGGGGTGCGGCAGGTTGTGCTATGTGATTTCAATCGAAGAATCCATCGACGGGACCTACGCTCCCGTTGAGGATGCGATCCAATCGACCATTGGAAACGGCCCTGCGCTGATGGTTTTCAATGAGGCCAACCTGGCTTATTTTGAGGGCGAGCACGAAATCGGCTCAAAGACAAAAAGATTTCTTATCCGGGCTTTAAGCCGCGATGGGTGAGTTTTTACCGCTGGGAAGATATAGGAGGAAAGCAGATGTCACGAAAAAACATACCGCAAATTGATGCGCTGGTCCAGCGCACCTTCGCGCAGAAAATGTGGGATAACGGGTTCCATCCCTATAAAGACCACACAGAGTGGCTGCGCCTGGTAGATGGAAATATCCTCCAGATCGCTTTATTTTACGAGTATCTGACCATAGACCTGCGGGTGGAGTATTACGCACAAACGCTGTCAGAATACCTATGGTGCAACTATCGCCAGTCCAATATACGGGGTTACATTGCCGGTTATTTTTGTGACATGCTCGGAAGGTACAAGCTTGGCGATCCGGAAATGTGTCGTGTGGCGGGTCCCTATGGCGGCACAGCGGTTTGGATGAAATCTCAGGACCTCTACTGGCAGATGGAATGTGCTCTTAACGCCCTGAACGAAGTGCGGACACCGGCAGACATCCTGAAAGTATCTCCCGCTGAGGTCGATCGTCCGGAGCGTCCCTGCCTTCGGTATGAAATCGGCGATGAGGCCATGACATGGGCTGCTCTGAAAAATTCAACCTATATCAATAAACGTGACTATGATCAGGATATTCCTCTGGAAAAACTGAAACGGGACTATTGGCGGGTGTGGGAACCTAAGACGGCCTTCGTAGCCCGGGACTGCCTGGCCAAGGGAAGTCTACAGCCCTTGGCGGACTTCGCAGAGGAATCCAGGGAGTTCAACCTCAAGTACCTAAAGCGCTATATGCCGTGGCTGCTCCACTAACCATCCGCGCACCCTCTGATATAATACGCCCCCTCCGGCAATGCCGGAGGGGGTTCGTTTATTCCAGAATCAGCCAGTTTTCTTCCTTTTCGGTGACGTAGCCCACCTGGGCCGCGGCGGGAATGCTGTCCCGCAGCTCCCGCAGGCAGGCCGCCGCATCGGCGGGATCCACCGCCATCAGCAGGCCGCCGCTGGTCTGTGGGTCGTACAGCAGGTCCTGCATGGTGCGGCTGACGTCTCCCCGGACGGTGACGCCCTTCTGGGCGAAATCCCGGTTCCGGTATGCCCCGGCAGGAATCAGGCCCATGGCCGCCAGGTCCCAGGCCTCCGGGTGGAAGGGGACGTTCCCGCTCTGGATATGGACGGTGCAGCCGCTGCCCTGGGCCATCTCGAAGCTGTGGCCCAGCAGGGCGAAGCCCGTCACGTCGGTGCAGCTGTGGACCCGGTATTTCACCATAATGTCCCGGGCGGTGCGGTTCAGGGTGGCCATCTGCCGGTAAATGCGGTCCATCACCGCCCCGCCGGCCAGCCCCGCCTTGGCGGCAGTGGTCAGCACGCCCACGCCCAGGGGCTTGGTCAGCAGCAGCACGTCCCCGGGCCGGGCCCCGCTGTTGGTCAAGATGCGCCGGGGGTCCACGAACCCCGACACCGCCAGCCCATAAATGGGCTCCGCCCCGTGGATGGTGTGGCCGCCGGTGATGATGGCCCCGGCCTCATAGGCCTTGTCATACCCGCCCCGCAGCAGCTCCTGCACCATGTCCTGGGTCATGGACTCCGGCAGGCACAGGATATTCAGCGCCAGCTTGGGCTCCCCGCCCATGGCGTATACATCGCTGATGGCGTTGGCCGCGGCGATCTGTCCATACAGGAAGGGATCGTCCACAATAGGCGGAAAAAAGTCCGTGGTCTGCACCAGGGCAGTGTGCTCGTCCAGATAATACACGCTGGCGTCGTCGGACTTGTCATACCCCACCAGCAGCCGGGGGTCCGAATGGGTCCGGAACCCGTCCAGCAGCTTCGCCAGGGTTCCGGCGCCTACCTTGGCTCCGCAGCCGGCACAGGCGGCCAGCTTCGTCAGCTTCACTTCTGTTTCCATGGTCATTCCTCCTATCCCAATAGCCGTCCCAGGCCCACAAATATACAGCCCAGGGCGAAAAACGCCGCCAGCACCGCCGCCACGCTGCGGCAGAACCTTTTGGGGCCCAGCTTTTCCAGGTCCATAAACGGGTATGGATACAGCAGCCTGGTGTGGCCGATGGGCTTGCCCGTCCGGGCCCGCAGCATGGCATACGCAAAGTATGCCAGTGGCAGCACCAGCCACCACACGGCGGACAGCACCGTCAGCCCGGACTTATCGCCCCACAGCACCCACTGCATCACCACCAGCCACGGCGTTCCATAGTGGACGCACAGGTTCCCAAAGCTGCCGCCGAAGTCGGCAAATTTTTGCCCCCGTCGCCTGGCGTCCGGCACCAGCACAAAGTGATACACCAGGTGCGTTACATAGATGCACAGGGTCATGGCCAGGGCCACGGTGCTGCCGGTCAGCAGCCGCCGCACCCCGCCCGCCGGGACGATAGCCAGCGCCAGTTCGTATAAAAGCACCGCCAAATTGCTGAGATTCGTATAAAAACAGAACATCCCGGCCCGGATGTGCCCCGTCTGCGGCAGGGTGGAGTGCAGCAGCAGCCCCAGAGCCCCCAGCAGGAAAATTCCCGCCGCAGAAAGACGCAGTCCCATGCTCACCCCTCCTCCGCCAGCTGCCGCAGCAGCCGGATCTCCGCCGCGTACCCCGGCAGGTCGTTGGGCGTTTCCAGCACCATGGGCAGGCCCCGCAGCGCCGGATGATTCACCACCCGCCGGATGGCCTCCAGGGGCATGGCGCCGCCCAGCAGCACGGCGTGCCGGTCCTTGTGGCTGCCGCAGGGGTTCAGACTGTTGTTCAGGTGTACTGCCCGCAGCCGGTCCAGGCCGATGACCCGGTCGAACTCCGTCAGCACGCCGTCCAGATCGCCGCAGATGTCGTACCCGGCGTCCCACACATGGCAGGTATCCAGGCAAACCCCCACCGGCAGGGCCACCCGATCCATGATCTCCCGCAGCTCCCGGAATTGCCCGCCGAGCTCCGTGCCCTTCCCGGCCATGGTCTCCAGCAGCACTGTGGTCCGCTGCTCCGGCCGCAGCACGGCGTTAAGGGCCTGGGCGATCTGGCGGATACCCGTCTCCGTACCCTGGCCCGTGTGGCTGCCCGGGTGGAGATTGTAATAGTTCCCCGGCAGGTGCTCCAGCCGGTCCAGGTCATCCGCCATGGTCTGAACGGCAAACTCCCGGGTCCGGGGCTCCTTGGAGCAGGGATTGATGGTATACGGCGCGTGGGCCACCAGCGGCCCGAAGCCGTGATCCGCCAGCAGCTGCCGCAGCGCCGCCGCATCGGCGGGGTCCATGGCCCTGGCCCGGCTGCCCCGGGGATTCCGGGTGAAAAACTGAAACGTATTGGCCCCCAGGGACAGCGCCGTCCGGCCCATAGCCAGAAAGCCCTCCGATGCAGACAGGTGGCATCCTGCGTACAGCATCCCGCCGCCCCCCTTCACAGCCAGAGGGCGGCGCAGTCCACCCTGCCGTCCTCCAGTGTGATGACGCCATAGGTCCGCCGGGGACTGGGCCCGATGCACCCGGGATTCATCACCCAGAAATCGCCGCTGCGGTCCACCAGCGGCTGGTGGGTGTGGCCGAACAGCAGGATATCCGCCCCGCACTCCCGGGCGGCGTACACGGCCGCCATGGGGCCGGACTTCACATGCCGGGTGTGGCCGTGCATCATCAAGATGCGGACGCCGCCCAGCTCCGTCAGCCGCTCCGGCTGGTCCGCGCTGCCATAGTCGCAGTTGCCGGGCACCCCCAGCAGCGGGATCCGGGGATACAGCCGCCCCAGCCGGTCCGCGTCCCGGGCGCAGTCCCCCAGATGGAGGATGGCCTGGGGCTGCACCAGCTCCACGCACTGCTGCATAGGGTCCACGCACCCGTGGGAATCGGATAAAACCAGTATACGCATAGCACATACCCTTTCAACGCTTGTTTTCCGTTATTTTACCACACCTTCCCGGGGATTTCCAGTCTCCCCCGTCTTTGCGGAAAACCGTTTTTCCGCTTCCGCAATTCAGAGAAAATGTTGACTTTCCCTCGCGAATATGTTATATATAATTTAACGGTATAATTGTAAAATAGTATGTTTTATGGAAAGGGCGCGTTTTATGCGTATCGAATCATTCAATTTTGCAGGTAATTCCGCCCATGGAGCCCGTGTAGTTTGGGCAAGGTGTACCCAAACGCTTTCCCCGGGCGCATAGACGGCTGCGCCGTATTCCGTCTGTGCGCCTGCCGCAGCCCATACGGTCAAAATCAGATCAGGAGGTAACGAGCATGAAAAAATTTCTATCCGCGCTTTTAGCGGCGGTCCTGCTGCTGTCTGCAACCGCCTGCGCGGCCCACGAGCCCGTTCTGCCCCCCAGCCGGTGGGGGGAGGGAGAGGCCAAAGGAATGCTTCCCCACACCTACTCCCTGTCGGAGGCCTATGACGCCGCAGAGGTGGTGGCCCTTGTTACGGTGGGGGATTGGCTGGAGGAGGAGCTGATCACCGGGCGAACCTTTTTCCGGACAACGGTCCAAAAAGTGTACAAGGGGGATATCCCCCATGAGTTTGTCCTGGCCCAGGAGGGCTGCTCCACCTGGACCTACCGAAATTATCCCGTATTCACCTATGGCAATCAGCTGCTGCTGTTCTTGATCAAATACGATGTGTCCATGTACCGGGATACCTACGACCTGGTGGAGTATCCGGACGCCTATGAGCTGATAAACACGTATTCCACGGTGATGTATGTAACCCGGGACGACAGCGGCATGTCCTACGTTCTGGACGCCCTGGGCATGATGACCCAATGGAGTCAGATCAATCAGCCCGCCGATTGCCCGGCCATTGCGCACCCGGGGCAGGAGCAGCTTCTTCAGATCAGGGACAATCTGACAAAGCAGGACCCGGTTCTGGCTGCCATTGCGCCCTCCCAGGCCGACCCGGACCGGCCGGTTGCGTCCTCCGGCGACCTCTATCGTCTGACCGACCTGGAGGACTATTTCGCGCGCCTGTCCGCCGATTATACATAAAGAGAGGAAGGTTCACCGTGAACAGATCATTTTTGCGGCCAGGGATTTCTTTTGTTCTGGCGGCGGTCCTGCTGCTGTCTGCAACCGCCTGCGCGGCCCACGAGCCCGTTCTGCCCCCGGTTCGCGAATCACAGTACCCAACCTACTCAATTCTTGCGAAGTACTACGATTTTCAGGAGGCCTTTCAGGAAGCGGACGTAGTGGCCCGCGTCACGGTGGGCGACTGGCAGGGAGAGGACCTGCACAACTGGGTCACGTTCTTCCACGCGGCCGTTCAGGAGTCTTATAAAGGGGACCTTCCCCGGCACTTTACCCTGGTGCAGGGCGGCTGCTCAGAGGCATCCTCTCCCAACTACCCCTTGTTTATAAACGGAACCGAGCTTTTGGTTTTCCTGAAGGATTATGACGGCAGCGGGGAAAAATATCACCCCATCACCGATTACAATACGGTACTGTATGCCGTGTATGATGAAAACGGCCACCGGTATTTTCTGGACAGCTTCGGGACCATGAGCGCTCAGGATACCCTTACACCCGGCAGGACCACGCTGACCGCCCAGGAGCTGACGCAGCTGACGGCCCGCATCGCCCAGACGGATCCCGTTCTGTCGAACGCCGTGGTCCAGGCCAATCAGAACCAGAAAGCCGTGATCTACCGGCAGTCCGACCTGGAGGATCTTTTCAAAAACCTGTCCTGACATTGCAGCAGCCCGCCCGCCGGGGTTCCGGCAGGCGGTTTTTTATAGGTTAAAGGAGCCCGGCACGCGCCGGACTCCTCTTGTTTATTAACCCAGCGCCCAGGCCTTCACATCGCTGCCGTCGGGGTCGGCGATGCGCAGGCCCGCCGTTACGTCCACCCCGGGCGCAGCCGCCCGGATATCCGCCACGGAGGTCTCGATGCCGCTGCTGCCGCTGGTGCAGAAGGGCCGGATGGTTTTCCCGGTCAGGTCATAGCTGTCCAGGAACGTGTTGATGATCCGTGGTGCGGTGCCCTGCCAGATGGGATAGCCCAGATAGATGGTGCCATACTGGGACAGGTCCAGCGGCTGGCCCGCGATCCGGGGCCGGGCCGCGGGGTCCTTTTGCTCCTGATTGGCCCGGCAGCTCTCGTCGTTGTAGTCCAGATCCTGGCTGGTATAGGGCTGCTCCGGCACCAGCTCGATCAGATCCGCCCCGGTCAGGTCGCGGATGCGTTCTGCCGCCGTCCGGGTGTTGCCGGTGCAGGAGAAATAGATCACCGCCACCCGGGTACCGGCCCAGCCGCTGCCGGTACTGCCGGTGGTATTTCCGCCGTTTCCGGCATTTCCGGTACTGCCTGCACCGCCGGGCACACCGGTACTGCCGCCGGGATTTTCCGCCGGGCCGCTTCCCGGGTCCGTGGCCCCGGGGGTCACGGCGGGGTCATCTCCGCCGGGGGCCACCTCCGTCTGCTTCTTTCCGCAGGCAAACAGGGCGCAGGCCATGCACAGGGCTAAAATCAGGGCAAAAACACGCTTCATGGGGCTTTTCCTCCTTATTTCCGTGATATTATTCTTCCTGCTGCTGCACCGCCGTGCCGCCCAGGCCGAAATCGTCGGCCACGGTGGCGCTGTCCCGGCGGAGCATGGTTTCCATGACCCGGATATCGCTGTCGATGTCCATGGCGTCGGCGCGGTACAGCTCATCCAGCTGCCGCTCAAAGCCCGCCACGATGCTGTCCATGGTGCTCTGGATTTTGGCCTTGGCCTGGTTGAGATTCTCGCCGCTGACCCCGGCCTCCTCAAACTCGGCGTAGGAATTCAGCAGCTTCTGGGTGGTGGGCAGATAGTAGTTCAGGAAGGTGCCGGCCTTGCCCTTTTTGGCGGGCTCCTTTTCGATGATGCGGAAAATCTTCCCCGCCACCTCCTCCAGCCGGTCGATCTTCTGGCTGAGGACAGGGTCGGCAATGCGGTCGTTGGCCCGGCGGATCTCCCGCAGGATACCGGAATAGCCCTGCTCCGCCGGGGCCGGCTCCTGGGCGGTCTGCTGCGGGGCAAAGTATGCCTCCGCCGCCTCCGGAGAGCGGAACAGCATGTCGCTGCTCAGGTCCACATAGGCGTTCTTGCCCCAGAGGCCCTTTTCGATCATGATCTCCAGGTCCCTTTCCACCTTCCGCTGGGGGACCTCCGCCGTGTCGGCCAGCTTTTTCAGAGACACGGCGTCCTGCCCGTGGGCACAGGCCAGATATTTGCCGAAGCGGCGGGCCCGGCGGGTCATAGAGGCGCTGCCGATGACCAGTCCCAGGCCTCCGGCGGCCAGGCCCATGGTGGGAAACAGCTCCGCCAGCAGGCTCCAGCTCAGAACTCCGGCAGCGGCGCCGACGCCCTGCACCATAGACACCAGGCCTGCGAAAAGCAGCACCAGGCCCACAATTTTCATGGTATTGGCCCCTTTTGCGGAGTATTGGGGCGTTTTCGTCACCTTTTTGCGGGTGCTGGAGGCTGTCCCGGTACGAGGCCGGGACGGGGCGGGATTCTGCTGGGACAGGCCGGGATTCTGCCGGGACACGGGCTTGCGCTTCGTGTCGCCGCCGAACAGCTTGGCCAGCAGCACAACAAGGCCCACCGGCCAGGCCACCGCGAATAAAATTGCGATAATGGCCCAGGAGCCAAAATCGTTGTCGTCCTTTTTTGGCGGACGGCGGGGCGGCTCCTGCCGGGTCTCCCCCTCCCGGTCGTCATAGGAATAGGCCATTACTTCTCTCCCTTCCGGCGGAGCTTGCGCTTGTTGCCGTGCTCGTCCACCACATAGGTGTTATCCAGCTCCCGGGCCAGATTTCCCACCACGGAGTCGATGTATTCCCGGCGCAGGGCAAGCTGCTCCTGCTTCTCCTCCGGTGTCAGCCCCTCCGCCGTTTTCGACTTGGCGGCCAGCTGGTTGATCCGGGCGATCTTCTTTTCATCCATCATCGGTTCCCCCTTACAGATAGCGCTTCAGGGTGATGAACACCCTGCCTTTTTTCGTTTGATTGCCGACCTCCTCCAGAACGCACTTGCCCAGACCCCGGAGGGTCAGGGTATCCCCCTGGGATACCGGGCGATCCGGCTTCTGGCAGTCGGTCCAGTTCACCTGGACCTTTCCGGAGGTCACGGCCTCGGCGGCCTTGCCCCGGCTGAGGGAAAAGCCCGATGCCAGCACGCTGTCCAGCCGCAGGGAGGACACCGTGTCCCGGATGTGCTTCACCTTTTCCTCCGGCGGGATCAGGTCCTCCAGAGGCAGGGACGCGGTGTGCAGCCGCACCCGGCCCGCAGCCGTCCACTCCGACAGCAGCAGCTCCGCCGCCGGTCCTGTGGCCAGTACGTCGGCCCAGCGGGGGAACACCAGAATGTCCCCCAATGTCTCCCGGGTGACGCCCAGGGCCATGAGACTGCCCAGAATGTCCCTGTGGGTCAGGGAATCCTCCTCATAAAACGAGGCCCGGACCACCCGGACGGCGTCCTCCTCCGGGGCCTCCTGCCAGTCCGGCAGGAACCACAGCTGCCGCCGCTGGGCCCCGTCGTATCCACCCCAGAAGGTATATCCCTCCGAGACGGACAGGGCGTTCAGCAGCCGCTGGGCCGCCGCCTGCTCCGCCGGGGACAGAAAGCCCGTTCCCTGGGGCAGATTTCTCCGGCGGCACTGCTCATACTTGTCCCAGACCCGGCCCAGCAGCAGCCGCTCGTCGCCGTTTGCCGCAAGCCGGTCCAGCATTTCGCGTTTATCCATGGTATTCCCCCAGATTCTGGGTGTGGTACAGCCGGGCGTAGGCTCCGCCCCGGGCCAACAGCTGGTCATGGGTCCCCTGCTCGGCAATGCAGCCGTCCTGGATCACCAGGATGCGGTGGGCGGCCCGGATGGTAGAGAGCCGGTGGGCGATGATCAGGGTGGTGCGGCCCCGGCTCAGCTCGTCGAAGGCATGCTGTATCCGGGATTCCGTGACGCTGTCCAGGGCGGAGGTGGCCTCGTCCAGAATGAGGATGGGCGGATTTTTCAGGAAAATCCGGGCAATGGCTACCCGCTGCTTCTGGCCCCCGGACAGCAGGGTGCCCCGCTCGCCCACATAGGTGTCGAACCCGTCGGGCATGGCGGCAATATCGTCGTACAGCTCCGCCCGGCGGGCGGCCTCCTCCACCTCCGCGTCGGAGGCGTCGGGCTTACCGTAGCGGATGTTTTCCCGGATGGTGTCGGCAAACAGGAACACATCCTGCTGCACGATGCCGATGGACCGGCGCAGAGAGTGCTGGGTCAGGCGGCGCACGTCGTGGCCGTCCACGGACACGGTACCGCTGTCGGGGTCATAAAACCGGGGCACCAGCTGGCACAGGGTGCTTTTGCCGCCGCCGGAGGGACCCACGATAGCCACCGTCTCCCCGGCCCGGACCGTCAGGTCCACCCCGTGGAGCACCTCGGGGCTGCCGTTGTCATAGGAGAAGGTCACATGGTCCAGGGCTACCTCTCCCCGTACGTCCGTCAGGTCCACGGCGTCGGGTGCGTCCTGGATGGTGGGCTCCGTGGCCATCAGCTCAATAAACCGGTGAAGGCCCGCGAAGCCGTTGGAGAACATCTCGGCAAAATTGGCCAGCTTGCGCACAGGACTGATGAACGTGGTGATATACAGGCTGAAGGTAATCAGGTCGATATAATTCAGCCGGTTCTTCATGATGAGCCAGCCGCCTGCGGCAATGACCGCCACGGACAGCAGGCTGATGAACAGCTCCATGCTGGCGTTGAAAAAGCCCATCTCCTTATGGAAGTTGCGCTTGGAGGTCTTGAACACCTCGTTGGCCCCGTCGAAGCGGCGCTGCTGCTCCGCCTCGTTGGCGAAGGCCTTGGTGGTGCGGACGCCGGAGAGGCCGGACTCGATCTCGGCATTGATGGCGCCGGTCTTTTGCTTGGCGGCCCGGGACGCCTGGGACATCTGGCGGCGGCGGTACATAACCACCAGCAGGAACACGGGGATGATGCAGCACACCACCAGGGCCAGCCGCCACTGGATGGAGAACATCACCGCCAGAGCGCCGATGATGGTGACCAGGGAGATGAACAGGTCCTCCGGCCCGTGGTGGGCCAGCTCCGTCAGCTCGAACAGGTCCGTGGTCAGGCGGCTCATCAGCTGGCCGGTGCGGTTTTTATCGTAAAAGTCGAAGCCCAGGTCCTGCATATGGGCAAACAGGTCCCGGCGGATATCGGCCTCCACCAGGATGCCGAAGGTGTGGCCCCAGTAGCCCACGATGAAGTAAAGCCCCGCCCGGAGGACAAAGGCCGCCACCACCAGGGCCATGACCGTGAAGAAAATGGAGAACTGCTTCTCCGGCAGCCAGTGGTACATGGCGGTGCGGGAGATCAGGGGAAAGGCCAGGTCGATGACGGCAATGAAGAAGGCGCAGGTGATATCCAGCAGAAACAGGCCCCGGTGGGGGCGGAAGTAGGACAGGAAAATGCGCAGAGGTCTGCGGGTGCGGTAGTCTTGGTTGGTCATGATTTCTCTCTTTCTTGGGTAAAAATACGCATAGTAATCCAGTGTGTTGTTCTGTATAGTATAACACACCTGATTTCCTGGCGCAAGGCGTTCTTTTCCGGTATAACATCCTATTCAGACATACGCAAGCTGCCCCCCTCCGATGCAAAAGCGCCGGAGGGGGGCAGTCCTATACTCTTGTCGCTATGGGATTCCGGATTTACCACTCCAGGTTCTTGCCGGTGGTCTTATCGAAAACGTGGGCCACGTTGCCGCCGAAGATCATGTTGACCTCGCTGCCCATGGGGAAGTGGGCGGCGGCGCCGTTGGTGGGGACGATGATGATCACGTCCTTGCCCTCGGCAGTGACATGCAGATGCACGGAGGAGCCCATCATCTCGGATACGTCCACCGTACCCTTGACCCCGTCGGCGCACAGCATGATATGATCCGGGCGCACGCCCAAGGTCACGTCCTGCTCCGCCACGTTATGGGCGGCCAGGCGCTGCTGCTTCTCCGGAGACAGCTCCACGGTAACGCTGCCCACAGTGACGGTGTACTTGCCGTCCCGGCGGGACAGCCTGGCGTCGAAGAAGTTCATCTGGGGCACGCCGATAAAGCCCGCCACGAACAGGTTCGCAGGGTGGTCGAACACCTCCTGGGGGGTGCCGATCTGCTGAATGAAGCCATCCTTCATGATGACGATGCGGTCGCCCAGGGTCATGGCCTCGGTCTGGTCATGGGTGACGTAGATAAACGTGGTGTTGATCCGCTGGCGCAGCTTGATGATCTCGGCGCGCATCTGGTTGCGGAGCTTGGCGTCCAGGTTGGACAGGGGCTCGTCCATCAGGAACACGGCGGGGTCGCGGACGATGGCGCGGCCGATGGCCACCCGCTGGCGCTGGCCGCCGGACAGGGCCTTGGGCTTGCGGTCCAGATACTGGGTGATGTCCAGGATCTCTGCCGCCTGACGGACCCGCTGGTCGATCTCGTCCTTGGGCAGCTTTTTCAGCTTCAGGGAGAAGGCCATGTTCTCATACACGGTCATGTGGGGATACAGGGCGTAGCTCTGGAACACCATAGCGATGTCCCGGTCCTTGGGCTCCACGTCGTTCATCAGCTTGCCGCCGATGGTCAGCTCGCCGCCGGAGATGTCCTCCAGACCGGCGATCATCCGCAGCGTGGTGGACTTGCCGCAGCCGGAGGGGCCCACCAGCACGATGAACTCCTTGTCCGCAATGTGCAGGTTGAAGTCCTGCACCGCCACAACGCCCTCGTCGGTGATCTGAAGGCTGGTCTTTTTCTCGGGCTCGCCCTTCTTGGCCTTTTTCTTCTTTTCGGTGTTGGGATACACCTTCTTGAGGTTTTTCAGAATGACCTCTGCCATATGCACAGACTGTAACCGTTCTGCCTCCGCAGGGAACGGTCTCGCGCCCGGCAAAGCCGCAGCGCCTTACGGCAGGTCTCCACACTGCCGCACCGCCAGTCTCAGCGGGACCTTGTTCCTCCTTTGTTTTTCCGGCAGGGGGCCAAAAAGTGGAGTGGCCGCCGCCGGTTGGAATAGGATACGTTTATTTTACCACCTCTTGCCGCCCTTTGGCAACCGCCTTTGGGCAAAATTTTCCGCATTTCGCTGCCTTTATAGGAAAACTTCGCAAAAAGTGCCGTCATCGCCCGTTCTTTTTTCTGTTATAAGCAGAAATTATTGTATTTTTCAGATGTTATCTATTGTAAAAGGATGCGAATTATGTTAAATTACTGTATGCCTGTTGGCGCACATATTATAGATAAAGTGTTCTTCGTGCAAGGACAGGCAAATTGTTTTAAAGGAGCGGGATAACATGCACAAAGCGTTCAAAGCCTGCACCGCTGTTCTGCTGGCCCTGGTTATGACGGTCAGCCTGGTCAGCGGCGCACTGGCAGTCGCCGTCCGCAATGATGACGACACCATCAGCTACGAGCCCCTGGAGCAGGGTGTTTACTCCAAGGGCGGCTACACCATCGACAAGGTCTCCCACCCCACGCTGGGCGCCGGAGAGGTGGACGGCATTCTGACCGGCGATCTGCAGGACCGGGGCCAGAGCTACTCCTGGTCCATGGCTGAGGCCGGTGACTACGTTTACATCGGCACCTGCTATAACTCCACCTACTACATCTATCACAACAACGTCAAGACGTCCCTGGACGCCATGAAGAAGGAGGGCAAGCTGGACCAGAACGTGGACACCAGCCGGGCCGCGGCAGATTTTGTGAAGGTCATGTTCGGCACGGACACCTTCGACGAAACTCCCATGTCCCAGTGGACCCCCCGTGATCATGGCTGTGAACCGCTACACCGGCGAGGCCCAGGTGATCTTCCGGGAGCGGGACATCCTGAAGGATTACCCCGACATCTTCCCCGGCTATCCCCCCTATCTGAAGGGCGTGAACTATCTGGCCGGCTATCGCATGGCCTTTGAATTCAAGGGCAAAATCTATTTCGCAGGTATGGGCAGCCCCACGGCCACCCTCATCGAGGTGGACCCCGAGACCAACGAGTGCTCCATCGCCTATCACAACATCAACTACACCCAGGGCGTGTCCAACGGCGTTCACGGCCTGCTGGTGTTTGACGACGAGATCTATATGTGCCTGGCCACGGACAACTACGACGGCAAGGGTACCCCCGGCGGCATCATCGTGGCCAGCTCCGATCCCACCGCGGGTCTGAGCTCCTGGCGGCGTGTGGCAGATCAGGACGACTTTGACGGCCTGCCCGCCGTTATGAAGACCGACGGCCTCAACGGCGGCGGTATCTGGGACATCATCGAGTATAACGGCTCCATGTACGTCACCGTGGTCACCGACAAGTCCATCGACGGCCACATCAACAAGCAGGGCTTCGCCATGTATCGCGGCGACAAGCACGAGGACGGCAGCTTCACCTGGACCCAGGTCATCGGTGACCACGGCACCAGCGGCTACGACTTCGGCCTGGGCATCAACTACTCCATGAGCTGCAACATGTGGGTGTACAACGGCTATCTGTACCTGGGCACCTACAACGATCCCATGCTGGACCTGGCGGAGATCCCCGCCTCCGGCAACTTCGAGCTGCTGTACAACGATCTGGACCACTCCATCTATCTGTACCGCATGGACGCCGACGGCAACTTCCAGCAGGTGGCCGGTAAGGACGACAACCCCTATTTCCCCGACGGCCCCATCGGCAACCTGGGCGCGGGTCTGGGCAACAACTCCAACCAGTATATCTGGCGCTACGGCGAGCACAACGGTGAGCTGTACATCGGCACCTATGACACCTCCACTCTGACCTATCATTTCACCCAGATCACCGATGGTCAGGTGGCCAATATGGACTATGCCGACATCAGCGGCCGGGCCGATATGCTGAAGGACGCCGTGCTGGAGGTTCTGCAGCAGCACGACAACAAGTATCTGACCTGGTTCCTGGACAAGGTCCTGTTTACCAAGTATACCGCCCATCTGTATCAGATGCTGGCAGGCTTTGCCACGGATATGTCCGCCGATAAGAACCCCGTGCCCGGCTACCGGAACATGCTGGAGGAGTATGAGGCCTTCAAGCAGAAGGTGTTCGACCTGCTGGGCGTGAAGCTGGACAGCGCAGACTTTGCCCAGGAATACGCCCAGGTCACCGGCGTGGCTATGTGCAGCGCCGATCCCCAGGGTCTGAAGGATGACCTGCAAAGCGCCGTGAAGGCCATCTTTGCCGCCCTGGACAAGGCCGTGTATGACGACACGATCCACAACTTTGTGTACTACTTCGGCTGCAACTACTATGCCCAGCAGAGCGAGAACGGCTTTGACCTGCTGGTGTCCAAGGACGGCGTGAATTTCGACGCCATCACCCGGGACGGCTTCGGTGACGGCTCCAACCACGGCCTGCGCACCATCTGCTCCACCGAGAACGGCGTGTATATGGGCACCGCCAATCCCTTCTACGGCACCCAGCTGTGGCGCATGTACAGCGCCGAGGACAAGCCCCTGGTGAAGGAGCATACCCATCAGTGGTCCGATACCTGGTCCTCTGACGGCGTGGATCACTGGCATGACTGCCTGGCCGACGGCTGCACCATCACCGACAACAGCCAGAAGGACGGCTTCGGCGCCCACGATTATGTGAACGGCGTGTGCTCTGTCTGCGGCCAGAAGCAGGATACTGGAGACAGCGGCAGCACCGGCGGCAGCGGCTCCGGCGGTGACGCCGGAGGAAGCGGCCAGCCCAGTCAGCCCAGTCAGCCCGGTCAGCCCGGTCAGCCCGGTCAGGGCGGCGACTCCGGCAACACCGGCAACAACGGCAATACCGGCAACAACGGCAATACCGGCAATACCGGCAATACCGGCAATACCGGCAACAACGGCAATACCGGCAACAACGGTCCCAAGACCGGTGACAAGGGTGCAGCTCTGTGGTTCGCCCTGGCGGGTCTGTGCGGCTGCGGCCTGGTGGCCATGGCGGTTACTCCTCGCTATAAGGGCAAGCGCGTTGCCTAACCCAATTTTTCAATAAGCAAAGCCCCCGGCGCGATGCGCCGAGGGTTTTGCTTGTTTCAGACAATTCTTCTTGACAGGTGCAAAAAGTCATCCATGTCAGGCAAAGTATTACACATTTTTCATCCAAGTGCTTGATTCTTATCCCTATATCTGGTATGATGTGCTGTACTACACGAATGGAGGACAGCGCATGCACGGTTTTTGGCGGGCCGCTCTGTACGCGGCGGCCCTGGGCGTTCTGGCCCACCCGGTGGGACAGGCCCTGCCCCGCCGCTGGTTTGACCCCCATCAGGCCCCCTACCGGTGCCGGGATTGGGAAAAGGGCGGACGGGTATATAACAAGCTGCACATCCGCCGCTGGAAGGACCGTCTGCCGGACATGAGCCGCCTGATGCCGGACATGGTGAAAAAGAAGCTGTCGGCAGCTGACCCCATGTCCCTGGTACAGGAGACCTGCGTGGCCGAGTGCGTCCACTGCTGGCTCATCGTTCTGTCTGTGGGCATGCTATTTTTGTGGAAAAGCGTGTGGTCCTGGCTGCTGTGGCTGGTGTACAACCTGCTGGGCAACGTGAGCTTTATCCTGATCCAACGCTATAACCGCCCCCGCCTGCTTCGACTGGCGGAGAAGGAGACAAAGAAGAATCTATGAAAATTGCTATTCTCTCCTGCAACACCGGCGGCGGACACAACGCCGCTGCCGCCGCCCTGGCGGAGGAGCTGGCCGCCCGGGGCCACGAGAGCAAAACCTACAACACCCTGGACTTTCTGCCCAAGGGCGCTGCGGACCTTATCAGCCGGGGCCACGATTTCGCCTATCGCTACACCCCCAAGCTGTACGGCGCCGGCTACCGCCGGGAGGAAAAGCGCCCCTCTCCCCTGCTGTATGAAAACAGCATCCGGGGCATTGGCCCCCTGTATGAGGCGCTGATGGATCTGGGAGCCGACGCGGCCATCTGCGTCCATGTGTTTCCGGCCATGATGATGACGGAGCTGCGGTGCAGCTACGGTCTGCGGATGCCCGCCTGGTTCGTGGCTACTGACTTCACCTGCTCCCCCGGCGTGGGTGAGCTGCAATTGGATGGCATCTGCATCCCCCATCCGGCGCTGACGCCGGAGTTTGAGGCGGCCGGTCTGCCGCGGGAGCGCATTTACGCTACGGGTATCCCCATCCGGCGGCAGTTCTGCCATATGCCGGACCGGGCCGCCGCCCGGCGGCAGCTAAGTCTGGACAATTGCCGCCACGTGTTCACCCTGGCCTGCGGCAGCATGGGGGCAGGCCCCCTGCGCTCCACCGCCGCCTGCATTGCCGGGCTGCTGGGCTACGACGACATGCTGGTGGCCGTGTGCGGCAGCAACCAGCGGATGCATCGCCAGATGATCGACGACTTCGTGGACAATCCCCGGGTCCGGGTCCTGGGCTTTACGGACCAGATGTGCGCCTATATGCAGGCATCGGACCTGCTGATCTCCAAGGCCGGGGGCCTTACCACCGCCGAGGCGGTGGCCTCCCGGACGCCGCTGCTGTATCTCAATGCCGTCCCCGGCTGCGAAAGCCGCAATATTGGCTTTATGACGGGCCGTGGCTATGCTCTGGCGGTGGAAAACGACGAGGAGCTGACGCCCCTGCTGTCCGGCGTGATTTCCGGGGCCATTGACCCCACAGCCATGCTGCGCCGCCGGGAGGAACAGTTCCCCCAGAATGCCGCCGCTGCCATCTGCGACCTGGCCTGCGACCAGGGCGTGACCATGTAATCAAAAAAAGAAATGCCGCCCCCAGGCGGCGTGCGCTTGTCAAAAAGGGCGACGCCCTTTTTGACAAGCGCAATTTTTATATGGGGACGCTTATAAGGATGGAGTTTTCCTCAACACCGTCAGCATCCAGGAGCGACAGCTCCAGAAAATTGTTGTAATACAGATCATCCGAGGGCAGCGGGAAGGTCAGCTGCCACTGGCCCTCTCCCAGGTATTCCGCTTCGGAGGGCGGCTCAGGCTCCAGGGAATAGTACCCTGCGCACTGCTCAAAGCCGTACAGCTGGAGCTGGTCCAGCATCACCTGGTCTGCGGGCAGGTCTATGTACAGCAGCACCGTCAGCTGGCCGTCGGCGTATTCATAGTCCAGCAGGCCCACTTGTCCGCCCTGCCAGGGGACCCCCACCCAGCTATCGGAGGGCACGGCAGGGACCTCGCTGGCGTCATGGGCCGGATAGGACGGGGTGTCCGGCTCCCGGGAGCCGCCCCAATGGAGCCGGACGCTGGATGCAAAGGACGCGATGATGCCCAAAACCACGAACAGCATAAACACCAGCAGAACCCGCTGGCCGGACGTCAGGCTGAAGGACCTGTGGGCCGGTTTTTTGCGGGCCTCGTCCTCGAAGCAGACCTTCTTCTCGTGGCACTCCTTCTTCTCAAAGCACACCTTGCCCCCGCGGGGGACGGAACGGCGCTCCTGCCCCGTCAGGTGATGCACCGTGCCGTCGGCGTCTACCCGCTCCCGCCGGGGCGGGCGGTTATACGCGCCGCAGGACGGGCAGCAGCCGTTTTTCTCGTAATCGTATATTTTCCCGCAGGCTTTGCACTGAACCATTGCCATACTGTTTTCCTCCTTATTCCCGCTCAAAGCTCACATAGCGGGTGCCCTGGAACGTCAGCCGTCCCCGGTCGCCCTCGGCCAGCATGCCGTATTCCGGTCCCGTCATCTGAAGCTCCATCCGGTCGCCGCTTTCCACCTGGAAGGTGACATAGTACCGGGAGGAGGTGGTGGACATATGGTCTCCGCTGTGGTGATGGGAAATATTCTGCCGCTTGGTCACCACCCGGGCCTCCACCGTCAGCCGGGGAGAATGGTTGTTTTTGTTCCACTGGGACAGGCCCCGGAACAGCGTTACCAGGATCATCACCGCGATCACGCCGAAGATCAGGAAAAAGACGATCTCAAACCCGCCGCCGAAGAAAAAGCTGTCCATCATGCCGCATGCCTCCCTTTCCGGGGGGAATGCCCCCGTTTATGTGGCCCTATTGTACGCCCCGCCGGGCGGAAATGCCACCAACCTCAGGTTGCGCCGGGAAAAATTTCCGGAAAGCGGCAGGAAACCTCAGGTTGCGTGGTATTTTTATCCAGTATAGCATACGCGCCGGACTCTTGGCAAGCCAAAAGCCCGGCGCGGGGGTTATTCATCGGTTTTCAGGAGGTCCCGCAGCGTCACACTGTCCAGATAGTCGCCCATGATCTGCCCCAGCCGGTTCCACACCGGCAGGGTCCGGCACTGGGCCGCCCGGTCACAGGGGTGAGCCCCCTCCTCCAGACAGGCCACCGGCGCCAGGGACCCCTCCGTCAGACGCAGAATCTCCCCCAGGGGATACTCCTCCGGCTTTCTGGTCAGGCGGTAGCCGCCGCCCTTACCGGTGACGCCGCTTACCAGACCGGCCCGGCTCAGCAGAGACATGACCTGCCCGGCGTATTTGTCGGAAATCTCCTGACGCCGGGCCACGTCCCGCATGGAGACGTATCCGTCGCCGCCGTGCTCCGCCAGGTCCACCATCACCCGCAGGGCGTATCGTCCCTTGCTGGATATGACCATATCACACCATCCGGCAGCTTTCGCAGCTGCCGCAATCCTCCGGGAACTTGCTGTGGTCATACGCGATGCCGTTGCGGTCGTAGTAGTCCTTGACGGCAGACTTGATGGACTCCTCTGCCAGGACGGAGCAGTGCAGCTTGTGAGCAGGCAGGCCCCCCAGGGCATCCACCACCTGGCGGTTGGTGACGGCCAGGGCCTCGTCCACGGTCTTGCCCTTGATCATCTCCGTGGCCATGGAGGACGAGGCAATGGCGCTGCCGCAGCCGAAGGTCTCGAACTTCACGTCCTGGATGACGTTATCCTTGATTTTCAGGTACATCTTCATGATGTCGCCGCATTTGGCGTTGCCCACCTGGCCAACTCCGTCGGCGTCGGGGATCTCGCCCACATTGCGGGGATGCATGAAATGGTCCATTACGATATCACTGTACAGTGCCATAGCCAAACGCTCCTTTCAACGTCACAGCATGAATGCTTTCTTACCGGATTCCAGGTCCTTCCATACCGGGGACATGGACCGCAGATACTCCACCACCCGGGGAACCTCCCGCAGGATGTGGTCCACTTCCTCCTCCGTGTTCCACTCGCACAGACTCAACCGCAGGGACCCGTGGGCCACCTCGTGGGGCCGGCCGATGGCCAGCAGCACATGGCTGGGATCCAGAGACCCGGAGGTGCACGCCGAGCCGGAGGACGCACAGATGCCCGCCGCATCCAGAAGCAGCAGCAGGGACTCGCCCTCAATGCCCTCGAAGCAGAAGTTCACATTGCCGGGCAGCCGGTGCTCCAGGTCGCCGTTGACGGCGCTGTGGGGAATCCGGGACAGGCCCGCAATAAGCTTGTCCCGCAGAGCCGTGACCTTCACCCGGTTCTCCTCCATATGGGCGCAGGCCTCCTCCAGTGCCGCCGCCATACCGGCAATGCCGGGGACATTCTCCGTTCCGGCCCGCTTGCCCCGCTCCTGGGCGCCGCCCTCGATGACGTTCACCAGAGGGATACCGCCCCGGACGTACAGCGCACCCACGCCCTTGGGGCCGTGGAACTTGTGGCCGGAGAGGCTCAGCATATCGATGTGCTGGGCCTGGACATCGATGGGCAGGTGGCCCGCCGCCTGCACGGCGTCGGTATGGAACAGCACGCCCTTCTCCCGGCACACGGCGCCGATCTCCTCAATGGGCAGGATACTGCCGATCTCGTTGTTGGCGTACATCACCGTCACCAGACAGGTGTCCTCCCGGATGGCGTCCGCCACCTGCTGAGCGGAGACCATGCCGTTTTCATGAACCGGCAGCAGCTCCACCTCAAAGCCCTCCTTCTCCAGCTTTTTCAGGGTGTGGAGAATGGCGTGATGCTCGAAAGCCGTGGAAATAATGTGCATCTTCCCCTTGCGGCGGCCGATGGCAGCGGCGGACAGCAGTGCCTGGTTGTCGGCCTCGCTGCCGCCGGAGGTGAAGATGATTTCCCGGGGCTGGCAGTTCAGGCACCGGGCCACGGTCTCCCGGCTCTTCATCAGCAGCTCTGCCGCCCGCTGACCCACGCTGTGCAGACTGGAGGGATTGCCGAAGTTCTCCTCCATGGCAGGCAGCATGGCATTCAGCGCCGTCTGGCTCATCTTTGTGGTGGCCGCGTTATCTGCGTAAACAGTCATCGTATATTCCTCCCTGTTTCAGGTGTAATTACCTACTAATTTGGTTTCTAATTGGAGTATACCCGAAATTAACTACCAAGTCAATGGGTAATTTGAAATTTTTTCTGTTTGACGAAAAAAACTGCGCTGTCGGTTGACAGGGAATCAAAAAATGTGTAAACTAAACATGGTCTTAACGACCAGGAAGAAAGACGAATAAAGGAGTAAAAAACATGAAACGCATTCTTGCATTGCTGCTGACGCTGATGATGGCCCTGAGCCTGACGGCCTGCGGCGGCGACAACAACGCCGATCTGGTGGGAACCTGGAAATGGACCTGTGACATCACCGAGGAGTTCCAGAAGGGCGTCAATGAGGGCGCCGGCATGGACGTCCCCGTGGAGGCCAAGGTGGAAATGACCTTTGTGCTGGTCTTCAACGAGGACGGCACCTTCACCCTGAGCGTGGATAGGGACGCCCTGTCCGCCTCCGTGCAGGGGTACATCGACGCCATGGTGCCCGTTACGGTGGACCTGGTGTATCAGCAGCTGGAGGGCCAGGGCATGAGCCGCGCCGATATCGACGAGGCCATGAAGGCCCAGGGCATCACCGTGGAGGAATATGTGAAGCAGCTGTTCGGTGCGCTGGACGTGGACCAGCTGACGGACGGCCTGGACCAGGAAAACCTCACCGGTTATTTCCGCGCTGCCAAGGGCAAGCTGTACACCAGCGAGAAGGAAAACTCCTTCAGCCAGGACGATTATGCCGAGTACACCCTGGAAAACGGTGTTATGAAGTGGACCGGCGGCAGCAGCGCCCTGATCTCCGATTTCGGTGACATCGGCGTGGAGCTGCCCATCGAGTGGGTCAAGCAGTAACCGTCTCTCCCCTTGCGGCCCCCGAAACGGGGGCCGCAAATTTGTAGGTTTGTCAAGCTCGTTGGGAGAGCGCCTGTGGTGAGACCTGAGGTGGCCCAGCGGGCCCGGTGACAGGGGTTGCAATTCCCGGGAAGGTGTGGTATACTTATTTACCAATCAAAAGAGAGGAGGTCCGCCATGGAAAAGCGCGGTATCAAGATCGCGGCCCAGAACCGCAAGGCGCACCACGACTATTTCGTGGAGGACCGGTATGAGGCGGGCATCGAGCTGGCGGGGACGGAGGTCAAATCCATCCGCCAGGGCAGGGTAAATCTGAAGGATTCCTACTGCGTGGCCAAGGACGGCGAGATTTACGCCCACAGCATGCACATCTCTCCCTATGAACAGGGGAACATCTTCAACAAGGACCCGGACCGGCCCAAGCGGCTGCTGATGCACAAGCGGGAGATCCGCAAGCTCCACGATCTGCAGAAGCAGGACGGCTATGCCCTGATCCCCCTGAGCCTGTACTTCAAGGACAGCCGGGTGAAGGTGGAGCTGGGCCTGTGCAAGGGGAAAAAGACCTACGACAAGCGGGACGCCATCGCTAAGCGCGACGCCAAACGCGAAATGGAGCGGGCTGTCCGCGAGAAAAACCGATAAAAGGAGCGTATCCATGAACAATCCCATCGTCACCATCGAAATGGAAAACGGTAAGAAGATCACTGCCGAGCTGTATCCCGATATTGCGCCGCAGTCTGTGCGGAATTTCATTTCTCTGGCCAACAGCGGGTTTTACAACGGGCTGATCTTCCACCGCTGCATTTACGGGTTCATGATCCAGGGCGGCTGCCCCGACGGCACCGGCATGGGCGGTCCCGGCTACTGCATCAAGGGTGAATTCGCCGCCAACGGCGTGCCCAATGATCTGCGCCACACCCGGGGCGTGCTGAGTATGGCCCGGGCCCAGGATATGGACTCTGCCGGCAGCCAGTTTTTCATCATGCACAAGGACGCGCCCCATCTGGACGGGCAGTATGCCGCCTTCGGTATGGTCATCGACGGCATGGACGTGGTGGACGAGATCGTCTCCCAGCCCAGGAACATGATGACCAACAAGCCCAAAAAGCCCCAGGTGATGAAGTCCGTCACCGTGGATACCCAGGGTGTCACATATCCGGAGCCGGAGAAGCTGCCGGATCCCTTCCATAGATAAGCTTTTACACGGCATCCGGGCCGGCCTCCGGCCCGGGCGCCTTCCATCTCATACGGGGCTGTACCGGTTTCGACGGGGGTGTGGAGGCAGGATAAGCGGGCGGCGGCGCCTGACCGCCTAAAAACGGGCAACTTAAAATTAACTGACAACAATCGTATTGCTGTCGCTGCCTAACTAAGGCAGCCGTCTGAACCGGAGAGGCCACAGGCCGGGGAGGGCGTCGTTGATGTGGCGGACGTGCGGCGGGTAAGAGTTGCCCCGCCCATGCATCATGACTCTACTGAACTGCTCAGTCTGGCCAGTGCCTGTGCAGGGAGGGAATGCTGAAACTGTCCTGCGCCCGGAGAAGGTCCTGTCAAAGTGCTTTCGGACAGGGGTTCGACTCCCCTCAGCTCCACCATATGAAAAGACCAGAAACCATGCCGGTTTCTGGTCTTTTCTTTTATTCATGCGGGTTTTCGGGCTTTACGATTTTGCAAAATGCCACAGGATTTTACAGTTCGTGTGCATTATTTGCAGAAAAAATGCACACGGAAATGCACACGAAAACCGGACTACTTGTCCGGGTGAAGAATGGCCTCCAGCCCTTCCTCGATGGCATCGTTATATAGACGTTCGTCCTCGCGGAAAATGTGCTGGTATGTGGTCTTGAGCATGTTGGGCGTGGCATGCCCCATACGCTTGATGCTGTACTTGTCCGGTATCTTCGCTTCCAGCATAACGGAGGCGTTCACATGGCGCAGGTCATGGAACCGATAATGCGGAATGCCCGCCTTTTCGCAGATACGGGAGAAGCCACAATAAATCGCATGGCCGGTCAGTTCAGTGAGATGGTCTGACGTGTGCGGCGCGGTGTCCATGCTGTCGGGGCTGCCGCTGTCGGCGGCCACCCGGGATGTCATCGCCGTCTACAACAACAGCGTGGGCAGCGTGTGGCCGGGAATGAAGCGCAAGACCTATGAAAGCAAGAAACTGCGGGAGGCGTACAACAGCTACGCCAAGCCCGCTGGCATCAGCTATGACACGCTGAGCACCGCCATGGAGTATGTGGCCACCCTGGAGAGCGACAAGGACGCGGAGGGCAAAACTGTGTCCGGGTCACTGAAGGCCAAGTATGTGGCCTATATCCAGTCCCTGGGCCTGACGCCCAGCCAGCAGAAGGCCATGTGGCTGGCGCTGAAAAGTTCCACCTGGAGCGACAAGGGCACGCCGTGGGAGTGAGAATCCCAAACGCTTGGGAAAGCGGGTCGGGATAGGAAAGCAAATAGCGGTGTGCTTGTGTTCTTCAAGCACACCGCTATTGAGCCAAATGGTTAATATGGGATATTACTAAGGCAAATTGGCAAAGACGGGAGTTTTCCCATACGCCGTTTCTTGCAAAAATCCAAAATGGTTATACCGGTAAGTTTATCTGTGTCGATGTCCTTTAAATAGATAACGCCATCTTGGCTGTCGTCTCCATAGGAGTTTTTTCGGTCTCCCAAGGCAACGTATAAAACATCAAATTTATCATCATAGTCATAGCGGAGGTTTTCCATCTGCAATGAACAACGCCTCCTTTCCTGAGGTCCCGCTTTTACGCTGCTTCACAGGATATGCGGTTACGACCTCTCCATACCCGCCACATACCGACACTATAACGTGTGTATATGGAATTTTGCTGTGATATGTTGCTGAAACAACCTCCTTAGAATAAATTCTTCTATCATCCAGTGGGGGATTTGTGTCATGACTCTCAAAAATATAGTCGGGGTCAGTGATTGCCTCTTTCACCGCGTGGAGATTATGCTCCATGATGCCATGGTTAGACACAATATGTGATTCCCATTGAAAGTCCGAGCAACGAATGGTAATGCCACTTTTATCGCGGACTTCAATGATGTTCCCCATCAGAATTCACCGCTTCGTTTGAACCGGACAGAGCACTCTGCAGAGATTGCTGCAGGAGATCTGCCAACTTACCACCTAAAACGACCGACGCGACAATACTTTCAGCGGGGCTCACGGCTCCATTCTCTACATTATACGCTGGATACTTCTGAGAAAAGGTCAGGATGAACTCGTTTCGGTCATCAGACGCTGTGACAGTAACAGTATTTGCATAAATAGGTCTTTCCATACAAACTCCTCCTCATAGTATGTGTATAAACGCCGTAAAGTTTGCCAATTGATAGCTGTTTTTAATGCAACTCAGCACTACTCTTGAATCAATAATAAACTAATTGTTAGCAAAAATCAATACGCTGCTCTAAAAATCTATAGAGTTTTAGATGGTACGACCGTTGGCAGCACCCCGCCAGGGGAGTGGGAGTGAGAATCCCAAACGCTTGGAGAAGCTGAAAAAAATGCCGGGCCGGGGAGAAATCCCGGCCCGGCATCCGTTACAATAGAAGAAAACGGGAGGTGAGCGAAATGGCCGTGTTGAATTTCAGGGGCTGGCAGCTGCGCAGCGTCGAGGGCCCGGCTGCGGCTCAGCTGGACCACAAGTCTCAACAGATCGCCGTGACGGGCGACATCCCGGAGGGGTACAGCTGGGACCTGCTGGTCATAGCCCCGTCCGGCGCTACGGACGTATGGTCCCTGGCGGCGGTGGGCGACGGGCTGGCCGTGGTGGTGACCCGGGGCATGGTGCCCGAGGAGGGGCGATACGCCGTGCAGCTGCGGGGCACGCTGCAATCGGACAACGACACCCAGCGGCATACCAACATCGTGCAGCTGCGGGTGCTGCCCAGCATTACCGCCGGCGGCAAGTGGCCGGTGCTGCCCACGGAGTTCTCCCAGGCGGAGGCCCGGCTGCGGGATATCGCGGCCCATCCGCCTATCCCCGGAGACGGCGTGTGGCAGCTGTGGAACAGCGACACCGGGGCATACGAGGACAGCGAGCTGCCGCTGCCCTCCGGCGGCGGGACCGGTGCTGACGGCATTACCCCGCATATCGGTGACAATGGCAACTGGTATCTGGGCGACGAGGACACCGGGGTTGCAGCCAAGGGCGCAAAGGGCGACGCCGGCGCACAGGGAGAAAAGGGCCCGACCGGCCCGGCTGGCCCGCAAGGCCTTGCCGGTGCACCGGGCAAGGACGGCACTGCTGGTGCTGACGGCATTACCCCGCATATCGGTGACAATGGCAACTGGTACATCGGCAGTACAGACACCGGAAAACCGTCTCGCGGAGTTGCTGGCGCAAAAGGCTCGGATGGCGCACAGGGAGAAAAGGGCGACACTGGCCCGGCTGGCCCGCGAGGCCCTGCCGGTGCACCGGGCAAAGACGGCACTGCTGGTGCTGACGGCGTTACCCCGCACATCGGCGACAATGGAAACTGGTATCTCGGCAGTACAGACACCGGAAAACCGTCTCGCGGAGTTGCTGGCGCAAAAGGTTCAGATGGCGCACAGGGAGAAAAGGGCGCGACCGGCCCGGCTGGCCCGCAAGGCCCCGCCGGTGCAACCGGCCCGCAGGGACCTGCGGGTCATAGCCCGGTGGTGACAGCCACGAAAAGCGGAAAAGTGACCACCATCGAGGTGGATGGGACGGCGATTGCTGCCGTAAACGATGGCGCGGATGCAGAGGATACAAGGGTCATCGCCGTGGCCATTCCCGCAGTGGTCAGGGTTCTGACCGGCAGCGAATTCAATATCTACTATGCTAATGTGATATCCCAGCAGAACGCCATGTTCTGGTGCAGCGCAGCAAACGGGCTGACCATAAAGCGGTATGGCGATCATCTGTCTATAACGGCCAACGCACCCGGGACGTATCCACTGCAGTGGAAGGTGTACGACTCCGGCTACAGCCTGCTGGCGAGCGGCACATGCACGATCATCGCCGCAGCCAACAAGGCCGTTACCGCTTCAGCGCTGGTCATCGGCGACAGCACCGTGACCCAGGGCAACTACATCTGTCAAAAGCTCCTGAGCTGTTTCTCAGCCGCCGGAGGAGCACTGACGCTGCTCGGGACCCGGGGCACGGCTCCGGCCAGACATGAGGGACGGGCCGGCTGGAAAGCCTCCGACTACTGCACAAAGGCGGCAGACGGCACATATACAAACCCGTTCTATAACAACGGGTTCGACTTCAGCCACTATATGACCACGCAGGCCTATACCGGCGTGGGCGTGGTGGTTCTCCAACTGGGCATCAACGACATCTTCTATGCCGGGCTGGATTCCTTCTCGGCGGCTGCGACAATCGGGTATCTGGATACCATGGTGAACTCCATCCTGAACTATGACAGCAGCATCAAGGTCATCGTTGATCTGCTCACGCCGCCCAACGGGAACCCCTCCGTTTTTACGGAGAAATACGGCACCGGTCAGATTGACTTCGTGTACCGCATGAACACGATCCGCATGTCCAAGGCGCTGATGGAGCACTTTTCCGGCAACATCTCCGTGGCTATCTCGCCCAACAACTGTGTGCTGGATCCGGCTCAGGATATCAACGACGGCGTGCACCCCACGGAGGGCGGCTATGCGAAGCTGGGCCAGATGATCTATGAGACAATGCTGGGTGTGCATAGCGGTGACAGCGGCGGCGGTCAGGTGACTCCCCTGTGGGATATGACCGGTCGGACAGGCGTTCAGTGGCAGGAGTATTCCGACGGAACCGTGGGAAGGTCCTTTGGAACAGATAAGTACTATTATCCGATGTCTTTTACCGGGACTACTCAGAGTCCGACCGCTGCGACGATGACGGACTTTGCTGCCGGAACGGATAGCCTCGAATTTACGATACAAGCGGGCGGCGCGTCGGCGTCTCAGCTCTCCGGCTATGGCATCGTGGTCCCGCTGGCGCTGGAAGCCGGGAAAAGCTATACTTTTGCGGCAAAATGCGCCAGCGCAAATAGTGGTGTGAACCTGATGACCTATAACGTAAGCGGCGGCGTATGGACCTACGTGTCCAATGCCAGAGTGTGCTATAGCACCACGGAGCTTTGCTCCGCTTCCATAACCCCGGAGGCCGGGAAGGGGTACGCTATCTGTTTCTCCCAGAAAAGCGGCGGCGTTGGTACAAAAAATGTGTTCAGCCAGATTTCGCTGAAGGAGTCGTGAGCGGCAACCACGTTCCAGCTGCCCAAGGCGCTCTGATAATCAGTAATCACGCCGCCCAAGGCGGCAGGAACGGAGATTTTACATGAAAGAAAACACGATCAAGGCCGCGCTGGCGGCCGCCCTGGGGGCGCTGTGTGCCTACGGGGTGCAGCTG
>OLNX01000702.1_pt1 | contig 32206 bp, 31 predicted proteins | sample 1672611 | NCBI WGS metagenome assembly OLNX01 (sample SAMEA3136705, study PRJEB25190) | human gut metagenome | reverse complement strand
GAAAGAAGCTGCGCCGCGGGGGAGGCGACCCAAATGGCTTTCTCATATCGTCTTGTTTCCACGCGGCGAAGAGAGTTCGCGGATTTCTCTGTTCGAATGCGACGGGACTTTGTTGCGTGCTATATTTCTAGTCTTCTTTTATCGACAACCTGCTCAGTGATAATTGCCGTTTGGGTTCAGTTGATTCTTACGCAAAGCACTGCGGTTGATGGGGGGCTTGGACTATCGATCCTGTATTCCCTTCCCGGGCTATATGTGATCTTGTGCGCTTTATCGCCTTTTTATGCGAGCGGCGAGAGCAAAAAGGCAGAGCGCCTGATAACAGTTCTTATTGGCGGCGCGGAGATTGTTCTTTGTGGAATAGTGCTTGAAGGTTCGGCTGCCTCTTATGCGATGATTGGACTGATGATTCTGTTCTGTGCGTTTGAGATTGTGTCACAGGTAAGGGATAGCCGGTCCTTATGAGTTGAATTACGCGCGTGCGGATATAAAGGTTGGCATGTTAAGCTGGTCGTTTTCTCGTTCTGGGACATTTGCAGTAGGATGAGTGGGACTAGGCGCGCTGCGGTGTGATGGTGACGGTTGAGACTTGTATCGCTGCAAATCCGCTGATGCACATTTTGCTATTGGGCTTGAAGGTACCAAGAAAAAGGTCTACACCTTGAATATCAACCTCATCCGAACACCTCCCGCATTCATCCGAACAAGTACGGATGAATGCGGGAATCCGATACCCTGAGGGCCGGATCGGCCGAGCCACTGGGCACAAGCGGGACACGGTCCAGAGGATGCCGGGGCGCGGGGTCCCGTGCGGGGAGATCGCGAGGGAGCCGGGCAGGTCGCCCTCGACGATGAGCGCAGAGATACCGTCGCGCCCACCCACGAAAAGAGGGTTCCCTCGCAGGCGCCGCATCCGCACGCCCCCGCAAAGAAACCCTCGCACTCGCATCTCTACCTGCGAACCCGCACGTGCCCTCGCGCACGCGCCGCGGCAGCCGCTAGTCGCGGTAGAACGAGCCCATGTAGCGGATGTACTCGTCCTCGGTGTGGTTGGCCTTCCAGTCGTGGACGGAGTCCTTGTTGCGCTGGCCGGCGATGACGGAGAGCTCCTTACCCAGCTTCTCAAAGGCCTCGTCGACGCACTCCTCGGGGGTGAGGGCGATCTTCATGACGGCCTCGCCCTGCGGGCCGCCGGGGAGGTTGGACAGCAGGCTGGGGGTTAGGGTGGTGCCGAGGGTGATGACCTCGACGTCGACACCGGTGCCCTCGCACTCGCAGGCCACGGCCTCGGTCATCTTGAGGATGAAGGCCTTGCCCGCGCCGTACTGGCCGTTCCAGGGGCTGGAGCTGATGCCGGTCATCGACGAGACGTTGATCACGGCGCCGCGGTCCTGGGTGGCAAAGATCCGCATGTAGTGGTGGAAGCACTTGAGGAAGGTCACGACGTTGACGTTGATCATGGCCTCGTGCTTCTCCCAGGGGGTGTCCTGGATCTTGCCGAAGCTGTGCAGGCAGGCAACGTAGCTCATGAAGCCCATGTCCAGGCCCTCGGTCGCGGCGAAGACGGTCTCGGCCGCGCCGGGCTGGCTAAAGTCGGCGCGCACGACCTTGGTCTCCACGCCGTAGGTCTCGCGGATCTCGCCGGCGAGCACGTTCAGCTTCTCCTCGCGACGGCCGACCATGACGACATTCATGCCGCCGGCGGCGATCTTCTCGCAGAACGCCTTGCCGACGCCCTCGGTCGCGCCCAGAATCAGGCCCCACTCACCGTACTTCTCCCTCAGGTTCATGCTGCATCCTCTCTCTCGATGCCCATGCGGGCACATCTCCTTTAGCGTGCGGCCGCACAGCCGCACACGGTGCACCATTATGCGCTGAACAAGAGGGGAGCGTGTTCACGACTTTGCGAACGAGCCCGTAACAACGATGAACGGTGTCGGTCTATCACCGCGAAGAAACCCTTGCGGCATCGAGAGAGGAGGTGCTGGCAGGTGGAACCAAAAGGTGAACGCCGCCATCTCTAGCTCCACCTTATCGGGTTTCCCGTCGCAAGCGATGCTTCAAAGAGCTTGCGCAGCGAAACGTTGACGAAGGTCCAGGACCACGCTTTGCTGCTGCCCACTGTGACTCGGCCCTCGGCTCTGCGTAGAACCCGAAGCCGCTTTTGCAGTCGATGCGATTGACCCCGTCGAGGTCGGTGAGGGTGTAGCTTTCGCCCTCTCCATCCTGGCTCGAGCGTCCCTTGCGCTCGAAAGCAAAGTGACTTGACGCGAAGAGCACCTCACCAGCGCCGTTATTTTTTGGCATCTTTGGGGGCTGATGTACACAAATGCGACTCCACGTGCCGACCAGCAACGTCCTCCACATGTCTGGACTCTCTATGCTTCCGCTGGATAGACATCGCAGGAACGGGTATAGTATCGAAAGTTTTGTCGTTAACCAGCGGGGGAGTCCTGTGGGAATCAAAAAGAAGATCAAAAAGGAGCTTATCGGCACTTCCGATTACCCGTCGAATAAGATCTTCACGATCTCCAATTTCATCACCTTTACGCGCCTGATCCTCACGCTCGTCTTTCTGTACCTGTTTGTGACGGATAACAACCGCATCGTCGCCATCGTGATTTATGCCATCGCCGCCTCCACCGACTGGATGGACGGGCAGATCGCCCGCATGACCAAGACGGTCTCGTGGCTCGGCAAGGTCATGGATCCCATCTGCGACCGCGCGCTGCTGTTTACGGGCGTCTTGGGCCTGGTGGTCCGTGGCGAGCTGCCTATCTGGGTCTGCGTACTCATCATCGGTCGCGACATCTACCTGGGCCTTGGCACGCTCATCGTGCGCCATTACCACCGTCGTCCCATCGATGTCGTGTTTCCCGGAAAGATTGCCACTGCGCTGCTCATGACCGGCTTCTCGCTCATGCTGCTCGGTTTCCCCGTTATTGACGGCCTGCATCTTTTACCTTCAACCCTTAAGGCCTTCCCGGGCCTCAACGGAAGCTCGATGCCCCTCGGCATCTTCTTTGTGTACGGCGGCGTGATCTTCTCCATGCTCACGGCTGTCATCTACTCCATTAAGGGCGGAGCGGCCATTAAACAGGCTCTCGCGCATCCCGAGGACGAGGACATCGACTTTCTGAACCCTGAAATCGAAGACTGATTCGTTGGGGTATGATTACGTACGGTTCATTATTTGCGGCACGTCCGCGATAAGTTAGGGGTTGTCATGGACAACATGGTTAACAATATGCCTCAGAATGATAAGACTGCTGACGCTACCTGCGTATTCCGCGTGCCTTCAAGCGACGTCACCGTTCCCGACCTCATGGCCAACGTGCGCATCACCGCCCCCGTTCTGTCCATCGTCAAGGGTCCGCAGACTGGTGCCGCCTTTGAGCTCGAGGACGACGTGACCACCATCGGCCGCGATCCTGCGAACGGCATCTTCCTCAATGACATGACCGTTTCGCGCAGCCACGCGCGCATTATCCGCGAGGGCCTCGGCGCTCGCATCGAGGACTTGGGCTCGCTCAATGGCACCTGGGTCGACGGCGCTATCGTCAATGCAGCCCCGCTGCACGACGGTTCTTCCGTCCAGATCGGTACGTTTACGCTCATCTACCACGAGAGCACGCCGGAGCGCATCGAAACCGGTGAGTAGGGCATGGCCGAACGCAACTATCTGAGTATCGGCCAAGTCGTCAACCTACTTCGAGGCGCATACCCCGATCTTTCGAACTCAAAAATTAGATTTCTAGAGGATGAGGGGCTCATTACCCCTCATCGTACGCCTAAGGGATACCGTCAGTACTCCAAGGAGGACGTTGATCGCCTGGAGGTCATTCTGCACTTGCAGAAGACCCGCTACATGCCGCTCAACGTGATTAAGCAGCGCTTGGAAAACGCCACGGACCTGTCAACGCTCGCCTACGAGGTGGGCTTGCTGTCCGATGTTCCGCTCAAGACGGAGCCCAAGGAGACTAAGCAAAAGTTGCATCCCATCGAGACCATTCCCGATATGCTGGGCGTCGAGATTTCGTTTATCCGCTCCCTTGCCGAAAACGACCTCATTCGCATCATCAAAAGCCCGCAGAACCGAGAGCTCGTCGATGGTCGCGATTTCCCGATCATCCGCTACTGCTCCGAGCTGTCACGCTTCCATATCGAGCCGCGCAACCTGCGTCAGTACGTGTCTTCCGCCAACCGCGAGTCCTCGATGTTTGAGCAGGTGCTCGTGAGCATGCTCGGAATGGATACCTCCGATGACGAGCGCGACGCCAAGCTCGAACGTGCGTTTAAGAAGCTTCACGACCTAACGGAAGGTGTGCACACCGCACTGCTCAAGAACCGCGTTTTTGAGTCGCTCAACGCCGTGGTCGAGGACGCCGACATCGATGCACTCGATGAGGAAATCACTCGTTCCGAGTCCACCAAGGCCAAAAACGAAGAGATAGCTGCGCCGGCTCCACACGAGGATTCTCTCGTAAAGCCGCTCAAGGTTGTCGCCCCTTCGCACTCCGGAACCGCCACCGCGGGCAAATAACAGCTGCTGAAATTTCGGCAACCCATTGAAAGGTCATGCAATGTACGACTTCGAATCTCAAATCGTCGATATCCCCGACTATCCCGAGCCCGGAGTCATCTTTAAGGACATCACGCCGCTCTTTGGCAATCCCGAGGCGCTCAAAGCCATGACCGATGCCCTCGCCGAGCACTTTGCCGGCATGGGAATCACCAAGGTCGTGGGTCCCGAGGCTCGCGGCTTTATGGTTGGCGTACCGGTGGCTGTAGCCCTTGGCGCTGGCTTTGTTCCTGCACGTAAACCGGGCAAGCTGCCGCGTGAGACCGTAAGCCAGAGCTACGAGCTCGAGTACGGCACCGATTCAATTGAGATCCATGCCGACGCTATCAGCTCTAAAGATACCGTGTTGATTCTGGACGACTTGGTCGCGACGGGCGGAACCGTCGAGGCAACAGGTAAACTGGTGCGAGATATGGGCGCAAAGCTTGTCGGTTACGGTTGTATCCTTGAGCTTGCGTTTCTCAACCCGCGCGAGAAGCTCACGCCGTCTAATGACGATGTGGAGCTCTTTAGCCTGGTGACGGTGGACTAGCCGTTACCCTTAGTTACTGGAAAGGAAGCTACATGCGCACAGCAAACACGCACAAAAACATGGCACGCTGCGCTGCTACGGCAACCCTCGCTTGTGTTTTGGGCTTGGGCCTCGCGGCTCCTGCCTACGCCGATACCGCATCCGACCTTGCCGCTGCTCGTACTAAGCTCGAGCAGATCGGTACCCAAACTCAGCAGATTTACGATGAGCTCGCCACGCAGACGCAGGCGCTCGATCAGACTGCCGGCGAGATCACGCAAAAGCAGCAGGAGATCGCCGATGGTCAGGCCAAGCTCTCGACCTATGTCGCCGGCGAGTACAAAACCGGCGGTCTGAGCCTGCTTCAGGTTCTGACGGGCGTCGATGACCTGAGCGATATGCTCAACCGTCTGTTCTACTACGGCAAAGTTTCCGATAAGCAAGCTCAGACCATTCAAGAGGTCAAGGAGCTTAAGCAGCAGCTCACCGATAAGCAGGCCGAGCAGGAAAAGAACGTCGCCGCCACGCAAAAGAAGGTCGACGAGCTTAACGCCCAGCAGGCTGAAGCCCAGAACGTCGTAAACTCCCTGGATTCACAGCTGCAGGCCGAGCTTGCCGCCGAGGCCGAGGCCAACGCCGCGCTGCAGGCTGGCATCAACGCCAGCACCGCCGAGAAGGCCACGGTGAGCAACGAGACTGCCGGCACGACCGAGAACACCAACAATGGTGGCCAGACCAGCAATAACAACAACCAGGGCGGCAACACTCCGGCTCCTACGCCGGCACCTGCTCCGACGCCGCAGCCCCCCGCACCTGCTCCGGCTCCGACGCCTTCTGCCCCGAGCCAGTCCGTCGACGGCGGTTCTGTTGTCTCTCGTGCATACAGTAAGCTTGGTTGCGCTTATTCCTGGGGCGGAATTGGCCCGAACAGCTTCGACTGCTCTGGTTTTGTTAGCTATTGCCTCACTGGTCGCTATTGCCGTCTGGGCACCACGGGTACCTTTATGGGCTGGACGCGTGTGTCCGATCCGCAGCCCGGTGACGTTGTGGTCAACTCGTACCACACTGGCATTTACATCGGTGGTGGTCAGATGATTCATGCTTCCGACTACAACACGGGTGTTATCATCAGTTCCGTTGCCGCCGGCATGAACAACAACTATATCTTCGTGCGCTACTAAGTTATCCTACACAGCGTGTGAATGTGGACCTCGTGGCTTTAAGTCGCGAGGTCCACTCTTATCTCTCTCATCTTAGACGGCTATCTAGTATTCAAAACTAGATAGCCGTCCATTTGGTTTGCAAGAAGGCTATAATTGTTGACGAACCATTAGAAAGGACCTTCTATGAGCTGGGCACTTATCTCCGATTCAAGCTGCAACCTCCGCGATTGGCAACCGACCGCGCCCCATACCACCTTTGCATTTGCGCCCCTCAAAATTCGAGTGGGGGAGCGTGAATTCGTCGATGACCTTTCGCTTGATGTTCATGAGCTCAACTGCGCTGTTCAGGCGGAGACGAACGCTTCTTCGAGCGCTTGTCCCAGCGTAGGGGAGTGGGCCGAGCTCTTCAAATTGGCAGACAAGACCATCTGCATGCCGATCTCTGAGGGCGTGTCGGGCAGCTACAACGCGGCAGCCACGGCTCGCGATATGGTTCTTGCCGAGGAACCGGACCGACAGATTCATCTAGTCAATTCACGCGCAGCTGGCGGCAAAATGGACCTCATTTTCCTGCTGTTCGACCGCTATCTTGCAAGCAACCCGGATGTCTCATTCGAGGATGCTTGCGCATACTTCGATAGTCTTGAACAGAACAGCAAAATCCTCTTCAGTTTGTGCAATTACGAAAACCTCGCCAAAGCCGGACGTATCCCTAAGGCAGCCGGCGTCATTGCCAACAAGCTCAATATCCGCATTTTGGGCACGGCGAGTGAGGCCGGTAAAATCGAACTCGTCGGGCACACGCGTGGCGAAAAGAAGATGCTCAACAAGATCATCGACACCATGGAAGCCGAGGGCTTTACGGGCGGTGAGGTCGTCATCGACCATGTGGAAAACGTATCGAGCGCCCAGGCGCTGGCCGATCGCATTATTGAGCATTGGCCCGACTCCAAGACCATCATTATGCCCTGCAACGGCCTGGATTCCTATTACGCCGAGATGCATGGCCTCATCATCGGCTACGGCATGGGCGTAGCTTCGGGCAAATAAAGTCCAACCAAGCAAAAATACGGGCGGGACAAAGCGGCAGATGGCTCTTTGTCCCGCCCGTTTAATACGTCGGCTAGCTATTAAACCCGTTGAACTTGAGATAGCTCATCAGGTACGCTTTCGAAACAAAGGATGAAACCGCGCTGCGCACAAGCAGCGACTCACGCGTTACCTGATGCGCCGTATCGGGAACCGGCGTCTGCGCAACAGAAAACGCCGAACGAATCGATGCCTCGAGCTGATCGACCACATAGTCGAAGGCCGTCGGGGCATCGTAGCTCAAACGCTGAATGTTAAAGAGCGCCTGCACCGCAGCAATAGGTAGCACCTGCTTAAAGATGCAGATAGCGATCAGGCGGGCAATCTGCTCGCGACCATACTGCTTTTTGACCGGAGCAGGCACCAGGCCGACCTTCACGTAGTTATTGATCATCGATGGCGTAATGACAGGCTGCTCAACGCAAATAGACAGCGGCTCCATCCACAGCGCAACATACTCAATGACCTGGTCGCGGTAGAGCGTCACATTGGGCAACTGGTCATAGCGCGGCAGACTCAACGTATTGAGTTTGCGCACGATATCGGACTGAATAAATGCATCGGGCAGCACAGTGGGCTGAATATCCTCAGGCTTAATGCTGACCGATGAATCGGACATCGGGATAACGCGTTTGGCGTGGTTCATAAGGATCCTCCGTTCATTAGCTATATTGTATTCTAGGTTATCTAGTTTTGCATACTATATAGCAGGAAAGTAAAAGTGGTTGGACAGCACATTGATGCACCGTCCAACCACTTTGTTTTAAAGATAGCAACCTTACATAAGATATATTATCGTACTTATCCGCGGAGAAACGCGTATGCGCCCGTTGCTGCTATGGCTCCGTCAGAAACGGCGGTCACAACCTGACGTAAGCGCTTGGAACGGATATCGCCAGCAGCAAATAGACCTGGCGTGCGGGTCGCCATGGATTCATCAGTCAGAATGCCGCCATCAGGCGCCAGATCGACAAGATGCTCAACAAGCTCGGTATGGGGTTGCGTCCCGGTAAAGACAAAGATGCCAAACGAGCCAGGCTCAAAGGTCTCAGCATGCGTCTTACCGCTTGCATTGTCCTTGAACGTAATTGTCGTGGGCATCGCTTCACCAGAAAGCTCAACAATACTAGTTTGGTACCTAACTGTAATATTGTCCTTTTTGAGTACTTTCTGAACAACACCATCAGGCGCACGGAACTGGTCGCGGCGCAGCACGATGGTCACACTGCTGGCAATGTCTGACAGGAACAGTGCCTCTTCGCATGCCGAATTGCCACCACCGATTACAAAGACCTGTTTGCCGCGGAAGAACATGCCGTCACATGTTGCGCAATATGAAACGCCACGACCGCGATAGGTATCCTCGCCAGCGAAACCTGCCGGACGCGGCGTGGCACCCATGCAAGCGATAACGCTCGAGGCAAGCGTATCGCCCATATCGTGATGCACCGTAAACAGCGCTGCATCGGCATCGTAATCGATACCCGTAACCATGCTCCATGTAACCTGCGCTCCCAGCCCCTCTGCATGTTGCTGAAAACGCTCGCCGAGTTCGGCGCCACTCAAGAGCGGAATGCCCGGATAGTTCTCGACCTCATTGGTCGTGGCGATCTGTCCACCCGACATGCCCTGCTCAATCACGGTCGTCGTCAGGTTGGCACGCGCAGCGTAAATGGCGGCAGCATAGCCCGCGGGGCCTCCACCGATAATCGCAACATCAATCGGCTGATCGGTAGTCATGAAGAATCCTCTCGTCGAAACGTTGTCGTTCTTTGCGCTCATACCCAAATTTACGTGAACATGACACTCATGCACTACAATGATAAATCGCGTAACAAAGCTGAAGGGGAGTTATCGATGGATCAAACGCAGACGAGCAATAGCGCTCCCCTGCCCATGCAAGCCACTCCCCAACCGGAGCAAATGACCGTTTTACCTGCACAAAAACCCCTGGTAACCATTGTGCACGCATCAGTTGGATCGGGCCACAAAGCCGCCGCCAACGCGATTGCACAAGCATTTGACCTTATCCGCGGCACCAAGGGAATCCCTGAGGATATTGAAATTGAAGTGCTCGATATCCTTGATTTTGGACGTATTAAATTCGACGGCAATAAGACCGCGGCTTCTTTTACGGGAGCAACACGCCCCATTTACGACCTGACCTGGCGATATACGCTTACGGGGCATCTTCTCTGGGGTGGCGGCACGGCATGGTCGCGAATTATGTTCCCCGCCTTCAACGAATATATTCGTCGCCGCAGGCCTATAGCCGTGGTCGCAACGCACATCACAGCAGCCAATGTTGCCGTGGGTGCCCGCGTTATTACGGGTATCGATTATCCGGTCATCTGCGTACCAACAGACTATGAAGTCGAAGGCTTTTGGCCCCACAAGGACACCGACCTGTTCTGCGTGGCCAACGAGTTTATGGCCGAAACGCTGCGCCCCCGCAAAGTTCCCGAGTCAAAGATCCGCATAACGGGCATCCCCATCCGAGCCGGTTTCGATTCAAATTACGATCGCGAGGAAGAGCTGAGCAAGTTCAATCTCCCCATAGAAAAAACCGTCGTATTGGTGATGGCCGGCGCCAGTTTGCCCCAACCATACGTGCGTTTCCGTGCCGCGATGGACCACACGCTCCCCTTCTTACGCAGCTTTGAGGACATGCACTTTGTCTTTTTACCGGGCAAGGATAAGGAATACGCCGCCCGACTCAAGACGCTCTTCGACGCCATGAAGCTCGACAACGTCACGGTTCTGGACTACGTGGACGACATGGCGGCCCTCATGCACGGCTGCGACCTGGCAATCCTCAAATCAGGCGGACTCACGGTCACCGAGTGCCTGTGCGCTCATCTGCCGATGATCCTGCTGGGCAAATCATACGGTCAGGAAAAGGCCAACACCACGATGCTTACCGGCATGGGCGCCAGCATGCACGTCACCACCGCACGTGAACTCATCGTAACCCTACGTCACTTGCACGACCATCCCGAATCACTCAAAGCCCTACTCATCAACGGCGAAGTACTACGCCGCCCCCACGCAGCCGAAGACATAGCCATCGCCACCATGGAGCTCGTAGGCAAACCCCAAAAGCGCAAACGAGCCTTCTGCCGCTTCTACTGGGGCGAAAAACCCGCGCATATCCGCTAGTCGAATGTCCGCCGCTCTGTCGGAGCCGCCCTTATATCATTCCATGCTCAAACATTCTCGCTTCACAGGGCGCACTAAACCCACCCGTCCGGGACTCACCCATATCATTCCATGCTCAAACATTCTCGCTTCGCTGCGAAACTGCGCGTGGAACGATATGGGTGAGTCCCGGACGAGAGGCTTCCTGCTTGAAAACAAATTGCAATCCGACTAGAAAGCCGGTGCGACAAAGGAGAAACTCCCTTGTCGCACCGGCTTACAAATTGATTAATGTTATCAGCTTCCAGCGAAGAGGCACGGTAGTTACAAGCATGCAAACGTAGCTCACCCGTGGGAGGGCCCTATATATCGTCCCACGCGCAGTTTCGCAGCGCAGCGAGAATGTTTGAGCATGGGATGATATATAGGGCCCTCCCACGGGTGAGCGGACGGAAGCAACTAAGCGACGCCGGAGGAGCCGAAGCCTCCGTTGCCTCGGTCGGTTTCGTCTAGTTCTTCTACTTCTATGAGGTTAACCGTGGGGACTTCTTGGATGACGAGTTGGGCTATGCGGTCGCCTTTGTTGATTTGGATGTTGTTTGAGGGGTCCAGGTTGATGAGGATAACCTTGAGTTCTCCTCGGTAGTGGGCGTCGATGAGGCCAGGCGTATTGACTATAGACAGGCCCTGCTTGATGGCGAGACCGCTGCGGGGCTGGACGAAGCCGGCGTAGCCATCGGGCAGGGCGATGGCCAGCCCGGTAGAGACCAGACGACGTTCGAAGGGCTTCAGGACGCAGTCCTCGTTGGAGCGCAGATCCAAGCCGGCATCGGTGGGATGGGCGTATTTGGGAAGCTCGACGGTGGGGTCGAGACGCTTTATGTTGACGGTAATGCAGGACATGGAATCACCTTAGCTTGTCGAGCTCTTGCAGAAACTCATCGACGTCTTTGAAATCGCGGTAGACCGAGGCAAAGCGGATGTACGCCACCTTATCGATCTTGGCCAAGCGCTTGAGCACCATGTCACCCAACTCATGCGACGTGACGGCCGTCAGCGTGCGAGAGCGCAGCTCGACCTCGATATCGTCGATAATCTCATTGAGCTTCTTAGTGTCGATATCGCGCTTGATGGTGGCACGCATCAAGCCGACGAGCAGCTTATTGCGATCGAACCGCTGCTTAGTTCCGTCCGACTTAATGACCTCAATTGGGTCTTCGCATCGCTCGAACGTTGTAAAGCGGTAGTTACACGAGCAACATTCGCGACGGCGCTTAATGGTGTTATTTGACTCCTGCATACGGGAATCAACGACGCGGGTATGTGCCTTGCCGCATTTAGGACAGCGCATGGTACCTCCTCTTAAACGATAACAAGAGTACCATGCGCAGCGCGATAATGATTACGAACGAGCAGGAACCTTAAGATGCGCACTGGCGGCGAGCGAACCATGCTCCAGATGATTGACGTTACGGATCATGTCGGAAGTCTCTTGCGTGGAAAGGCCTTCGATTGGATATTCCTCGGCAAGCGACCAAAGAGAATCACCAGGCTGAACGCGAATGGTCTCGTAGGTAACGTTGGAAACGGACTCGGCATACGCGGCGTGACGAGCGCTAAAGACCGACGTAGCGAGGACAAAAAAGAGCGTGAGCGCAACGGCGACGGCAACAATCGTCGAGACCTTCAGGGCAGCGGGAGTCGGCGCGGCAACAGCATACTGAGTGCGAGCAGACTTTACGGGCAAAGGCTGATAACCGGAACGTCCACCCTTGACAACAGTAAAAGCGGGCGCGGCAGGCGTCTCGAGCTTAAGGGCGAGGTTTCCCTGGACCATATTCGTTGCGTTCATCATGTTCTCCTCTCGCGTGTTTTGCTGAGAACAGTTTTATCAAGCCGCGCGGACAAAAATGTCTAGCGCGAGAACGAATGTTCGGTTATTATTATCTTCGAACAGTTGTTCCTGTCAAGCAAAATTCGAACATTTGTTTGACATGGGTAGAGAGGATGCCCTGATGGCTCGCAAAATTACCAAGCGTCAGCAGCAAATTTACGACTTCATCAAGGAATATCAGCAGGAGAAGGGTTATCCGCCCAGCGTGCGTGAGATGGCTTCTGCCGTGGGCCTATCCTCTCCCAGCACCGTGCACGCCCATCTCTCTGCCCTGGAGGCGCGCGGGCTACTCAAGCGCGATGCCACCAAACCGCGCGCCCTGGAACTCTTTAACGAGGACGGTTCCTCTGTCTCAATTTCTAAATCTGACGAGCCCACCGCACCTCGCGGAACGGTCTCGCTACCGCTCGTTGGTCGCGTCGCGGCTGGGATTCCCATTCTGGCCGAGCAGAATATCGAAGACACTTTTACTATCCCGACCGAAATCGCCACTGATCAGGGTTCCTTTATCCTTGAGGTGCATGGGAGCTCAATGATCAATGTCGGCATCTTCAATGGCGATTACATCATCGTCCGTGAACAAAAGAGTGCCATGAACGGCGAAATTGTCGTGGCCATGATTGATGGTTCAGCGACCGTCAAGACGTTCTACAAGGAGCAGGGACGCGTACGCCTGCAGCCCGAGAATGACACCATGGAGCCTATCTATGCAACGAATCCCATCATCTTGGGCAAAGTCGTCGGCTTAATGCGCCGGTTCTCGTAATGCAAAAACGCATCACCATCTTTGATACCGTCCGCGGGTTTACGATGATTTCAATGGCAGGTTTTCACGCTTGCTACGATCTCGCCTACCTGTACGACTGGGATATGCCCTGGTTTACCCAGACCGTCTTTCAAGACATCTGGCGCGCCAGCATCAGCTGGGTATTTTTGTTTATCGCGGGTTGGATGTGCACCCTTTCGCGCAACAATATCAAACGTGCCGCCAAATACGCCTTAGCAGCACTCGTCGTCTGGCTGGCAACAACACTTGTCTCAGTCGACGATTCGGTTAATTTTGGCATCATCTACTGCATGGCCGCATGTACCGCATCGTGGCGTTGACCGATCCCGTCCTTAAGAAGATATCGGCGAGATGGGGCATGTCGCTATGCCTTGTGTTGTTCGCCCTCACCTGGAGTATCCCCAATACGATCTACCCTGTCCCCTACCTGGCGTGGCTGGGATTTCCGAGCCTTGGGTTTGTTTCAGGTGATTACTACCCCATCATCCCGTTTATCTTTATGTATCTTGCAGGATACTTCGCCGCACATATAGCGCAGGGAATCGATAAGACCGCCCTAAGCTGGGCCTACGCCAACCCCCTGCCGGCGCTCGCCAGCCTTGGACGTCATGCACTCCCCTTTTATCTGCTGCATCAACCCATTATTCTGGGCTTTTTGGAGCTCGTCTACTCGGTGCGATAACGCTTGAGCCGCGGCGCGATACGGGCCGGCAGCTTCGCCACAATACGAACGCCGTCCTCAAGATATTCCTCGTGCAAAAGGGTTCCCTGCTCATGCACCAGCGTGATGAGGGCGCCCTCGCGATACGGGATATCAGCAGAGAGCAACACATCGGTAGCAGCCGCCTCACGAGCAATACGGTCGACGAAATCGTCGAGTCCCTCGCCCGTCTGGGCCGAGAACAGCACGGCCTCGGGATAGCGACGACGGAAGCTCAGACGATCAACGCTATCGAGAAGATCGATTTTATTGAATACGGTCAGCGTTAAACGCTCTCCAGCGCCGATCTCATCAAGAACGCGGTCGACAGCCTCAAGCTGCCGCTCATAGTCCTCGTCAGACGCATCTACGACTTTGAGAATTAGATCGGCACCCAACACCTCGGACAGCGTCGATTTAAAGGCATCGACCAGACCATGCGGCAGCTTTTGAATAAAGCCGACGGTATCAGTAATCGTCATGCCGCGACCGCCGGGCAGGCGATACGAACGCGTCGTCGGGTCGAGCGTAGCAAACAGCTTGTCCTGCGAAAGTACCGTAGAGCCGGTCAGGCGATTGAGCAACGTCGATTTACCGGCATTGGTATAACCGGCTAACGCGACGCGAAACGCCGGTGACTCAATGCGGCTCTTGGACTGGACATCGCGATGCTGTTCAACCTGCTTGAGCTCACGACGAAGCGCGGCAATCTTATTGCGAATCAAGCGACGGTCAACCTCGAGCTGGCTTTCACCCTGGCCAAAGCGCGAACCGATGCCGCCGCGCGTCTGCTCCTTGGCAAGATGGCTCCACATGCCACGCAGACGAGGCAACAGATATTGAAGCTGCGCCAGCTGCACCTGTAGACGACCCTCGCGCGTCTGGGCATGCAGGCCGAAAATATCAAGAATGAGCGCCGTGCGATCGATGATCTTAACCGGTTCGCCCACGGCCTTCTCCAGATAGGACTGCTGTGAAGGCGTCAGATCGTCGTCAAAAATAACGACATCGGCATCCATGCGATGCACTAAGCCGCACAGCTCTTCAACCTTGCCGGAACCGATAAACGATTTAGGATAGGGTTTAACCAGTCGCTGCGACAAACGAGCAACACACCGGGCGCCAGCCGTGTGCGCCAGGCGCTCAAGCTCATCGAGCGAGCGATCGAGCGGCCACGCATTGTCGCGCCACTCGACGCCGACAAGAATGGCACGCTCAGGCTCGGGTGCTGTGGGAACGAGGGGAAACCGGGCCATCAGGCAGCCTCGATGCGATGCAAGATATCCTCAACGACCTCATCGACCGTATATTCGTCCATATCGAACCACACAATACGATCGTCGCGCTTAAACCACGAAAGCTGACGCTTGGCATAGCGACGCGAACGCATCTTAATGAGTTCACGAGCCTCATCCATAGTCATCACACCGTTAAAAGCATCAATGATTTCTTTGTAGCCAATCGCCTGCGTCGAAGTGAGCGCATCTTCAAGCCCCTGGTCCATAAGGCCACGGACCTCATCAACAAGACCCTGCTCAAACATGAGGTCAACGCGCAGGTTAATGCGCTCGTAAAGCAGCTCACGATTGCGTGTCAAGCCAAACCACAAGGCATGATAATGCTCACATGGAACACTAAACTGCGACTTTTGCTGTGCGTAGGAAACGCCGTCATTATGCATTTCGAGCGCACGAATCACGCGGCGCACATTATGAGGATGAATGACCGCGGCAGACTCAGGATCGCGCTCGGCAAGCAGCTTATGCAGCGCTTCCTCACCAATGCGCTCGGCAAGTTCCTGATAACCCGCACGGCGATCGTCCTCAAGTTCTCCCGAGGGAAAATCCATCTCATCGAGGGCGGCCTTGAGATACAGGCCCGTACCCCCGCAAAACACCGGAAGACGTCCAGACCCGAGCAGGCGCTCAACATGCGCGCGAGCGTCTGCCTGGTAAAGCGCCGCAGAGTACGCGACGCCCGGCTCTACGATGTCAACGAGACGCAGAGGCGCCGTACACTCATCGGGCGTCATCTTTGCGGTGCCGATATCCATACCGCGATAGATTTGCATCGCATCGCACGACAGCACTTCAGACGAAAGGCGAGCGGCCAAACGGTCAGCGACGTCACTTTTACCAACCGCCGTCGGACCGACGATCGCAACGGCGGAAAGACCTGCCCCGGGAGAAATCATTAGCGCGGCTCACCCACAACGGAGCCTGACAAATACCACGTCTTAGCAACGTCGACGTCAACATCAACGATCTTACCGACAAGCTGGTCGATGCTATATCCCTCGGGAATGGGCGCATGAACGGTCTGATTCTTGGGGCTCTTGCCCAGCAGCACCGCATCGTTCTTTTTACTCGTACCCTCAATGAGCGCAGGCACCACGGTATGGAGCTCACCCTGGTTGTACTCGTGCGCTGTCGTCTCGATAACCTTGACCAGACGGTTAAAGCGCTCAAGGATGACCTCGTGCGGTGTGGGATCATCAATCTCGGCGGCCGGGGTACCAGCGCGCTTGGAGTAGATGAAGGTATAGGCCTGGGCATAGCGGACCGTCTCGGCAAGCGAGAGCGTCTGCTCAAAGTCTTCTTCAGTCTCGCCTGGGAAGCCAACGATAATGTCGGTCGAGAGCGCGATATCGGGCATACGGTTGCGAATGCGATCGACCAGGCCCAAATAGTCCTCACGTGTATAACGGCGATTCATCTCTTTGAGGATCCGCGTCGAACCTGACTGGACGGCCAAGTGCAGCTGCGGCATAACGGCAGGCGTCTCGGCCATGGCGTCGATGGTCTCGGGCAACAGGTCCTTGGGATGCGAAGACGTAAAGAAGATGCGCTCCACACCCGTATCGCCCACGGCACGCAGCAGATCGGCAAAACGCGGCTTGCCAAACAGATCGCGACCATATGAGTTAACGTTTTGGCCCAGCAGCGTAATCTCACGCACGCCCTGGCGCACCAAACCGGTCACCTCGTCGACAATCTCCTCGAAGGGGCGGCTCTTTTCGCGACCGCGCACGTACGGCACGATGCAATAGGTGCAGAAATTATTGCAGCCCGTCATGATGGGCACCCAAGCGTGATACTGGGTCTCTCGATGCCACGGCATGCTCATGGCATCCGTATCCTCATGCTCATTGGTGCGGATATGACGCTTGCCGTCAAGGAACGCCTCGGCAATGAGCTCGGCCACATGTGCGATAGAATGCGTGCCAAAGATGACATTGACGTTATCGACGTTGGTGAGCAGTCCCTCGCCATCACGCTGCGCGATGCAGCCGCCCACGGCAACCACACGCTTGCCCGAAGGCGAAGGCGGCAGGCTTTTGCAGGAATTGCACTGACCGTACAGGCGAGTATCGGCGGCCTCGCGCACGCAGCATGTCATGAAGACAACGATATCGGCATGCTCAAGATCGAGCGCCATGAGGCAACCATACGAATCGAGCAGACCGCTCACGCGCTCAGAGTCGTGCTGATTCATCTGGCAGCCAAAGGTGCGGATAAAGTAGGTTTTACCGGCAAGAATATCGCGTACGGAACGCTGATCCATGTGCATAAGTCCTAACGTTGGGGAGCGAAACGAGGCTAGCAGAAGCTATGCCACAGGCTTAACATCATCCATGACGACGTTATCCATAGCAGCTCGATTGATCTGGTGAACGTAGATAGAAAGGCGGATGGCCGTGCGCGACTCCCCGTTAATGAGAATGTCGGAGAACACGGGCGCGCAGGAAATATCAAAACCGGTTGGGATCAAAAAACCGCGCGCGATGGCAACGGCCTTAATGGCCTGGTTGACAGCACCGGCGCCGACACACTGGATGTTGACGGGTACACCATCCTTGACCATGCCGGCGATGGCGCCGGCAACGGACGCGGGCGATGATTTGCTTGATACCTTCAGGCAATCCATGAAGAAACTCCTGCGTTTAAAAGTACGTTTTAACTGCAATAACTGTATCGTACCGAGAGGACTCGGTAAAGGCACTATTCCTCTTTGGCAAGATCGAAGGTCACAGTGATTCGATCACGCGAAACACGAATCTTTGGGTCGCCGCAAAGGTTGAGATAGTACCTGGCGGCAAGGTCATTAAAGTCCCGCTCCACAGCACGCGAAAACTGTGCCATGTCATCCTTGGCAATACGTAGCCCGCGACGATCCTTCGCGAGATCGACAGGAGCCGGCGCATGCGAGGACGAATCACGCTCGCGCAGCAGACGCGCGGTCACACCGCGAACGGGCTTAATCTGCCCTGCCAAAATGCGATGTGCCGTGCGCTCGGACATCCCAAGACCCAAACCCGAGCAGATACGGATAAAGTCCTCGGCATCAGAGGCAAGGCCTAAACGATCGACAACCGGAAGCTCGCTCTCGTCATCAATAAACAGGAGACGAGACGTATCGAGCCGACTTGACGCCTGAGCATAAAGGGTCGCGGCAATCTCAGACGGAGAACCAAGATAGACATCGCAACCACGCAGCTCCTCGAGCGCAAACTCACAGGCAGCGCGAATAATATTATGCGGGCCGCGAGCACAGACATAACGTCCGTCCTCATCCTTGACGGCCTGGGGCCAGCTGGACTGATCGGCACGCTCACTGAGGCGGTCGGCTGCAACGCTCACCTTAAAGGCTGAACCAAGATCGACGCCGGACGTGACCACACGGGCCTCGTCGGTGTTCTGCTTGATCGAAAACAATGCCATGCCACGACCGTGAACGCCCCAACGGTCCATCTTCATGCTCTCGAGCTTGGAGGTAACACGGGCATCGAAGATTCGCTCTTGCATATCCTGCGGAACGCCCGAACCGTTATCCAGAAAGACAAGCGTGCGGACGCCATCTTCCTTGGTCGTGGCGAGATAGACCTTGTCGGCGCCGGCATCGCGAGCATTACGGAGCATTTCGATGACGATATCCTCGACATGCTGAATGTCGTGTTTTGCCTGGCGCCGCTCGGCCTCCGAAACGCGGAGGCGGACATACCCCTCGCCAAGGTTCTCCTCGACGCGAAGGTTGCCCTCCCCCGACATCGACGCGATAAATGAGATGAGCTCGTTCGCGTCGCTCATGTTATTTAGCGATATCGACAGCGCGGCTCTCGCGAATCACGACGACGCGCACCTGACCGGGATACTCCATCTCTTCCTCGATCTGATGGGCGATATCGTGAGCCAGGACCGTGGACTGAGCATCGGAGATCTTGTCCGGCTGAACCATGACGTGGACCTCGCGACCAGCCTGCATGGCATAGGTACGCTCGACGCCTTCATGGGAGTTGGCAATCTCCTCGAGCTTCTCAAGACGCTTGATGTAGTTCTCGGCAGACTCGCGACGGGCACCGGGGCGAGAGGCGGAGACGGCATCGGCGGCCTGTACCAGGACATCGAGCACCGTGTTGGGGTCGACATCGGCATGGTGAGCCTCGATAGCGTGAACGATAACGGGCTTCTCGCCATAACGGCGGGCAAGCTCGGCGCCGATGACGGCATGCGGGCCCTCGACGTCGTGGTCGATTGCCTTGCCCAGGTCGTGCAGCAGGCCGGCGCGCTTAGCGGTCACAACGTCCAGGCCAAGCTCGGAAGCCATCACGCCGCACAGATCAGAGACCTCGAGGGAGTGCTGAAGCACATTCTGACCAAACGAGGTACGGTAGCGCAGGGCACCAAGGGTCTTGACGATCTCGGGGTGCAGGTCGTGGATACCGGTATCAAAGGCAGCCTGCTCGCCAGCCTCGCGCACGCGCTGCTGAACCAGGTCGGCAGCCTTGTGATACATCTCCTCGATGCGGGCAGGGTGAATGCGGCCGTCGGCGATGAGGTTCTCGAGGGCGACACGGGCGGTCTCACGACGGACCGGGTCGAAGCTCGAAAGAACGACGGTCTCGGGCGTGTCGTCGATAACGAGGTTAACGCCGGAAACCTGCTCGAAGGTCCGGATGTTGCGACCCTCGCGACCGATGATACGGCCCTTGAGGTCATCGGAGGGAATGTGCACGGAGGTAACGGTGACCTCGGCAGTGTGGTCGGCAGCGCAGCGCTGAATCGCCAGGGACAGAATCTCCTGGGCGGTCTTGTGGCACTCGGCGCGAACCTGCTGCTCGGACTCGCGAATGATCGTGGCGGCCTCGTGGGTGACCTCGCCGCGAACCTTATCGAGGAGTTCCTTGTGGGCGTCCTCGCGGGTAAGGTCGGCAATACGCTCGAGCTCGGAGGTCTGCTTTGCGCAGAGCTCCTCGAGCTCACGGGAGCGCTTCTCGACCTGACCGGCCTGGCTGGACAGCTGATGCTCGCGCTTGTCGAGAGCGTCGTTGCGGCGATCGAGGGATTCCTCGCGCTGCATCACGCGGTTCTCGAGCGTACGAATCTCGTTCTTACGCTGCTTGTCCTCGGCCTCGGCGGCCTGCTTGTTCTTGATGATTTCCTCTTTAGCCTCAAGCAGAGCCTCTTTTTTGAGGGTCTCGGCCTGACGCTTTGCATCACCGATCAGGGACTCAGCCTGTGCGTGTGCCGACTGAATCTTTTCGTCGGCCTCGTGAAGACTACCCTGCTTGGCGGTGCGCATGTAGGCAATGGCGGCGATGGCACCCAAAACGATGCCAACGAGCGCTGCGATGATAGGCATGCTCACTCCTTTTTATGGAATCGTTACACAACAAAGCGAACCGTCCTTACGAACGGCTCGCGACATTTGAGTAATATGGGCGCAGCTTATGCGGGTCGGATACAGATAAACATATAAACAAACTCATCACAGATGAGCACATATCACAAAGCAAATGACAGTGTTTATCGTACGTTGAACCACAACAACTGTCAAATAAATGGCCCCGGCACGGCGGCTAAAACGCGGTGAACGGCAGGGCCACATAACGCATACGCCTAAACCGCACATTCCTCGCGTTCGGCATCTAGACGTGCCTTAACGGCATCGGCGGCGATGTGATACGAGAAGCCCTTGCCCATCAAAAACCGAACCAGTTTTTCGAATCCGCGCGTCTCTGGAACACGCCGCTTGGCGAGCAGGGCTGACGCACGCGCCAAATCGTCTTCGACGGCAAAATAATCCTCGGGATAACCGGGAATGTCATCGAGCACGACATGACGGCGCTTGAGCTCGGTCTCGATTTTACGCTGTCCCCAACCACGCCGCTTGCGTTCCTCGATAAAGTACGAGCAAAAGCGGTTCTCGTCTAAAAAGCGATACTCGGTGGCGCGCTCGACGGCGAAATCGATCGCGGGCTGGTGAAAACCGTAGCGAGCCAGCTTGTCACGGACCTCACCCGTCGCATGGTCGCGGCGCGATAACATCTCGGTCACCATGGTAAGTGCACATTTACGCTCGATGATCTGCACCGCCTCACGAAAGTTGTCCCAATCACAGGGAAGATCGGGGCGGTTTTTGACATACAGGCGCGCGACCCGCACGGGAATCCAGATGGACCGCTCAAAACCGTCTTCAAGCTCACAATCGATATGTGCGCAAGGCTTTTTGGACGCATACCCGCTCGAGAACGAGGAGGCCGCCTTTTTATCGGGAAAGACGACCGTGGCCTCGGTCACCGTATACGACATGAGCGTAACCGCTACTCGTCGTCATCATCGAGCATAGCGGAACCATCGATGGCGTAAAGCTCATCAAACTCCTCAGGCGCAGGCTGATCGGTCAGCTCGACCTCGGACGGAGCATCGTCATCAAATTCAAGTCCGCAGGCAAGGCGAACCTTATGCTCAATCTCGTCGGCGCAATCGGGGTGTTCGCGCAGGAAAGCCTTGGCGGCCTCGCGACCGTTGCCGAGCTTGTCCTCGCCATAGGCAAACCAGGAGCCCATCTTCTTACAGATGCCGCACTCGACAGCCATGTCCAGAATTGAGCCCTCCTTAGAGATGCCCGTACCGTACATGATGTCGAACTCAGCAGAACGGAACGGAGCTGCCACCTTGTTCTTAACGACCTTGGCGCGCACGCGGTTACCGATAACCTCGTCCTTAAGCTTAATGCTGTCGATACGGCGAATGTCGATACGCACCGAAGAGAAGAACTTAAGGGCGCGGCCGCCCGTCGTGGTCTCGGGGTTGCCGAACATGACGCCGATCTTCTCACGCAGCTGGTTAATGAAGATGCACGTCGTGTTGGACTTGGACAGCGAGCCGGCGAGCTTGCGGAGCGCCTGGCTCATCAGGCGAGCCTGAAGACCGACCGTAGTGTCGCCAATTTCTCCCTCGATCTCGGCACGCGGGGTCAGCGCGGCGACGGAGTCGACAACGATGGCATCGATGGCACCAGAACGCACAAGCATGTCAACAATCTCGAGCGCCTGCTCACCCGTATCGGGCTGGGAAATGAGTACCTCGTCGATATCCACGCCGATGCGCGCGGCATACGTGGGATCGAGCGCGTGCTCGGCATCGATAAATGCCACAACGCCACCCATTGCCTGGGCCTCGGCCAAGATCTCGAGCGAAAGCGTCGTCTTACCGGAGGACTCGGGACCGTAGATCTCGACGATTCGGCCGCGCGGCACACCGCCGATACCCAGAGCGGCATCGAGTGCCAGAGCGCCCGTAGGGATGGCCTCGACCTCGAGCTCGGGGCCACCGTCGCCGTACCTCATGATGGAACCCTGGCCGAATTTCTTCTCGATCTCGGCCTTGGTGGTGGCGATCATCTCATCGCGCTCTTTACCCGTCGTGCGAGCATGAACGGTACGTACGGGACCTGAATTCTTGGCCATGAATAGCCCTCCTCTTAACAACCTGCATCGATATTAAACGAACGGCTGTTCGTGGTCAACCGTTCAGATAAATCATATGCAGCCGACCTTTCCAAAACCCAACCAAACGCCGACCAAACACTGACCAAAAACTTGACCACAAAGGACCAAATATGAACAAGGCAGGCAAAAATACATCTACAACCAGCACAAACGCCAAATGAGCCTAAGGTCCCCATCTCCACAATTAAGGGGCTCGAAGGCCCCTTAAAACACGTCTATACCATAGAGTTGAGCACAAGGGCAATGCGACCCAATGCCTCCGTGACCGCATGGGCACGAACACACGAACGGTCGCCCTCATAGTGGCAGCGCACAGAGTCCACAACCGGCACGCCCCCATCGGCGGAACGATGCGCCCAGCCAATATAGAAAGTGCCCGCCGGATCGTCCTCAGTGCCACCGCCGGGGCCGGCATAACCCGTTGCGCTCACTGCAATATCGCTCTGGTACAGCTCCAGCGAACCCACCGCCATCTCGCGCGCGGTCTGATGCGACACCGCGGTATAGCGGTCAAGCGTCTCCTGCTCAACACCAAGAACGCGATGCTTAATCTCATCGCAATAGGTCACCGCACCGCCACGCAGCACCGCCGAGGCGCCCGGGATATCGGCAATCGTCGAGGCGATCATACCCGCCGTCAGCGACTCAGCCGTCGAAACCGTCACGCCCCGAGCGCTCGCGCGCTCGACAATATCACGCGCCAGCTCCTCGTTATGTGCGGAAATCTGCTCAAAAGAGTCCGTCATACCCACCAGGACCTAGACCGAAAAGACGATCTTGCGGCAGTTCCAGAAGTACTGGGCGCCCGAGATAACGGTCAGGACAACGGCAACGGCGTACAGGAAGCGCGACACCGAGTAGATGCCGAGCGTTAGCGCCACCGGGCCAAGGTGCAAGCCGGCCATAGCAAAAACGCACAGGTAACCGCAAATGGAGACCATCGTGGTTGCCGTCTTGTACTTGCCGAGCTTATCGGCCGCAACGACCACACCGGCCGCACTCGCGACCATGCGAAGGGCGCTCACCAGAAGCTCACGGAACAGGATAATGAACACGGACCACACGGTCACTGCGCCAAAATCCAAGAACAGCAGCAGGGCCGAGAACACGAGCAGCTTATCGGCGATGGGGTCCAAGAATTTACCGAAGTCGGTGATCTCGTTGCGCGAACGCGCCAGATAACCGTCGACCTTATCGGTGCACGACAGGATCACATACAGAATGAAGGCAGCGGCGGCGAGCGGGCCGTCGAAGGTGCTCCAATCCGTACCGGCAACACTCGTGTGAGAAAGCGCCGACACGATCATGAACACCGGGATAAAGACGATGCGAACGCACGTCACGATGTTGGCGGGCGTCCAGACACTCGTCAGTTCCTTATTACTCTCGTTAGCCACGACGCTCTCCTACTCCACAACATGACCGATAAGCTCGTAGCAGAAGCTATCGGTAAACTCGACGGTCAGAATATCGCCCACGGACGCCTCGCTGGCGTCCAGATGCACCGCGCCATCGGAATCGGGCGCCTGGAACCAGGCATGGCCGATCAGCTCGGCGCCATCCTCGGTCTCTTCGATACCGTCGACGATTACCTGGGCTCGCTCGCCCACATGGGCGGCGGTGGCGGCAAAACCGAGCGACTCGGCCAGGTCCATGGCCTCCTGGGCGCGCTCGAGCTTAACCTCCTCATCGACCTGGCCCTCCATCTTGGCGGCCAGGCTACCTTCCTCACGCGAGTAGGCAAAGACACTCGTGTAGTCAAAGCCGACGGTGTCCATAAAGTCGATAAGGTCGCGGAACTCGTCGTCGGTCTCGGTCGGGAAGCCGACCATGGCCGTGGAACGAATCACGATGCCGGGGATGCGCTCGCGAAGGTCGCGGAACAGATCCTCGAGCTCCTGGCGCGAACCGGAGCGACGCATGGCCTTAAGAATGCGCGCGTCGCAGTGCTGCACGGGGATATCGATATAGGGCAGCACCTCGGGCGTATCGCGAATCGTCTCGATGAGTTCGTCAGTCATGCCCTCGGGCTGCAGATAGAGCACGCGGACCCAGACGTTGTGCGGGTGTACGGCCTCGGCGACGGCACGCAGCAGCTGCGCCAGATTGCGCGGCGAGCCATCGGCGACGTCCTCGTCGGCAAAGTCGGTACCCCAGATGCCCGTGTCCTGGCCGATCAGCACGATCTCGCGCACACCGCCGGCAACCAGGTCGCGCACCTCGGAGATGATGCTCTCGGCATTGCGCGAATGATAGCGGCCGCGGATGTAGGGAATCATGCAGAAGCTGCAGAAGCGGTTGCAGCCATCGGAAATCTTGACGTAGGCGACAGCACCCTCGACGGTACGTTTGACCTGCGGGATATAGGCTGCAATCTCACGCTCGACACCCAGCACGCCATCGATGACCGCCACGATGCCGTCTTCCTCGTCGGCCTTCACAAAGGCAGCGACCTCGGGCAGCTCATCAGGCAGGTCATCGCCATAGCGCGACGGCACGCAGCCGCACATGACGATGGGGCAAGAACGAACGCCGTCCTGAACCTCGTTGGCGAGCTCGAGCGTGGTCTCGATGCTCTCGGACGTTGCGGAGGCGAGGAACGAACATGTATTGACGATGGCGATATCGGCATCCTGCGGGTCGAATGCCTCCTCGTAGCCCGCGGCGGTCAAAAGAGAACGCATGCGGTCGGTGTCAACCTCGTTCTTAGCGCACCCGAGGGTGATGTAGAGCACGGAGCCCAACGGTGTATCCATGTTGGAGAGCGGTCCTTTCGATTGATATTAGCGGTAGTTGGTGAACTGCAGCGGCTGGCCGTAGTCCTGGTCGCGCAGGAACTGGATCACGGTCTGCAACGCGTCCTTCGAAGCAGAGGAAACACGCAGTTTGTCGGCCTCGATGGTCACCTTGACCTTGAGCTTTTGGTCCTTGATGTCCTTGTTGATCTTCTTGGCGGTCGCCTGGTCGATACCCTCGACGATATGGCCGAGCACGCGCACGGTGCCGCCCGACGCCGCCTGCGGAGCATCCCACGAGACAGCCTTGAGGTCGATGCCGCGCTTGATGAGCTTGGAGCTCAACACGTCGATAATCTGTTTGGAGACAAAGTCGGCCGGGGCGTTGATCGTAAAGAGCTTGTCGCCCTTCGAAAGCTCGATCGTGGCGCCAGAATCCTTAAGGTCATAGCGCTGGGAAATCTCGCGCGTGGTCTGCTGGAAGGCGTTGTCGACCTCTTGCATGTTGACCTCGGACACGACGTCGAAGCTGGAATCTTTAGCCATGATGTTTCCTTTCGCGTACGAGCGGCTTAGTAGCTATCGTACGAATAGTCGGTAGAATCGGTGGGCGTCTGACCGTCAGTTGCGGTATCGGCGCCATCCGTGGACTGGGCATCGGTACCGTCGGTGGTACCGGTACCATCGGTGGTGTCGGTACCATCAGAACTTTCACCATTCTCGGAATCAGTCGTCTCCTTCTTGGGAACGGTGATCGTCACACGCGCCACGCCCGAGGTCTTGGTATCGTAACGAACCTTTTCACCGTTCTTGGTAACGGTGACATCGGAAGGCTTGGACGTGGTGATCTCGATCGAGGACTCGGGCGTGTACTCCTGCTCAAAGGGGCCAGTCGCCTGGGCGCCATAGACCGACTTGCCGTCGACCTTGACCTCAATCCACGCGGTCTTTCCCTTGGCAACGGAGACCTTGACCTTCGTTACCTCGTTCTCTTCCTTTTTAGCCGTCGTCTTGGTGGCGTCCGAATCGGTCGACTCATCCGTCGCCTCATCGGTGTCTTCGTCCTCGTCAACCGTTTCGGTCTTCTTAGAAGACTTCTTGGTCGTCGTCTTGGTAGCAGCGGGCGTCTCGGGCGTGGTCTCGGGCGTCGAAGATGCGCAGCCACGCAGAAGCACCACGATGAGCACAATCAACAGCAGCGCAACGGCACCGATGCCGGCGTAGATGATACGCGGATCGAGCCCGTTGTTTTGAGGAGTACGTGACCCGCCGCGTCCACGACCGGAACTGCTGCGGCCGCCTCCCTGAGGCATACGACCGCGATTGCTATCGGGACGGCCGCGATAGCCGCCCTGGCCCTGAAGGCTGTGTTGACCCGAGCGGGGCGCAAGCTCACCGCGGCATTGATAGCCACGCTGGCCCGAACGCGGAGCCGAAGAGCGCTGGCCATACGGCTGTGATTGAGAGCGAAGACGCGGCGTCACCTGCGTGGTATCGGCATCCGCATAGCCACCGCGAGAGCGTCCGGCGGAGGCACCACGGTAACCGCGATCGGAATAGCCGCCGTCGCCGTAGCCGGCACGAGGGTCACGCGCTACACCGCGGGCAGCGGGAAGTGCACGGTCCTCGGGCATCGGCGTACTGCGGAACCGGTCACGCTGTGAGCGAATCTCCTCGCCCGAACCCGTCTCGGTAATATAACCGGCCTGCTGAGGACGCTGTCCATAGCGGGTCGAACGACCGCCCTGAACCATCAGGAAGCGCCCGTTGTCGACCGAGGAACGCGAATTGACGTAGCCGGCGGCGTCCTGAAAACGACCGCCCTGCTGCGACGTCTCGCGTTCGTATGCCATCAGGTCGTCAAAGTAGGCATTGACGACCTCGCGCGGATTGAGGCCCAAAAAGCGAGCATAGCTCGAAATCATGCCCTGCGCATAGCCGCGCGGCGGCATCGAAGCAAAGTTACCGGTCTCGAAAAACTCGATGATCTGCGGCCTGATTTTGATGGTGTTGGCGACCTGCTGAATGGAAAGGCCCATTCGGCGACGCTGCTCGAGCAGCATGTCACCAAAGCGTGCAGCCATCAGAATCCTCCAAACTCACGATCTTCACGTGCCATCTCGGCGTCGACAGACTCCAGCGCGGCAAGCCCCTCCTCGTCCAACAGGACCTCGCGCGGCTTGGAACCGTCGGGCGGGCCGACGACACCCTTTTCTTCCAGCATGTCCATAATACGCCCGGCACGCGCGTAGCCAACCTTCAGACGACGTTGCAGGCCAGATGTGGAGCCAAGCTGCGATTCCACCACAATATGGGCGGCTTCCCAAATGAGCGGATCATCGTCTTGCGGCTCGGCTACTCCGGTGCGGACAATGCCGCCGCCACCCGCCATGGACATGGAAGCAGGCGCCACGGCAGACAGAATCTCCTCGTGGTAGTCGGGCTCGCTCTGCGACTTGACGAACTCGACAATCTCATTGATTTCATCGTCCGAGACAAAGCAGCCCTGGATACGGCGAGGCTTGCCCCAGTCGACCTTGGAGAACAGCATGTCGCCCAAACCGGTAAGCTTTTCGGCACCCATCTGGTCGATGATGACGCGCGAGTCGATGCCCGTGGCGACGTTAAAGGCGATGCGATTGGTGATGTTGGCCTTGATGAGGCCCGTCACCACGTTTGAGCTGGGACGCTGCGTGGCCACGATAAGATGAATACCGGCGGCACGGCCCAGCTGTGCAATACGCACGATCGAGGCCTCGACATCCTTACCGGCGACCATCATCAGGTCCGAGAGCTCGTCAATGATGATGACCAGGTAGGGCATCTTTTGCGGCGGATTGTCGTAATGCTCAAACTCGCCGGCGGCCTGCTTTTCGTTGTAGGTCGAGATCTTACGCACGTTGAGACGCTCGAAGACCTTCAGGCGACGCTCCATCTCGGACACGGCCCATTGCAGAGCGCTCGCGGCCTGCTTGGGCTCGGTCACCACGGGCACATAGAGATGCGGCAGTCCGTTATAGCCCGCAAGCTCGACGCGCTTGGGGTCGACCATGATCAGGCGAACGTCCTCGGGAAGAGTACGCATGAGCAGAGTCGTGATGATGGAGTTGATCATCACCGACTTACCAGAACCGGTCGTACCGGCAATCAACAGGTGGGGCATCTTGGCAAGGTCGGCGACAACCGGCGTGCCCTCGGCATCGCGGCCGATGGCGAGCTCGAGCGGACCGCCCTTCACATAGGGCAGCACGTCGCCCAGGTTGACGTTCTGGCGCTTGCGGTTGGGAATCTCGATGCCCACGAGCGAGGTGCCGGGGATCGGGGCAAAGATACGTACCGACTGGGCAGCGAGCGAAAGCGCGATATCGTCCTCGAGGCTCGAAATCTTGCTCACGCGCTCGCCCTCACCAGGTTGCAGCTTAAAGGTCGTCACCGTGGGGCCGGCGATCCAGCCGACCACGCGGGCACTGCGGCCAAACTCAAGCAAGGTGGATTGCAGTGACTCAGCGGTCTGCTCCAACTCCTTGTCCGAAGACGCGGCGGAAGCCGACTGCGGGTTGGCATGCAGGATTTCGAGCGGCGGAAGCTTGAGGCCGTCCTCTTCTTCGCCCTCGTTATCTGCGGCGCCACCGTCCGCTCCCCCATCGCTAGCCGCAGCCGATTCGACGGCACTCGAGGCAGGCGCATCGGCAACCTTGGGATGCTTCAAGAAGTCGGGAATCTGAGGTGCTGCCGAGACAGGATTCACGGCAAACGGCGGCTCGAACTCGTCGATCTTATCGGGGTCGTCTTCCATCGAAAGCTGGCCGGTTACCTGGTCGCGCTTTGCATGGCGACGCGGCAGCAAAGTTGTCTTTGCGGTCTCAATCGGAGCCTCGTCGTCCTCGTCATCGCCCTCGGTGAGCTCAATCTCGCTATCGGACCAAGACGGGTCGGGCTCGCTTGTATTGAGCTTAGGCGCAGCCTTGCCCTTCTTGGCATGGCGGCGCGGCAGCAGCGTCGTCTTAGCGCGCTCAACCTCAACCGACTCGGACACGTCGACAAACGGATTCTCGTCCTCGTCGTCATCGTCCAAAACCGGGTCCACATCGTTGCCCATGACCGTGGTCACGGCAGCATCGGAGCCCTTTTGACGAAGAATGCTCAGGTGCGGACGGGCAACGCCGGGCACCGACAGGGCTTCGTCGTCACCCCACGGGCTGGCGTTGACATCGGCACGACGGCGCTCGGCAAAATCGGCCGCACGGTCGCGAGCAGAGCGCAGCACGCCACCCACCGAAAAGCCGATGATGACCAAGCCCACGACGACAAGGCCCAACAGGACTACCATCGCGATAGGCTTACCCAGGGCATTCTGCAGCGCACTCGCAATAAACGCACCGATGTAGCCACCCGAGGCGGACAAATTTTGCGGCGTGAACATAAGGTCACACGAGACACTCGTACCCGGCACCATCAGCGAAAGAATGGAGACGACGGCGATAAAGACCACGGCTCCGCCCGCAACAGAGCGCACGTTGAGCGGCGAGTCCTCGCCTAAAAAGAGCGTGGCGGCAAACAGCAAAATAACGATCGGCAGCACGTAGGCGCCCAGACCAAAGCCCAGGTGGTAGAAACCGGCAACCGCAGCCGTAACGGGTGCAGTCGCCGGCGAAATCACGGCAATGAAGGACGCAATCGCCAAAACGGCGATGACCACGCCGGCGATATCGCGGTTGGCCGAGGGCTCGACCAGGGGCTCAAAATCGTCGAAGTCGGTCTCGTGGCCCTTATTGGCACGAAGATGGGAACCGGCACCCTTAGCAGATGCCGGTTGGTTGTTGGCTTTATTGCCTTTGGCGTTTTGTGCAGATCCGCGCGCCAAACTAAACCTCCATGACGACCGGGATGATCATCGGACGAGTGCGCGTACGACTCCAGATAAAGTTAGAGAGCGAGTCGCGCACGGCCTTGCGAATGGCATCGGAACCGCTGCTCGTAAAGCTGAACTTGCCCTTCTCAATCGTCTTCATAATAGACGCGGAGGCATCCTCGGAGAACTGGTCGTCGATGGCAAACGAGACGCCGCGGCCCGAGAACTCGATGGCCTCAATCTTCTTGTGCTTGAGCGAGACGATGGCGACGGCCGTGACCATACCGTCATTGGCGAGCTTCTGGCGATCGCGCAGGACGATGGGGTCGGTATCGCCGATACGCAGGCCGTCGACGTAGACGACGCCGGACTCGACGGGCGTACCACGCTTGACGATACCACCGCGCATCTCGAGCGTGTCGCCGTTATCGAGGATAAAGATGTGATCATCCTTGATGCCCATCTTGCGGGCCAGCTGGGCATGGGCGCGCAGATGCACGGCCTCACCGTGAACCGGCATAAAGTACGTGGGCTTGGCCATGGCCATCAGGAGCTTAAGCTCCTCCTGGCTGCCGTGGCCCGAGACGTGGACAAGAGCACGGTTCTTATCCCACACGTCGCAGCCGAGCTTGGCCAAGCTGTTGACGACCTGCTGAACGGCTTTCTCGTTGCCGGGAACGGGAGTTGCCGAGAGGATGACGGTATCGCCCTCGTGGATAGAGAGCGTCTTGTGCTCGCCATTGGCCATGCGGGACAGGGCCGACAGCGGCTCGCCCTGCGAACCGGTGCACATGACGACGATCTTGTCGTCGGGCAGGTTATCGATATCGAAGGCATCGATGATATCGGCATCGTCGATGTTGAGGTAGCCCAGCTCGCGCGCGACGCGGGTGTTGGTGAGCATGGAGCGACCGGTCACAACGACCTTACGGCCGCACTTGCGGGCGGCATCGCAGATCTGCTGCAAACGATGGATATGGCTCGAGAACGAAGCGACGAACACGCGACCCGGGGCGTTCTTGATGGCATGCAGTAGGTTGGGACCAACCTCGGCCTCGGACTTGGTAAAGCCGGGAACCGTGGCATTGGTGGAGTCGGACAGCAACAGGTCGATGCCCTGCTTGGCAAAGCGGCTGATAGCGGCATAGTCGGGCGTGACACCATCGATGGGCGTCTGGTCGAGCTTAAAGTCGCCAGTGTGCATAACGGTGCCCTGATTGGTGCGAATGAACACGCCCAGAGCGCCGGGGATGGAGTGCGTCATCGAGAAGAAGTCGAGCGAGATGCCGCCGAGGTTGACATGGCTGCCGCCCTTAACCTCGCGGAACTTGGGTGCGCGGATGCGGAACTCAGAAAGCTTGCCTTCGATAAAGCCAAGCGTCAGCTTGCTCGAGAAGATGGGCACCTTGTTGTTGAGGTCCTGCAGCAGATACGGAAGCGAACCGGTGTGGTCCTCGTGGCCGTGGGTGACGACGATACCGCGGAGCTTCTCCTCGTTCTCCAGAACATAGGTGTAGTCGGGAAGCACCAGGTCAATACCGGGCTGGGAATCGTCGGGGAACATGAGGCCAGCGTCAACGAGCACCATGTCGTCGCCGCATTCGAAGACCGTCATGTTCTTGCCGATGCCGTCAAGGCCGCCGAGCGGAATGATCTTCAAGGGAGATGATTTTTTAGCTGCCATAGGTTAGTGTGGTTTCCTTTCTTCGAAACGGGTCTGGAACAACCGACGGGGCGCTTCTGGCAAACCGACCGCCGGGAACGTACAAACATGCATCGCAGAGTCGATGCAATAACCACAGTATGATACCCATTTGCACAACAACAGACCACCCATGCATCAAAGCCCCATCTGAACCTGTGTATCCCGCCGGTCAGGGCTCAGCGGCCCCGGCACGGGCTAAGTTTCCTGCTCTACAGTCCTGCGCAAGACGGAAAGCACATTAAGTGCTTTCCTTTGCGTG
>OLNX01000698.1_pt1 | contig 32283 bp, 21 predicted proteins | sample 1672611 | NCBI WGS metagenome assembly OLNX01 (sample SAMEA3136705, study PRJEB25190) | human gut metagenome | reverse complement strand
CGCAAGTGCCGGATAGGAACGGCAAAATTTTTTACACTTCTATTACTTCTTTATCGAACATCAGCAAAATCGCAGGGCATGAAGCAGCTTATGGCTGGTCTTGGACTGATTCTCCTTGCAATCGTCCTCGTTCCGGTTCTTCAGAGCATGATGACAGGTGCCGTTTAATCTGACCGAATTTTTTAACGGCTGCGTGGCGGGTGGAGTGTGGGCAGCTGGCATAAGGAAAGGACGGTGAGAGAATGGGCGTCATAAGTGATGCGATCGACAGCTTACAGGAATGGTGTGAGAATCTGTTCAAGGACGGTATCAAATCGCAGTTTGACAGTATATCCGATCTGATGACGGAAACCTTTCACAAAACTACAGAAGACGGCGGTCTGATTTCCACATTTCTGACAGGACATCCTGCAAGTTTTTCCGGTTCTGCAAGCGGCGGAACAACCATATGGTCAACGATTGAAACACTTTGCAATAACGTGGTAGTCCCCATCGGCGGTTTCATTCTTGTCATCATATTGCTCAATGATCTGATACAAACCGTGATTCGTGGAAATAACTTCAAGGATTTTGATGATTCCATCTTTATCAAATGGATTATCAAAGCCTTATGCGGTGTCATTTTGGTATCAAACGTATTTTACATCGCATCTGCCCTGTTTTCGTTCGGAACAGACGCTTGTGCCAACGGTATTACAACGCTGTTCGGTACAGGAGATTTCCTGTCAACTGACTTGGCACTCAAGAAATCGGCTCTGAACAGTCTGGGACTTGGTGAACTGATAACTGTCTGGTTTATCTCGCTGATTGTTCACTTGGGTGTAATGATTATGATGGTTGCCATTGTAATTGTGCTTGCTTCCCGTATCATTGAGGTCTTTATGTACTTAGGCGTTGCACCGATTCCCATGGCAGCCATGCTGGATAGCGGTGAATGGTCGGGAATCGGAAAGAACTGGATCAAACAGCTTCTGGCATTATCCTTTCAGGGATTCTTTATCATCATTGCACTTGGTATCTTCAAGACGCTGTTTTCCAATGCCATTGCATCGTTGAACAGCAGTACTGACGGCATTATTCTGCAAATGGCAATGCTTCTGGGATACACGGTTGCACTGATCTTTACGGTACTCCGTACAGGTGCTGTTTCAAAATCTATTTTCAATGCACATTGATCTTCAGGAGGTTGTGAATGGCACATTATGTACAAATACCAAAAGACCTAAATGACATCAAGCAGAAGTTCATGTTCGGGCTGACCAAAAGACAGGTAGTTTCATTTGGGATCGGCGGTGTACTGGGGATTCCGCTTTTCTTTCTGACACGCAGTACCCTTGGCGTTTCAGGAGCAATCTTTGCTATGGGTGCGGTAGCCGCACCTGCCCTCATCTGCGGATTGTATAAGAAAAACGGGATCTTTTTCGAGCAGACCATCAAGAATATGTTCCGCTATTTCAAAAGACCGAGAAAGCGAACTTATAAAACGGTCAATCTATACGAATGTATCGAAAGACAGATAGAATATACCAAGCTGAAAAAGCTTTTGGACAAGATAGAAAGGAGCAAGTAGGCTTGAAAAATAAGAAGAAAACAGATCTCAGGTCAGGAGCAAAAGTTGCCGCTGAAAAGCCAATTTCTAACATTGACAAAAATGATAAGGCAGTCATTCTGGCACGAATGCATGAGATCAAGAAATATAAGGACGATATTTCGTCCACACAGAATACGATTGGTTATACGCAGATGTTCAGGGACGGCGTATGCCAGATCGATGACCATAGATTTTCAAAGACCATTCAGTTCTTTGATACCAATTATCAGCTTGCTGAATTTGAGGAACAAAACGGCATTTTCTCAAAGTACTGCGATCTGATCAATTACTTTGACAATACCGTCACATTTCAGCTCACCTTTGAAAATCAAAACAGAAGTCAGGACGGACTGGTCAAGCAAATTCAGATTCCTGCACAGGAGGACGATTTCAACGAGATTCGTGCAGAATACTCCGAAATGCTGACATCAAAGCTGTTGTCGGGCAAAAACGGACAGTCATGCAGAAAATTTCTGACTTTCACCATTGAGGCTAATTCCTATAAACAGGCAAAGCCAAAACTTCTGAATATCCAGACGGAAATTATCAAGATGTTCAAGGGCTTCAATGTGGAAGCCAAGGCACTCAGCGGAAAAGAAAGACTGGAAACACTCTATTACAGCCTGAACCCATTTCAGAGTGCCCCTTTTGTCTTTGACTGGAATGAAATGCTGAAAGCAGGCTGGAATACGAAAGACTTCATTGCTCCGTCCGGCATGAAATTCAATAAGGCAAACTTTGAGATTGGTGCTTCTTTCGGTGCAATCAATGGAATGAACATTCTTGCAGGAGAACTGCCGGATACGATTCTTTCCGATTTTCTCGAATTACAGCACCTTTTCTGTGTCAATCTGCACGTTACACCGCTGGATCAGATCACGGCACTCAAATTTGTCAAGACAAAGCTGACTGCTGTGGAGTCTATGAAAATTGACGAACAGAAGAAGGCTTCCAAAGCAGGCTACGATCCGGATATTCTTCCTCCGGCAATCAAAATGTACATTACGGATCTGGAAAAGCTGCTGGATGACCTCAACAGCAAGAATGAACGCTTGTTTCATATCTCCATTACGATACGAAACTATGCAAGAAATAAGAAAGACTTAGGCTTGCAGCTGGAATTGTTAAAGCGTATCTGTCAGAAAAACAACTGTACCCTGATGCCCTGTGACTATTTGCAGGAGGATTACTTATCTTCCAGTTTACCGCTTGGCGTAAACAAGATTCAGGTTTCAAGAGAAATGCACACGTCAGGAATTGCGATTTTTGTTCCGTTTACCACACAGGAACTCTTTCAGATTGGCGGTACATACTACGGTTTGAACACCGTTTCCGGCAACATGATTATGGCAAACAGAAGCAGACTCAAAAATCCGAATGGTCTGATTTTAGGCACACCGGGTTCCGGTAAGTCATTCAGCGTAAAAAGAGAGATCTTAGACAGTTTTCTGAAAACAACTGATGACATTATCATCTGCGACCCTGAAGGCGAATACTTCCCGTTGGTACAGCATCTGCATGGACAATTGATCCGAATTGCAAGCAGCTCAGAACAGTATATCAACCCGATGGACATTAACTTTGAAAACAACATGGATGAGAATCCGATCTCCACAAAGTCGGATTTTATCATTTCTCTTTGTGAAATCATTGTGGGCGGCAAGTATGGACTGACTGCGGAGGAACGTTCTGTCATTGACCGATGTGTTCGTGCTATCTACATGGATTTTTTCCGAAACCAACCATCCAGAGAAAAAATGCCGATTCTGTCCGATCTGCACAATGCTCTTGTCAAAGAGGGAGAAATCGCACTTCGTGTAGCAAACTCTCTTGAAATGTATGTCAACGGCTCGCAAAATCTGTTCAATCACAGAACGAATATTGACTTAAAGAATCGTATCATCTGCTTTGACATTAAAGAACTGGGCAATCAGCTGAAAAAGGTCGGTATGCTGATCGTTCAGGATAACGTCTGGAACAGAGTGACACTGAATCGTGCGGAACGAAAAGTTACACGCTACTACATCGATGAATTTCATCTTCTGTTAAAGGAAGAACAGACGGCAAAATATTCTGCTGAGATCTGGAAGCGATTCCGTAAATGGGGTGGCGTTCCGACGGGTATTACGCAAAATGTCAAGGACTTGCTGTCCAGTGCCGAGGTGGAAAACATCTTTGACAACTCGGACTTTGTATATATGCTGAATCAGGCTGCCGGCGACCGTGATATTCTCGCCGAAAAGCTCCACATCAGTCCGCAGCAAATGGAGTTCGTCACCAACAGCGGACCCGGTGAAGGTCTGATTCGCTACGATAAGATCATTTTGCCGTTTACGGATAATTTCCCGACCGATACCGTGATGTACAGCCTGCTTACCACAAAACCGTTGGAACAGCAGCTGAAATAGTCAGGAGCGAAACGCTATGGCGAATCTAAAAAGAACACATCATCAGCTTGCGAAAGCGAAAAAGAAACTCAGAAAGTACAGCAGATCACAAAAACAGTTTCAGATTCAGTTTGTTCGCAAGCAGCGTAAAAACGGCAAATTCAAAACAACTGCCCGTATCCGACGTGGAGAAAAAAGCAGCCGATATACCGGACATGGTCTGATTCACAGAGCAGTGAATCTCAAAACGAGGTTTACAGGCGATAAACCGTCCATCACGAAATCTCTTGACAGCTTAAAGCCGAAAACATTCCGTGGAAAAATTTTGAAACGCTCGGCACAGCTGGTCAATCGAACTGCCCATATGGCACTGCATACCGCTGAGGGTTCGGCACTTGGTGCGGAAACAATTGCTTTGAAAACCGGCAATGCGGTTCAGCGTGATGTTCGATACAGGCTGAAACAGAAGTATCGGCAGGAAGCAGTTGACGATATGCATCGCGGCACAATTGTGACATTGGTTATCGCCAAAGATGCTGTGACAGGAACTCGCAGGCACTTCAAGCAGAAAAAGCAGTTCAGACTGGAAAAGACACGTTACCGCCCGCAAAAAGCGGAATACAAGCTTTTCAAGGGCGAACAGTATCAGCCGAAGCTGGCGAAGTCACGCAAGGAACTGAAAGAGAAAAAGCGGATATTCGGAGAACGTAAGAAATCATTCAAACGTTTCAAGAAAAAACAATTATCTGATCCGTTCAGCAAAAATATTGCAGTACTGCGATTCCAAAGGCGAAAAAAGCAGTTCCAGATCGAATCCAAAACGATCAGAACTGCATCTCAGAAACTGAAAAAGGAAAATCAGTTTCAGGCAAAGGCACTCAAAAAGCAGCGGCGAATTGCTGATTTAAGCCGTCCTGCACCGCTTGTCTTAAAGCCTGCCAATTACACGGGCAAACGTCTTGCGGCAAGCGGCTGGCAGAAAGCAGTTCATGCCGATGAGAACAATGATTTTCTCTCTGCGGTGGAATCTGTGAAACGCCACGGTGTAGATCAAGCGGCAGAAAAAATGAAGCCGTATCGTCGGAAAGAACGAAATCAGAAAAAGAAAGCGAAACTGGAACAGAAGAAATCAGATCAGCATCGGAGACTGCAAAAGCGAGAGGACAAGCTGAAAAGCAAGGGCGAACAGGTAAAACGCAGAAAAAAGCCGAAAAAGCAGACCAAGAATTCCTTTGGGGACAGGCTTAAAAATGCACTCAGACAGGCTTTCCAATTTATCAAGAACATCTACAACAAGGAAGCCAGAGCCGTTCTGCTCGCCTGCCTTGTTCCGATTCTCATTATTGCCTTGGTGCTGGCATTCATTCTCATGATTTTTTCAGGAATTCTGGGAAGTTCCGGTTTTGTACTCGGTACATACGCTTCACAGGATTATGACTTGTCGGAAGCAGAAAAATATTACACAAAACTTGCCTACGACATGAATGAGAAGATTTTGAAAGTCAGCAGTGATACAGACTGGAAAAACGGTCTTGCCGCTTTCGGAGCAAACAAGCGTAACCTCAAAGACGATCCCGACAATTGGTATTGGGGGCGTTCTTCCGTTTATAACTGGGATCCGGTCTATGATTTTGATGTGTACAAGCTGTGGTCTTTCCTTTGTGCCTACTACTATGATTTCGATGCGGATGACAATGGCGACATCAAGTACTGGAGTTATGGAAGTGATACAGAGAACTTGCTGACAGAAATATTCAATGCAGAATATGCGTTTGTCTATTGGTATGACAATAAATCCCGCTGGGAGGAACTTTTCAACTACAACTACTGGGGTGGCGGAAACGCAGAAACTGGCACATATTACAGAGCAGAAGAAAACGCCTTTGTCTACAGCGGCAGACCGTACAAATATCGTTTCAAACCCATTGCCTATACGTCTGAACTCAGTCAGTATTTTGACAGCGAGGGTTACGTCTGTATCAATGCGGACTACAGAGTGCTGAATCCGCACGATGACTATGCTTTAACAGGATTCATGATTATGGATCACCGCTATTATTCCGGCACAAAAGAACCGTTTTACTTCATCGACAACGATGCACAGAAATTTTTCTTCATGAAGGGCGACACCCGGTACGATCGCTCTTTCTGGGGCTGGAATGGGAATGATGCCTGGTTTCTGGTTTCGCCCACCGATACGCATATCTGGAATGATACCATAAACGATGCCTGTATGTACGGCTATTATGAAAAGTATTACTGGAAAACGGAATGTAATCTCTACTACAACGTCAAGCAAAAGAAAACCTTTGATCAGGTAATCGAAGATAAGCTGAAAAGTCAATCCCATAAGGAAGAACGACTGGAATACTACAAGCTGCTTGCAGGTCAAGAAAGCGGTTCGGAAACGCTTTATGGCAATCATCAGACACTTCGCAATATGCTTTCCGGCGATACCATTCGGAATTATTCGGTTAAACAGGCATTTGGCTACGATATGTGGGAATGGAACAAAACCAATCACGGTCTGTATCAGGGAATCAAATATTACTGCAATACCGGTGCAAAGCTTTACGCTCCGTTTGACTGCAAAATCAAGGATGTTGATACTGCCAATCAGAAGATCACCCTGCGAAAAGATGATGTGCAGTATTGGTATGACGGTTCCGGCGGGACAAAGCGAGATACAGAAGTAACGATCGCCAATGCAGTGCTTCTGAACGGCTATGCAGAGGGTGACACGATCCGGGAGGGCGAAATGTTTGCACAGACAACCAATACGAATGTCAATTTTCATATTGAGATCGACACAGACGGTTACGGCTGGGACTACATTGACCCAAGACTGGTACTTTACTAAGGAGACAAACGTAAAAATGACAAGAAAAGAAACCGCTTTGGATGCTCTCAATAAGAAAATTCCGAAGCTTGAAGAAAAGATCAATCAGGACAAGCAGCTTCTTGAGGAACTGAAAGCCAAGCGAGAAATGCTTGAAGTGGAAGCACTCAAAAAGTTTTTGCATGACAACGGCATGACCACGGAGGAGATTATTGCAAAGCTGACTGCTTCTTCCGTGGTGCATGAACAAAAGATCGTGATGGAGGATAGAAAAAATGTGGAACACTAAAAAATCAGTTGCAGCAGTATTTTCTGCAATGGCTTTAACTTTGGCAAGTGTAGGAAATGCCATTCCTGTATTTGCAGAAGAAACAGCGGCAATTACAGAAATGGCAGACGATTCTTCTGCTGCAAACATGGAACTCGATGAAGAAGATATGCAGAAATTGGTTGATGAGATTCAGCACAACAAGGCAGCAATGGAAAACAGCGATGATGAAACTGATAACACAGGACATGACTATTATGCAGATGAGAATTATGACACAGACGGCAATGCAACGCTCATTAAGCACGAGAAGATCATCTATGACAGCGAAGAAATGCAGTTTATTGCTGTCACCACCAAAGACGGCAATGTGTTCTACATCCTGATCAACTATTCTGCGGAGGGTGATGAGGACAATGTATTCTTTCTGAACAAGGTAGACGATTTCGATCTGTATTCTCTGCTCTACGCAGGCAACGAGGGAGAAGAAGAAAAAGACCCTGCGGAACAGGCAAAGAAATATGCCGATGCAGCAACCAACGGCGGTGTGACGGCTGATGTTTCTGAGCGTGCGGAAGAAGTCACCGGCGAAACAAAAAGTGCAGAAGAAAAATCTACCACCAAACAGCCATCATCTATGAACAGCAATGCACTCATTCTTGTTGGAGTCGGCGTACTGGCTGTGATCGGCGGTGCTGTTCTTTTGCTGAAAAAGGGCAAATTCGGCAAGAAGAAAAATACCGGTGCTGAGGACTTTGAGGAAGATTATGACGATGACTATGGCAGTGTGACAGATGAGGATGAGGAATCATGAGGGTACTGAGCCTTTTTGACGGAATCTCCTGCGGAATGGTGGCACTCAGACGCATAGGGATTTCTGTAGAAGCCTATGATGCCTTTGAAATTGACAAGTATGCCATAACGGTTTCAAGCAGAAATCACCCTGAAATCGTTCATCATGGAAATGTGTTTGACGGCGATTTCAAAAAATTCAAGGGATATGACTTGCTGCTTGGCGGTTCTCCCTGTACATACTGGTCGATTGCAAAACAAGGCAGAGAAACTTCCTGTGACGGCGAAGGGTTCAAACTTTTCAACGAATATGTTCGAGCATTGCAGGAATCAGAGTGCCGGTATTTTCTCTATGAGAATAACCACTCCATTCACCGGAATATCAAAGATGAGATTTCTAAAACACTTGGTGTTGAGCCAATCGTCATCAATTCTTCCTTGGTGTCAGGACAGCACCGAAAGCGTTGTTACTGGACGAATATTCCCTATGTTACACAACCTTTAGACAAAGGCATTTTGTTGCAGGATGTACTGGAAAGCGGTGTGTCCTGGCAGGAAAAAAGCTACTGTGTCACAGCCAGCTATCAGGGTGCTGCTTTTCATAACACTTTGGAACGAAAGCAGCGTACTATGGTGGCTGTTCCTGTGGAAACAGTAAACGGCAAATCTCATACCATTCCTGCAACTTACTATAACCTTTTTCCTGTTTACAAAGCAGAGAAAAGCCGTCAGAAGATCGCCGTTCCCATTCGCATTGGTCAGATTGGCAACGGCGGACAAGGACAGCGGATTTATTCTGTCTGTGGCAAATCGATCACAATGACGGCAAACGGCGGCGGAATGGGTGCAAAGACAGGACTTTACAAAATTGATCTGCCGGACGGTGACTACATCATTAGAAAGCTGACACCTGTGGAGGCGGAACGTTTGCAGACGTTACCTGACAACTACACCGCAGGGATCAGCAATACCCAGCGATACAAGTGTATCGGTAATGGCTGGACGGTGGACGTAATCGCACATATTTTGGGAGGATTGAAAAATGTCTAAGGCGTTTGCATCTTCTCTGGATACAAAGAATTTTGCCATTATTGACGGTTATGCAAAGGCAGTCAGCGTTCTTTCCCGTTCCCATACGCCACTTTGCAGTATCAGCGGCGGCAGTGACAGCGATATTGTCCTTGACGTGATACAAAATGTCGATGAAAAAAAGAAAGTCCGCTACTTCTGGATTGATACCGGACTGGAATACCGTGCCACAAAGGAGCATCTCAACGATCTGGAAAAGAAGTATGGTATCGAAATCGAACGTATCAAGGCTTGCAAGCCAATTCCAGTCTGCTGTAAGGAATACGGTCAGCCGTTTCTATCCAAGTATGTCAGCGAACAGATCATGCGGTTACAGCAGCATGGATTTCAATGGGAGGACAAGCCACTGCCGGAATTGCTGGAGAAATACCCGAACTGCAAGATTGCCCTGCAATGGTGGTGTAATGCCTATTACTCACCGGAAAACGGTGTTGTAAAAATGAGCCGCTTCTCTATTGGAAGAAACAGGTGGCTGAAAGAGTTTATGATGGCAAATCCGCCGGATTTCAAAATCTCTAACAAATGCTGTGAGTATGCCAAGAAAAAGCCTGCAAAGCTTCTGATTCAAGAATACGATGCAGACCTAGAAATTATCGGTGTGCGAAAGGCGGAGGGCGGAATCCGTTCTGCCAGCTACAAAACGTGTTTTTCCGAAAGCAAATCCAAAGGCTGTAATTCTTATCGTCCTATATTCTGGTACACGGACAGCGACAAGAAAGCATATGAGGAGTTCTATGGGATACGTCACTCCCGATGCTATACCGAATATGGACTGAAACGCACGGGCTGTGTCGGCTGTCCGTACAATCCCAGAGTGACAGAAGAACTGGAGATCATCCGAAAGCATGAACCAAAGCTGTACACCGCAGCGCAGAATATATTCGGAGATTCTTATGCGTATACTCACAAATACCGAGCGTTTCAGAAAATGATGAAAAAGAAAGCAAAGGAGAATACGAATGCTTAAATTCCTATTAGGTCTTATTATCGGTGGAGGCATCGGTGTTTTCACAATGGCAGTGCTTCAGATCAACCGAGGTGAACGAAATGCCCATTAGTACAATGTTATCCGGCAAACTGATCTCTATCGGCACAAGCCTCTTTGTGATGCTGGGAAGCGGTCATTATGATCTGAATCAGAATGTGCAGGAACAGGATATTGCCGTTCCCGCAACAACACAGATTACATCTGCAATGCCGGTGGATTCCGTTCCAAGATCAACTACCACAAGTACAAAACCGGCAGAATCAACAACGTCAGCTTATGCGGAAAACGAACAGACAGACGCTGTTACACTGATGGCAGCGACCATTTCCGTATCCTGTATCAAGCTGGAATGGAACGGTGATGCGGATACGGAATACACAGTTACCGCAATCCAAAATTTGAATGATGACTATGTGAACAACATCTATTTTGCGTTCAAATCCAATACTCTTTGCTATGTGACAGGACTTCGTGAAAATTCAGAATACACGTTTGAACTTTCCGATGCAGACGGAAACCTGCTTGCATCAACGGTACAGAGAACGGAAGCGGTAGAAGTGATTGAGGAATTTGACTACATAGATGGCTGGACAAATTGTTTTGCCTATGAAAGAGCAAGCGGTCTGACCAGAGATCCGTCCTATTCGGCAATTCAGGGTGCTGTTCCTGATCCTGTTACCAACACAGGCATCATGCGTGATGAATATGGCGATTACTGCTGTGCCATGGGAACTTTCTTCGGCTACTGCGGTGACCGATTCCTCATCACGCTGGAAAACGGGACACAGTTTACCGTAAAGATCTGTGACAGCAAGGGCGACCGTTGGTATCACCCGTTCGGCGGTGACGGTAAGTGTATCGTGGAGTTTATCCATGCCGATGAATATTTGCCGGACTGCGTTTCTTTCACAGGAAACTACGGCTCATACAACTGGTATGGTTTGAATTTTGACAACATTCAGAGTATCAAAAAGATCAATCACGGTACTCCAATCAAATATTGAAAGGATAGATTTACATGAACAGGATTTGCAAAATAATCGGTGCAGTTGCAGCGGCAGGAGCCGCCGTAATTGCAGGAGCAATTTTTTACCGCAAAGGTTATGGAAAGGGATACAACAAAGCACTTCGTGACAGCGATGATATGGGAGATGATTTCGTATGAGTATTCTGGTAATCGGTGAAAAGCCTTCGGTCAGCCGAGAACTTGCGAAGGTTCTCAGTGCAAACACCAAGAAAAACGGCTGCTTAGAGGGAAACGGCTATGTTGTCAGCTGGTGTTTTGGTCATCTGGTCGGATTGCAGTTTCCAGACGAGTATTCTGAAAATTGGGCGGCAAAATGGAGTTTTGCACAGCTTCCCATGATTCCGGAAGAATGGAAATTTAAGATTTCTGAAAGTTCTAAGGATCAGTTCAAAGTATTGAAGCAGCTTATGAATGACAGAAACATCACGGAAATTATCTGTGCAACCGATGCTGACCGTGAGGGCGAATGTATTTTTCGATATGTATACAATCTTGTAAAGTGTCAAAAGCCTGTGAAAAGGCTTTGGATCTCCTCACTGGAAGAATCGGCAATCAGGGACGGTTTCTATAAGCTGAAAAGCAGTTCTGCGTATGACAATCTCTATCAGGCAGGCTTCTGCCGTGCAAAGGCGGACTGGCTGGTCGGCATGAATGGTTCAAGGCTGTTTTCGGTGCGATACAACGCCCACTTGAACACCGGCAGAGTACAAACACCGACTCTCGCTATGATCGTGAAGCGTGATGCGGATATTGCAAACTTCATCAAGCAAAAGTATTTCACGGTAGATCTAGATATGGGTTTCAAGGCAGTCGGTACAAGGACTGACGATGAAAATACAGCTGATAGACTGGTTTCTTCCTGCAACGGCAAAACCGCAACGGTAACAGATGTGAAAAAAGAGGTCAAAAGTGTATCTGCTCCGAAGCTTTTTGATCTGACTTCCTTACAGCGTGAAGCAAACAAAAAGTTCGGTTACACGGCACAGCAGACACTCGACTATATGCAGTCCCTCTATGAGAAAAAGCTGGTCACCTATCCCCGTACCGATTCTCAGTACTTATCCGATGATATGGAACAGACCGCCTATGCTCTCATTCCTGCAATCAGCGAACATTTTGGGTTTGGAAGTGTTGCAGAACCGAATCTCAGGGCAGTCATCAATAACCGCAAAGTCACAGGACATCATGCAATTATTCCAACGGAAAGCGGCGTGAAATGTGACATTTCGGCACTTGCAGCGGGTGAACAGAATATCCTGAAACTCGTTGCACTCCGTCTGCTTTGTGCTTCAGCTTCTGCATATCAGTATGGTGTTGTAAAAGTGACACTCGAATGTGAAAACACAGCATTTACTGCAACCGGCAGAACAGTTCTGGAATCCGGTTGGAAAGCGTTAGACGGCAAAATCGGAGAAGCGGAAAAATCGGACGAAAAGAGTCTGCCTGATTTGGAAAGGGGCATGACTTTTATGGCAAAGGCAGCAAAATCAGAGCACTTTACATCTCCGCCAAAATCATTTACCGAAGATACGCTTCTCTCTGCCATGGAACACGCAGGTGCAGAAGATTTTGATGAAAATGCGGAGAAAAAAGAACTTGGCACACCTGCAACAAGAGCCAATACCATTGAAAATCTTGTAAAGCACGGATATATTCAGCGTGACGGCAAAAAAATCATTTCTACTGACAAAGGCAGAAATCTGATCCGTGTCATGCCCGATGAAGTCAAATCCGCACGTCTGACTGCCGACTGGGAAAACAAGCTGCTTGAAGTGGAACATGGCAGTCTTTCTGCGGACAGCTTCATGAATGAAATCAATCGCTTTGTGACGGAACTTGTAAGTAAATACGGTTCTGTTGATGATTCCGTGTCTTTTGGTGAAAATCAGCCGAGCATCGGAAATTGTCCAAAGTGCGGCAAGCCGGTTATCAAAGGCAAGTATGGCTGGTACTGTTCCGCACGATGCGGAATGAATCTTACCAAAGTGTATGGCGTAGAACTCTCAGAGGGACAGTTGAAATCTCTGCTTTCCGGTAAAGAAACGTCATATATCAAAAACGGCAGAAAGACCATTGTTGTGCCAAAAGTAGCGGAAAATGCGTTTAACGGCAAGACGTATTACAACTGGTCAACAAGAAAGGAATCATCATGAATATGGAAACTTTAAGAAAAGCGGCAGATGTTCTCGGCGTTCTCACTGACAGCCTCTATTCATTTCCGGAAGAAATACAGGCTGAAATATGCGATGCCATGAAAAGCTATGAAGCAAGTGACGAACTTTCGGCACATAAGCAGTATGAAGAAATCGAAAAGCTGTGGCGAAAAGGAACACTCATTCTCGGTATGCGTGAGATTGCAGAAAATACAGGCATGGAGATCAGCAGTCTGATGCCGCTTTCTGAAAATGAAAAGCTGAATCTCATGTATGAGTATGCGATCGGCACGGATAAGAACGAACTTGCCAGAATGGTCAATGAGCGATGAAGCCATATACAGAAGAAATGCTGCTCTTTTTGTCTGAACCGGACAGTAAGTACTATGCACGGCTGTTGCTTCCTGAAATTGCTGTGGTTTTGGGCGTAACGGTCGCACAATTGGAAAACAAGCCGATTGACATTCAGATCATGCTTGCACAAACCTATATCAACTGTTGGCACAGCGATAATTGCAGCATAAAGAAAGCACTGGAACAGGATTTGTATGTAGATGACAAATCTTCAAGAGAAGCTGAAATTGAGAATCAGGAAAATATAAAGCAGAAAAATCGTGAAATGGAGCGAACGAGATGAATCATATAAATATATTCTTCGAGGGGTGACATAAATGCCGATACAAGATAACGAAGTTACAAAACAGCCGGAGCTTGAAGCAGATGCACACAAGAGTGAAACGCTGCTGCCGATTTTTCATATGGCTTACGGCAGCCATATGGACACACTGGATCATCTTCAGGAACAGAAAGCTGAAACACAGGATCAGATCAGCAAGAGCGAAAACAGAATTGCGGTGCTCGAAGAAAAAGCTGCAAGACTTGAAGCGACAAATGCGATGCTGCAGGACTTAATGGACAGCGGTAAACTTCCCGGTGCTGTATCTGCGATCATCAGAGCAAATGAAACAAAAATCAATGCAATCCATGAAAACCGTATTCCGAAGATTGAAAACAGCATCAAAAAGGCAGAAAACAAAATTTCCAAACTGGATGACCGTATCGCTGTTTTCAGGCTGAAAGCCGAAAAACTCAGAAGTTTCAGCAACGTCATTCAGTCGTTCATGATACCAAATCCGCAGAAACGCAGAGAACTGTTCAAGGAATCCATGGAAAATTTGCGGAACAGCAGCAAAGGTCTGCTGTGTATCAGCATGAATGCAGAAAAGAGCAAGCTTTCCAAACTGTTTGAACAGTATGAAAAAAGTGATTCCATGGCAGAAAAATTCAAGCTTGGTCAAAAAATCGAAGCAGTAAAATCAAGTATCTCTGCTGTAGAAGCGAAAATCCATAAGCTTGAAAATGCTCCTGAAATGGAAAATGCAAACGATCATATTGTTGACAAAGCCATTGCACAAACAGAAGCCGAAATCGAAAATACGGACTTTTTGTCAAATGGCGATTTGTCTGATTTTGACAAACCGATTGAAACGATAACGCTTGATTCTGCTGAATATCTTCGTAATGCGGAAATGTCCATGGAAGATGACTTCAATATGATCGATGGCATCATCAACAACGGCAAAAAAGAGGAACGTCCCGATGTGCCGCTATTTCTGGAAGAAATCGATTTTAGCACTTGTGATGATGCCACACTGCAATCGTTTCGGGAATCTGCAAAGGCAAATATGGAATGTGCAAAGGAGATCTCACAGGCACTTTCCCAGAATTATGATTACGAGCGATATACCCTGAATTCTGAACAGGCACTAAGTGATGTGCGTGAGAAATTTTCTGATGACCGTATTGCCTTTGTTCTTGCCTGTGCGTTGAACGGTACAAGTGACGGCAGAATCGCAAAAGAAGTCAAAGATTTTGCAAGAGATACGCTTCAGAATGTGCCGGAACTCTACACGAAAAGAGGTCTTTCCCTCAGTTCCCATGCAGGACTGGTAAATCTGTTTGCGAAAACTGTCATGAAATCACAGCCGGAAAAGCAGATGGAAAAACCTGTACCGGAAAAGAAAGAACCGCAGAGATCCCGTTCGGGAGTACGAAAAATCAATCCCAACTATTACAGGCAGATTCCACCGGAGGACAGAGTGATTACTAACGAACCGGCGAAGGTGGGTGCAATCATAATGACAGAGTTGGAAAAGCAGAAGATTCCTTTTTCGGCGGTGGAAACCGATAAGGGTGTTACCATTACCGTTTCCAAGAAAAATGAGCGTGCTTTCCACGTTGCGGAGGAAAAAGCGAAGGATACACACGTTCGTCTTGTAAATCCCGAAGTGTTCCGACAGATTCCCAGAGAGGACAGAGCAATCCAGCCAATGTCGGAAAAAGATGCACAGGAAACCATGCAAAAGCTTGAAAAGGACGGCATTCCCTACTCTGCAAGATTGGACGGCGACAAATCTGCCGTAACCGTAAGAAAATCAGAAGCACCGGCTTATTTCAGCCGAAAGAAGATGAAAAAGCTTGCGCAGGAAGTGAAGGCAGAAAGTCCGAAGCAAGGGGGCTCTAAAAGCAAAGGACAGGAACTTTGATGCGAGTTACGCCGGAACAGATCGAACGTGCCAATCTTGTTAATCTCCCTGATTTCCTGAGAAGTCAGGGATTTGTCTTAAAGCCGGTCGGCAGAGAGTACGTTCTGCAAGAACATGACAGTCTGCATATCAAAAATAACGAAGCCGGTGAAGTTGGAAAGTGGTTTCGCTTTTCCGAAAACAAGGGCGGTAACAACATACAGTTTGTACAGGAATTTATGGGACTTGATTTTATTTCTGCGGTGGAGTTACTCAGCAACGAAAGAGCAATCCCGTTTCACTCCCACATTGCATCAAAAGTTGAATCTCCTAAAAATCGTGAGATCATGGTTCATGACAGCAAGGAAATTTCCCGTATCACAGACTATCTGCATAATATCCGTGGTCTGTCCTACGATGCAATTGCTGGTCTGATCGCTGATGGAAGATTATCACAGGAAGAAAAAACAGGAAATGCAGTATTCAAGATCTTCGATGAGAGCGGCTTACTGGTCGGTGCGGAAAAGGTCGGTACATCAAATGTGCGTTTCAAATCCTTTGACAAAGGCACAGCAGACGGTTATGGCTTTGAAATAGTCAGCGGCGAACCCAAAAGCACCTATTTTTTTGAGAGTGCCATCGATGCGGTTTCATTTGCTGATCTATACCCCGAACGCAGGGATTACAGGTTGGTTTCCATGGCAGGTGTAAAACCTTCTGTTGTCACGGAAACGATGCAACGATATGCAATATCACCTGAAAACATCTATATCTGCACCGATAACGATAAGGCAGGAAACGAATTTGCCGAAAAACTGATTGCTCGGTATCCTGCCATGAAAAGAGTAACACCAAATGGAGCAAAAGATTGGAATGACATATTACAAGGGAGAATGAACAAAATGAAGCGATACGGCAATCCTTATTGGCAGGAAGCAACGGATAACAGAGATAAAACCGTTGCAGTCATGCGTGAAGATACATTTCAGCAGATACAGCAGGCACTTGATAAATCGGGGCTGAATTACTGTGCATACAGCGATGGCAGCAACACGATGATTGCGGTAAACAGTTCTGAAATTGACCACTTCAAGAATGTTACAGGTCTCGATGAATCCCTTTGCAGATTGCAGAAGTCGGGCAAAGAACATATTCCGCAGGATAAAAATATTATCGGCAATACAGACTACAAATATATTCCTCAGAAATCCTATATCAGCGAGGACAGAGAAACCATTCTCAAAATGGCGGAACTGGCAAACAAAGCGAACATTTCGTTTTCAGCAAGAATTTATCCCAGCGGCAAAGGGGTAATGACTGTATCTCAGGCTGATATTTCTCAGATAAGTGCTATTCAGGATGCCGTAAAGGCTATGAGAAAACCAATGATTCAGAATAGCCGACAGGCTTCACAAGAAATCATCGGTAACAAACCATACAGAGAAATCCGAAACCGACAGTTTATGATTTCTCCCTTGACACCTGACAAGTATCATAAGATTGAACCGACGCTTTACGAGCGTGGTGCAGAATTTTCAGGACTGATTCGTGACGGCAAAGTTATGTTTACCACAGAAAAAGAGAATGCACCGCATTTTCAGGCAATTCTCCGTCAGACGATCTGTGAAAATCAAATTCTTGAAAACTTGCAGAATATGGGGCTTGATAATCAGCAGATACAGGCACTTTCTTCCTCTATTGAGATTGCTGCACGAAACAACATGGCAAATGTCATTGAAAACTATGTTTCTAAGGATTATGACATTACACAGCTTGGTACAATGAACGATCTGCTGATTGGCTATCTCGACCAAAGCGATACCAGCCAATTTCTTGATAATGGCAGACAACTTGATTTGCTTCTGTCTACAAAACAGGAGTTTGACTTGCAAATTGCACAGCGTGAGGAACTGGTATCAGCTGAAGAAATTGTTCTTCCGGAGCCGGATTCTGTATCGTTCCGCTTTGGCGATAAAGATCAGGATTGGTTTACGGAAAGTGATCTGCTTGCCGATTTTGTCGATGAAAATCCTGAAATGTCATTTGCCCTTGCCAATGCATTACTTGGCTATCTTGATGAAAAGCAGCATACAGAACGTGATATTGCTGACTTGAAGGCAGGTTGGTACAAGAAAACGGATTTTACGGTTACCACCATGATTGACGGACAGGAATTTCGCCATTCCGGACGTTTTGACATTGGGGATGGAGTAGGAACAGGCGGCGGAACGTTGACCGACCATATTGAACAGTTTGCGAAGAATGCATTAGAACAGGAGTTTTCTTATAATGAAAACGATCGTGAATCATTGAATTATCTTCTTGACCGTGTTGTGCCTTTCTTAGCGGAAAATGCTGCACTTACAGAAGAAGAACAACACATTTTAAGTGATTTCAAGATACAGCACCCGATTCGTACAGCTGCTGATGTGGAAATTACTGCATCGGTTCCAGCTGAAAAAGAAGTTGAACCACCTGCCATTGCAGATTTCAGAGCAAAAACAGAAGAACATTTCAAGTTCTATGACTTCAAACCGGTTGAGATTGAAAATATGGTCAAGGGTTTTGTACAGAGAATCTTTGAGGAAAACGGTATAAATGCAGAGGTTCATGGTGCAGCTGTTGCCGGTTCTCGCTCCCGTGGGCTTGAAAATGCGGATTCAGATATTGATGTTGTTCTTGAAGTGGATTCTGACTTAAAGGAAGATGCTCTTTTCAATATCATTCATGAAGAAGCACTTACACTGGAAGGATATACAATTGACATCAATCCCATCAAAGCGGATGAAACAGGTACACTGGAAACTTATTTACCTACAGCAGAAGCCTATCTTGCTGACAAGGCACAGTCTACAAAACTGTCAGATTTGGATATTGCAAAGCAACACATTGCCGACTACTATGACCGAGAATTCGGTGAATTAGCTGAGTTTTCTGATCTTTCAAATATCTCGCTTGCTTATACAACAGACGAAGAACATAATCTCCCCATACAGGTGTATGCAGATCTGGAACAGTACAAGCTCATATTTGAGTATAATGGCAATGTCGTTCGTGATGAGCAATATAACACCCTTTCAGAGATGAATGAAAATGCTCTGCCGGTACTTGATTTTAATGATTTGGTATCGCTTTCTGATGATGAAATCGCATCGGTTATTCCAACAAAGGCTTCTGATTTGCCGTTCAAAGTTGGCGGTGATATTGAATTTCAGGGAAAAGCGTGGCATATTGACAGCATCAATGAGGACAGAGGAAGAATCATGCTCTCACGAGATACCGGCAATGTCATCATGCCACACGAGGGATTGGAAACGTTCTTGTCTGAGGTTGTTGAATCTGCCAATCGTCATGCAGGTATTGAGAATTTGGAACAGAGTGATACTGAAAAAGTGCATGAAAGTATTGTAGATACACTTGATACGGCTGACAAGTCTGTTGCAAATGAAAAAGAGCCTGAACAGAAATCCGGTTTACTTACTTTCGACGTATATATCTATGATAGAGAAAGCGGTACAAATTCACCGATGCGTTGTCAGGCAAAAAATACAACAGAAGCGAAAAAGATAGCTGATGAATATATCAATCGTTGGAATCTGGTCGATGCGGAGATTACCGATGTTCAGCTTGTAGCACCGGAAAAAGAACTTGTGAAAGATGAATCAATCACCGAAAAATCGGTTGAAACTGAAATTTCCGATGATGCACCGCTGTTCTCTGAAAATGCCATTGCCGATGCAGGGCTTGGATTTGTAGCGGATGACAAGGAGTTCAAACCTTTTGGAAACGGAAAACAGGAATATGAGCAACTAACCCTGTTCGGAGAATCAGAACCTGTAAACCCGTCCGTATCCGCACAAACCATTACACCTGTACAGTATGGCGAACCTGTTGCAGATGTCAACCGTTTTGAGGAACTGCACAAGGAAATCATGCGTGGAAGCGGATTTGAGGGCGGTAAATTTCGCATTGCAGAATTTTTTCAGGAAAATAACCCAAGCAATCAGGAATTTGCTGACTTTCTGAAAAATGAGTATGGCACAGGCGGTCATACTGCTGACGGAAATATCTTCACTGTTGACCATGATTCCAAAGGAATGCAGTTTACCGTCAGAAGCAAGGATAATGGTATCAGCAAGGAAACATTTGATTTCAGTTGGACGGAAGTTGCAAAACTCACTGCTGACCTTATTCAACATGATAAATATATCACGCAGAGCGATATTGAACGCAAAAATCAGCGTGAATCTAAAACAGAAAAATCTGATACTAAGCAGGAAAACATATCTGCTCCCGATGAAAAATCGGAACAGCAAATTAAAGCAGATGAAAAGACGCAGAATTTCACCATAACCGATGATAACCTCGGTGAAGGCGGTGCAAAGACCAAGTTCAAAAACAATCTGCTTGCCATTCAGACATTAAAACAGATTGAAAGTGAGGACAGAACGGCTACTCCTGAAGAACAGGAAATTCTGTCAAAATACGTTGGCTGGGGCGGTCTTGCACAGGCTTTTGATTCTGAGAATGAGCAATGGAGCAAAGAGTTCGCACAGCTGTCTGATGCACTTTCGCCGAAAGAATATGAAGATGCAAGAAAATCTGTTCTCGACAGCTTTTTCACATCTCCTGCAATTATTGATGGAATCTACGAAGCATTGGATAAGTTCGGCTTCAATGGCGGCAATCTCCTTGAACCATCCTGCGGTGTCGGCAATTTTCTTGGTAAAATGCCATCAGAAATGGCTGAACATACAAATATCTATGGCGTTGAAATTGACTCTATCAGCGGACGAATTGCAAAACAGCTTTATCCCGATGCTGATATTCAGATAACCGGTTTTGAAAATACCAATTTTCAGAATGGCTCTTTTGATGTGGCAGTGGGCAATGTGCCGTTTGGAGATCTGAATTTTCCGGATAAACAGTATGGCACAACCAAACTGCACGATTTCTTCTTTGCTCAGACTCTGGACAAGGTGAAAGAGGGCGGTATTGTTGCTTTTGTCACTTCTAAGGGAACACTTGACAAGAAAGACGAAAGTTTCCGTATGCAGCTGGCAGAGAAAGCCGATTTAATCGGTGCTGTCCGACTTCCGAACAATGCCTTTAAGGCGAATGCAGGTACAGAAGTCACTTCGGATATTATCTTCTTACAAAAATGCTCCGCATTGCCGGAAGAATTGCCTGATTGGGTACATCTTGGCAAAACTGAGGACGGACTGAGAGTAAACAGCTACTTTGCGGAAAATCCTGAAATGGTACTTGGTACGATCGTAGAGGGCAACAAGCTTTACGGCAGAAATGATGATACAATGTGCATTCCGATTGATGGTGCAGATCTTCGACAGCAGATTCATGAAGCGGTGCAGAAACTGAATGCACAGATTTCTCAGGTAAAAACCAATGAGGTATTCCGATTCAGTGATAAACAGGTCACAATGACAGCTGCTGAACTTCGCCCATTCAGCTTTTTCAAAGATGATAAGGGTGATATTTATCTCAAAGGCGGAGAAAGCAAGCTTGGAAATTTTGATGTTTCCAAAGTAATGGATACAAAATCGAAAGACTACGACCGTATGACTGCATTTATTGATTTGCGAGATACGGTTCGTGAGCTTCTCAAAGTACAGGCAGATGACCGTCCTGAAAATGAGATTAAGACAGTTCAGCAGAAACTCTCTGTTCAGTATGATGATTTTTACAAGAAGTATGGGCTTTTGCACAGCCGCAAAAACCGTTCAGTTCTGCGTGATGATTGCTCCTACAATTTGCTTCTTACCCTTGAAAAGGATTTTGATAAGGACAAGCTGATCGCAAAGTCTGATATTTTTACCAAAAGAACTGTCAGACCATCAAAGCCGATTGAACACGTAGATACAGCACTGGAAGCACTTACAATTTCCATGGCGGAAACTGCAAAGGTTGATCTTGCCTATATGTCAAAACTGACGGATATGTCAGAAGAAATGCTGATTTCAGAACTTAAAGGCGAAATTTTTCTTGACCCTGATACCAACACCTATCAGTCGGCAAGCGAATATCTTTCAGGAGATATTCGTCAGAAACTTGACATTGCTGAAAATTATGCAGAAAAAGACAGCAGATTTGCTGAAAATGTGACGGCATTGCAAGCAGCCATGCCTGAACCGCTGAAAGCCGGTGATATTGATGTAAAAATTGGTGCTGCTTGGATTCCGAAGGAATTGTATCAGCAGTTTATGTATGAGCTTTTTCAGACACCGAGAGAAAACCGTGAGGACGTAAAGAAAGCGTTCTGGGTGAAACCGAAAAATATAACGGTGGATTATTCCGAACATACAAATACTTGGCATATTGAAAATAAGAGGGCTGATGCATCTGTTATCTCTACCCGTGACTATGGTTCCAGAAAAATGAATGCCTATGAGATTATGGAACAGCTTCTTAACCTCAAAGAGCCAAAAGTATACAAGCCTGAAACGTACATTGATCTGAATGGAAACGAAAAAGAACGCAGAGTTGTGGACATAAAAGCAACAAAAATTGTGAAGCAGAAAGCCGGTAAAATCAAACAGGCTTTCAAGGATTGGATATTCAGAGATCCGGAACGTGCTATTCCCCTTGTAGAACAGTACAACCGACAGTTTAATTCCATCCGTCCCCGTGAATATGACGGTTCTGCACTTCGTTTCCCCGGCATGAATGCTGAGATTACACTGAAAGAGCATCAAAAGAATGCGATAGCACACGCACTTTTTGGCGGAAATACGCTGTTCGCACACTGTGTTGGTGCAGGCAAAACGTTTGAGATGATCGCAACAGCAATGGAATCCAAACGTCTGGGCTTATGCACAAAGCCGTTATTTGCCGTTCCGAACCACCTGACAGAACAGATTGGTGAGGATTTTCAAAAATTGTATCCCGGTGCAAATATTCTTGTTGCAACAAAAAATGATTTCAAAAAGGAAAATCGTCAGCAGCTGTTTGCAAAAATCGCTACCGGTGATTTTGATGCGGTAATCATCGGACACTCACAGCTTGGTATGATTCCACTTTCCAAGGAAAGACAGGTATCTATTTTACAGGACCAGATCGGTGATATTATGGCAGGCATTGAAGAACTGAAAAAGGCAGAAGGTTCTCGTTTTCAGGTCAAGCAGATGGAGCGTACCAAGAAATCGCTGGAAGCAAGACTGGATAAACTGGAGAAATCCCACGATGATATTATTACCTTTGAAGAAATGGGCGTGGACAAGCTGATCATCGATGAAGCACACGAGTTCAAGAATGTTCCTACCCAAACGAAACTGACCAATGTGGCAGGAATTTCGTCCTCTGCTTCACAAAAAGCACTTGATCTATTTATGAAATGCCGCTATCTTGATGAAAAAACCGGAAGCAGGGGCGTGATCATGGCTACTGGTACACCACTCAGCAACTCTGTAACTGAATTACATACCATGATGCGTTTTTTGGAATATGACTTTCTGAAAGATCATGGACTTAGTAATTTTGACAACTGGGTAACCGTATTCGGGGAACAGAAAACGGAATGGGAACTTGCTCCTGCCGGCAACAAATTCAAGGAACGCACCCGAATCGCCAACTATACAGGCTTGCCGGAACTGATGAGTATGTTCAAACAGGTTGCTGATGTGCGTACAGCAGACACGCTCGACCTTGCTACGCCGGAAATGAAGTATCACATTGAGAACATTGAAGCAACAGAGTTTCAGAAAACGCTTGTACAGGAGTTATCCGATCGTGCTGATGATGTACAAAGCGGAAACGTTGACCCCTCTGTGGACAATATGCTCCGTATTACTTCCGACGGTAGAAAGCTGGGACTTGACCCAAGACTGATTGACCCGTCATTTGAAGATCATCCGGATACAAAGCTGAATCAGTGCGTTAGGAATGTTACGCAAATTTATCACGATACAGCAGAAGAAAAGCTGACACAAATCATCTTCTGCGACCTGGGCGTTCCAAAGAAAAGCTCACAGCCATCAGATAAAGGAGAAAGCACAGATGAAAAGTCAGCGTCCGAAAGAGAATCTTTAGAGGAAGAATGTGATTTCTGCATCTATGATGATATTCGGGATAAGCTGATCGCAAACGGCATAAAACCGGAAGAGATCGCCTATGTACATGATGCCAAGACTGAACAGCAGAAAGCTGATCTCTTTGACCGTGTGAATAAAGGTGAAGTGAGAGTTTTGCTGGGAAGCACGGGCAAAATGGGTACAGGTACGAACTGCCAGAAAAAACTGATTGCATTGCATAATCTGGATATTCCATGGCGACCAAGTGACTTACAACAGAGAATCGGACGTATCGAACGTCAGGGCAACCAGAACAGCGTGGCTCATGTTTTTAACTATGTGACAAAAGGCAGTTTTGATGCGTATCTCTATCAGACACTGGAAGCAAAGCAGCGTTTCATCGGACAGATCATGACTTCTAAAACTCCTGCAAGAACTTGTGAGGATGTTGACCAGCAGGCTCTGAACTATTCTGAAATCAAAGCTCTTTGCACAGGAGATGAGCGTATCAAAGAGAAGATGATGCTGGATAACGAGGTAAAGGAACTGAATCTTCTGAAAGCAGAACACACCAATACGGTATTTGATATGCAGCAAACGGTAGCTGCCACTCCTGCAAAAATTGAAAATGCTGAAACAAGACTTGAAAATCTCAAAGCTGATCGTGAAATACTTCGTCAGCTTCCGATAGATGAAGAAACAAAACTGCCGGTATTCCGAATTACCATTGATGGCACGGAATACACAGACCGTAAAGAAGCTGCACAGGCTCTTGAAGATACAGTACTGGATTTTGTCAAAAAGAGTTCCGACAGTGAAAAGGAAATCGGTGAATTTCAGGGATTCAAGCTATCCGTCAAAGCGGTGATGTTTGGCAATGAACCTGACATTTCCATTACCATGAAAGGCAATGCTGAACATAAATGTGCTTTAACAAGCAGCTTTTCTGCCAACCTCAAGCGTATGGAATCTACACTCTACAAAATTGACCAGACAATCAGTGATGCACAAAACAGCATCAACAAGCTGAAAATGGATTTGGAAAATGCTATGCGTATTGTCAATACACCATTTCCACAACAAGCAGAACTGGAACAGAAAACAGAACGTCTTGCTTCTCTTACTGATGAACTTAATCAGGCGGCGATTGAAGCCAAAAAGAATGCTCCTGAAAAGAAACGAACCTGTTACTTTGAGAGGGCAAAACTGAAAAAGGAAGCATTTAAGGACAGACAGAAAACGACTAAGCCGAAAGAGAGAAGTCAGGACAAAAACGAAATAGAATGATAAAACAGGCACTTCAATTTTTACGAAGTGCCCGTTTTCGTTTAATTCATATATTGCTGCACACAGCTTTCATAAAGAACTTTTGTGTATCGTTCTTTCAATCTGATCGGACTTATGATCTCCACCTTTCCCCTGAATGAAAATATCCAGGAGAAGAACGGCTGCGGATATTCCGCTCTTACAGGAACATGAATGATAAAGTGATTATCCGATTTCTTGTCCCTGAGCATGAGAACCGACTTCCCGAACCGATCGATCACGATGTTACAATATTTATTTTCCAGCGGCAAGCGTAGCGTAACGTACTCACTCTTTCCGCTGAACATAGAAAAAGATGATTTGATGTATTGTTCCAGATCCAGCTTTTCATTCGGATATTCTCTCGCTGAATTCACAAGTCTGATGTTTCGCATTCGATCAAGACGAAAATTGGTGTATGTATTGGCATATTTGTCGTAATAGGAAACAACGTAATAGCATTCTCCACTCATCACCAATGCAAATGGAGAACAAAGCCGTTTCTCTCCTCGCTGAACCAAATGCTTGTTTATATCATAATCGTAATAATCAAAGCTGATTTGCTGATTGTTGCGGAAAGCAGAATTTATAACGTCAATATTGTCGAGGATTTGCTCGTTATCCGACTTTACACGATTGGTCAGCATGATTTTTCTTCTGAGCAGAGATGCTTCATAAATACTGCACAGGCTTTCCAGCAGTTTCAGCAGCTTTTCTGAATCATCGACTGTAAGAAATCGAAAAGATGCGATTGCATCGGCAAGGATTTTCAAAATGCTGAGTGAAAAAGGGCGTGATCTCAAATGATAGCCTTTGTTGTGAATGTATTCGATGTCATATCCCATATGTACTAATGCATCAATATCTTCTTTGATAGTTCTTTTTCCTGCTGAAAAACCATTTTGAACCAAATTTGCTATAATCATTGACATTGATAGGTAATGGTCGCTATCTGTCAGTTTTAAAAATATCTTTTTTAAAAAAAGCACTCTATATTTCCCATTCATTCTTTCTACATCGTATTTGCTGTGGTATATAAACTTATTCTATTATTATATCATATTTTGGTGATCTTTCATAGATATGTGCAAAAATAAACGTAAAGAATGGTAGTGAATTTGCTAAAATATCAAATAAAACTTATATTATATTAGTATTTTGAAATGATAATACTGAAAAATATATAATAAAGTAAATGAATCACTTGACTTTTTGTGCAATTTGTGGTATTATAAAATAGATTATAATCGGAGAAAGGAGAATTGGATATGCTCACACAAAATCTGTCAGATAAGCAGATAGAAGCTGTTAATGCTATTGATGATGACGTTGAAATTATTGCCTGTGCAGGTGCTGGAAAAACTGGCGTTGTGACGAGAAGAATTATCAATATTCTAAAGTGTAAGCCTAACATATCACCGAATAATATTGTGGCTTTTACCTTTACTAAAAAAGCGGCTGAGGAATTGAAAAGTCGTGTGTATTCCATGGGCAAAAACGTACTTGGTGATACAAAAGGCTTTGCAGAAATGTATATTGGCACGATTCATGGATTCTGCCTTAGTATGTTGCAAGAGTATATTGCAGAATTTCAGATATTTACGGTCTTAGATGACATACACACACAACTTTTTGCTGAACGTTACTATGAAGAAATAGGGATGAAAGATATGAATCTTCAGAAGTACATTGAAACTGACCTTTTTATTAGGGTTATGAGTTTGCTCAATGAAAATTGGAATGATTCAGCAAGATGGAGTAATGATGTAAGAACTGCATTTAACAAATACAAACAAAAAATGTATGCAGAAAAGTATTTTGACTACTCTCTCATTCTTCGTGAAATGGTAAATCAGCTTGAAAATAACCAAGCTTTCAGAAAAATAATTGCAAAAAAAGTAAAATATCTAACAGTTGATGAATATCAGGATACTAATCCCGTTCAAGAAAAGCTTGTATCGCTTCTAAAAGAATTAGGGGCAAATCTTTGCGTAGTCGGTGATGACGATCAAACAATCTATCAGTTTCGTGGTAGTGATTCAACTAATATACTTACATTCATGCAAAGATACAACATAAAGAAGTATATCTTGCTTGATACCGACTATCGCAGCACAAGTGGAATAGTTAATGTTGCAAAAAATGTTATAGTTAATAATTCTCGTAGATTGCCAAAGGAAATGCAATCCGGCTGTTCAACTGTTTACGATGAGGGAGATATTACATTCAAAGAGTGTAATACAGCAGAAGATGAATATGAGTTTATAGCCAAAAATATAGAAAAACTTCATGCTATTGGCGTTCCATATTCTGAAATGGCAATTTTGCTTCGAAAGAGAAAAATCGGAATCGACATTGCTGATGTATTTGATGAACATGAAATTCCTTATATAATTGAAGGCGTGAATGAACTTATGTATACTCCTGAGTGTAAGGCAGCTAAGTGTATTTTTGATTACCTTAATGGAGAAAGTGACCTAAAGGAGTTATTTGATAAATGGCTTGCTATTGATTACCCATTTAAAAAGAAGGAACTTGCCAATGCATTTAATGATCTAATGTGTTTGGATGTATCAAAACTCAAATATTATTCGGAATTTAACCTGCAAAGAATCTATCAGAACTTTTTAAAACAGATAGGTTTAATTGATGATGGTAGAAATAAAACTGAAATTATCTTATATAATCTCGGTAAGTTCTCGCAAGTTATTGGTGATTATGAAGCCATCAACTTCACATTGAAACCAAAGTCTAAACTTTCAGGATTCTGTTCTTTCCTCAAATACAAAGCTGCTGACTATTATCCGGAAGGATATTTAAGCAATACAATTGCAAAACCTGATGCAGTTCCTATTATGACAATTCATCAATCCAAAGGCTTAGAGTTTGCAGCTGTTTTTATTCCATGTTTAAACAAAAACTTCTTTCCAGCACAGAAGGTCGGCGGAAAAGGTATCTGGCACGTTATCGACAGAAGCTGGATAAGCGGTTCAAGCCGTTTTGATGGTGATTTAGAGGACGAACGCAAGCTGTTCTACGTTGCCGTTACAAGAGCAAAGAAGTATCTATTCATTTCTCGTGCAAAAAATGGACGTGATAAAACTGTGTCAACGTTTTTTGAGGAAGCCAAAGGCTCGCCCTGTATGCTTTCCTACAGAGATGATATTTCATACGATGCAGCACACCTTCCGGATTTGAGAAAGAGTAATGCACCGATCACGTTAAACTTTTCACTTCTCGAAGATTATTTTGAATGCCCGTACAGATTCAAGCTGTCGATGTTCTACGGCTTTGTACAGCCATTTACAGAACTTATGGGATATGGTAATGCACTTCATGAGGTGGTTCGTAGCCTCAATCTCAGAGCGATTGAGGGAAAGCCAATCACAGATAAATTTGTAAAGCAGCTTTTTGATGAAATGTTCTATCTCCCATATGCTACCCCGAAACAGAAAGAGCGTATGACGGATAGTGCGAAACGTGCAATACAGAAGTACATTGATCGAAATCAAGCCACTTTCGGAAATATTCGATTTGCTGAATCGGCTATCGAGATTGATATGGGTGACGGCATCACAGTAAACGGACGTATTGACATGGTAAAAGATGTTATGATTGACGGCGAAAAGAAAACTGTAATTGTTGACTTCAAAACGGCAAACAAGCGTGTTCTTGAAGCGATAGATACGGAACAGCTGAAAATCTATTCGCTTGGCTATCAGAAGTTGACAGGGCAAACAGCCGATTACATGGAAATCTATCATCTTGATTCGGAAAATACGGCAAGAGAACCAGTGACGGCTGATTTGGCAACAACGGTAGAAACGGAAATACGTCAAGCTGCTGACAACATACGCAAGAATAACTTGCCACGCCGCTGCAGTGCGGAAAGCTGTTCAAAATGTCATCTCAGCCACTTGTGCCTAAGCAAGGCGGAACAGAAAAATTATATAGGAGGATGATCATTTGAAAACTATATTTGAACAAGGAGAATTTCATAGTTTTGCAAAAGATAACCTTACTGAGTCAAGAGCAACGATTTATGAATATAGCCAGTACCAACCCACGGTATTTATTTCTCATAAGCACGATGATTTAGAAGATTTAAAGGATTTAATAGGTTTTCTTGAACAACAATACAATGTAAAAGCGTATATAGATAGCAGAGATGCATCTATGCCAGCCATAACCTCTGGAAAAACCGCTCAAAATATAAAGGAAAGAATAATTAAATGCAATAAATTCATTCTTCTTGCGACAAATGGAGCGATTGAATCCAAATGGTGTAATTGGGAACTTGGATACGGTGATGCTCAAAAATACAAAAAACATATTGCATTGTTTCCAATGAAACCAAAAGACGCTTATGACTTTGATTACAAAGGTTCAGAGTATATGCAGATATATCCGTATATTTGTTATTTTGATGGAACAGAAACGTACACAAATGGAAATCCGATAATCAAGGGATACTATGTACGATACAAAGAAAATTACAGTTACTATATTATACCACTTGAAGATTGGTTTAAATCATAGGAGGAAAATTAAATGGGACATAAAATTTTCGTTTCTTACAAGTACAAAGACACAAATGTAAAAAGTTTGCCTAACGTTTTAGGGACTACTGCCGTTCATGATTATGTTGATTATATTCAAAATAGAATTTTGAATGGTGACGACATATATAAGGGAGAAAAAAGCGATGAAGATATTTCAAATTGGAGTGACAATGCAATTTGGGAACACTTGAAAAACAAGATTTATGATAGTACCCTTACTATTGTACTTATATCTCCTAATATGAAAGAACCAAGGAGATGGCAAACATCGCAATGGATTCCTTGGGAAATTAGTTATTCAGTTAAAGAAATGCCGAGAAATGGACGTACAAGTCAGCGTAATGCTTTGCTTGCTGTTATTCTTCCCAATAGATATGGTTCTTACAATTACTATGATAAAAATGATTTGTTCCCTATATTAAGGGACAACATAGATAATGGTTATACATATGTTGTAAAATGGGATGAATTCAAAAAATATCCGCTGACCTCCATAGATAAGGCATATGAACACCAAGAAAATACAAGCGAATACAAAATAGTAAAATCGCTTTAAGATTAGGGGGAATTTACTTGAACAGAGATATTTCATCATTCATTGATAGATATGTTAAGGAAATACAGAATTATACTGCTGCAATGTTTATTGGTGCGGGCTTTTCGATGAATGCTGGATATGTTGATTGGAAAAATTTATTGAGTGGCATTGCAGAAGATCTGGGACTTGACATTGAAAAAGAAACAGACTTGATTTCTTTAGCACAATACAACTATAATGAAAACGGACAGAATCGAGGGTTAATCAATAATGCCCTTTTTGAGGAATTTACAAAAGAAAAGGATTTAGATGAAAATCACAAAATACTCGCCAAATTGCCCATATCAACTTTTTGGACAACAAATTATGATTCTTTAATTGAAGAAGCTTTACGTGATGCAAGAAAAATTGTTGATGTTAAGTATAATAACAGTCACTTATCTTTGACTATTCCACATAGAGATGCAGTTGTTTATAAAATGCATGGTGACAAAAGCAATCCGAATGAAGCCATTTTGATAAAGGACGATTACGAACAATACTATCAGAAACACGCTCAATTTATTACTTCTTTAAGTGGCGACCTGATTTCCAAAACGTTCCTTTTTATCGGCTTTAGCTTTACAGACCCTAATCTTGATTATATATTGAGTAGAATCAGAATTGACTATAAGGAAAATAACCGTCAGCATTATGCAATTATGCGAAAAGTTAATGAAAATGACTATGCAAATAAAGCCGACTATGAATATGCTAAACGCAAGCAGGAACTTTTTATGGGCGACCTTAAGCGATATAGCATAAAGCCTTTGATGATTGATGAATACAGCGAGATTACAGATATTCTGAAAGAAATCAGCAGAAGATTGAATCACAATAACGTGTTTGTATCAGGTAGTGCTTATGAATACTCAGAATACAGTGAAGATGAAAAAGTGGCAACTGATTTTATTCAATCACTAAGTCAAAGATTGATTCAAAAGGAGTTTAACATTATTTCAGGCTTTGGGTTGGGAGTCGGAAGTGCCGTAATATATGGTACTTTGCAAGAAATATACATGAACAACAATAAAAAAATCAATGAAGAACGGTTATTGCTTCGACCATTTCCACAAGGAATTGTAGATGACAGCACCCGTGGAAAATTGTGGAGAGAGTATCGTGAAGATATGATTTCTCGTGCAGGTGTATCGATTTTCATATTCGGCAACAAGTACGACAAAGATAAAGAAACTACCGTTTTTGCAGATGGAATGAAGCAAGAATTCGAGATAGCTGTCAAACAACATAACTTGATTGTTCCGGTAGGTTGTACAGGATATGTAGCACATGAAATTTGGAAAGAGATACATGAAAACTTATCAAATTATTATACTAATGTAGACGACGAACTGACTGTTGCATTTGAAAAGCTGAACGAAAAGTGTAAGGAATCACAGTTGATTGACAACATACTTTTATTTATTGAGCTTTTTAAAAAAGGAAAACACGCTTCTGCGAATTAGGAGGATAACATGGCAAACTTATCACAGCAAAGGCGAGAAAAAATGCTTGCCTTTCTTGAAACGCTGAAAGAGCAGCATACAGATGATGATTCGCTCATTGCTTTGGGCGAGATAGAAAAAGAACTGAAGTCGAAAAAGTATGGACTTGTATGGGAAGAACACGAGGAAGCCGTTGACGTTCAGATGAAAACACAGATTCCTGTTTTTACAGAAGTGAAGGAAAGAGAAATTTGTGTTGACGAAAGTGGTGCATATAATTTTCTGCTTGAGGGCGATAATCTTCACAGTCTTTACTTGCTTGAGAAAACACATAGAGGAAAGATTGATGTTATTTATATAGATCCCCCATATAATACATTAACAAGTGGATTTGTGTATGATGATAAAATTATTGACTCTAATGATATGTTTAGGCATAGTAAATGGGCTTCGTTTATGAATGAAAGATTAAAAATTGCCAACAAGCTTCTTTCGGAAAAAGGACTTATCTTTATACATATCGATGATTATGAGCAGGCTTGTTTGCGATTTTTACTTGATGAGATTTTTGGAGATAATTATATTTCTACTCTTATTTGGGATTTGGGTACAGGTACACAGGCAGGACAATTTACTAGATCACATGAATATATTGATAGATTTACAATATAAGTGCAACACATGGAAAAAATAATGACACATAAAGCA
>OLNX01000697.1_pt1 | contig 32299 bp, 35 predicted proteins | sample 1672611 | NCBI WGS metagenome assembly OLNX01 (sample SAMEA3136705, study PRJEB25190) | human gut metagenome | reverse complement strand
GAACATATCGTATGCCAGACGAAAAAACCGGACGTTTGGACGAGGAATATGTCGTCCAGATGAAAGGGATCACGAAGGTGTATCCCAACGGCGTCGCGGCCAATCAGGGTGTGGATTTTAACCTCCGCAGGGGCGAGATCCACGCGCTGATGGGTGAAAACGGCGCCGGAAAATCCACGCTCATGAAGATGCTGTTCGGTCTGGAGCAGCCGACGAGCGGCGAGATCTGGGTGCACGGCGAAAAGCTGACGCTCTCGTCCCCCACCGTCGCCATTTCCCACGGGATCGGCATGGTACACCAGCATTTCATGCTCGTGCCGAGCCTGACCGTTGCGGAAAACATGGTGCTCGGCATGGCTCCGCGCAAGGGACTGTTCATCGACCACGCGAAGGCCGTCGCCATCACAAAGGAATACGCGGAAAAATACAACCTGCACGTCGAACCTGAGGCCAAGGTCATGGACATCCCGGTCGGCATGAAGCAAAAAGTCGAGATCCTCAAGGCGCTCGTGCGCGGCGCAAAGATCCTGATCCTCGACGAGCCGACGGCCGTTCTGACCACGCAGGAGACGGTCGAGCTGTTCAAGGAGCTGCGGCATTTAAAGGAGCAGGGCTATACCATCGTCTTTATTTCGCACAAGCTGAACGAGATCATGGAGATCACCGACCGGCTGACGATCATGCGCGGCGGGCGCTCGATGGGCGTTTACAACACGTGCGACGTGACGAAGGAGGAAATTTCGCGTCTGATGGTCGGCCGCGATGTCATTCTGAATGTGCAGAAGGACAAGGCGCAGCCGTCGGATGTTGTGCTGCGCGTGCGCGATGTCGAATACGTCAACGAGTGGCACAAGAAGATGCTGGACAAGATCTCCTTCGACGTGCGCCGGGGTGAAATTCTCGGCATTGCGGGCGTCGAGGGCAACGGCCAGAAGGAGCTGGTCGACATGCTCTTCGGCTTCCTGACGCCGAACGCGGGCACGGTGACGATGCAGTCGGAGAATCTTCTCGGCCTTTCGCAGCAGAAGCTGCGCGACAAGGGCGTTGCGCTCATTCCGGAGGACCGTATGCTCTATGGCATTGCGGGCAGCGCGTCCATCGAGGAAAATCTCATTTCCGACCGTTCGGCGGAAAAGCGGCTGAACCATGGCCCGCTTTTCAACATGAAGGCCATTCACGACGAGGCAGACAAGCTGATCGAGGACTACGCCGTTTTGTGCAAATCCCGCAAGCAGCAGGTCGGTATGCTCTCCGGCGGCAACATTCAGAAGGTCGTCGTCGCGCGCGAATTCTCCGGCAATCCGGTGCTCATTCTTGCCGACCAGCCGACGCGCGGCATTGACGTCGGCGCGACGGAATTCATCCGCAAAAAGCTCGTCGAGCTGTCTCGCTCCGGTATTGCGGTGCTGCTGATCTCGGCAGATCTGGCGGAGGTCATGGAGCTGTCCGACAGTCTGATCGTCATGCACGGCGGCAAAATTGCCGCGTATTTTGAAGACACCTCCACCCTCACCGACGATGTGATGGGCGAATACATGCTCGGGCTCAAGACCCAGAGCGAAGAGGAAATCAGGAGGGTTTGCCATGACTAAGAAACGTCAGATCCTGTTCTCCGTGATCCGCGGTCTGCTCGCCATTCTCATCGCGCTGCTTGTGGCGACGCTGCTGATCTTCCTGTCGGCAGACGGAAACAGCTTCTCCGAGAAGCTTTCCGCCACCGGCGACGCATTAAAGCAGCTGCTCGTCGGCCCGCTGTTCCGCATGGGACGCAGCGGCACCACCTTTGATTTCAAGCGCCTGACCGACATTCTTGCCTCCATGATTCCGATCATCTTTACCGGTCTTTCGGTCTGCATCATGTTCTCCGCCAACCAGTTCAACCTCGGCGCGGAGGGCGGCATCATGCTCGGCGCGTTCACGACCGGCATGGTCGCGGTCTATGTGCCGATGGCGGCGTTTTTGCATCCGGTCGTGGGCGTTCTGGCCGGCGGTCTGGCTGTTGCCGCGATCATGCTGCTGCCCGCGCTTTTAAAGACCAAGCTGAATGTGAGCGAAATGGTCTGCTCGCTGATGCTCAACTACATCATCATGTATCTCATCAAATACCTGATGAACACGTATCTTGCCGACAAGACCAAGGGCCAGATCCAGTCGTATGAATTTCTGGAGACGTCCAGGATCGCGCCGCTCATTGACAACGGCTCGAAGCTCTCCTGGGGCTTTGTCATTGCGATCGCCTGCGTCGTGCTGATTGGCCTTTTCATGTTCAACACCCGCTGGGGCTACACCATCCGCATGATCGGCATCAATCAGGCGTTTGCCAAATATTCTGGCATGAAGGTCGCGACCGTGATCGTGCTGTCGCAGGTGCTGGGTGGCTTCCTGGCCGGTATCGGCGGCGGCATCGAGATGCTTGGCCGGTACCCGACGTTCTCGTGGAGCTCGCTTCCCGGCTACGGCTGGACGGGCATCACCATTGCGATCCTCGCGGGCAACAATCCGTGGTTCGTACCGTTCGCGTCGTTCTTCATGGCGTATCTCACAAAGGGCTGCGAGCTGATGGCGACGTATGCAAACGTACCGTCGCAGCTGATCGATATCATTCAGGGCGTCATTTTCCTGTTCTTCGCCGCCGAGCAGTTCCTGTCCAAATACCGGCAGAAGCTGGTCGTCAAGACGGCGCAGGAGGAGCTTGCCGCGAAGGCTGCGCTTGAAGCGCAGAAGGGAGGTGCCGAGCGTGCTTGATTTTCTGAAAATGCTGCTGACGCCGGAGTTCTTCTTCTCCATCATCCGCATTTCCGCGCCCATCCTGTTCGCAACGCTGGCGGCCATCGTGGTTGAAAAGGCGGGCTTCTGCAACATCGGTCTGGAGGGCCTGATGATGTTCTCCGCGCTGACCGGCTCGCTCGTGTCCTATTATGCGCACAGCTGGGTCTGGGGATTGCTTGCCGCGCTGGCCATCGGCGTTCTCATGAGCCTGATGATGGGCTTCTTCGCCTTCCAGCTCAAGACCGATATCACGCTTGTCGGCATCGCCGTCAACATGATGGGCTCCGGCGGCACGCTGTTTTTGTGCAAGGTCATCACGAACCTCACCGAGGGCAAGGCAATGGCGTCTTCGACGGGTCTGATCACCTCGACGCTCTGCATTCCGAACATCACGATTCCCCTGCTGAACAAAATTCCGTTTCTGGGCGGCGTTCTTTCGGGGCACAGCCTGCTGACCTACCTCGCCTTCATCATCTGCGGCTTAACGTCCGTCATGCTCTATAAGACGAGCCTCGGCATGAACATCCGCGCCGTGGGCGAAAACCCGAACGCAGCGGCGTCTGTCGGCGTGTCGGTGCTGAAAATCAAGTATACCGCGATTGCCTACTCGGGTCTCATGGCTGGCTTCGGCGGCGCGTTCATGTCGATGTCCTACGCACAGGGCTGGAGCCTCGACATGGTGGCCGGACGCGGCTTCATCGCGCTTGCGGCGCAGGCGATGGGCTCCGGCGAGTGCCTCGGCGGCATGCTCTCCAGCCTGGTTTTCGGCTTTGCGCAGGCGCTCGGCATCAAGTTCTCGGCTGTCGGCCTGGACTCGAACCTCGCCTCCCCCATCCCCTACGCCGTTACCATCATCGGCCTTGTGATCTTCTCCCTCGTGCGGCGCAGCCGCGCGAAGAAGCTGCACTCGGCTGCCGCGCTCAAATAAGGAGGGCTTTATGTCCGAACACAAAAAGATCCCCGTCATTCTCGACGGCGACCCCGGCCATGACGACGCCATTGCGTGGGTCCTGGCGCGGGCCAGCCGGGAACTCGGGATCCTCGCCGTAACGTCCTGCTGCGGCAACCAGACGATTGAAAAAACGACCTATAACGCACTGCGCGTCTGCACGCTCATCGGCCTGCACGCGCCGGTCGGGAAGGGCTGCCCGCATCCGCTTCTGAACGACGTGATGAACGCGCCGTCTGTCCACGGCGAATCGGGCCTTGACGGCCCGGCGCTGCCGGAGCCTGCGTTTGAAGCCTCTGCGCTTTCCGCGCCGGAGCTGATGGCGAAGGTGCTGCGCGAATCGCCGGAGCCTGTCACCATCGTGGCGACCGGCCCGCAGACGAACGTTGCGGCGCTGCTGCTGGCGCACCCGGAGCTGAAATGCAAAATCGCCCGCATTTCCCTGATGGGCGGCGGCATCGCCACCGGCAACTGGACGCCTGCGGCGGAATTCAACATTCTCGTCGACCCGGAGGCAGCACGGATCGTATTCACATCCGGCGTCCCCATCACAATGGCCGGTCTGGACGTGACGGAAAAGGCGCTGATCATGCCGGAGGATTTTGAGCGCGTGCGCGCGCTCGGAAATCCGGTCAGCGATATCGTTGCGCAGTGGCTGGAGTTCTTCTACCGATTCCACCGCTCCATTGGCTACGCTGGTGCGCCGATGCACGACCCGTGCGCGGTCATGGCGCTCATCCATCCCGAAATTTTCACCATCCGGCCCATGTATGTCCAGATCGAAACAGCGGGCGAATACTGCCGCGGCACGACCGCGGGCGATCTGCTCGGCTTCTCCGGGCACGCGCCGAATGCGGACGTGCTGATGGACGTTGACCGGGACCGCTTCGCCGATCTGCTGGTCGAGGCCATCAAATTCTACGGGGAGGCAGAGGCATGACAACCAAACAGATTCCAGTCTGGATCGACTGCGACACCGGCACGGACGATTCCGTTGCGATCATGCTGGCCCACGCGCTGCCGGAGCTTTCGGTCGTCGCGCTGTCCGCCGTGGCGGGCAACAGCCCACTCTACAACACCTTCCCGAACACACGGCGCATCGTGCATCTGCTGGGCGCCGATTATCCGGTCTATCCCGGCGCGGAGCGCCCCCTTGTGCGGGAACCGCACGTGGCCGGCAAGTTCCATGGCGAAAACGGCCTCGGAGATGTCGAGCTGCCCCTGCCGGACAGTGCGCCTGAAACCACGCCCGCGTGGGACGCACTCTATGAAGCGGCGAAGCGGATGCCGGGCGAATTGCGTCTGGTCGCGACCGGGCCGCTGACAAACGTGGCCATCGCGCTTACAAAATACCCGGAGCTGAAAACTCTGCTGCACTCCATCGCCCTGATGGGCGGCGCAGCCGTCGGCGGCAATGTGACGCCTGCGGCGGAGTTCAACATTTACGACGACCCGGACGCGGCGCAGATCGTGTTCAAATCCGGCGTGCCGCTCGTCATGTGCGGTCTTGACGTTACGATGCAGGCCGAGCTTCGCCCCGCAGACTGGGACGAAATGGCCGGATACGGCAATCGCTGCGGCAGCCTGATACGCGAGCTGTTTGCCTGCGCGTGGAGCGCGGTGCAGACCGTTGGGCTCACGGGCGTCGCGCAGCATGATTCCTGCCCTGTCCTGTATCTGGCACACCCGGAGCTGTTCGAGGGAAAAATGGCGGGCGTTTTCGTGGAAACGCAGGCCGAGCTTACGCTCGGCAAGACCGTCACCGATCTGCAGAGCGACAAAAAATTCGAGCAGAAAAACGCGCTCGTGCTGCTGAAGCTCGACCGCGAAGCATTTATGCAGCTCCTGAAGGACTGCATCCGAACACTTCCGTAAATCCGCAAAACACCCCGTATGTCAGACATACGGGGTGTTCGTTTTACACCACCGCCCCTTACCGCGCGCGGTGCGGCAAGGGGCGGCTTTGAGCGAGATCATCTATCGTGCTCCCGCACTCATTTCAGCTCTGCGGCAAATGTGATGCGGTTTTCCTGCACGCTGGCGCGGATGGTGCCGTGGTGGGCTTCTGCGATGCTCTTGGCGATGGAGAGGCCGATGCCGAAGCCGCCGGTCGCAGCGGTGCGGGAGGCGTCCGGCCGGTAGAAGCGGTCAAACAGGCGGTCCAGCGGCCCGTCCGGCGGCTGGACGCATTCGTTTTCCACCGTAAGGCGGACGCCGCGCCGGAGCGGTTCGAGCGCGACTCGGATCTCGGTATGCAGACCGCGTAGGACACGCCCGACCAGACTGCCAGCGTCCGCACGGCGCGCAGCTGCTGGCAGCAGTCGAGGAAGACGGCCTGATACTGCCCGTTTTCCTGCGCAGTCACAAGGAATTTGAAGCTGGAGGAATAGAAGCCGTAGCCCTCGCCATGCCGCCGAGCACAGCAGGAGATCACCGGCGTTATTTCCGAGGTAATGATCGAATCAAGCACAGAACATGACCTCCTTTATGGCCCCAGCATAGCAGACGCACCTAAAGCCAGCCTAAAGGATCATACGGGCCGCGGCGCGGCGGGCCTGTGCGAAGATCGTCCGCGTCCGAACAGACGAAAAAACGCTGCGAACGAAACTGTTCGCAGCGTTTGGAGCGGGTGACGAGGCTCGAACTCGCTACCTCCACCTTGGCAAGGTGGCGCTCTACCGGATGAGCTACACCCGCATAATGGTGCCTCCGGTCGGAGTTGAACCAACGACACGCGGATTTTCAGTCCGCTGCTCTACCTACTGAGCTACAGAGGCATATATCTGAAGAATGGTGGGAACAATTGGACTCGAACCAATGACCCCCTGCTTGTAAGGCAGGTGCTCTAACCAGCTGAGCTATGCTCCCTCATCAGCAGCTCGTTTATTATACTAAAGCTTAGGCTGATTGTCAATAATTAATTTTCAAAAAATCAATCGTTTTTTGCGCTGTCGAGCAGAGAGCGCATATCGGCAGGGGAGAAGGTGTACACCGCGTCGCAGAACTGGCAGCTCACATCCACGCTCTCGCCCTCGGCTATCATGCTTTCAAGCTCGGCTTCTCCGGCCGAGAGGATCGCCTGCTCAACGCGGTCGCGGCTGCAATAGCAGCGGTAGCCGACCTCATCCTCGCCGACCATGTGGTGCTCTATACCCTTGAGAACCTGCTCGAACACGGCTTCAAGCCCATCCTCAGAGAGAACCGTTGTGAGCTGATCCATCATGAAAATATTTTCCTCAAGCAGGTCGATGTATTCCTCCGGCGCGCCCGGCATAAGCTGAACGATGAAGCCTCCGGCGGCTTTCACGCTCAGATCCGTGTCTATAAGCACGCCGAGGCCGCAGGCTGCGGGTATCTGCTCGCTCTCAAGCATATACGCGGTCAGATCCTCGGCAATCTCGCCGGATACGAGCTGCGTCGAGCCGATGTACGGCTCCCTCAGGCCGATATCGCGGCTGACTGTTATCATGCCGTCCCTGCCTACAGCGCCGCCGACGTCAAGCTTGCCGTCCTTGCGAAGCGGCAGATCGACCGTGGGGTCTGCGACATAGCCGCGCACATAGCCCTCGGAGTCGGATACAGCGATCACGCTGCCGATAGGGCCGCCGCCGTTTATACGTATCGTCAGGCTGCCGTTATCCTCCTTCAGCAGATTGCCGAGCATGGAGGCCGCGCACAGAGTGCGCCCCAGCGCCGCTGCGGTCGTGGGCGTGCAGCCGTGGATATCCTTTGCCCTCTGAACAAGGCCGCGCGCTGACACGGCGGACATTTTTATATAGCCGTTTCCGGCTGTTGCTCTCAGAATCCTATCCATTATATTATATTACCTCAGTAAATGTTCGTATTTGATGCGACGATGAACATCCTGCCGCTGTCACCCTGGGGACAGTCGCGGCAAAGCCGGACGTTTTCAAAGCCCGATTTTTCGAGCAGCTTTTTTAAATCCTCCGGCTCGTGGGCGTATTCGATATGCTCCTCGCTCTCGCGCCGCCAGAGTCTGCCCTCGCGCGAAAAAATATCCATGCCGTAGCAGATGCAGTTTTCCTCATCGTCAAAGTCTGCCCGCCAGAGGCACAGCATATCCTCGTTCTCGTCAACAAAAATCTCGCCGTCGATGCTTTTGAAAAACGAAGGTGTACGAATATCGAAAATGACAAGGCCGTAGGGGCGCACAAAAAGATGAAGCCGGCGGAATACCTCATTCAGCTCCTCGGGCGGGATATAGTCCATGCCGTCAAGGGAGCATATAGCAGCGTCCACCGTGCCGTACAGGTCAAGCATTGATGCCTCCTGACATAGGAACAGCGGCGGTATCCGAACATCCGCCGCTTTGCCCGAAGCCTGCATCAGCATATCGGCCGATGCGTCGCAGGCGATCATCTCATAGCCCCGCTCGGCCATCATCCATGTGAGCGTGCCTGTTCCGCAGCACAGGTCAAGAACCGTGTGATACTCACCCTGACCCCTGGCAAACTCGCTCTCGTAGAACGCCAGAAACTCGCCGTAGGGCACATCGCCCGTGAGAGCGTCGTACCATGAGGCGAGCGGCCCGTATGAAGTGCTCATCAGCCCTCTTCCTGCTGCTGCGCAAGGCGGCTGAAGGCTATCTCGTAGCCGTCCTTGCCATATTGCAGGGAGCGGTTGACGCGGCTGATCGTTGCGCTGGAAGCGCCGGTCTCGGCGAGAATGTCGTTATATATCATGCCCTTGGAGAGACAAACAGCGACCTGATAGCGCTGCTCCATTGCCTGAATCTCGGTAACGGTGCACAGGTCATCAAAGAAGTTCATGCACTCTTCGACTGTTTTCAGCGTGAGAATAGCTTTGTACATGTCGAGATTACGGGGTTTTCTGTTGAGTTTGTTCATTTTATGTATTAGCCTCCCAAAAATAGCTAAAAGATTAACGCTTAATTGTCAATATTGTACATCATTACTGCACAAATGTAAAGTGCTAATGTGCAAACAATTAAAGAAAAGTTGGTTGAACGCGATTTTTGCTCCTTAAAAGTTGGAAGTTTCCTATTGATAATAATCGCAGGATGTTATACAATCTAATCAAGAAAAACAGGAGGTGAGAATAATGCCATTCGGTATGACGATCACAACGCTCTGGCTTATTGTTATGGTGCTGTTCCTCGTGGTCGAGGCAGCTACGGTAGGGCTTGTGTGCATTTGGTTTGCGGTGGGCGCTCTTGCGGCGCTGATTGCCGCGCTGCTTGGCGCGGAGATCTGGCTTCAGATCGTGCTGTTCCTCGTCGTTTCCGCCGTCGCGCTGTATTTCACGCGGCCGCTCGTCAAGAAATATGTCAATGCCAAGGTCGAGCCGACAAATGCGGACATGGTAATCGGCAAGGAGTGCAGAGTTACAGAGGCGATTGATAATATTGCCGGAACGGGCGCCGTTTATGTTGACGGCAAGACCTGGACGGCAAGAAGCGAGAGTGATGAAGTGATACCCGAGGGAACGCTCGTCACCGCTAAGAGTATTGACGGAGTTAAACTTATAGTAGCAGCACCGGAGAAAGAGACAGTATAAATTATTATAAAAAGGAGAAAACATGGAGAATTTTATAGTTCCTATTATTATCATCGTACTCGTGCTGATCATCATTGTCAGAAACATACGTGTCGTTCAGCAGAGCAGAGCCTATGTCATCGAGCGTCTTGGCTCTTACAAGACGACATGGGGCACCGGCCTGCATCTCAAGGTTCCGTTTATTGAGAGAATCGCAAAGGTCATCTCCCTCAAGGAGCAGGTAGCAGACTTCCCGCCCCAGCCCGTTATAACCAAGGATAACGTAACCATGCAGATAGACACAGTCGTCTACTTCCAGATCACCGACCCCAAGCTCTACACCTACGGCATCGAGCACCCCATGGTCGCTATCGAGAACCTCTCCGCAACCACCCTGCGTAACATCATCGGCGATCTTGAGCTTGACCAGTGCCTTACAAGCCGCGATATCATAAACGCCAAGATGCGCAATATCCTCGACGAGGCGACCGACCCCTGGGGCATCAAGGTCAACCGCGTTGAGCTGAAAAACATCCTGCCGCCCAGAGAGATCCAGTCGGCAATGGAAAAGCAGATGAAGGCCGAGCGTGAACGCCGTGAGGCTATCCTCCGCGCAGAGGGCGAGAAGCGCGCAGCCATCCTCGAGGCCGAGGGCGAGAAGGAATCCGCGATTCTCCGCGCAGACGCAAAGAAGCAGCAGCAAATCCTCGAGGCCGAAGGCCAGGCAGAGGCTATCCTCAAGGTTCAGACCGCAACCGCCGAAGGTATCCGCCTCATAAACGAGGCCGCTCCCGGAGAGGGCGTCCTGAAAATCAAGGCACTCGAGGCCTTTACGGCTGCGGCAAACGGCAAGGCGACAAAGATCATCATCCCCAGCGAGATACAGGGCATTGCCGGTCTTGCAGAGGGCGTTGTTCAGTCTGTCAAGGACATCCCCGTAGACGCGGAGTAAAACAAGTTTTGCAAAAAATCCGGCGTATAACGCGCCGGATTTTTTCAGGTGGAGCCATGATAAAAATTGCAGATTTTATGAAAAAACACGGCATGGACGCCGAATCGGTAGACATGACCGAGTATACGAAAGCATATCTTGCAGCTCAGGAGCGCGGCCTTGAGATGATGCAGAAGAACGTTCCGATGATACCGACATACCTTTACGGCGAAAAAAAGCTTAAAAAGGGCCGCAAGGTCGTTGTCATCGACGCCGGCGGCACGAATCTGCGCATCGGACTTGCATCTTTAGGAGATAAAGGCATCGAGCTTGAGCGGGTAGAGAAGCAGATCATACCCGGTGCGGAGATGCCGGTAGAGTGGGACGAGTTTATCTCCCACATTGCCGACTGCGTTATGCCGCTTATGGGGCAGGCGCAGGATATCGGCTTCTGCTTTTCCTATCCTGCCGAGGTAACTGAGGATATCGACAACCGCATACTGGGCCTGACAAAGCAGGTGAAGATAAACGGAGCCGAGGGTAAGCTGCTGGGCGCTGAGCTGAGAGAGAAGCTTACCGAGCGCGGCGCGAAGGTCGGTAAAATAGTTGTACTCAACGATACGCCTGCTGTCCTGCTCAGCGGCATCAGCCTTGCAGACCGAGGAAAATACGGCGGCTTTATCGGCCTTGTGGCCGGAACCGGATTTAACGCCTGCTGTATGCTTCCGGCAGAGAAGATAACGAAGATATCCACCTCCGGAAGCGGCAAAATGCTCGTTAACCTTGAGGCCGGTTCATTTGATGGCTTCCCCCGTGGGGACATCGACCTTGAAATGGACGGTGCTCTGCCCGACACCGGTTACTACACCGCTGAAAAAATGATATCAGGCCGCTATCTTGGGGAGCTTTGCATGTATATTCTCAAGCAGGCGGCCCGCGAGGGCATGTTTTCCGAGCGCGCTTCGGAGACGATACTTAAAATGACCGAGGTCGTAACGCCAACTATCGACAAGTGGGGGAGCGGGAGATTCCCCAAGGGCTTCACAAGCGAGGATAGGGTCAATTTGGTTTACATAATCAATGAACTGTTCGAGCGCGCGGCTCGCTGTATAGCCTGCTGCCTGTGCGCAATACTTATGCTGACGGGAGAGGGCAAGGATAAGCCGGTGTGCATTGCCGTTGACGGCTCGCTGTTCGGAAAAAGCAGGCTTTTGAGGCCGGAGCTTGAGAAATTTATGGATATTTACGCTGCCGAGATCATGGGGCGGAAATATGAATTTGTAACGGGCGAGGACATGAGCCTCGTAGGGACAGCGGTAGCGGTGCTGCTCAATTAAAGACATGCTTATATTATAGGACGGACAAGCTTTAGCTTGTCCGTCCTTTCATAATTTTTTGGAATAAACAGCATATAACACTTGACAACAGCTTATAACTGTTATACACTGTTATCAGCAAAAGGGGAGGGCGAACAGGTGAAAATTATTATCAATACCTCTTTGATGATTCCTATATACGAGCAGATCGTGGATCAGATAAAAACGCTCATACGCAGCGGACAGCTAAAGGAAAATGACAATCTTCCGTCTGTGCGCACGCTGTCAAAGGAGCTGAAAATAAGCGCTTTAACTGTGAAAAAGGCGTATGACGCCTTGGAGGAAGAGGGCTTTACGATAACGGTACACGGCAAGGGAACGTATGTGGCCGCGGTAAATACGGAGCTTTTGCTGGAGGAGCAGAAAAAAGAGCTGGAAGCGGATCTGGAACAGGCCATCGAAAAAGGACGGCGCTGCGGTATCAGCGACGAGGATATAAAGAGCCTGTTTGAACTGATTTTGGAGGGTTAATGCATATGCTTAAAATCGAACATTTAAAAAAGCACTATAAAAATTTCTCGCTGGATTGCTCTCTGAACGTGATGCCGGGCTGCGTGACTGGCCTGATCGGACAAAACGGAGCGGGAAAAAGTACGACTTTCAAAGCCGTGTTAGGGCTTATTTCCTGCGACGGGGGAACGGTCACTGTTCTCGGAAAGGATTTGAAGGACTTCAAGGCCGAGGATAAAGAGAACTTAGGAGTTGCCCTTTCCGACTCCGGATTCAGCGGCTATTTGACGATAAAGGACATTATCCCCGTACTCAAAAACCTGTATAGTAATTTTGACTATTCGTTTTTCTCCGAGCAGGTCAATAGATTCCAGCTCCCGCTTGACAAGAAAATCAAGGACTTTTCGACCGGCATGAAAGCAAAGCTGAAAGTGCTTGTGGCAGTGTCGCACAATGCCAAGCTGCTCATACTGGATGAACCGACAGCGGGGCTGGATGTGGTCGCCAGAGATGAACTGCTGGAGCTGCTGAGAGAGTTCATGGAAAAGGACGAAGAGCGCTCTATCCTGATAAGCTCCCACATTTCCGGCGACCTGGAGAGCCTGTGCGATGATATCTATATGATACATGACGGCAAGATCATTCTGCATGAGGATACGGACGTTCTGCTGAGCGATTATGCGCTTTTGAAAGTTGACGACGAGCAGTATGAAACGCTTGATAAGCAGTCTATCCTGCGCACGAAAAGGGAGGCTTACGGGTATAGCTGCCTGACAAATCAGAAGCAGTTTTATCTGGATAACTACCCGAAGATTGCGATCGAAAAAGGAACGATCGATGGGGTCATTACAATGATGATAAGGGGGCGGGAGCAATGAAAGGCTTATTAGTAAAAGACTTCAAATTAATGAAGGTGCAAAGAAACTTCTTTTTCCTGCTTATCGCTATATTTATTGCCTATGCGATTGTGTATGACGACGTAACATTTATGATTGGCTTCGTGACCTTCGGAATGTCGATGTTTACGCTGTCGACCATAAGCTACGATGAGTTCGATAACGGCAGCGCGTTTCTGCTTACCCTGCCCATAAGCCGCAAAAGCTATGCGGAGGAAAAATATGTTCTCGCGCTCCTGCTCAGCCTTGGCTCATGGATCATCACGGTCCTTTTGGCGATTATACTTACAAAATCGCCCGCTTCGGAAACACTGGTACCTGCCGCGATAATTTTTCTGGCTATGCTTATTCTTCAGGCCGTTATGATACCGCTTCAAATAAAATTCGGTGGAGAAAAAGGACGAATTGCCCTGATAGCCGTAGTAAGCCTGCTTGCGCTTGTCTGCATTGGTATTGGGAAATTACTTGAAATGCTTGGCGTTGACATTTTTACTGCCCTTGACCATCTTCCGAGCGTAAGCACAGGTGTGCTGCTTATAATAGCTGCTGCCGTTGTTGCCGTCATTTTGCTGATATCTATGCAAATCAGCATATCTATTATGAATAAGAAAGAATTCTAAATAAATATGGAAATGCCGTTCAGCTAAAACTGAACGGCATTTTTTCTTGACAAAACGGTGCGGAGGCTGTATTCTCATGAAAATGAGAAACTTTCTCAAATTGCGAGGAATGGACATGAGTTATAGGACGCATCAAAGACTTGCCCTGCTCGGATTTCTTGAAAATAATCCGAAGCGTCAGTATACGATAGACGAGATGATACAGCAGCTTGGCGAGGACGCACCGGCAAAGAGCACGGCCTACAGGATCGTGAAAAAGCTGTGCGACGAGGGGTTTATACGCCGCTTTTCCCGCGAGGGAACGGCGGGGGCTGTATACCAGCTTGCCGGAAAATGCTGCTGTGCCGAGCATCTGCACATAAGATGCCTTGAGTGCGGGCTGCTGATACATCTTGACAGAAGCGCTCAGGATGAGCTTACCAAAAACACGGGCTTCGTGCTCGATGATGAACGCAGTATGCTCTACGGCCGCTGCGCCGCATGTGCGAGGAGGGTAAAATGAAAAGAGTTATCGCGCTGATTATGGCGCTTTCGCTCCTGCTCTGCGGCTGCGGCACTGTTCAGCCTGAGGCGGAGACGGACGATACTAAGCTGCAAATCGTGTGCAGCTGCTTTCCGGCGTATGACTTTGCCCGCGCGGTAGCGGGCGACAGGGCGCAGATAACCCTGCTGCTAAAGCCCAGAGCGGAGGTACACTCCTATGAGCCAAGCCCCAAGGATATTATCCGCATTCAGGAGAGCGATCTTTTCATATGCAACGGCGGTGAATCCGAGGAGTGGGTCGAGTCGCTTATAAGCGAGAACGAGGGACTGAATGTCATATACATGATGGACTGCGTGGATGCTGTGGAGGAATCGGACGAAGGCATATACTCCTCCGACCATGATGAGCACGAGCACGAGGAAGCAGAGCTTGACGAACATGTCTGGACGTCTCCGCTGAACGCCGTCAAGATAGTAGAGAAGATATCCGATGCGCTGTACGAGATGGATAACGCGCACGGCAGGGAATATCTCACAAACTGCGAGGTGTACAAGGCAAAGCTGCTCGATTTGGATATCCGCATCCGCACGGCGGTGCTTCAGGCAAAGCGGAACAGCCTTGTCTTTGCTGACCGATTCCCGATGCGCTACTTTGCGCTTGAATACGGTCTGGACTGTTTTGCTGCTTTCCCGGGCTGTGCGTCGGAAACCGAGCCCTCGGCAAAGACGGTCGCGTTTCTGATAGACAGAGTTCGCGAGGAGGATATACCCGCCGTTTTGTACATGGAGTTTTCAAACGAAAAAATGGCGGATGTGATATGCGAGGACACCGGCTGCAAAAAGCTGCCGTTTTATTCGGCGCACAGCGTCACGGCCGAGCAGTTTGAAGCGGGGATGACCTATCTTGACCTCATGGAAATAAATCTTAACTCCCTGAAGGAGGCTCTTAACTGATGGCACAATTAACATGTAAGGACGTCAGCTTCACCTACGACGGCCAGACCGTGCTCAGCGATATTAACTTTTCCGTTGACGCCGGTTCATATCTCTGCGTCGTGGGCGAGAACGGCTCGGGCAAGACGACTCTGATAAAGGGAATTTTGGGGCTTAAAACCCCATCATCCGGCAAAATTGAATTTAGTGGCGTAAAGCCCACGGAGATCGGCTACCTGCCGCAGCAGACCCAGATACAGCGCGATTTTCCGGCTTCGGTGTACGAGGTCGTGCTGTCGGGCAGGCTAAACTCAATGGGAGGCCGCCTGTTTTATGGCGCCGAGGATAAAAAAGCCGCTCAGGAGAATATGGAGCGCCTCGGCATAGAGGATCTGAAGGATCGCTGCTATATCGACCTGTCGGGAGGCCAGCAGCAGCGCGTGCTGCTGGCAAGAGCAATGTGCGCAACAAAAAAACTGCTCCTGCTCGACGAGCCGGTGACAGGGCTTGACCCCGTGGCTACAAACGAGATGTACAATCTCATAAAGCTTATTAACCTTTGCGACAATACAAGTGTTATAATGATATCGCACGATATCCATGCGGCCGTGCGATATGCAACGCATATACTGCACCTTGGGCACAAGCAGCTTTTCTTCGGAACGTGCGCCGAATACCGGCAGAGCGATCTTGCCCGCCGCTTCGTGGGAGGTGCAAGGGCATGATAGAGCTTTTCACTGAGATGTTTTCCTATCATTTTATGACACGCGCGATAATCGTGGGACTTTTAGTGTCGCTGTGCGCGGCGCTATTGGGCGTGCCGCTGGTGCTCAAGCGCTACTCGATGATAGGCGACGGCCTTTCCCACGTCGGCTTCGGTGCACTGGCAATAGCCGCCGCTGTGAATGTAGCCCCGCTTGCGCTGGCCGTGCCGGTGGTCATAGCCGCAGCGTTCCTGCTGCTGAGAATAAACCAGAGCAGCAGGATAAAAGGCGACGCCGCCATCGCGCTGATATCATCGTCGGCGCTTGCGATAGGCGTTGCGGTGGTGTCCGTCACGACGGGCATGAACACCGACGTTTCAAACTATATGTTCGGCAGCATCCTTTCGCTGAGCAGGGCAGACGCTGTCTTGAGCATAGCTCTGTCGGTCATCGTTCTGCTGATGTTCGTGCTGCTGTACCCCCGGATATTTGCCGTGACCTTTGACGAGACCTTTGCTCGCGCGACCGGCACAAAGTCTGAGCTTTTTAACACCGTCATCGCGGTGCTTACGGCGGTAACGGTCGTTATCGGCATGCGCATGATGGGTGCGCTGCTGATATCGAGCCTCATCATTTTCCCGGCGCTGACCGCAATGCGGCTCTGCCGCAGCTTCAAATCGGTCGTTGTGTGCTCGTCGATAGTGTCCGTTGTGTGCTTTACCCTCGGCATGACGGCCTCCTACGCCCTTGAGCTGCCGTCGGGTGCGAGCGTCGTCATAGTCAATATAATCGCGTTTTTGGCCTTCTCTTTAGCATCTTTGCTAAAACGAAAAGCGTGAATTTGTCTATACTGAATAAAAAAGACCTGTTAAAAAGACAGGTCTTTTTTATTCAAAAATTCAGCAAATGCGCGAATATTCACGGTATAATGAATATTATTCACTAATTACCCTATAAAGCAGAAAAATAACGAATATTTTTTCAAAAAAGTGTTGACAAACATGAATGCCGGTGATAATATATGCCCTGTCAAAAGGAAAGACATTAATAAGCAATTAATTTGAGAGGTAATAAAAATGAAAAAAATAACTGCACTCATACTTGCTCTGGTCATGGTGTTCGCACTGTGCGCCTGCGGCAACAGCGGCGACAACAATGATGATGCCGCCGACAACGGCGTAAAGCTCAAGATACTCGATTCCGAGTATGTCACCGAGGACTACGCTTTCGCAATTGCAAAAGACAATGACGCTCTGCTTGAGAAGGTCAACAAAGCTATGCAGGAGCTGACCGATGATGGCAGCATTAAGCAGGTTGTTGACTACTTCATCTCCGGCACCGGCTCTCTTCCCGAGTTCCAGCAGAATGTTGCAGCCGACGCTGAAGAGTTCGTCGTTGCGACGAATGCTACCTTCCCTCCGTACATCTATGTTGACGGCGATGACTTCGCAGGCATCGACTATGTTATCGTCGGCCTCATTGCCGATAAGCTCGGCATGAAGCTTACCGTAAACGACATGGAATTTGATGCGATCATCCCCGCAGTTCAGTCCGGCAAGGCTGATATGGGCATGGGCGGCGTGAGCATCACCGATGAGCGTAAGCAGAGCATCAACTTCACTATGTCCTATGCTACCGGCATTCAGGTCATGATAGTTCCCGAGGACTCCGACGTTACCAGTGCTGATGACATCCTTGCAAAGATCGAAAACGGCGAGGACTTCCAGATCGGCGCTCAGAGCGCAACCACCGGCTACATCTACGCATCCGATACCGTTGAAAACGGCGGCTTCGGCGAGGATCACGTTCAGGCATTCCCCAAGGGTGCTGACGCTATCGCGGCTCTGACCAGCGGCAAGATCGACTGCGTTATCATCGACAATGAGCCTGCAAAGGCATTCGTTGAGGCTAACAACGGCTGATAGAATACAACTGAGAATAAGTGAGGCTCCGTGCTTTCATGGAGCCTCCTTTTCAGCGTCTTAGATAAGAGGGAGGAACCCTATTGGAACAGTGGATCTCTAATCTGAAAGATCAGTTCATACTTTGCTTCATTGAAAAAGACCGATGGAAGCTGCTCGTTGACGGCATTGGCAACACGCTGAAGATAACGCTTGTCGCCTGTCTAATAGGTATCTGCATCGGCGTTGTAATAGCAATTGTACGCTCTACATGGGATAAGAATCATGAGACGATGCGCAAGGGGCTCGGAAAGAGCCTGCTGGCCGTGGCAAACGGGATATGCAAGGTGTACCTGACCGTTATCCGCGGCACGCCTGTCGTTGTGCAGCTCATGATTATATACTACATAATATTTGCCTCATCGAGAAACGGCCTGATGATAGCAATGCTGGCCTTCGGCATAAACTCCGGCGCGTATGTGGCGGAGATAGTCCGAGGCGGCATCATGTCCATCGATGCCGGACAGTTCGAGGCGGGACGCTCGCTGGGCTTTAACTATGTCCAGACCATGCGCTATGTCATAATCCCGCAGGTGTTCAAAAACGTGCTCCCCACGCTGGCAAACGAGTTTATCGTCCTGCTCAAGGAGACCTCCGTTTCCGGCTATGTCGCAATCCGCGACCTGACCAAGGCCGGTGATATAATCCGCGGCGCGACATATTCTCCGTTCATGCCGCTGATAGGCGTTGCCATTGTGTACCTGACGCTCGTCATGTTCTTCACATGGCTTGTAGGCAAGCTCGAAAGGAGGCTGCGCGACAGTGACCACTGATGTTCTTATCAAGGTAGAAAACCTGCAAAAATACTTCAAGGGCGATGCGATAAAGGCTCTTGACGGCGTGAGCACCGATATACACAAGGGCGAGGTCGTTGTTGTCATTGGCCCCTCCGGCTCCGGAAAATCCACCTTCCTGCGCTGCCTTAACCTGCTTGAGGTGCCCACGGGCGGCACTATAACGCTTGAGGGCGTGGATATAACAGACCCCGGCTGCAACATAAACCTGCACCGTCAGAAGATGGGTATGGTGTTCCAGCACTTCAATCTGTTCCCGCACATGACTCTGCTCAAGAACATGACTATCGCGCCCATGAAGCTGTTGGGCAAGTCAAAGGAGGAAGCGGAGAAGAAAGCGCGCGAGCTTCTCAAGCGCGTCGGCCTTGCCGACCGCGCCGACGCTTACCCGAACCAGCTCTCCGGCGGCCAGAAGCAGCGCGTGGCTATAGTCAGGGCGCTGTGCATGGAGCCTGACGTAATGCTTTTTGACGAGCCTACATCCGCGCTTGACCCGGAGATGGTCGGCGAGGTTTTAGACGTCATGAAAGAGCTTGCGCACGAGGGCATGACGATGGTGGTCGTCACGCACGAGATGGGCTTTGCCCGCGAGGTCGGCAACAGAGTGCTGTTCATGGCCGACGGCAAGCTCGTTGAGGAGGGCACGCCCGAGGAGATGTTCGAGCACCCCAAGAGCGAGCGCCTTCAGGACTTCCTTGCGAAGGTACTTTGATTTTAAAACGCCCTGCCGCAGAGCTGTTCGGATTAAGGCCTCGGATTGCCGGTACTTCCTCAGCACGACCGTAGAGCCTGGACATTTTCGTAATACTTACATTGTCAATAATCGGGCTGACGCGATAACGACTATTTGAAGCCCAAATCCGAATTGCCCCTGCGTCAGCAGCGGCAGTAGTTTTTACAAATTAGTACTTTTAATTTGCGTGAAGATGTGCTATAATGCCCACGTTTATTGCGCATGGGGCGCAGGAGGCACATATATGAAAAAGAAACTGCTTTTGATCCTGCTTGTATTTTGTATGACTTTTTGCTTCGGCATATCTGCCTATGCCGAGCTTGGCATAAAGCCCGTAGCCGATCCGTGGGATGACCCGAACAATCTGACTGCCGACGGCGGCACATACTACGCATACAACGAAGCGGGATATATAGTGGCATGGGAGACTCCGGAGTGCAAAACCGACGGAAAATACATGCTGATCGATAACGAAACCAAGCTGACGGTCGAGTACCGCGTGAGCTATATGGAGGATGTCCCATGGGGGCACATAAGCATTGAGCTTGAGGATGCCGAATCGGACGGCGATAAGATGTTCAAGGGCTGGGTGCTGATGTCGGATCTGCTGGATAAGGACGGAAATCCTGCGGCGGTTCTTCCACCGGAGATTCCCGAGCACCCGATGATAGCCGATCCCATACGCACCGATGAGCCGGTGGAGACGCAGAACCCGAGTGAGACCCCGGAGCCGACGACTCCCGTTCCGCCCAAGCAGGCGATAAATATAAGCAATACTTATAATAATGCCATCGTGTATACCTCGGTCGTGATCGCGGTCATCGCGATCGCCTTTGCAATCGTAGTCCTTGTTAAGCACAAGGCGCTAAACAAAAAAGGCGAATAAACCCCACGCAAGCCGTACATAATTAATACAGACATAAAAACCTTAGCACTTTGAGACTTAGAGTGCTAAGGTTTACAATTTGTTAATATAAAATACTATATTTGTTCATAATTATATGGTATTTTATATACAACAAGAAACAAAAGTCATAAATCGAGAAACGATTTTAGACTTGTTCCAAAAAATTAGGAGGTATTAATTATGTTTGAACTTACACCGTTTGGCTATCGCCGCGTATCTGCTTATAATCCTTTCCGTGAGCTGGAGGAGATGTCCAGAAACTTCTGGAACGATTCCGATCTGCCCGCCTTCCGTACCGACATCAAAAAGCAGGACGGAAACTATGTCCTCGAGGCAGAGCTTCCCGGCTTCAAGAAGGAAGATATCAGCATTGATATCGATAAGGACTGCCTGACCATTTCCGCGGAGCGCAAGTCCGAGGAAAATGAGGAGTCTAAGGATGGTAACGGCTTCATCCGCAGAGAGCGCTATTACGGCTCCTACAGCCGCAGCTTCAATGTTAAGGGCATTGACACCGACGCCATCAGCGCATCCTATAACGACGGCGTTCTGACCCTGACCATGCCGGAGAAAGCTCCTGAGGTTCCCGCAGCGCGCAGACTCGAGATCCAGTAAATCCCCAAATATAGGGCTTATGCCCTATGGTGCTAATAGATCTTTCATCTTCTCTCTTCTTTTAACTCCCTATACAAGCAACGCAGCAGGTTTTTGCCTGCTGCGTTGTTTGTTTACTATCCAAAAATATCCGCTGACATGGGGTCTATAATGTCCGTTTCCTCACCGCTTAAAAGTGATTTTCGCTTTCTCGGCAAGTTATAAACGACATTGGAGCGATTGACGACGCATATGACGCTCTTGCCTTCATATTCACGCTCAATAACGATGACATCGGGATTCGGAGCGGTAACCCTCATGCTGCCCATGAGCAGGGCAGGATGTGATCTGCGCAGCTCTCCGAGTTTGACATAGAAATTATGTAAACCAACTCCCGACGGCTCAAATGGTGCTCTGTTAAACGGATCGCGCGCCCCGTCAAGGCATTCCTCATCGCCGTAGTACAGGCATGGAACGCCGGGAACGCAGTATTGTATAGCCGCGCAGAGCTTTTGCAGCGCCGTCGCCTTTTCATGCTGCCGGCTGCTCATCGTCAGGGCTGCCTGAGCCGATCTGTCAAGAGCGTTTACATCGTAGTCAAATGCAAGGGCGGTGTGCAGCCGCTCGACGTCGTGCGAGCCGAGAAGATTCATAAGGCAAACGTACATAGGCGCAGGGTAATTGTGCTGCTGCGACATAAGGAAATCCCTCAGCTCAAATGCGCTGCTTTTGCTCTTCGCAAATGCTATTACCGAGTTGCGGAAGGGATAGTTCATAACGCTGTCGAGCGAATAGCCCAGTGCATAATTGCGCTTTTTGCCGTAGCTTATTTTGCTCACGGCATCCTCCCACACCTCGCCGATAATAACGCTGTCTGGCGATTCAGCCTTGGCGGAGTCGCGTATCATGCTCAGCACCTCATCGGGCAGCTCGTCGGCAACGTCTATGCGCCAGCCGGAGGCACCGAGCCTAAGCCAGCTTTTTATAACGCTGTCATCGCCGCTGATAACGTACTCCTGCCACGTCGGATCGCTCTCGTTTACCTCGGGCAAATCCCTGAAATTCCACCAGCAGCGGTAATCGTCCGGAAAGCTCCTGAAATCATACCAGCCGTAATACGGCGAAGAGGCGCCCTGATAAGCGCCGACGCTGTCGTAGCTGCCGAAGCGGTTAAAATATACGCTGTCGGCGCCTGTGTGGGAGAACACGCCGTCGTTAATAATGCGCATGCCCATGCTCCGCGCCTCACCACATAGGTTTACATAATCTCCATTCGCGCCCAAAATCGGATCGACTCTGCCATAATCGGAGGTGTCGTATCGGTGGTTTGACCGAGCCTCGACGATGGGGTTGAGGTATATAACGCCGATGCCGAGCTCCTTGAGATACGGCAGCTTTTTTATAATGCCGTGCAGAGTGCCGCCGTAAAAATCATCCGGCGCGTAATCGCGCTCAAACGCGCGCGCCTGCCACTTGACAGGCTCATTTATGCTGCCATGCAGCTCCGGGGTCTGGCCAAGGGCACGGTGATATTCGATGCCTTTTTGCGCGAGCCCGTCATCGGAAAAGCCGAAGCGGTCGGGAAAAATCTGATACATTATGCTGCGCGAAAACCAGGCCGGAGTCTCAAAGCCGCGCTTAAAAACGGTGAGGCGAAAGCCCTCAGCGGGTTCGCGACAGAGCCTTGATGTATGCCCGTCTCCGGCGGGACAGAGCCAAGCGCTATTGAGCTTAAAGCGGTATCTAAAGTCCGAGGGCGAGGGTGGGGTAAAGCTTACCGTAAATCCGCCGTTTACAGGCTTCATTGGTATTTCCTCGGAAAAATCGTCGCCGTAAACGCAGAGAACGGCAGAGCCGACGCCGCCGAAAGCGGCAATGGAGAGCGTTATTTCAGTGCCCTCCGGAACTGCGCCGCATGGGAAGCGGAAGGCTTCACCGTAAGCGTCGTGGAAAGCAAATCCAAAATTGCGAAGTGCGTCCCTGAGTACGCCCTCAAGCTTTGCCGTGCGCGGCTGCATATCGTAAAGCCAATCTCTGTCAGGCTGTGTGTTGAGTGCAGCCCCGAAATAGCTTACGACAATGGCCGTTGCGTCTTCTATACCCATGCCGCAGTCGTCCAGCAGAAGCCGCAGCAGCTCCGAGGGTATCAATCCGGCCCCGTCCTCGGGCAGAAATTGCGGAAGCTGCTCGGGCGAATAGCTGTATCTGCGGCATTTATCCCAAGCCTCCGCAAAGGTTGCGGCCGACACGAGATACGAGCGCATAAAATCATGAACATAATCGACAGGCTGCCATTTCTCGCCGTCAAAGGCCACATTGAAGCTGCGCGGCCGGAAGTATTCGATGCTCAGGCCGCTGTCGCTCCAATGCTCGGAGAAGCCTCCGTAGGTGTTGACTTTTCTTATCAGAGCATCCATAAATAAAGCCTTGCGTATTCCTCGGAGGATTTGCCGAAGCTGAAATCGGCCTCCATAGCGTGCCGTATAAGCCCGTTCATGACATCGCTCTTGCGGTAGCAGTCCATGGCCAGCAGCATAACGTCCTTCATCTCGTGCGCGTTAAAATCTGCAAAGGAGAAGCCCGTTCCCTCACCGGTGTACTGGTTGTAGGGGATCACCGAATCACGCAGGCCGCCGGTCTCGCGCACTATCGGCAGAGTGCCGTAGCGCATGGCGATCATCTGCGAAAGACCGCAGGGCTCAAAGCGGGAGGGCATAAGCAGGAAATCAGCTCCGGCGTATACTATGTGTGATAACTCCTCGTTATAACCGATGTAGGCACAAAGCCTGCCTTTCCAGCGAGCCTCGGCAGAGCGCATAAAGTCCTCAAACTCCTTATCGCCGCTGCCAAGCAGCAAAAACTGCATGTCGCTGCACTGCATCAGCTCATCTATCATGCGCTCAACAAGAGAGAAGCCCTTTTGCTCTGTCATGCGGGTCACCATTGCGAAAAGCGGTGCGTCAGCACGCTGTTCAAGTCCCATGGCTTTCTGAAGCTCGAGTTTACATAATGCCTTACCGCTCAAGCGTCCTTTGTGATATCTCGCGGGTATGAGCGGGTCGGTGTAGGGGTTAAATGTTTTGACATCGATGCCGTTAATTATGCCGCTAAGCTCGGCGCTGCGAGCACACAAAATGCCCTCAAGCCCCTCGCCGAAATAGGCGGTTTTTATCTCCTCCGCGTAGCTTGGGCTGACGGTGTTTATGCGGTCGGCGAAAACGCAGCCAGCCTTGAGAAAGCTTGCGCAGCCGTTAAGCTCCATAAACTCCGGCGTATAGTACTTATCCTCGACGCCAAGAAGATCCTGAACGTAATCAAAGCCGAATTTTCCCTGGAATGCAATGTTATGTATCGTAAGCAGCCAGCGCAGCCGCTCCTGCGGAGCGCCCCTGTACTGGGTCTTTGCCAGCATGGGCAGCATGGCCGTGTGCCAGTCGTTGCAGTGGACGATGTCCGGCGCAAAGCCGAGGTTCGGTATAGCGTCGAGAACGGCGCGGGTGAAGAAGGCGTACTGCTCGCCCTCGGCCTGTCCGCCGCGGTAAATTTTGTCGCCGAAATAAAACTCGCTGTCAACGAGGTAAATGCACACGCCGTCGAGCTCAAGGCGCTCGATGCCGCAGTACTGGGTACGCCAGCCGAGGTTTACATAAAAATCAAACATATGCTCGACCCTGTCGGCATATTTATCTTTTACGCAGCGGTGGTAGGGGGTAATAACTCTTGCGTCTATGCCAAGCTCAGCAAGCGATTTCGGCAGCGTTCCGACAACATCGGCAAGCCCGCCGGTCTTTGATATGGGCGCGCACTCCGCTGCCGCGAGCAGGATGCGCGGAAGCTCTGAGCGCCCCTTATCGTTAAGTATTTTCCTGAATTCCTTCTTCATGCTCATCATTCATCCTTTCCGGAATGTATTCAAAGTAAACGGTTGACAGCGGGGGAAGATCAATCTGCGCGCTGTAAGGCAGACCTTCAAATTCTGCTTTTTCTGCTGTGATGACTTTTACGTTATGTAAACTGCTCCCGCCGAAAGCGGCATCGTCGCTTGAGAGAATCTCACGCAGTACACCCGCATGCGGAAGCCCAATTGTGAAGCCGCGGTGGACGTTCGGAATAAAATTGCAGGCGCAGACGATGAAGCTTCTGCTCTCGGGTTTTGCCGAGCGCAGAAACGCGATGGAGCTAAGGCTCTTTTCGTTTACATTGAGCCATTTGAAGCCGTCCCAAGACTTATCTACCTCGTACAGAGCGGGGTTTTTTCTGTATATATGATTCAGAGCCCGATAGTATTCCCGAAGCTTTTCGTGCATGGGGTAATCCAGCAGCAGCCAGTCGAGCTCCTGCTCGTAGTTCCACTCGATAAACTGACCAAATTCCGAGCCCATGAAGCACAGCTTCTTGCCGGGGTGCGCGAACTGATATCCGTAGAGCGCGCGAAGCGTGGCAAATTTCTGCTCGTAGCTGCCGAACATTTTATCCAGCATGGATTTTTTGCCGTGTACGACCTCGTCATGCGAGTAGGCGAGAATGAAATTCTCAGAGAAGGCGTACATCATGGAGAAGGTGAGCTTATCGTGCGCGCCCTTGCGGAAGAGCGGGTCGAGCGAAAAATAATCAAGCGTGTCGTGCATGTAGCCCATGTCCCACTTGAAGCTGAAGCCAAGCCCGCCGACGGATGGCGGCATTGTCACCATGGGGTAGGCTGTCGATTCCTCGGCGACGGTGATGACGCCGGGGTAGTTTGAGAGCACAGAGGTATTGAGCTTCCTGAGAAATTCAACGGCGCCGAGGTTTATGTTGCCGCCCTCGCGGTTGGGGGTGTATTCGCCGTCGCGTCTGCCGTAGTTAAGATACAGCATGGAGGATACCGCGTCTAAACGCAGTCCGTCTATGTGGTAATTCTCAAGGAAAAAGCAGGCGGAGGATATGAGAAACGACTGCACCTCCGGCATCTCATAGTCGAAGATCAGTGTGCCCCATTCCGGATGGGAGGCCATGCGCTCCTCCTTGCACTCGTAAAGCCGCGTGCCGTCAAATTCGGCAAGGCCGTGCTCGTCGCGGGGAAAGTGCGCAGGCACCCAGTCGAGTATGACGCCTATGCCCGCGTTGTGCATTACGTCTATAAATTCGGCAAACTCGTCGGGGGTGCCGTAGCGCCCGGTGGGGGCGTAATAGCCTGTCACCTGATAGCCCCATGAGCCGGGGAAGGGGTACTCAGTCACGGGCAGAAGCTCAATGTGCGTGTAGCCCATGTCGCTGCAATATTCGGCAAGCTCGGGGGCTATATCGGCGTAATTGACCTTGCCGTCACGCTTTTTCCATGAGCCGAGGTGCAGCTCGTATATTGACATCGGCCGGGAAAAGGGATCGCTCAAAGCGCGGCGGCTGAGAAAATCTGAGTCGCGCCAGACATGCGAGCCTGTCCAGACCCTTGATGCGGTGTTCATCCCCGACTGCGACCATTTAGCAAAGGGATCGGATTTAAACACGCGTCTGCCGTCCTTACGGGTAATGCAGTATTTGTAAAGATCGCCGTTTTTAAGCCCCGGCATGAAGCAGACCCACATGCCGCCGTGCCTTTGCATGGGCGTTACCGCGCTGTCCCAGGCGTTGAAGTCGCCGACCAGCGACACTGCCCGCGCGTTTGGCGCCCAGACAACAAAGCGGTGCATTTTGATCTCTTCTATGTAGCGGCAGCCGAGCAGCAGCCACGCTTTTTCCGCCTTACCGGTGTTAAACAGGAAAATATCATCCTGCGGCAGGTATTTTTCCATAAGTTCAGAATACATATTGTCTCTCCGAAAATTTCTCTGATTCTGTAATTATTATAAACGCAAAGCAGTATAATTCCAACTACTTTTTGCTTGTGCAAATATTACAATTATAATATAATGAACCAAAATCAACGGAGGGCTTAAATATGTTTACATTCAATCATTTCAATTTTAACGTTTTTGACCTTGAGCGGAGTCTCAAATTCTATGATGAGGCCTTCGGCCTGAAGCCGGTCAGAGAAAAAACAGCGTCCGACGGAAGCTTTAAGCTTGTCTTCCTCGGCGACGGCATGACCGATTTTCAGCTTGAGCTGACATATATGTGCGACCGCACCGAGCCGTATGACCTCGGCGAGCAGGAATTTCACCTTGCGTTCGTGGCGCAGGATATGGCGGTAGCGCACGAGAGGCATGAAAAAATGGGCTGCATATGCTTTGAAAACCCCGCAATGGGCATATACTTCGTGGAGGACCCCGACGGATATTGGATAGAGGTCATACCGCCGAGAAAATAATAGAATTGTTGAAAAAAATTGAATACATGCTATAATGATATTGGAAAAACTGTATCAAAAAGGATGTGATTCCGATGATCTGACGGGCAATGTGCATTTTGATTGGTTTCGTTGTTAAGGCATAGAGAGTAGATGTCTTATGAATAAAAAACTAAATGAGCTCAAAGCTTGGGCGCATGACTCGTTTTGGAGAACTATGCTCGCGGCAATTCCGCTGGGAACTGTTTTCACGGTGATCTTCTTCCTTTGCTGGGCGGGGCTGCATCTTGCCTTTCCCGATAGCATACGAAGCGCAGCCGAGATGAATTGGGTTCTCCAATGGATTATATTTGTCGGAGGCTGGGTAGTCATTGTATCAACGCCAGCTCGCGAAAAAAAGAACAAGAAATAAATCATATCTGCCTCGCCGGTAAAATGCCGGCGAGGTTTTTGCGTGAGCGTCAGAGATATCAAATATTTTGCCCTTGAATATGGCGCGCTTATGCAATATAATAAAGCGTAATTTATCAGAAATTTCACGAAAACAGAGGATAAGGGCATGATTTGCGATAACATAAAGATCGGCGAGAACGGACACCTTTACTTTGCGGGTTTTGACACGGTGGAGCTTGCGGAGAAATACGGCACGCCGCTGTATCTCATCGACGAGGACAAGCTGAGGGAGAATTGCCGCACATACGATAACGCGTTCAAAAAGCACTTTGGCGCTGAGGCAAAGGCGCTGTACGCGAGCAAGGCAAACTCCTTTAAGCGCGTTTATGAGATAATGCGCGAGGAGAACATGGGCGTGGACGTTGTATCACGCGGCGAGATATACACAGCCTGCCTTGCCGGCTACCCAATGGAAAATACGTTTTTCCACGGCAACAACAAGACCGACAAGGACATAGCCTATGCCATGGAAAAGGGCGTCGGCTACTTTGTCGTGGATAATATGGAGGAGCTTTGCTCCATAGAGCGCGAGGCGGGAGAGCGCAATATAACACAGAAGATACTTCTGCGGCTGACGCCGGGTATAGACCCGCACACCTATGAGGCCGTCGCGACAGGCAAGGTCGATTCAAAGTTCGGCAGCGCCATCGAGACTGGACAGGCCGAAGAGATAACCGCAGCCGCCCTGAAAATGCCGCACATTGACCTTGCGGGCTTCCACTGCCATGTCGGTTCTCAGGTGTTTGCCGAGGACGTTTTTGAGCGCTCGGCCGTCATAATGCTGGACTTTATTGTGAATATGCGTGAAAAGTACGGCTATGAGGCAAGAGAGCTTGACCTCGGGGGAGGTTACGGCGTAAGATACGTTGATTCGGATCCGTATTTATATGTTGACAAGAAGATCGGCCAGGTGGCCGCCGCTATAAAAGCAGAGTGCGAGAGACTGAATATCTCTCTCCCGGTGATACATATGGAGCCGGGCAGAGCTATCGTCGCGGACGCGGGAATGACGCTGTATACCGTCGGCGCTGTTAAATGCATACCGGGGTATAAGAACTATGTCTCCATCGACGGCGGCATGACGGATAATCCCCGCTATGCGCTCTACGGCTCGGAGTATACCTGCCTTGCGGCGGGGAAAATGGACGAGGAACCTGACTTCCGCTGCTCACTCGTGGGCCGCTGCTGCGAAAGCGGCGATGTCATTCAGGAGAACATCCTTCTCCCGAACAGCATTAAGAGAGGCGATATCGTGGCCGTCTGCACCACGGGTGCGTATAACTATTCCATGGCCTCAAACTATAACAGAGTGAACAGACCGCCCATCATTATGCTCTGCGGCGGCGAAAGCTATGTCGCCGTCCGGCGCGAGAGCCTTGAGGATATTTGCAGAAACGATATATAAGCATCTACGACACGGGCTTGATTCCTCAAGCCCGTGTCGCTATATATTATGTAAACTCGTTTATCTCCGTCACCGATACCTCAAAGGCGGTTTTCTCGACCGGCTCGCCGCCGATTATCTTTATGTAGCTGCGGCTCTGAATCCTACCCTCGAGGCTCACCACCGTGCCGACGTCCCAGTCGGCGGCCTCACGCGCCTTCAGCCCCCATGTGATGCAGGGGAGGTAGTCGCTTCTGCCGTAGCGGCGGTTGACCGCCAGCATAAGATCGCAGATATCCCGCCCCATGGGAGTCATGCGCAGGTTGGGCGGCTTGCACAGAGTGCCCGTGAGACGTACGATGTTCGAGTCCTCGTCATCGCACAGGCAAATTTCCTTTGCAAATACCGTGATAACGAGCTTTGCGCCCTCTCCGCTTTTGTTGTTAAATGAGCGCAGCTCGCCGGTAACGCATATTTTTTCCGCATCGCCGAGCTCAAGCCCTTCGAGCAGCTCATCCCGAACGATGATATTCACGGTGTCCGTTGCGCCGGAAAGACGCGCTACCTCCATTGGAAAGGTGTAGAATGTCTCGCCCCGGCCGGCATGGGAAAAGACCGGCGGTGCGGATATAACGCCGGTAAGCTGAGCAAAATTCCTGCTTGTGTTTTCATCCATATGTTAAGTCCTGTCCTTAAATAAAAGTTTTTGTTAGAGTATATTAAGGACAAACGCTTGAATATGACGGCAGGATGCAATATAATAATATCAAATTTTGTACCGAAAGGATAAAGCCATGGATATAAAAGAACTTCTTAAATACTGTGACCACACCCTGCTCAGAGTTGACTGCACCGAGGCGGAGATAAAAAAACTCTGCGACCAGGCGATAAAATATGGCTGCGCCAGCGTGTGCATACCGCCCTGCCATGTGCCCGGAGCGAAGCGCTATGTGGGCGACAGAATGAAGATATGCACTGTAATAGGCTTCCCCAACGGATATATGTCCTCTGCGGCGAAAGCATTTGAAACGGCAGACGCTGTGGCAAACGGAGCGGATGAGATCGACATGGTGATAAATCTCTCAATGGTCAAGGACGGCTGCTGGGACGACGTTGCCGAGGATATAAGGGCTGTGCGCCGCTCATGCACCGGCAAGATACTCAAGGTCATAATCGAGTGCTGCCTGCTCACCGATGAGGAGAAGATGCGCCTGTGCTCGATAGTTGCCGAATGCGGCGCAGACTTTATCAAGACGTCAACGGGCTTTTCCAAGGGCGGCGCGACCCGCCACGATGTTGAGCTTATGCGCAAGTACAGCCCCGAGAATGTTCAGGTCAAGGCAGCGGGCGGCATATCCTCCATCGAGGACGCGGAGGACTTTATTGCCCTCGGCGCGACGAGACTGGGCACGAGCCGCATTGTGAAGCTTGCAATGGAGCTTGAGAAGGAAGAGGGAGCACCGGAGGAGAACTACTGATGGGCTTCAAACCGGGAAAGCTGCTGAGCGCGATAGGGCTTATCGTATCGGGTGCGCTTTTGGTGCTCGGTTCTATGTATATCGCTCCCTTGTCGCAAAGCTGGGCGAGCATATGGAGCGTTTTCACGGCTGCCGCCGCGGCGTACTTTGCCTACTACCTGTTCAAAGGCAACAGGGACGACTGAAAGAAATTAGCTGCTGACATTACAATGCCAGCAGCTTCCTTATCCCGCTGCACAGAGCGATGCCGGGGATTGACAGCAGCAGCCAGAGAAAGCTGAACAGCGGACACACCTGCCCCATGATATTCAGCGGCCTGTTGGAGTAATCCCAGACATGCCATCCCAATATTATGTTAACCAAATACCCGGTGCAGAACTCTATAGCGGTTATGAGGGCTGCCGAGAGGAGGCACTTTGCCCAGAGCGGGATAGCGGCAGAGCTTATGATGTACATGCCGGTGAAGCAGGCTCCGCCGCACAGCAGCATCGACCAGTGCGTCCAGCCTCGCCAGGCTATCTCGATAAAACCGTATAGTCCCGCGCCGAGGATGTAGATCAGTAACGTATCCATAGATGATATTCTTTCCCGAAAATTTCAAAAAAACCCTTGACATCGGGAGAAACTACTGGTATATTAATAGAGCTGAAAATGAAGTAGGTACGGCATCCCCGACCTCACCGAGCCGCAAAAGGCGCGCTTCGGTCAATAGCAACGCCCGGGTGGGCGGTGTTTTTGTCGCGGATGCTGTTTGGCGTCCGTTTTTTGCATTTTGGAGGTGTTTTACAATCGCAAGCGTAACTCATGAAATCAACGAGGATATCATCGACAAGGAAATACGCGTAATAGGTGACAACGGCGAGCAGCTCGGCATCATGTCGGCGGAGGAAGCCCTGAAGATCGCAGAGGAAAAGGAGCTTGACTTGGTCAAGATATCTCCCATGGCGAAGCCGCCTGTCTGCAAGCTTATGGACTACGGTAAATTCCGCTTCGAGCAGGCAAAGCGCGAGAAAGAAGCCAAGAAGAACCAGCGCGTTATGGAGATCAAGGAGATCCGCATGTCTCCGGGCATCGGGGAAAATGATCTGAACACCAAGCTCAAGAGCGCTCTCAAGTTCCTTGCTGACGGTGACCGCGTAAAGGTTTCTATCCGCTTCCGCGGAAGGGAAATGGCGCACACCAATCTTGGCGAGGCCATTCTGCGCGATTTTGCGTCCAAATGCGCCGAGGTCGCCAACCTCGACAAGCAGCCCAAGCTTGAGGGCCGAAATATGTCCATGTTTCTGTCTCCGAAGCCTGCGTCAGCAGTCAAGAAGGCACAGAAGGAAGCCGCAAAGAAGCAGGCCGAGGAGGCCGCGTCTTCTGCGGAAAATAACTAACTCGGTTATTACAGATCAAAGCATACGGAAGGAGAAAAAATCATGCCTAAACTGAAGACCCACAGTGGTGCTAAGAAGAGATTCAATCTCACCAAGACCGGTAAGGTAAAGCGCGCTCGCGCTTATAAGAGCCATATCCTCACTAAGAAGGACACCAAGCGCTGCCGCCGTCTGCGTTCCGGCGCAATTGCCGACGTGACCAACGAGGCTACCATTAAAAAGATGATTCCTTATAAATAATAAGGATTGACTGTTACTGATAGGAGGAAATGACAAATGGCAAGAGTTAAGGGCGCAATGATGACCCGCAAACATAGAAATAAGATCCTTGGTCTGGCTAAGGGCTACTGGGGCAACAAGTCCCGCCACTATAAGATGGCCAACCAGCAGATGATGAAGTCCGGCCGCTACGCATATGTCGGCCGCAAGCAGAAAAAGAGAGACTTCCGTCAGCTCTGGATCACCCGTATTAGCGCAGCATGCAAAGCAAACGGCATGAACTACTCCACCTTCATGCACGGCCTGAAGCTTGCCGGTATCGACATGAACCGCAAGATGCTGTCCGAGACTGCAATCCACGATCCCGCCGCTTTCACCGCCCTGTGCGAGAAGGCAAAGGCAGCAAAGTAATTTGTAATAATGACCGTAAAAAACTCCTTTGCGTAAAATGAAGTGACCCCAAAAAGTTAGACAATATTAAAGAGTAAAAATTGTTCAAGCAAC
>OLNX01000695.1_pt1 | contig 32378 bp, 26 predicted proteins | sample 1672611 | NCBI WGS metagenome assembly OLNX01 (sample SAMEA3136705, study PRJEB25190) | human gut metagenome | reverse complement strand
GGAAGGGCCCCGCCGTTTCTTCACGACAAAATGGGGAGCGTATTCAAAAAAAGGGACGGGGCCCTTGCGGACCCCGTCCCTTGCCTATGGTGTCACAGCCCCTGCAGGGCCCGCCGGTCAGCAGCCGCAGCCGCAGCCGTTGTTGTTGCTGTTATTGCCGCACCCGCAGCCCCAGCTGCCGCAATTGCCGCACAGCAGGAACAGGATGATGATGGCGATGATGATCCACCAGCAGCAGGAAGAACCCTGATTGCACATATTTATTAGCCTCCTATGAAGAATATGGACCCATGGTGGGGTCTCATTCCCATAGTATGCCGGGGCCGGGAAAAGGTGCGCTCAGCCGCGGGAAATGCGGTAGCTCAGCGTCAGCAGCGTGTCCACGAAGTGGACATCCTCGAAAAACACGCCGGGCACGTCGGTGGACAGCTCCACATTGGTGAAGTTCCAGAAGCCCCGGATGCCCAGGCCGATCAACTGATCCGCCAGGGGCTGGGCCACGTTCTGCGGTACTGTCAGCACCGCCACGTTGGGCTGATACCGGGCTACATAGTCCGCCAGCTGATCCATAGCGCGGATGGTAACGCCCCGGATCTGGGTGTCGATCAGCGCCGGGGACACGTCAAAGGCGGAGTCCACCTGGAAGCCCACCTTTTCAAAATCGAAGTTCTGGAGCAGAGCGTGACCCAGATGGCCCGCGCCGATGATGATAAGCCGGTGGCCGTTGTCAATGCCCAGGATGTGACCGATCTCGGCCCGCAGCTCGGCTACGTTGTAGCCGTACCCCTGCTGGCCGAACTCACCGAAGCAGCTGAGATCCTGCCGGATCTGGGAGGCGGTGATGTCCATCTTGCTCCCCAGCGAGCTGGAGGAGATGCGCACCACGCCCTTGTTATACAGGTCATCCAGATACCGGTAGTACCGGGGCAGCCGATGGATGACGGCGTCAGAAATCTTTTGCTTTTTCATGATAATCTTCCTCTTTATACCGGGTTGTCCGGCAGATATAACCCTCCTCTGACGGACGCCCTCCACAAAACTCACTGATATTGTACAACAAACAGACCCACTTGTCAACTTTTTTAACAATCTTTCTGAAAAATTTTTCTTTACAACCGAGGAAAAACCTGCTATAATTCATGAGTCGGGATGAAATCGACATGCATGCGCCCGTAGCTCAGCTGGATAGAGCGTTAGACTCCGACTCTAAAGGCCGCTGGTTCGAATCCAGTCGGGCGTACCATATTAACGAAACGGTATAGATGCGTCTGGCGAAAAGCCAGGCGCATCGACCGTTTCCGTTCATAAGGATGTATTTTCTTATGAGAGATTGGTCGCAACCTCTGTTATGGAGGCTGCGGCCTTTTCTCTTTCTAAGGTCTACAAGTCCGACGCCGGTAAAGTAGATGTCAATACCCACCCGCTTATGCCCGTTCACCGTTTCACTGTTGTGAACCTCGATCCGCTTGATGATCTTATTGACCACCTCCGGCGTGAGTGTTTCCATACTGGAGTACTCCCTGAGTCCTGCCAGCAAAAGTCGAATATCCACGCTCTCCCGTTCGAGTTCGACCAGCTCTTTTTCCTTTGTACTGACGGATTGCAGTAGCTCCGCCTGCTCTTTTTCGTATTTTGCTGCCATACGGGAATAACGCTCGTCAGATAGTTTGCCCGCAAAATTATCCTCATAGAGTTTGGCAATCAGCCGGTCGATTTCATCGATACGGTGTTTTCCGGCAGCGATGTCCGATTTGATAGATCGGATATTCTGATCTTTCCCCGCAGATTGTTGCTTTCCAATCATTTGCAGAAAGAATGATTCGTGACAGGTGACGAAATCTGCAAGATCGCTGACCGCCACTGAGACGATTTGTTCCAGCACGACATTCCTCCTCCGGCTTGCGTATCAGCATGTGCACTTTATAACTGACGGTGGTCGTTTTCAGATTAACCATACAGCCGGTGTATTTTCGATTGCTCAAGATGGCGTCAATGGTGCTGTCCTTCCATAAATACGGATCGCTCGGCATAGGACGATTAGCGGAGGAAGAACCGACCGAATAGTAATATGCAGTCAGGGTAAGAACCTTCTCCTTTTGCAGAAACCTCGCAATCTGCTCCGGGCCTTTCCCTTCAAGGCAAAGGTGGTAAATTCTTTGCACTACCTCGGCGGCAGCCTCATCAACAAGCCACTTTTCTTTATCAAGCTCGTCACGCTTGTAGCCGTATGGCACCCGGAAGTTGCTTCTTTTACCGTTCGCCGCTTTCATTGCCCACACAGCCCGCACTTTCTTGCTGGTCTGTGCCGCATACCACTCATTAAAAATGTTGTGGAAGGGCATCATCTCGGTTCCTTCGCCGGTTTCGGTGTCCACACGCTCCTGAATGGCGACGAATTTCACGCCTAAAGTTGGATAGATAATTTCTAAATACCGGCTGGTTTCCACGTGCTCACGCCCGAAACGGGACAGGTCCTTGACGATGACCGCTGCTACCTGTCCGGCTTCGATCAGCGCCTCCATTTCCCGAAAGCCCGGACGATCAAAGGTCGTGCCGCTGATTCCGTCGTCCACAAAATACTTTGGATGCAGATAGCCGTTCTTCTTGGCGTAATCCATCAAAATGATCTTTTGAGATGAGATTTGTCAAGGATACTTTAACCCTAAAGGAATTTACTTCTTTTGATAGAGATGCTATAATCATATAGGGTGAGGTTATGAATATACAAGAGCTTATCCGTACAGCAAGCTGGCTTACAACGGAAGAAATTATGCTGCGCCCGTTGGTACAGTTGGATAGCGTTCCTACATTAGAGGAGCAGCGAATGCACGCTGAATCAGAAATCGGCATTTTTACAGATGCTGCGGCGATTGCTATTGCCTGTGGTTATGTTGACCCGCGCTCGGTGTTCCTTTCTGCGACTGCATCGGAAGATGATCTTCGTGCCGCGCATGGACGCTGCCGGTATCTGGCGGAGACCCAGGAGGAGATCCGAACGCTCGACGCACTGGTCGGGCCGTATCTGCCGGAGGGCTATCTGGAGGACATTGCGATCCGAGTCGATCCGACCGGTCATGGAGCGTTCACGCCGGAGAACATTCCGATGTTTGCAAGGCTTATCCGCCGGACGAACAATCTGGCGGTGCGGGCGCTGTTCCTGCCTTTTGATTTGGACGGCGACCTGTCCCGGCAGGCCAAGGACGCTTTCAGCCTTGTGAAAAAAATACGCTCCGATCTGCCTTGTATGCTTCATGCTATCTGTTTTGAAGGCCTGATGAAACCATTGATGCAAGGGGACACAGAGTTGCTCCATACACTCAAAATGCTTGCATCGCTAAACGACACTTCTCTATACGCTTCTTTTTTTATCTCATGAAAACGAGCAGGGTATTTTACCCTGCTCGTTTTGAACGATTTGATAGATCACTTTCGATAAGGCGTGTTGATCAGCGGCAAGCTTTGCCGAAATTGTCCGTCCAGACGATAATAGGCGTGGGCACAGGCAGGCGCTGTGGGAATCATGCACAATTCGCCGCAGCCCTTCGCTCCCAGCGAAAACGGCAGTTTATCTTTTTCATCCGGCTGACAAAGAATGACTTCCAGCTCGGGTGCTTCTGTTGCCCGCATGAAGCCAATCGTACCGAACTTACTCTTGGGGTAGCCGTCCACACACTCGAATTTCTCTGTGACACCGTAGCCGATGCCCATGACCATGCCGCCTTCGATCTGCCCCTCTACAGATTGAACATTGACCGGCGTACCGACATCAAAGGCGGAAACTGCCTTTTCGATGCGGCCCTGTTCATTCAGAATAATGACCTGTGCGCCGTAGGAATAGGAAACATGGCTGATGGGGTTCTCTTTGATGGCGCCCAGCGGGTCTGTTTTCGCAGAGTATTCGCCGAAGAACTCCTGTCCTTCCAAATCGGCAATGGTCTTTCCCCCTGAAAGTGCCATCTTTAGCTTTTCACCTACACGGCGGGCCGCCTCACCAGTCATAACGGTCTGTCTGGAAGCGGTTGAAGTACCGGAGTCTGGCGTACGGGCTGTATCCGCTGCCTCAAAGACAAACAATGCAGGATCCAGTTCCGTCACGTGACAAATCTCAGTCAGCACCATCTGACCGATGCCCTGTCCCATGCAGGAGGCGGATGTCCGGATGTGAATTTTTCCCTGCTCCACACTCAGCAGCACGCGACCGATGTCCTTCTTTCCCATACCTGTTCCGGAGTTCTTGAAGCCGCAAGCAATACCCACATAAGGATGCGCATAATAGATGTCTTTCACCGCATCCAGACACGCTACCATGTTCGTATTCGGGTCCGCGGTCTGACCATTTGGCAGAATATCACCGGGCTTAATCGCATTGCGGCGGCGGAATTCCCATGGATCAATTCCTACCATCTCAGCCAGAAGGTTGATGTTCATCTCAGTAGCAAAACAGCTCTGGGTTACACCGAACCCCCGAAATGCACCAGAAACCACATTGTTTGTATAGACGGACATCCCAAAAATGTCGATATTCTGGTAGTTGTACGGGCCAGCGGCGTGGGTGCAGGCACGATGCAGAACCGGGCCGCCCAGGGAGGCATATGCGCCGGTATCAGCAATAATGATGCCCTTCATCCCAGTAAGAATCCCGTTTTCGTCACATGCTGTAGTAAACTCCATCTCCATCGGGTGACGCTTGACATGATAATCCAAGGATTCCTGTCGGCTGTACTTTACCTTGACGGGTTTTTTTGTGACCCACGCCATCAATGCGGCATATTGCTGAACAGACATATCCTCCTTGCCGCCGAAACCGCCGCCAACCAGCGGAGCACGACAATGAACTTTCTCTTTTGGAAGCTGGAGCATCTGCGCACATTCACGTTGTACGTCGTAGACGGACTGACTGGTGGTATAAATCAGCAGACCATCCTCACCCTCCGGCATAGCAACACAGCACTCCGGCTCCATAAAACCGTGCTCCTGCCAACCTGTTTTATACTTTCGTGTTACCACATATTTCGAATTTTTGATTGCTTCATCTGCATTTCCACGCACAAGATTTGCACGGCTCATAACATTGCCGTCAGGATGAATCAGTGGCGCGTCGCCGCGCAGCGCATCAAAGGGATTCGTAACCGCAGGCAGTTCTGTGTAGTCCACTTCCACCAGCGCCGCGATTTCGTTCAGCTTTTCCTTTTTATCGGTAGCGATCACAGCCAGCACGTTTCCAACGTAGCGGGTAATGTCACCCTCTCCCATCATCACGTCCCAGTCCTGCTTGATGTGGCCAATCTTGTTGCAGGGGACATCCGCCTTTGTCAGGACTTTTACGCAGTCAGGATGTGCAGCGGCACGGGTGACATCAATACGATCGATGTGGGCGCGGGGGTAACGGGAATAGACGCAGCGCGCATAGAGCATTCCATCCACAATGATGTCATCTGCAAAAATACCAGTGCCGTTGACCTTCTCCGCTGCGTCGATACGCTTGGCGTGCTCGTCCATGTGCAAAGTCTTTGGAGCAGGCGGAACCTGCTTTTTCTCACGGAAGAACTCCGCAGCCATGAGGATAGCATCCTCAATTTTCTTATAGCCAGTGCAGCGGCAGAGGTTGCCGCGAATTGCTTGCTTTACGTCCGCACGCGTTGGGTTCAGATTCATATCCAACAAGCTTTTCGCAGAAATAATCATACCAGGGATGCAGAAGCCGCATTGCACAGCACCCGCCTCAGCAAAGCAGTGTTCGTAGATTTTCATCTCATTAGCAGGAATTCCTTCGACCGTGAGAATGTTTTTTCCTACCAGCTTACTCAGAGATACAACACAAGCTTTTGTTTTTTTGCCATCTACCAGCACGGTGCAAGTACCGCAAGCTCCCTCGCTGCAGCCATCTTTGGCTGCGGTCAAACGCAGATCGTCTCGCAAAAAAGACAGCAGCTTTTTATCCTGCTCAGCGGTATACTCCTTGCCGTTGATCAAAAGTTTATACATAAATCAGTACTCCTTTTTGCTTTTAGAAGCGGGCGCTTCTGAAAAGAAGCGCCCGCTTAGATTTCAGATGCCTTTTTCTGCCAGAAAATCACCGAGCAGATTCATGCAGACGGTCTTGCGGTATTCCGCGCTGACACGGCCACGAGTCAGCACCAGCTTTTCACCGTAAGCCTTCAGCAGCTCCGGTTTGATCGCCTTGGCTTCCTCCACGGTCTTGCCCACCAGCATGGTCTCCACATCACGGAAGCGAAGCACCGTGTCGGCCACAGCGCCAAAACCGGCGGAGAAGCGGGTGATGACGCCGTTTTCCACGCTCAGGATGCCCGCAAAGGACACGCGAGAGATGGCCAGCGCGTTGCGGCCGCCGACCTTTTTGTAGTAATAATCGTCGATACCCGCCTTGGGAAGCAGGATCTCCGCAATGATCTCATCGCTTGCAAGGTCGAGCTTTTTGCGGCCAAGATAGAACTTTTCCACATCTACAATGCGCTCGCCGCGCACGGACAGGAGCTTCAGCTTTGCGCCCGTTACAAACTCGATGAGCACAGAGTCCGCCTTGGCGGAGCCGTTGCCCAGATTGCCGCCGAACGTACCCGCGTTACGAATGGCGGGCGCGGCGATGCGGGAGATGGCCTCCTTCATGAACTGGGGAACGAGGTCGCTGGCCAGCGCCTCGGTATAGGTGACCGCCGCGCCGATGCGGATATACACTGCATCCTCGCGGATGGTTTTCAGCTCAGGCAGCTTACCCAGAAACAGATAGCTGACATTGGGACGGTTTTCCACCATCAGGTCAGTGCCGCCTGCATAGGGAACGAGATCATACTTGCCGCGAAGCTCCAATGCTTCCGCCAGCGTTTTCGGTGCGTATCCGTTTACCATAGTCCGTTGCCCTCCTTTGCCGCGTTCATGATGGCATTTACGATGGCGTTATAACCCGTGCAGCGGCAGAGATTGCCGGACATACCCACACGGACTTCCTCCTCGGTGGGGTGCGGGTTCGCGGACAGAATGCTCTCCGCCGCCAGCACCATGCCGGGGATGCAGAAGCCGCACTGCACGGCGGATACCTCCGCAAACGCCTTGTCCAGTACCGCGAAACGCTCCGTTTCACGGTAGCCCTCCAGCGTTACGATGGTGCTGCCCTCCACAGCGCCCATGGCCACGCAGCAGGAGTTGATGAGCCTGCCGTCCAGCAGAACGGAGCATGCGCCGCACTCGCCCTCTTTGCAGCCGCACTTGACGGAGGTGCAGCGGAACGTATCACGCAGCACATCCAGCAGACGGTCTGCCGCGCTGCCGGCATAGGAAACGGTTTTGCCGTTGAGAATGAATTGAATGTCGTTCATTACGCTTCCTCCTTTGCCAGAATCTTGATGGTATCCTCGGCGGTGAACGGTGCGTTGTGCAGACGGAAGTCGCCGCCCAGCGCCTGTTCAATAGCCTCTACATAGGCAGGCGCCGCGCCCACCAGAGGCAGCTCGCCCGCGCCCTTTGCGCCGTAAGGCCCGAACGGATACTCCTCCACATGGAGCTGGCAGTTCAGCACCGGCACATCCACGGCGGTGGGAATCAGGTAATCCGAGAAGGAGTTGTTGCGGATACGGCCTTTATTGTCGTAGTTCATGAACTCTGTGGAGGCGTAGCCGATACCTTGCAGGAAACCACCCTCCATCTGGCCCATGACGATGTTATAGTCCATGGGCGTACCCACATCAAAGGAGGCATACGCGCCCAGGATCTTGGTAATGCCGGTGTAGGTGTCCACCTCCACCTCGATGGCCTGTGCGCCCCATGCGTAGGTGGGATAGGCATCGCCACGGAATTTATCCAGATAGAAGGGAATCATAAAGTCAGGCTCGACAAAACGCTCCTCCACGATCTGATCCTTGCCCTCCTCCCACTCGGTACGCAGCTTGATGGCGGCACGGCGCAGTAACTCGCCCACGGTCATCAGGGAGCGGGACGCCACGGTGGGGCCGGAATCCGGCACACGGGAGGTATCGGGATGATCATAGAATACCTTTTCCAGCGGGATGTTCAGTTCATGCGCCACGATTTTGGGGAAGGTGGTACGCAGGCCCTGGCCGATCTCGCCGTTGGAGGCCAGAATCTCCACCGTGCCATCCTTATATTTGTGCAGCCGCGCCACGGCCTTGATAATGTCGCGCTCACCGGAGCCGGTAAAGCCCGCGCCGTGGAAGTGCATGGAAAAGCCGATGCCCTTGCGGTAGCGGCCTGTCTGGGGCTTGGCGTATTCCTTGTGCTTGGCACGCAGACCGCAGGCATTGTTCACCTCGTCAATCATGGCGGGCAGCGGCACCGGGAAGTGATACTTGCCGGAGGTGGAGGTTGCGTCGCCCTGCTTGACCATGTGGGCCTCCTTAAACTCCAGCGTGTCCACACCCAGATCCTTGGCGATGTGATCCATCATCATCTCCACGGCAAAGAACGTCTGGGGTGCGCCAAAACCGCGGTACGCGCCGCAGGGCGTGGTGTTGGTCTTGAGAGCACGTCCGTGGACGTGCAGATTTTCGATGTTATACACACCGTCGGCGCAGATGATGCCGCGCTGCAGCACGACGGCGGACAGGGTGGTATACGCGCCGCCGTTGAACTTCACGTCGATGTCCATAGCCGTGACTTTGCCGTCCTTGACGGCTACCTTGTAGGTACACAGGGACGGGTGACGCTTAGAGGTAAATTCCAGATCCTCGCGGCGGTCGAAGACGCAGCGGACAGGCTTTCCGCACTTCTTGGCGGCCACAGCTACCTGACAGCCCAGAATGGACGGAAATGCCTCCTTGCCGCCGAAGCCGCCGCCGGTGACGTCCTGATGCACATGGACATCGGCAGGGCCGCAGTTCAGCGCCCGCATCACCGCGCCGTGGACATAGTAGGCGCACTGCATGGAGCCGTGGACGAACATCCGCCCGCCCTCTTCCGGCTCGGCCATCATGCCCTGGGTTTCCAGATACGTCTGATCCTGATAGCCGGTCTCAAACTCCTCGGTGTATACCTTGTCCGCTTCGGTAAAGGCCTTGTCGATGTCACCCTTCTCGTATTCGTAATTGAAGAATACCTCGTCGGCCTTCCGCAGATCCAGCATCGGCTCAAGCTCTTCGTACTCTACCTCGATACGGCTGAGGATGTCCTCGCACACCGCCTCGTCAGGGCCGCAGACCATGCCAATGGGCTCGCCGATGTACTCCACCGTTTCGCGGGCGTAGACCGGGGTATCGTCCATGACGATGTTCACGTTGTTGTCGCCGGGCACGTCGTTTTTGTCCACATAGAAATAGCCGTCCGGCAGCTCCGGCACTTTCACGGACAGCAGCTTCGCCCGTGCGTATTTGGAGCGGAGCATTTTGCCGCAGAGAATACCGTGCTTGTCGATGTCGCAGACGTACACGGAACGTCCTTCCATCTTGGGCGCATGGTCTTTCTTCACGACAGATCTGGAAATGTTATGCAACGCAGATTCCTCCTTTATTGTGTTATCCTTGGTACCGCTGTACGCAGCGGGAATATTGCGCAAAAGTATCTAAGTCCGTCCAGCAGCCTACATCATCCACGGGGACGGTGACAACGGCGTCCTCGTGGAGCTTCCAGAAACCTCGGAGTCCTTCCGCACCGTCATAGTGCAGAATATCGGGGATGAAACGGCTGTCGATCAGCGGCGGGTGCTTACGGTAGCCCTCCAGCGTCGGAAAGGCGATAGCGGGGGTATTCTCCGGCATGGCACGGTATACGGCCAGAAATGTCTCCTTGGCCACAACGGGCATATCTCCCGGCAGCAGGAAAAAGGCATCGCACGGCGGTATGGCGGAAAGGCCAATTTTGATTGAGGTCAGCATATCCGTTGCAGCATAGCCGTTATTGTAGACCATGGTCAGGCCGGTTCCGAGGTAGCGGCTCTTGAGAATGGCTTCGATGTCCCGTCCACGATGGCCGAGCACGACGGTGATGGGACTGATGCCGCACAGGAGCATGGAGTCGATGGTGTTTTCGATCAGCGTCTTGCCCCGCAGGGGCATCAGCGGCTTGAAATCTCCCATCCGCTTTGAACAGCCCGCGGCAAGGATCAGACCGCCAATGCGTTTTCTCATTGGTCGGCCTCCCGGAAAAACTGACAGCCATAACCGGTACACCATGTGGTGAGCGCTGTAAGCATTGCCTCCAGCGGCAGTGCCGCTTCTAACATGGCGGAAAGAAACGTGCCTGCCTGCTCATACATGGGAACTGAAAACTGTGCATCCCCTATCGAAAGACGCAGAGAGTTGTCGCATTCGCGACACTGCGCACAAGGCAGAAGTGTCACATCCGACGTGATCATCCCCATAAGCTCCCGTAATGCGCCGGGTGCGGCAGCAACGACAACACATAGCAATAATTTTCCATGTCCTGTTTGCTCCAGACCGAATTCCTGCGCACTGATGAGGTCAATGAAATCCGGATGATCGTACAGCCTTTGCAGCGGCAGATCATCGTCACTCATGGTTACCGGAACATAGGCCGGTGCGGCAAAGACCGTGCGCGGCGGGCTGCCTTCCTTTGAGAACGTGCTGGCGCAATAGGCCACGCCGTTTTGTTCTTGCATTTACATCGTCCTCCTTACAATAGAATAACGCTAATTCTATTGTAAACGTCCTCTTTCGCATGTTCAAATACTTCCTGAAAAGTATACGCTGAAAAAGGGCGTTTTCGTTTTGTGCATTTTTATATAAGACCTGTTTCACGGAACAGTGCGTCAAAACGCTGCTGTGCGAAATCACGCACCTCATTCTCATATTGCTGAAAGGCGTACATGAGCTGCCTGCCTTTTTCCGTCAGGCAGGTCTTGCCGCCGTTTTTGCCGCCATGCTGCCGCGAGACCACCGCATAGCCCAGCTCATGCTCCAGCTTGTTCATCATATCCCATGCCTTCTGATAGGAAAGGCCCATGTGCAGGCAGGCCTGCCGAACGGATTGCAGGTCAGCGATAAGGAACAGCAGCAGCTTCAGCCGCGAATTGAGGAACATGTTCTCCTTGTCGATGCTGATCTTCACCGTGGGCGCCAGCAGAGAAGCGTTGTGTTCCTGCAAATGCTGGCGGAGCTGCGGTTCATTGTGTACGCTCATCAGAATGCCCGCATCCGGCACCGCAATACGTTGCTTGTTGCAGTCACATTGCCGGATCGCGCCACGCAGTCCATCCGGCCCCTCATAGGCAAGGATCTGCGGGATGACCCCGCTTTGCAGGATGATGGGGTGTCCGCCGCGCCCATTGCAGGTCGGCGTTACAATATCGGCTGTGCTTGCAAGCAGCGTATGGAGCGTCTGCGCAAAAAACATCGGAGCGTTGACCGGTGTAAAGACCACACGGTCGCATTTACCCTGCAAATACGAAAGTCCCAGTTTCACGGAGGAAAAGAGCTCAGGCTTCTCGCACTCTTTGTTTTTGATGAATACGACACCCAGCGGCGCAACCTGCCTTATGACCTCCAGCTCCTCTGTTCCCGTCACGACCACGATGGGAAACACACCTGCCTGCTGCAAGGTCAGAACAATGCGCCGGATGATTGGAATACTACCGACTTTCAACAGCGGAACCGCGTCTTTTTTACTGGCCGCCGCGATTACTGCGCCCACAGAACCGAATCTCATGTTGAACACTCCCCATCCAACCGTTTTTTATATAGTATCACGATGGGGCGGAAGTGGGCAAGTTCTTTTGCCGCGCATCACGCAATTCATTTCGCTGTATTTAGCATGAATACGCCCTCATAATAGGCCAATTATCGCACTAAATCTCTCTCTTTTTTAAGTGTATTTTGTTGTTCCTTGCGGTGCTGTATTATGAATTGCTTCGCCAGATGTTCATCTGATTTCTCTCTTAACAGTCGGGATACCTCCTGCTTGGCGCTAAGCAGCAGACTGAGCGAAGGCTTCTTCTGCAAAGGCCCCTCTAACTGCTTTTCTGCCGACTTTTCCTGCACAGGACGGATGGCCTGCCGCGCTTTGTACAACTCCACCGGGTCAAAATTCGCCGCCTGCGCTTTCAGTTCAGCGTATTCATCCAAAGTCTTATCCAACTCGGCAGAGTATTTTTGCTCCCGCGCCTCCAGCTTTTTCAGTCCAGCCTCCATGGTGGCAATATCCTTGCGGAATGCCTTTGCGCCTGCATCCTCCGCATACTCAAATTTTTGCAAAAGAAGAAACTTTTTGGAACGCAGTTCCTCTAAATCTTCTGTCAGCTCGGCAATGCGAACAGCCAGTGCCTTGTGGCGTTTCACATGGTATATTGGCAATTCCTTTTTCTCGGCAACCAGTGTTTTGCGCTCTTTGCTTTTTGCCTTGATTTGCTGCACCAGACCGGTGTAACGCCCCAGCTCCGGCTGAACGGCATGGATATACTCTTTCATGCGCTGCTTGCCCAGGCCGATATGCCGCAGCTGATAGTGAAAAACAATCATATGCCTGCTCCGGCGTTACCTCGCCCTCACGAAAGCTTTGAATGCCGTGGTAGCCCACCACCTTGCCACGCAAACCGAATCGCCGCTGTACGGCGATCATTTCGGCATAGGCGTTCTGTGCCGAGCAGTTGATACCGCCGACGAACATCTTGCGGTCGGTCTTATCGTCGTTCTCTGCATAGCGCAGAGCGGCGTACAAATCCTCGTCCAGATATTCCGGGGCGGTAGTCTTGTCGGGATTGTCGGCGTAGTCCAGCGTGGCTTTCAGGTTTTTGAACACAGGCCAGAATCCTGTAACAGCCATAGCGCATCACCCCTTTCCCGGCAGCAGGAATTCTGCCGTGATTTGTTTGAGCACCGTGTAAATTCCCTTGTCCAGCTCCGGTGAACTCGCCTTGTCCACAAGCTCGCCAAGCTTTTCAAGACAAGCAAAAAGGGCGTCAGGCGGAACCGCTCTTGGCTCGTACCCCAACGCTCTTTGCTTCACATATTCAGTTGTACTCAGCCCGCATTTTCGGGCCTTATACTGAATTTTATCCTTTTCTCTTGCAGTCACGCGGACGGCGATACGAACATCTTTCCCCATACATATCTCTCCTTTCCGGGGGATTGGGGGCTGTGCCCCCAAAGAGTCAGCCGGCTTCGGCTGTGATTGGGACTTCTGTGGCACACAAAGTCCCTGCTTGTTATATCGTGAGACGCACCCCGCAGGGCATAAAGAAAAGCGGCTGCCAGATACAGAGATTTCAGCGTATCTCTGCGCTGCACGATGCCACAAACCGCTTTCTTGCCTCTTGGCGTATTGCGCCAAAGTGGCACTGGCTCTGCTTCAAATGCTGCGATTTGAGCCACATCTCGGCATTTTGGCTCAGCCGAACATTTCAAGGTCATCCAGCAGCAGGCAGTTTCCCTTATAGCAATTACAGCAAGCTTTGCGTACAAGGGCGTTGATTTTTGTCCGCTGCTTCGGCGTGATTTTGAGTACCATAACATAAACCTCCTTTCCGTTTTTCGGTCAGCAAAAAGCCGCCGAGTGTGATCTCGACGGCTCAATGACAGCCTTCTGTATATTGAATGGGGGAAACGGCTGAAAAGGGTATGTTTATAGCAACACGGTGAAAACGCTGTCCGCAGCAAAGGAAAAAGTCTTGAATATCAGGCACTTTTCTGCTACAATTATATAGAACAAATGTTCTTGCGCGGTAATGCAGCGGTAAAATATCTTGATTTTTCATCACCGCAAGACCGGTTTGTGGGACACTTGGCTTGATAAAATATAGAAGGAGGCGGGGCATATGGGCGATGGATTAGGCTTCCTTACTGCCATTTACCGGGACGGTCGTGTACATATAGGCGGCAAAAGCTACCCGGCAGGAACCTTTGCGGTGCAGCTTTTGAATCAGTATTATAAAGATGACACGGCGGCGAGGATCGCCGTGTTCCGGCAAAGTAACTGGAATGTACAGGAGCAGCTATGCGCCGGGTATCTGAACGAAACAGATTTTATTAAGGCCGGAAAGGAGATTCTGACAATTCTGCAAACTCTGCCGAAGCTAAAGCCTTTTTCCTCCTTGGACATTGCAGCGGAGAAGCAGCGAATTGCAGAGCTATTCACGGAAGGCAACGCTGCTGCCCTTTCCGACTATCTGCGGCGCAGAGCAGCAACAGCGCAATTCGATGGTGTGTTCCCTCCTGAATATAATAAGGCGCTGCTCAAAACCGGTGAAACGATGTGCGCAACCGTTTTGAGTATCCTCCACTTCTATGATGCTATCCCGGAGGATATGCGCAAGGCGTTTGAGCTGCTTAAACGCCTTGCATCTTGTGTAGACGAAGCCGACCGATTTGACGAATACCACCTGCTGCCTATTGCAACGGAGATATTCGGGACGAATTCATTTCCCTTGCACACGGAATACATTGCTCTCCCGAAACGGCGAAACAGTCGTATTCTCGTCACCGCCCGAAAAATGGCCTTTGAGAGCTATTACAGCTTTGTGCTGACGGACTTCTTTGAAGGACTGCACCACGGGCATTACCCGAGGCAGTGCGAGGTTTGCAAGCAGTATTTCCTGATGCAAAGTGCACGGCGGCAGAAATACTGCACCTACGGTACGGCACCTGAATTGTACCACGGTGAAAAGATCAGCTGCCGCCGGTACGCCATCATTCAGGGCAAAGCGGAGCGGGCAAAGGATAACCCGCTGAAGGCCGCCTATGACCGCCGCTGCTCGGCGATCCGCTCCGAAAAGAGTCGGGGAACGATCTCTGCCGAGTTTGCGCAGGCGGCGCAGGAAATGGCAAAACGCCGCTTGGAACAGGCAGAGGAAGATGATGCCTACGCCAAAGCAAGTTATTATGCGGATTTGCAGCGCACCAAGCTGTACGCTGACACGGACAAAAGAATGAAATGATGGGAGGTGCATAGATGTTGTGCCCCGCCATCAGGAAGGACAGGGAGTAGATGGAGAAGGCCCGGATGGTCACCGGCAGCAGGGCCGGCTCCTTAGACACAAAGATCAGGGACAAGGGCCGGGCCAGCAGCAGGGCCGCCGTCAGCACCACGCTCATGACGGTAATGATGCACAGGCTCTTCCGCAGCAGCCCCCGCAGCTCCACCCGGTTCCCGGCGCCGTAGTGATAGCCCACGATGGGGCGCTGCCCATGGAATAGCCCAGAAAGATGGCGATGAAGATGAAGTTGACGTACATGATGACACCGTACACCGCCACGCCGCCGGAGCCCATGAGCCGCATCAGCTGCCAGTTGTAGAGCATATTCACCACTGACATGGAGATGTTGGTCATGAACTCCGAGGAGCCGTTGGCGCAGGCCTTCAGCAGCGCCCGTCCATGGAAGGCGGTGCGGCCCAGCCGCAGCTTGCTGCTGTTGGGCCGGAGGAAGTACACCAGCGGAATGACGCCGCCTACGAACTGGCTGAGAATGGTGGCCAGAGCGGCGCCCTCGGCGCCCCATTGCAGCACCGCCACGAACAGAGCGTCCAGCACGATGTTGGTGACGCCGGCGGCAATGGTGACGTACAGGCTCAGTTGAGGCCGTTCCGCCGTCACCAGAAAGCTCTGGAAGGTGTTTTGCAACATATAGGGGATCAGGCCCAGCAGGACGATACGTCCGTAGCTGACGCACACCGGCAGCATGGTCTCGTCGGCGCCCAGCAGCCGGGACATAGGCGTGAGAAAGGCAATGCCGCCGATGGTGAACACGGCACCCAGCCCAATCAGCACATAGATCAGCAGGGAGAAGATCTCGTTGGCACGCTTTTCGTTGCCGGCTCCCAGGGTGTACGCCACCAGCGCACTGCCGCCGGTACCCAGCATGAAGCCCACGGCACCCAACACCATGAGAAACGGCATAATGAGGTTCACGGCAGCAAAGGCATCGGAGCCCACAAAGTTGGACACGAAAACACCGTCCACCACGCCGTAGATGGAGGCACACACCATCATGATGACAGACGGCAGAGTGAAGCGCAGCAGTTTTCGATAGGTGAAGTGCTCGGATAGTTGAATACGCATGAAAAGAAAGTCCTCCGCAATAATGTCCGAAACCGGACAAGCATATTTTAGTGCGATTTCGTACATAAGCCAAGAAAATCTTTCAACGGCCCTCCGCATTTTCCTTGCATTTCCACATGGGATAGAATATAATATTTCCCGATAGATACGGACAGTGGCAATGCGCTGCAAAGGCCTGTGGGGTCAGGCGCAAAGCTGAACAAGGGAACGGGGACGAGCCCCACGTTGACCAACACCGTGTGCATCGAGGTGTCTATCCCGCCGACGAAAGTCAGCCATTGGAAGCGTGCTTCTGAGAAGGCAGGGGAGATCGCCGCTTGAGATGCGAGCCGGGAGACCTACTGTTGCCGTTAGAATGATCCCAGGAATGGTTATGGTGTTATTCTGCCACGCAGGATGACCCCATATTTTTTTTGCGCCTGCTCCCGTACACTGCGGGAGCGGCGGCACGGAGAATGAGGAGTATATGAAGAAGATTCGACCCTATCTATGGCGGGGCGGAGCGCTGGTGCTGGCGGCGGCCTTGGTGGTGCTGCTGGTGCTGTCCGGGATGGGCCTTTCCACGCAGGAGCCGGAGCCGCTGCCCCAGCCCCCGGCCCAGACTATCCGCACCGAGGGACAGGGAGGCACCTCCCAGCAGGAGAAGCCCAATGCCCCGGAGCAGTCGGAGGATCCGGAGGATGAAGAGCCGCCGGAGGAACCGGAAGAGCCGGAGACTCCGGAGCAGCCGGACGAGGAGCCGCCCCAGGAGGAACCCGATGCCCCGGAGCAGCCGGAGAATCCCACAGACAATCCGGAGCAGCCGGAGCAGCCCGGCGATAATCCCGGCAAGGGCGATAACGACGGCCCCGGCCCGGTGGACCCGGAGCCCGGTCCCTCCGATGATACCAGCACCCGCATCATCACGGATCTCAGCAACTGTGAGATCACCTATAACCAGCTGACAGATGACACGCTGCCCTTTTACGCCTATCTCATCAACCCCAACGGCGAGACGCTGAAGGTGAAGCTGCAAAACAGCGATACCCCCATGAACGGCCGGTATCTCACCAGCGCCGACGGCAAGAACTACACCGCTCGAATAGTGCGGAATGAGACCAACCACATTACCCTCTACCGCAAGAAGGGGAACACCACGGTGGAGGAGGTTCGCTTCTCCATCCGGTATGTAGCACAGAAGGCCGATGAAGATCATCCCACCATCGGTGAGCATCCCCCCACCATCGTCACCAATCTGGACGGCGTGACGGAGACCAGCAACCGCAACTTCACCCTGACGGTGAAGGCCACGGCCTACACAGGCTCTCCCCTCTACGCCAGCCAGATCGAGGTGCAGATGGACGGAAAGCGCATCACAGGCCCCACCGGCGGCCCGGTGTACGAGTATCAGCTCTACTTCCCGGACCCCATCGTAGGCGATACGGTGGAGCACACCATTACCATCCGGGCCTGGGACGGGGAGGGCAACTCCGCCTTCGTGTCCTATCGCATTCTCTACCGCTTCGTGGATACCGGCGACATCATCGGCACGGCCTATATCGTCATCGACGCCACCACCGTGGGACTGGATGTGATGGAGGAGCCGTATACCTACAAAATTCGCCAGAATACCCCGGCCTCCTATGCCGTTATCGAGGCGCTGGAGGAGTGGGGCTACGAGTACGAATACTCCGGCTCCATGGACGTGGGCTTCTATCTGCGGCGCATCAGCCGGGGCGGCATGATGGACTATCCCGCCATCCCGGAGAACCTGTGGAGCAAGATCCTGCAGGACGGCCTGACCCTGACGGGCCAGACGGATAACAACAGTCTGGGCGAGTTCGACTATACTCAGGGCTCCGGCTGGATGTACTCTGTGGGCGGCAATACCTATGCCGGTAAGGGTCTGTCCGGCTATTACCTCACCGACGGCGATACCCTGTATCTGCGCTTCACGCTGGCCTACGGCAAGGACATCGGCGGATACAGTTCCACCGGCGGCAGCTACGGTCTGCTGCCCAGCTATTGCGGTAAGTGGCTCAACGGCACCTACATTGAGGAGCACGTCTGGGGTGAGCCGACACAGACAGTGGCGCCGGACTGCACTCATCCAGGCGAGATCAGCACCGTCTGCACCGTCTGCGGCGATCGGAAGGATCAGCAGGAGGTGCCGCCTCTGGGGCATGATTTCGTGGAGACGGGACGCACGGAGCCGGGAGAGGACGGAACACCGGGCTATATCGAATACACCTGCTCCCGCTGCGGGGAGCAGAAGCGGGAGCCGATCCCGGCGGTCAATGCCGGGTGGATTCCCCGGCGGCGCAGACTGCCGGACTACGCTATGACAGGAGCGAGATGTGAACGATAGAATGAGAAAGGGCTGCTGCCGCCTGCTGACGCTGCTGCTGACACTGGTGCTAGTGATTCCCGCCTATGGGCAGGAGACGCTGGATGCGCTGGCGGCGGCGCAGGGCTGCACGGCGGAGACACTGCTGCAAAGCGACAAGCTGACGGCGGGAGACTCCGTCAGCGACTGGGTGGCCATCGCCGTGAGCCGGGCCGGTACGGAGGGGGATACCTCCGCTTACCGCAAGGCACTGGAGCGCTATGTGACCCGGATGTACCGGGAGCAGGGGGGCTTGGACCGCTTGCGAGCCACGGAGTGGCAGCGCACCGCCCTGACGGCGCTGGCGCTGGGAGCGGACCCCACCGCCTTCGGCCGGGACAAGAACGGTCGGTCGGTGAACCTGCTGGCCGACGGCGTATATCAATTCACGGCCGCCAAATCTCTGGGAACACAGGGACTCAACGGCTGGATCTTCGGCCTGATCGCTCTGGACAGCGCCCGCTTCGCCGTGCCGGAGGATGCCGTCTACACCAGAGCCACTATTTTGCAGGCACTGGTGGCAGCGCAGGAGCCGGAGGGCGGCTTCGGCCTGACGGTAGGGAACTCGGACGTGGATCTGACAGCCATGACCCTGCAGGCGCTGGCGCCCTATCAGAACAGCACAGTGACGTATACCGGAACCTCCGGGGAGTCTGTGACCATCCGGGAGGTGGTGCGCCGGGCACTGGCGTGGCTGTCTGACCAGCAGACGGCGGAGGGCGATTTCATCAGCTGGGACGCCGCCAATCTGGAGAGCACGGCGCAGGTCATCATCGCCCTGTGCAGCTTGGGAGTGGACCCGGCCACGAACGCCCGGTTCGTGAAAAACGGCATCAGCGCCGTGGACGGGCTGATGCGCTACCGGCTGGACGACGGCACCTTCCGCCATATTCTGACGGACGGCTCCGATGTCATGGCCACGGAGCAGGCCCTTCTGGCGCAGGAGGCCATGGAGCGGCTGTCCGCCGCCCACCGGAGCCTGTATGACTTCCGGGAGGAGATGCCGGAGGATGTAAAGATGCAGGTGACGGCCCTGAACGAAGCACTGACGGATGTGGCGATGGTCACGCCGGAGGAGGTGCAGGCTCTGTATACCCGGTATCTGGCCATCACCGCCGCCGAGCGCAGCTATGTGTTCGCTGCCGGGGCGCTGCTGGATCGGATGCAGGAGCTTTCCCTGGAGATCACACCGGAGGATCCGGCGCAGGCATATGAGCTGCGGGTTGCGGCGGAGGTGAACACCTCCGGTTCCGGCGCCGTAGTATGGATCGCCGCAGGCGCCGCCGTGGTAGTGGTGGCCGCAGGCATCGTGATTTGGAGCAAGCGGAGGAAAATATGTACGAAGTAACGGAGAAAATTCTGCGGGAAGTGCGGAAGGTCATCGTCGGCAAGGACGATGTGGTGGAGAAGGTTTGGATCTCCATTCTGGCCCAGGGCCATGTGCTGCTGGAGGACGTGCCGGGGGTGGGTAAGACCACCATGGCGCTGGCCTTTTCCAAGGCGCTGGGGCTGGAAACCAAGCGTGTGCAGTTCACACCGGACACCATGCCCTCGGATATCATCGGCTTTTCCCTGCCGGAGCAGGGGCGGATGGTGTATCAGCCCGGTGCGGTGATGACCAATCTGCTGCTGGCAGACGAGATCAACCGTACCTCCAGCAAAACCCAGTCGGCGCTGTTGGAGGCCATGGAGGAGGGCCATGTCACCGTAGACGGCGTGACCCACGATCTGCCGGCCCCCTTTGTGGTGCTGGCCACTCAGAACCCCATCGGCTCTGCCGGTACACAGAATCTGCCCAACTCCCAGCTGGATCGCTTCCTCATGAAGCTGAGCATGGGCTATCCCGATGTGGGCAGTCAGGTGCGCATCCTGAGGGAGCGCAGCCAGCAGGAGCCTCTGGAGCAGGTGGAGCCGGTGATGCGCCGGGAGGAGCTGATTGCCGCCATTGCCAGGGTGCGTCAGGTCCATGTGGACGACCAGATCTATGATTATATCGCCCGGCTGGCGGAGGTGACACGCACCCATCCGCTGCTGAAGCTGGGTATCAGCCCCCGTGGCGCTCTGGCCCTGTGCCGCACGGGCAAGGCAAGAGCCTTCGCAGAGGGACGGGATTTTGTGGTGCCGGAGGACGTGACGCAGATGGCGGAATATGTGTTTGCCCACCGTCTGATGCTTTCCTCCAAGGCCCGCCTCAACGAGTACACACCGGAGGCCATCGTGGCGGAGGTGCTGGCGCAGACCCAGCCGCCGGTGCTGTCGGAGCGGCGGGCATGAGCACGTTGCTGTGGCTTTTGACGGAGGCCGGACTGGTGCTGTGCTGGCTGGTGACGCCTTGGGCGCCTGCCCCGTGGCTGGCCCTGTGCTGGCTGATGGCGCCGCTGGCGGGCTGGCTTGCACTGCTGCTGACAAGGAAGCGGTCGCAGGTACGGCTTACCTGCCCCGTGACGGCGGAGAAGGGTAAGCCCTTTTCCGTGACAGCGGAGGTGCGGCAGGGTGTCCCCTTCGGCCGAGGCAGGCTCACGGTATCGGTGGAGAACACCGTTACCGGAGAGACGCACCGGGAGAAGCTGACCCTGCATCAGGGCCGGGGAGCGTGGCAGGTGCAGAGTGCCTGCTGCGGCTGTCTGGTGATGCAGGCGGCGGAGCTGGTGCTGTGGGATCTGCTGGGCGTGCTGCCGGTGAGGATCCCCTGCACGGTGCAGGGACGCATCTGCGTCATGCCGGATACCTTCCCCATCGAGGCAGACCCGGTGTCGGCCGTGAGCCGCCAGACGGACTGCGAGGAGTACGCCCCGGACGTCCGGGGCAGCGATCCTACGGAGATCTTTCAGATCCGGGAATATGTCCCCGGCGACAGTCTGCGTCAGATCCACTGGAAGCTTTCCGCCAAGGCAGGACGCTACATGGTGCGGGATGCGGCCAAGCCAGTGGATCACCGATTGACCATCTATGTGGAGCGCCGCACGGCCCCGCCCCGTCTGGCGGACGGCCTGATGGAGGCGGCGGTGTCGCTGTGTCAGGCCTATGTGGATCAGCCCTTTCGACTCATGTGGAGCGGGGAGACCACCTCTGTCCGGGAGATCACCGGGGAGGAGCAGCTGCCCGAAGCGGTGACGGCGCTGCTGAAAAGCAAGGCACAGGAGGAGCCGCAGCCGCCGGAGCTGCGTCCGGAGGGGAAACTGCTGTACTGCTGTACCCAGCTTCCGGCGGACGGGCAGCTGCCGGAGGATGCCGTCGTGCTGCTGTGCAGCGATGAGCCCTGCGCCGGGGAGGGCGTGTGCCGCTTCACCCCGGAGGATATGCAGGAAATACTGGGAAAATGGATGTGGAATTAGGAGCTTTTGGTGAAAAAACAGACTGTTTCATTCCAATTTGATACGACGCCGGCCCCATTCAGGCCTCTGCGCCCCACGGATGCGGCGGCGGGCGTGCTGCTGCTGGCAGGCATATGGGGCCTGCTGTGGCAATGCCTACGCCCGGAATCGGTGCCGGGCCTGCTGTGGCTGGGCGCTCTGGCGGCGCTGGGCCTTGCGGCGGGACTGCTGCTGCGGTGGGATCGGAAATGGCAGCGGGCTGCCCTCTGCGGAGCGCTGCTGGTGCTGTTGGCGGCGGGCATACTGCTGCGGAGCCACATCAGCGCTGCTCTGGCGGGGCTGGGAGACTTGTGGGGTCAGTGGCGCTTTCAGCAGACCGGACGGTACACGCCGCCCTATGTGGGGGCGGGCAGCGTCTGGTGGATGCTGCTGCCTGTGGGGGCTGTAACGGGCCTTGCTGCGGGTCTTGTGCTGCGGCAGCGCTGGCGGATATGGCCGGCGGCCGTCTGCGCAGCAGGACTGCTGGCACTGCGTCTGGCGGGCCTTGTGCCGGGGGGCTGGTGGTTTACCTGCTTCCTGCTGGGGGTGCTGCTGTGCTTTGTGCAGGGCAGTGCCATAGGCCGCAGGGCCAAGGCCGTCACGGCGGGAGCGCTGGCGCTGGTGCTGCTGATCGGACTGCTGCCGGAGGGCCTCTCCGGCGGCGCATCCCCCACGACGCTGGGGCGGCGGCTGGGCAAGGCCCTGCACCGCTGGCGCTATGAGGATGCCGCCGATCCCCTGCCGGAGGGAGACATCTCCGGCTCCGGAGCCTTTTCCCCCGGACAGGAGCCGGCGCTGCGGCTGACCATGGATCACTGGACGCCCCTGTATCTGCGGGGCTATGTGGCGGGGGAGTATACCGGCACCGGCTGGCAGCAGCTGGCGGCCCGGCGCTTGACGGAGGAGGCCCCGACGCTGTATAGCCTGCAAAGCGGCTATTTCTTCCCGGCCCAGCAGCTGGCAAAGGCCAACGGTGAGGCCGAGAGCGAGAACCATGTGACCATTCAGGTGCTGGGCGCCTGCCGCTCCGTGGCCTATACCCCCTATGGCGGGGGCGACGGGCTGGAGAGCGCGCTGGATGCCCGTGACCTCACCGGCGAGGGCATGACCGACCCCACCCAGCGCAGCTATGAGGCGGCGCTGTACCCAGTGGAGGAGAGCTACCTGCTCCAGCAGCAGCTGGCGCAGGCGGAGACGGACAGCGACTACCGGACGGGGGAGAGCGTCTATCGCCAGTGGGTCTATGACCACTATCTCACGGTGCCGCAGGACACCTACGACGCCCTGACGGCGCAGTTCACCCCCGGTCAGGGCTGGAACACCACTCAGGCCAAGACGGAGATTAGTCGCTTTCTGGCGGCCAACCTGACCCTCCGGGAGGGGACGGTCACCCCGGCCACCGGCGACGTGGCGGCGTGGCTGCTGACCGGCGCCCGACAGGGGTACAGTGTCCACTATGCTACGCTGACGACGCTGCTGCTGCGCTGCTGCGGCATCCCGGCCCGGTATGTGGAGGGCTATGTGGTGACCCGGCAGCAGGCAGAGGCCCTGTCAGACGGGGCGCAGCTGACCCTGACCCAGCGGGCCGCCCATGCCTGGGCGGAGTACTATCTGGACGGCGTGGGCTGGATCCCCTTCGACACCGTCCCAGGCTACGAGGAGAATATCGGCTACCAACTGCCGGAGGACGGCGACCCGGCGGAAAACGAGAACGGCACGACCTACACGGGGCAGGAGCAAACGCCCCAACAGAACCAGACCGACATCTCTCAGGAGCCCCAGGACGACCACAGCCAGCGGATCTTTATCCAGAGCGTGCTGCTGGTTTTGGCGGCACTGGTGCTGGTGTGTCTGGCAGCCATGGTGCTGCGGACGGTGCTGCTGCGGCGAAGGCTGAAGCGGCAGCGCAGGCGCTTTGAGGATCCCGACGGCCGCGCGGCCTGTCAGGCTATGCTCAGCGCCCTGCACCGGCAGCTGACGGCCTTGCAGCCGGGAGCGTGGAGCGAGGCATCCCCCCAGCGGCAGGAGGCCCTGACGGCCCTGCTGGGCGACGAGACGGCCCGGCAGCTGACGGCGCTGGAGCAGGAGGTCTGGTTCAGCGACCACCCCATCGAGGAGCCCCAACGCCAACAGGCGCAGAAGCTGCTGGAGGGGACGGAGCGTCTGTGGCGGGAGCGTGTCCCGGCGGCCAGACGCTGGAAACAGAGATTCCTCACCTGTCAGGTGATTTGAATCATAAAAGAACAGAAAGGAGTATGAAAGATGAAAGAGAAGACACACCTCGGAAACCGCCTTCTGTCGGTTCTGCTGACGGTCCTGATGCTGCTGTCGCTGCTGCCTTCGGCGGCGCTGGCGGCGGACACCCAGCAGATCGCGCTGATGGCGGTGACGCAGGACGGCTTCCTCATCGAACCGGAGTATGTCACCTATCACTCCGGCGACACAGTGAAGGATGTGCTGAAAAACAGCAGCCACACCTTCAGCGGCATCGACAACGGATACATTACCGCTATCGATGGCACCACCGACAACTTCAGCATCCATTACGACGAGGATGGATACAAGCTGGATCAGTCGGCGGATGGCCTGACGGCAATCTGGTTCACCACCAACTCGGGCCAGATATATGGAGCAAACCTCCAGCAGCTGGCGGCCAACATGGCGGTCTACAACACCGCTACCAACGGCCTGAAGGATTACAAGGCCGCTCAGGAGGCCTATGATGCCGCCGTGAAGGGCTTCTATGCTGCCACGGACACCACGGCCAAGACCCTGAACGATGCGCTGTTCAGCGCCATCGACAAGCATGCCAAGTTCCTGGAGGGCAAGACCACGCCGCTGACCATCAGCGCCACCATGGGCGGCGAGGCCATCACCCCCGGCGAGGCGGTGTTCACCAGTGAGTTCGGCACCGTTGTCACGGTGAAGAACACCAACACCGTGGACCTGATCCCCGCCACCTACACCTTTGACCTGTCCGACGGCGAGTTCCGCCATGTCCGTGGCACGCTGGAGGTGAAGGAGGGTACCACCCTCACCGCCGAGCTGCCTGCCGGCCAGTGGATCAAGTCCGTAGGCATTGGTATCGACAATTTCTGGAAAACCTACGGCGAGATGCCCAAGCAGGACGTTACCGCCGCCGAGGGTACCTACCTGATTCCGGACCATGCGTACAACTCGCTCTATCCCTATTTTGAGCCGGGTGACGGTGTAGATACCAGCAACATCCGTATCTACAAAGCGGGCGACCCCAACGGCAACAAGGCCCGCAGCTGGAAGAGCAAGGCAACTGCCCTGACGGATAGTGTCGAGCCCAACAGCCTGAAAAATGCGGACGTAGTGTGCGAGGCCCGTCTGAAGGGCGGCACCTATGAGCAGTATCAGACCTACACGCTCCACCTGATCCGCACTCCCAGCCTCAGCGGTCTGGCGGCTGCGGACTCCGTGTCCGGCCTGACCCTGAATCCGACCTATGATAGGGCCACCGATACCTACAACGTGGTCACGTCGCAGGATCAGGTGAAGATCACCCCCACGGCTCTGTGCAGCGGCGCTGCCATCACCGTGGCCGGGAAATCCACCCAGAGTGGTTCCCCCGTGACGGTGAACCTGGCGGACTGTGAGCAGGATTCCGGCAAGAAATACCTGATCCCCGTGGTGCTGACGGCCAACGGCCATAGCGTCACCTATACGGTGAAGGTGCAGAAGCGGGCCTCCGTCCCGGTGATCCTGAACCACGATGAGGGGCTGGACGTGAAGGTGTATAGCCAGACCGGCGACTACATCGCCCCCACCTCCTCCACCGGCACGGCGGACACCTATATGCTGACGCTGGGCTGCGGGTATACCTATCTGGCCACCAAGGATGTGTATTACCATGCCGAGCATGCTTTCCCGGCGCAGCCCGGTATGACGCTGACGGTACCCACCCCTGTCACCGGGGACTGGCTGACGGGTCTGAGCGCCAGAACCGGCAACAATGCACCGTTGTGTGATATGTCCCCGACGTTTACGGAGGGTACCCATGAGTACACCTTTACGGTGGAATCCAACTCTTCCACCTTCCAGCTCCAGCGTGTCAGAGCGGATAGCACTTATCAGACTACGATATACTACTACGGCCATCCAAACACCAATTTCTCTGCGAACAGCTACGAGAAAGCGGTGACTACTGCCGACACACGCTTCTATTCACCGCCGCAGTTCATGGCCGTGGGCGGCTATGGCAACACTGCCCGCCTGAAGGTAGCCCAGTCCAAGACGGTCAACGGCGCTACCCTGTATCAGGACTACTTCATCCATGTCAACCGCACCATGACGCTGGATTCCCTGTCCGCCAAGGACCAGAACGACGTTGTGGTTCCCCTGAATCAGGGCGGCGACACCACCAAGGCCACCTTTACCAAGCTGGTGTATGACTACACCGCCGATGTCAGCGAAAAAACCTCTGAGCTGCGCCTGACCCTGCGGCCCCTGGCCTCCTACCGGATGGATGCAGATATGACAGTGACTGTGGCCTGCGGCGACTGGAGCCGGAGCATCACCTATGATAAGGACCACAGGCCTTCTGACCGCCAGACCGTGGAGGTCCCCCTGAAGGCGGGTTCTGCGGCGGCGGAGACCATCACGGTTACCGTCTCCCACAAGGAGACCGGCAGCATCGCCGGGACCTACACCATCAAGGTCAATAAGCAGGCTCCCATCGAGACTACCATCACCACGACCCCCGGTGATGCCACGGTGTTCCTCACCAGCGACGTCAACGGCGACCGCATCCTGCCGGGTGACAAAGGTACCTATACCCTCGACAGCGGCAGCAGCTACACCGCAGTGGTGACCCGCTACGGCTATGTGGGCCAGAAAAAGACCTTCACCGCCGGCGAGGCCAACAAGACCGTCCAGATCAAGCTGGAGAAGGCCCCCGACAGCACCCTGAAGGATATCGAGCTGCCCACCGACTGGCCCCTGTTCCGCAAGAACGATGAAAACAACGGCGTGGTGGATGTGCGCACCCCCATCACCGCTGAGGACACCGTTCTGGTGTGGGCCAACAAGCTGGGCGAGGGCTACAGCGGCAGCGCTGTGGGCAGCCCCATCATCGTGGGCGGCTACCTCTATACCTATTCCGGTACCACCGTCATGAAGGTGGATAAGGAGACCGGCCTGATCCTCAAGACCGGCACCATGGTAGGCGGCTCCTCCTTTGCCATCAACTCCGCCACCTACGCCGAGGGCATGATCTTTATCGGTCTTGCCAATGGCCGGGTGCAGGCCTTCAATGCCGAGACGCTGGAGTCCCTTTGGGTCTATCGGGATGCGTTGGGCGGCCAGCCCAACTGCCCCATCGCCTATGCAGACGGCTATATCTACACGGGCTTCTGGAACAGCGAGACCAAGCAGGCCAACTTTGCCTGCCTCTCTGTCACCGACGAGGACACCACCAAGACCAACGAGGCCAAGCTCCCCACCTGGACCTATACCCACAACGGCTTCTATTGGGCCGGTGCTTACGTCAACAGCGACTTCGTGCTGGTGACCACCGATGACGGTGCGGATGGGTATGTCACGGGCCGTGGTTCTATCCTGTCTCTGAACCCCAAGACCGGCAAGCTCATTGACAGCCTGCAGGCCACCAACGTGGGCGACCTCCGCAGCAGCGTCTGCTACGATGAGGAGACCGAGGCCTATTACTTCACCTCCAAGGGCGGCGACCTGTATCAGGTGAAGGTCAACGCCGACGGCACTTTTACCAAGGGCTCTCTGCGTCGCCTGCATCTGGATAATGGCGCCGACAGTGCCTCTGCGCCTCCCATGAGTACCTCCACCCCCGTGATCGCCAACGGGCGTGCTTACATCGGTGTGTCCGGTGACGGCCAGTTCAAGGCCTATTCCGGCCACAATATCACGGTGATAGACCTGACTTCCTTCTCCATCGCCTACTCTGTACCCACCATGGGCTATCCTCAGACCAGCGGTCTGCTGACCACGGCCTACCAGAACAAGGACGGCTATAACTACGTCTATTTCTTCGATAACTTCACCCCCGGTAAGCTGCGGGTCATCCGGGATATGCCCGGCATGACGGAGGTGGATCACAGCTACACCACCATGGAGACCTACACCGAAAACGGCGAGGAGCACACCATCGAGACGGCCTATGTGCTCTTTACCCCTGACGGTGCGCAGGCGCAGTACGCCATTTGCAGCCCCGTTGTGGACGAAGAGGGCAACATCTACTTCAAGAACGACTCCGCCCAGCTGATGCGGCTGAGCAGCCGTATCACGGAGCTGGAGGTCACCCAGCAGCCGGACCGCACCACCTACAGCAAGGACGATACCTTTGATGCCAAGGGCTTGAAGGTCACCGCCCATTATGCCAACGGTGCCACCAAGGACGTGTCCGACTACCTCAAGTACACCACGGATCCCCTGACCACGGATGACACCGAGATCACCATCGGCATCAACCTGGAGCAGCTGGTGAAGGACAAGCTGGAGAACCTGCCCGAAAATCTGAAGAATCAGACCGCCAAGTGGCAGCAGTATCAGGATAAGGACGGCAAGGCCGGCGTGGAGTGGGAGATCCCCACCACCAGCGTGACCATCACCGTGGAGGAGCACCACAACTATGGCGGGCCCACTTGGACCTGGAACGATGATTTCACCGCCTCCGCCGTCTTTACCTGCACGGATGACGACGGCCATACCCAGACGGTGCCTGCCACCGTCACCGACGAAGTGACCACCGAGCCCACCTGTGATAAGGAGGGCCTGCGTACCTATACCGCTAAGGTCACCTTTGAGGGCAAGGACTACACCGACACCAAGACGGAGCCTATCCCCGCCAAGGGCCACACCCTGACCGCTGTGGCAGAGGTGCCTGCCACCTGCGAGACCGCCGGCACCTCCGCTCACTGGAAGTGCGACGTCTGCGGCAAGCTGTTCAGCGATGCCGAGGGTACCACCGAGGTCGCTCTGAAGGATCTGACCATCCCTGCCACCGGTCATGCCTATGGCACCCCGGTGTGGAAGTGGAACGATGATTTCAAGGCCACTGCCACCTTCACCTGCGCTAATGATGCTTCCCATGTGAAGAAGGTCGATGCCACTGTGACCAGCGAGGTTACGGAGGGCAGCTGCGAGGTTGGCGGTACCCGCACCTACACCGCCAAGGTCACCTTTGAGGGCAAGGAGTACACCGACACCAAGACGGAGCCTGTCCCCGCCAAGGGCCATACCCTGACCGCCGTGGAGGCAGTGCCCGCCACCTGCGAGACCGCCGGCGTGGAGGCCCACTGGAAGTGTGAGGTCTGCGGCAAGCTGTTCAGCGATGCCGAGGGCAAGACCGAGACGACGCTGGAGAAGCTGGCTATCCCTGCCACCGGTCATGCCTATGGCGCCCCGGTGTGGAAGTGGAACGATGATTTCACCGCTTCTGCCACCTTTACTTGCGGCAATGATGCCTCCCACGTGGAGACGGTGAACGCTGCTGTTACCAACGAGGTGACCACCGAGGCCACCTGCGAGGTCGATGGCGTGCGGACCTACACCGCCAAGGTCACCTTCGAGGGCAAGGAGTACACCGATACCAAGACCGAGGTCATCCCCGCCACCGGTCACGACACGGAGCTGGTGGGTGCCAAGGATGCCACCTGCACCGAGGACGGCTACACCGGCGACGAGGTCTGCAAGGTCTGCCAGACTGTCGTGAAGCAGGGCGAGGTGATTCCCGCTCTGGGCCACGACTACAAGGATGGCAAGTGTAGCCGCTGCGGCGCTGAGGAGCCTACCACTCCCGTGGAGCCCGGCAAGCCCGAGCAGCCGGAGAAGCCCACCACACCCGATACCCCCGCCACTGGCGACAGCAGCAACATGACCGCCCTGTGGGTGGTGCTGGCTGTGGCTGGTCTGGGCATCATCGCTCTGGTGGTGCTGCTTGTCACCAAGCGCAAGAGCAAAGAGGACTAAATCGGCCTGTTCCAACGAAAAAAGTCGCTCCGGCAGTTGGGAGAGACGCTAACGAAGTAATTATATAGGATACGGTGCAGTCTCTGAAAAGGGGCTGCACCGTGTTCTGCTCTATGCAGAAAATTTGAACTGCTGCGGGTTCTGGCGGATCTCCTCCATACGGCGGATCAGCGCATTGACGATCTCCGGCGTAAGCTGCCGTATGTCCGTATAGTCCCGCAGTGCTTTCATCAGTAGCCTCAAATCCACCTTGGTTTGCTTCGCATCCAACAGATTTTTCTTGCCGTCAGCTACGAGCTTCAGCAGCTCCTTCTGCTCTTTTTCGTAGTTGGCGGTCATTTTTGTGAAACGCTCATCGGTGATTTTCCCGGAGATATTCGCTTCAAACAACCCTTCAATGGCTTTATCGATTGCTTGGATGCGCCGTTCACTGGTGGTAATGACCTGCTTCAGCTTCTGCACCTCGGACTGTCGTGCAGCGGTATTGTTTTTTGCCAGCAGATATAGGAAAATCGGCTCATAACACCGAACAAAGTCTGCAAGACTACCCACCGCTTCTGCTACGATCTGTTCCAGCACCACATTGCGGATATAATGAATATTGCAAGTCCCTCGTCCGGAATTGTAGTTGGCGCAGCGGTAAAATTCCTGATTGGGTTTTAAGCTCTTGGCGGCGCAGAAGTGCATCTTAGCTCCGCAGTCGGGGCAAAACAGCAGGCCTGCAAACAAGCTCGCCCGACCGGTTTTCGTATTTCTGCGTTTATGGCTGCGAAGCTCCTGCACACGGTCAAACAGCTCTTCGGATATGATCGGCTCCTGCATATTCGGAACGATTTGCTGCTCCGCTACGGGGTTGTAGATACGCTGTTCCTCCTTTGATTTTCTGCAATTATTGTAGCAGGAGAATTAGCGTAAATCGAATGTACGGATATAAGAAAATCACCGAGAAAAGTCTGTGATAGACTGATCTCGGTGATTTTCCTTGCCATTGCTACGCCTGACAGCTAAGTTCTTTTAACTTTTCGTTGTCAACCCGTGGCTTTGCAACTCGGTTTTTCTCCCATTGCCGATTCAGCTGCGATGATAATTTGACTTACTGCCTTATCAACGAAAACTGAACTTTTTGGAGTGTTTATCATTTTATAAGCTATCTTACACGAAATTCAGCGGGTCAACGCGCGTGCCGTTCTGGTAGACCTCAAAGTGGAGGTGGTTGCCCGTGGACTGACCTGTGGAGCCGACATAGCCGACGATCTGGCCCTTTTCCACATATTCGCCTGCGGAAACTGCAAGCGAGCTGCAATGCGCGTAGCGCGTGGAATATGTACCGTTGTGCCAGATGAGCACGTTATTGCCCCAGGACCAGTGGTACTCCGCAGAGATGACCTGACCGGATTCCGCCGCGTAAATGGGGGTACCGTACGGAACGCCGATGTCCACACCGCCGTGCGGCGAGCCACTGAACATGCCGCCGAAATACTGTGTGATGCTGCCGTAGCCGTAGCCCGCAAGCGGCCAACTGAATGAAAGGTCGCCGGTGTTCAAAACATCGCTCGTGTTACCCGAGCCGGAAGACGTGTTGCCGCTGCCGGAGTTGTTGTTCGCGGCATTCTGGTTCGCTTCTGCCTGACGGCGTGCTTCCTCTTCCTTTTCAGCCTGCGCGTTTCGATCTGCGATAAGCTGGTCAAGCTGCGAAACGTAATCTTCCTTCGCCGCTTCGGCCGCCGCCAAATCGCTTTCCGTCTCGCTGCTCTGGACATTCAGCTCGTCGATGAGCTTCTGGTTTTCTTCCTCGAGCGCCTGCAATTCTTCCTGCTTTTTTTCAAGGTCTTTCTTCTGGTCGGCAAGCTCCTCTTTTTCTTTGTTGAGCTCATCGCGCTGATCCTGCGTCTGAATGCGGTAAAGGCGGATTTTCTCCATCAGCTCGCGGTCGTGCTTCGTGATGGTCTTCATCGCCTCGGAGCGCATGGAAAAATCGTAAAGGCTCGTGGAATCAAATAAGATCTGCAGCGTCGTCAAGTTGCCGCCGGAAGCATACAGCGAGCGCAAACGGACTTTCAATTCCGCAAATGTATCGGCATATTCCTCGTCCGCCTTTTTAATCTCGGCTTCGAGGTTCGTGATGTTCGTATTGAGTTGCGTAATGTTCTGCACCGCAAGGTCGATGCTCGTCTGGTACGTCGTGATCTGCTCTTCGAGCGTTGCCTGATATGCTTCGGCTTCACTCGTCTGGTCGCGCAGCGAATCAAGCTTTTCGTTAAGGCGCTCGGCCTCGGCTTCATTTTCCGCCTGCTGCGATTTAATGGATTCAATCTGCTCATCGTATTCTGCCGTTGTGGTCGCAAAGACCGAGTTGGAGGAAATGAGCATCGTCACCGCCAGCACACCGGCCACAAAACGCAAGCTTTTTTTCTTCATCTTCATATCGATTAACTCCGTGTTTTCACAAAAATCAAGAGCCCTAAAAAACTCTACCTTTATAATATATTACAATTCGGTAACTTTTTCAAGGTTTTTTGAAATCTTTCTGTAATCAGACACGGAAAGTTTACATTTCAAAAGAAAAAAGGGAAGCACTTAGCTCCCTCAATTTTCTGTATTAGAAATATCAATCCAAGATTTCTTTCGCCGCGCCGACGCGCTGCACGTCGTCCCCGTCCTTAAAGCCCGGTGCGTCCGCAAAATCGAAGCCGAACGCATTCTTTTCCGGAAACAG
>OLNX01000692.1_pt1 | contig 32435 bp, 16 predicted proteins | sample 1672611 | NCBI WGS metagenome assembly OLNX01 (sample SAMEA3136705, study PRJEB25190) | human gut metagenome | reverse complement strand
TGTCCGGGTGTACTCCGTTTACGGTATACATCCAGCCGGAATTTTTACCGTTGTCCATTTCCTTTAATTCATAACCACCATAAATTTCCGGTGCGGTAATGGAACTAATGTAGTTGTTTTCAATTCCTACATAAGAAAGTCCCGCTTCCTCTAATGCAGTCTTAAACACTTCACCAACCGTTACTTCTGACTGGTCAAAACTGTACGTACCGGTTGCAATCCATGTCGTATAAGCATGAACGGCTTCGTTGTCACTTCCCTCTTCTCCGTGTTTGGTATCACCAATCAGACGGAATGTAACAACTGTCTTGTTCGAGTCTGCGGATGGGTCACTTACTTTATTTACAGTAATGGAACTCATCACTGCAGTCAAGAGATTGTGACCGGCTTCATCTTTCTTGACAGCCGTAAAACGATGCGTTCCTAAAGAAAGGGTATTGGTTTCTACCTGAAGCTGTCCATTTTCATCAGTTGTTCCAATCAGTTTACTTCCTTCATAAATCTCTGCATCTGCAATGGCTTCTGCCTTTGCATCATTTTCAGAAACACCTGCTCCTGCTAATGTCAAGGTCAGGGTTTCTCCACGATTGACACTCTTTGTTTCCGGTGTCAGATGTGCATCTTTCATGCCATCCCATCCAGAACTATAGAAGAATTCAACCTTATCTCCGTCAGATGCTAAGGTATTGGCCGGATCATCACATACCACACCATTTACCTTGCAGATCCAGCTGGCTTTCTTTCCGTTACTTTCTGTAATAGAATCACCGGTAAGTACAAATTTACCTCTGTAACACTCAAAGCCTGCTCTGCTTGCATCGGCTGCATCTAACAATGCATGAAGTACCGTGTAACCGCCATGGTTATATAAGACATAACGATTTGCTGCCAAATCTTTTGCTTCCTGTGAAATGGCTACATCCGTTGTCGGGCAGAATACCGTACTCTGACCTGCAAGCTGTACCGATACGGTTCCAGACTGAGCCGGAACTGCCTCTAAGCTTTCTATACGGATAACCGGATTACTTTCTTCATCAGTTACCTTGAAGCTGTCTGTCTTGGTCAGGAATCCACTCTTAGATACATAGTAAGTATAAGTTCCATTTTCAAGCGTATAAGTTCCATCCTCATTGGCTTTCATGGTCTTATTCCCCTGCATTACAAGTACGGATGCACCTTCTGGAACTTCAAAGGTTGTCTGTTTTGAAGCGGAACGACGAGTCACGTCGATGGTGTAGGTACTGTCTTTTCCCATTCCTTTAGCTGCCTTACATGTCACTGTCAATTTGTTGACACCAACTTCCAGAGGAATTGCCTCTCCTGCTTCATAAGTTTTTTCCGTTCCATCTATAGAAACAGTGTAACTCTTCATTGTATCTTTTCTGTTCCAGGTGTCTCCTTTTACATTTACCAGAATCTTATCTGTTCCATTTGGAACGGATGTACTGAAATGTTCTTCTGTTCCAATAAATCCATATCCTAAATCCTGTGTAATCGTGTTCTTTTCAGAATCTTCATACGTAACATCGTCCGCTTCCAGAATTCCATCCCAACGACCCAGTGCTTCACTTCCTTCGGCTGCTGAAATTGTTATATCTTTTGGAAGAAACGCCATAGTATTTTTGTTTGCACCTTTGTATAAATGCGTTGCATAAGTCATCGGACTTCCATTACTCGGTACTACAATGACCTCGACCTGCATTTGTTTCAGTGATGCCTGATCAACATCATCTGCTGTATATAATAATGGATTTCCATCTATATATTTGTTCTCTGTTCCATAAGAATTTTTTTCTTTATAAGACTTGGAAAAGTTCATTTCCTGTACAACAGCCTTACTTTTATCAGCACCTATCCAATATCTAACCAACAGTTTTGCATCTTTATCTTCTTGCAGTAAATCTGCGCCCACCTGGATTTTAAAATCTCGTACACTATTTGTTATTCCTAATCCACGATTAACATTCTGCGAAATATCACTATGCGCTGTTGCAAATAAAGCTGTACCATTGCCCTCAATAATTGAATTTCCATCTGCTCCCAAAGCGACAGCTAATGCTTTTAATATTCCTGCCGAACGACTCACAGTCTCTTCATTCTCATCATTTGATTCGACTTCAAATGAAATTTCTGGAATATATGCCATCTTTCCATAATCAATATTGGGATTGTCACCACCGTTCCAATAACCACCCATAGAATTTCTTGTCAATTTACGATGTGCGCCATCCATTGTTCCCCAGGCACTTGTACTTAATGCACCATCTGTAATCCGATAAGTTCCGACATCCTCATCCTGCAGTTTTACTGTAAAACTGCTCCCTGCCATATACTGTCCAAATGAAACCGTATAGTCCGTTCCATTTGTTTTACAAGTAAATTGAACACCACTTGGATTATAGATTGCCGACATTTTAAACATTGGAGGAATCATATTTTCCATCGTTATCTTTGCAGTATCTCCAACTTCCAAGATTTTTCCTGGCTTATACACATTATTAATTGTAACATCCAGACCTCTGGCAAGAATAACATGGTAGGTCGTTGCATCTCCTGCTTTTATCTCTACGATATTACGCCCTTCTGACAACTGAATCGTATAACTTTGTTTGCCATCTTCTGTTGTTTTTGCCGAATAAGTTTTCCATGAACTGTCTTTTAGCCAATCCGTCGGATTTTCACTGAGTTTTCCATCCGTCACAGTAATCGGTTTATGAACACGTACCGATTTAATCTTTTCTGAACTATCTCCTGTTGTTGCTGTTGGAGTAAATGTATACTCTGCTGAATTTCCCATCTCATACGTAACTCCATCTGCTCCTGTCTGATTCTTAAGATAATAAACCGTACGTCCTTCTATCATATCAATATTAGAAGTTATCTGTGTTTGATTTTTCTCTTCTCCGACATGGACAACTGCAATTCCGGTCAGTTCCGGCAGTAAGGCACTATAAATATAACTTCCTGTGCCACTTGTAAGAGAAGCAGTATCTACTGCATCATAATAGAAAGCAACCAGAACCGTCCCTTCCCCATTAGCATGAATACGCCCAAACTGTCCAATCTTATCGTCTTCGGTTATCTCAACGGAGGCAACACTTTCATCTCCGCCAATTACAACATAATGCCAGTCTGGGTCATTATGAGCATTTGCCACACCATTTTCTACTGCCTGCCATGCACGTAACGGCACCAGGTCAAAGTATTCTCCTACCTGCAAGTCAATTTCACTGTTTTCTGGAAGATTTGTCAACATGCTGGCGTAAATTCCTGATTTTTCCTGCTCTCTGTGTATTTGTGTTGGATTATCCTCAAGCGGAGCAACTGTTACTTCAGTATGGTCATCATTCCATTCCCCATTCAGACTCTTGGTATAACGGGTTACTTTTCCTTCCTGCCTCATCATATAGGTAAAGCCTTCTGGAATTTTGTAATAATTATATCCGTCTTCGGTCTTAAAAGGAGTATAGGATTTCCAGTTTCTGGCAGTATAGAACTTTAATTCCCAGGTAGTATAAACTTCCATATCCACCGGTGCTTTAACTGTGATATAACTTTTCTTTAAATAAGGAATTCTTCCATTGTCAGAAAGATTTAATGCTCCAAATTCTGTACTTCCGTAAACATAAAAATGCCCCTCGATAGGAAGATAATTCTCATCGAGAGGTGTAAAATTGAAGTTATAATAACTGTCACCGCCACAATTTGGAACAACGTAATCGTACACACTATCTGTAGCATGCCAATATTCTTTCTCCTGCTTCTCATCATAAAGAGTTAATGTACCAAGGTCAGGAAGATACACATTTTTATTTTTTTCATCTATCCAGGCAGTTGGAGATACATTATTAAAATAAACACTTGCAAGATTTAATTCTGTCATGTCTTCTGTCACTGTGAAATATCCACCAGCTCCATTTAACGAATTACTTGCGTCTCCTGCATATTCATAACAGTATTCTCCAGGAGATACAGTAAAACTCTTATCTTTTACTTCAATCTCCTGTTTTTTATCAGCTGTATATATTTTTACATTACTGATACCTGTCAAATTAATTATCCTATTATTATTTTCTGCTGCATAAACATTTACTCTCAATATTCCTAACAAACACATTGTAAGCAGTAGATAGCAGAGTATTTTTTTCATTTTTTTGTTTTCTTTCGTCTCTTTCATTTTTCATCCTTTCCATTTATTTCCATTTAATTAATTCAATTAATTTTCTACAGCACTTCCTCCTTTTTAACCCTTTTTAGTATTTTGTTTCAGATTTTTTCTTTCCCTCCTCTCTTTTTTCTCCAAAATAAAAAAGCCCATATAACGGAACCCATTATACGAACTGATTTTCTCTTATTAAATTACTACTTTTTTCATCTATATTACGCTTATCAATAGATGATACTACCTTTTTTGTCTCTCTCAATTCGTTCCTGGCCTCCGAATTTCTGCAAACATTGGAATTTTCTTTCTACGCTCCGTCTTCTGGCTCAGGACCAATTAACCTACTCGATGTGTCTTACCGAATCTAATTCATTCAGTGACTTTTTATATCTTTCGTTGTCCTTACAGCAGGGAAAGGATCTGCTCCGGATTCTAACCGGATTCCGTTCTAAGTATCTTTATACTTATAAGCGTATGTATTCTCCAACATTATTACCTATATTAAAATTGCATCCTTATAGAATCACTATTCTAAATTTTACACCCTTTTAATAATCATCTTCTATATGCAATTTTCAAGGTACATTTTAACATAAGCCTTAGAGCTTTTATAAAGCTATCTTAGATTCTCTTCATCTAAGATATAAGCCATGTTTTTTCTTTATTTTCTTGGGATTCACGATAGATGTGACAAATATTTTGACGATTTACACTTTGAAATTCTTTAGAAAAATATGTAATTTCACCTGCTTTTCTCTATGTTTATAAACACTTTATTTCCTTACTTATAAATATCATTTTCTGTTATCCATCTTTGACAATCTTTTTGACGGCAAGCAGAAAAAGAGAAAAACCTGATATGGTTAAAAATGCACAAAAAATTAATTTATAAAGATTGAATTTTTTCAAAAAACGTTCAAAAAGATTGACAAAATTATAAATTACGCTTAATATAAGACTAGTAAAGGCATCTTAGATGAAGAGAATCTAAGATGCCTCTACTATAATCTTCTTATTATTATGGCAATATTTATAAGATTTTATACTTGAATTTAGATATTATAAACAAATTAAGGTGATAGATATGACTGTTTTTCTACTCATACCTATCACCTTTCATTTTTACCCCCATACCTTTGGAAATCCCAAAAGTACGGGGGTATCAGTTGGAGTATTTAATTCAAGATTTTATTTTTCTTCTTTTTTCTCTACTCCTGTGTCTTTTCTTCTCTTTTTGTAATAGAGAATCACTCCGGCAAATGCACCTGAAGCACTAATCAGTCCTGCCATCGGAAGAAGGAAATCGGTTTCATCTCCTGTCTTGGCACTCTTCACACTGCTGTCTGTTCCTTGTTTTCCACTTGTCTGTGCCTGACTTCCTGTTGTAGTTCCACTTGTCTTATTGGTGCTTCCGCTCTGAGTACCTTTATTGGTTGTGGTATTCGAGCCTTTGTTTGCTGTACCGGTTGTTGTTCCAGAGCCCTTATTATTGTTCTTATCTGTCGTTGATGTATTTTTGTCTTTGTTGTTATCCTTGTTGTCATCTTTCTTATTATCATCTTTATTGTCCGGGTCTGGTTTATCGGTCTTATCTGCCAGTTCCTGTAAGCGTTTGATTTCTGCTTCTCTTTCCTCAAGCGCCTTCTTTGCATCTTCAATCATTGCTTTCTGGTTGTCACTTAAGGCATCGTAAGCTTTTCTTGCCGCTTCTACTGCTGTCTTGTCTGCCAGTTTCAAATCTTTTACTTCTGGAAGACTGTTAATCTGCTGTGCCACTTTTTCTGCTTCATCTTTTTCTCTTTCAAGTAAGCTGATCTGGTTTTCCGCGGTTAACAGCGTATCCAGTACTCCACTTTCTGTCAACTGACGTTTCTGGTCTGCATTTAACGCATCATAAGCACTTCTTGCCAAAGATACTTTTTCTGCATCTTCCAGTTTCAAATCTCCAACTGCCGGAAGTTCCTGAATCTGTTTTGTTACCGCTTCGGCTTCTTCCTTTAATGCTTTTAGTTTCTGCTCTGCCTTTTCCAGTTTGTCATACGCTTCACCGGAAACAAACTTCTTCTGGTCTTCACTCAAAGCATCGTAAGCTTCTCTTGCCTGTTTCAGTACCGCTTCATCCTGGAACATCACATCCTCTTCGGACGGAAGCGCATTGAGTTTTTCTGTCACTGCATCGGCTACCGCTTTATCTGCCGCATCCTTTTTCAGTTTTTCTAACTGCGTTCTTAATTCACCAAGTTTTGCAACACTTTCCGGTGCTTTTCCATTCAGATATTCTCTCTGAGCATCACTTAATGCATTGTAGTGTGCCTCTGCACCTGCAAGGGCAACTTCATCATCCAGTGTCAGAGCCTCTTTGGATGGAAGAGCGTTAATCTCTTCTAATACCAAATCCGCTGCCTGCTCTTCGAGTAACTGTGCAATCTTCTTCTCTGCACTTTCCAACTTGTCGGTTGTTTCCTTGGAAACCAGTTTCTTCTGGTCATCGGTCAGCTTGCTGTACGCATCTCTTGCAGCATCAACTGCTTCCTGATGTTCCAGAGTCACATTTTCGGCTGTCGGAAGCGCATCAATCTGAGCAATCACAGCGTCCGCTGCTTCTTTGTCTGCCTTTTCTTTCTTAAGGGCTGCCAGTTGTTCCTCTGCCTTTAAAAGCACATCGTAATTGCTTACATATCTCTTCTCCTCACGGGTCAGGGAATCATAAGCCTTACGTGCTGTGGTAATCTTTGCTTCACACTCATCTGTAAGCTCAATGGTTTCATCAATCTGCTTGATCTGATTTTCGACTTTTTCACCACGTTCTCTTGCACCAGGTGTTTCATCCAACGCTTCTAACCATTTATTCCAGGTAGAAGCATTGCCACTTGATGCAAATCCGGACTCGTCTTTCATATCAGACTGTTCTACTTTGTAGTCATCGATGTAATGCCATACGATTTCATCACCTGTGGTTACATACCATTCATTTAATCCTTTGTCCGGGTGTACTCCGTTTACGGTATACATCCAGCCGGAATTTTTACCGTTGTCTTTTTCTTTCAGTTCAAAACCACCACATTCTTGAGGTGCTGTAATTGCACTGATATAATTATTTTCGATTCCTTCATAAGAAAGTCCTGCTCGGTCAAGCGCCTCTTTAAATACCTCTCCAACTGTTACTTCATCTGCTTCAAAAGTATAAGTATCTGTTGCAAGCCACGTCGTATATTTATGGTCTTTTGTATCCGTTCCATGCTGGGTATCTCCAATTAATCGGAAACTTACAACTGTCTTACCTGGTTCAGCAGATGAATCCTGTGCTTTTTTAATAGTAAGCGTACTCATAACTGCAGTAAGTACATTCTGACCTTTTTCATCTTCTAGTGTTGCAGTTAAATAATGAGTTCCAAGAGTCATGCTGTTTGTATTCACTACAAACTGTCCAGACTCATTCGTTGTTCCCAAACACTTACTACCTTCATAAATTTTTGCGCCAGCAATTGCACTGTAATTTACATTTTTAGCAGACATTTCTTTTCCACTTAATGTTAAAGTAACTTCTGTGCCTCGCTCTACTTCTTTCTGTTCCGGTGTCAACCATGCATAGGTCATTCCTTCCAAATCAGAATTATAATAAAACTCAACCTTATCACCATTATTTACTAATGTATTTGCTGGGTCTTTACATACAATACCATTAATTTCACAAATCCATCCGGCATTTGTTCCCTTAGAATCTGCATCTTGTTCATCATCAACAGTAAGTTTTCCTCTATAACAATAATAGCCAACTTCTTTACTGTCACACGCTGTCAGTAATGCATGTAATGCTGTATATCCTCCGTGGTTGTACTGCACATAGCGTTTTGCTGTCAAATCCGGTACTTCTTTTGGTATCTCAACATCAAGTGTTGGACACAATACCGTTTTTTGTCCTGCAATTCTTACAGATACTGTTCCGCTCTGTTCTGGCAACGCTTCAAGTTCACCTACAGAAATCTTAAGGTCTGATTCTTCATCTGTTACAGAAAAACTGGCTTTCTTTGTTACATATCCACTTTTTGATACATAATATTCGTAGTCACCATTTTCCAATGTGTAAGTTCCATCTTCATTAGTTTGCATAATCTTATTATTCTGCATTACACGAACGGAAGCTCCTTCTGGAATTTCAAAACTTACCTTTTTAGCAGCACTGCGACGAGTGATATCAATTGTATAAGTATACTCTGGCCATACGTTACCGAACCCATTGGCACGCCTAGCCGCATAAGAAACTTTTAATGTGTTATCTCCTACTTTTAATGGAATATCCTCATCATTACTATATACTGTTTCATCATCATTAACCGTTATAGAGATATCATTCGTATATATAGTATTAATTGCTGTAGCAGAAAGTTTAATTTTATCTGCTTCATAAGGAACAGAAGACTGAAAATGCGTCTCTGTACCGATAAATCCTTGTCCTAAACTCTGTGTAATTTCGGTATTGTTTTCATCTGTATAGGTAAAATCTTCTGTCTCTAAGATTCCATCAAATCGTCCAAATATTCCTTTTTCTGAACCTGAACTTATTTGCAAATCTCCTAATGGAATTGCAATTTCATACTTCTTTAAATTTGTTTGAGCATACGTCATCACTGAATATGTCATTGGGTAACCATCTGACGGAATAACTATAACCTCTATGTTTAATAATCCTGGCTCTTTCACGGATGACGCTGGCACTAATGAAAAACTTGTTATCTGCTGCTGTCCAGTATTATTAGGCTTTGTCCAGCTTATTTCACCCCAGTCCAACTCTTTTACTTCAAATTTAGAACTGTCATCTCCATACCAATATTTAACAAGCAGTCTGCTGGTTTCCTTATTAAACATAGGTTCTGCTCCTACATTAATAGTACCTTTTGTACTCTTAATTGCCGTACTATCAATTAACGTCATTTGATTTCTTGGAACTACTGTTTTACTTGTATAAAATTTTGCATCCAATACACTTGGTTCTGTTGGACGAGTAGTCCCACCAACTTTTAATCCTCTCAACAATCCTGCATCTCTTTTTGTTACTTCTTCCAATTCATCATTATTTTCAACTTGAAAATTGAATCCTGGAAGATAAGAGAGTTTTCCATAATCAATATTGGGATTATCTCCTCCACTCCAGTAACCTGCCATTGAATTTCGATTTAACTTCTTATGTGCATTCCAATTTGCTCCCCAGCCTGCTGTTGAAAGATATCCATCCGAAATCTCAAATGTTCCCTCATCTTCCTCTGTTAGACGGATATTAAACCTTGTACTTTTAGAACTCATATATTGACCCAAACCAAGTTCAGATTCTACACCATTAGCATTATAATGATAAACCACACCACTTGGATTATAGATCGCACCCATCTTAAAAACAGGTGGAATAAGACGAGACAATGAAATTTGCGCTGTATCTCCTACCGCTAGTTTCTGCCCTGGATTATACATATTATTAATTTGTACGTCCATTCCTCTTGCCAAGATAACATGATAAGCAACTGCATCTCCAGCCTTTATCTCTACGATATTACGTCCTTCTGCCAGACTTATTGTATAACTTCCATCTGTATTAGCCTTATAGGTTTTCCAACTTTTATCTGTTAACCAGTTTTGAGGATTTTTTTGTATTTGTCCATCTTCTACCATAATTGGAGTATGCACTCTTACAGATGAAATTGTTGTTGTATTTTCTCCTGTTGTTGCCTCTGGCGTAAACGTATATTCCGCTGTATCATTCATTCTTACTGTTACGCCTTCTTCTGAAGTCTGGTCTCGTAAATAGTAAACTGTTTTTCCTTCTGTTGCATCTATATTCGTGGTAATCTGTGTTTCTGGATTACTTGCACCGTCCTCTGTTACATTTATGACTGCAACACCTGTCAGTTCTGGCCAAAGAGCACTCCATAAATATAAATCAGAGCCATTACTATCAAGATCATTTGGTGCTTCCATTGCATCATACCAGAAAACAACCAGTGCTTTACCTGCTCCATTTGCATGTATTCGTCCAAACTGACCTGTCTTGTCATCTTCTGTAATTTCTACTGAGGCAACCGCATCACTTCCACCAACAACTGCATAATGCCATTCTGGGTCACTATGCTCATTTGATGCCCCATTGGATATTGCCTGCCATGCTCGCAGAGGAGTAATATCAAAGTATTCTCCTACTTTTAAATCTACTTCACTACTCTCTGGAAGATTATTCAACATACTAGCATAATATGTATTTTCAGCACTAACTATCTGGTTTGGATTGTCCTCGAGTTCTGAAACTGTATATATGGTTTTATCTTCGTTCCATTCTCCCTTCCAACCAAGTCTTGTAACTTTTCCTTCCTGACGCATCACTACATTCATACCATCAGGAATTTTATAATAGTTATAGTTTTCGTCTGACTGAAACGGTTCATAAGTTGTCCAGTTCTTTGCTGTATAAAATTTAACTTCCCAATAAGTTAATATTTCCATATCTTTTGGTGCTTTAACGGTTCGATAACTTTTTTTGATATATTTTATTCTTCCACTATCCGACAAATTCAAAGAACCAAATCTAGTATCTCCATATACATAAAAGTGTCCCTCTATCGTTTGATAGTCATCATCAAAAGGAGTAAATATATACCTATAATAGGTATCTCCATTCTGTTGTGGCATCAAATAAGTATACACATCTTCTGTTTCATGCTGAAATTCATGTTTTCCATCTTTATCATATACTGTTAACGTACCTAACTCTGGTAAATATACATTTTTCGTACCTACAAACGTAGTTGGCGATATATTTTTAAAATTAACTGTAACCAGTTTTAATTCTGTCGTTTCCTGCGTAACATCAAATTCTCCACCTGCACCTGCAGAATCTTTATATTTATATGTACCTGGTACAACAGATATCAAATTCTTTTCTGAATCAATTGCTATTTCTTCTTTTTCATCTTCTGAATAAATTTTAACTTCACTACTTTTTCCTGTAAGTTGAACATCTACTTTATTCTCATCCGCATGTACGTTAAGGGGCAAAATAAATAATAACAGAAAACTAATTGTACTCCATTGTAGTAAATTAAAAAGACTTCTTTTTCTCTCCATAAATTATTTCCTTATATTCAAGATAGACAGAGGTTATAAACCTCTAGCTATCTTTGTCTTTTCTACTATATTATTTTTATATTCGCTTATTTTGCTGATAATACTTCATCAAAATAATTATTTGCTTCATCTTCTGTTCCAAATGCCCAAACTACTGTATCATTATCATCTACTGGAAGTACAGATGCACTTACAATATCACTACCTTCTACGATATTGGCTTTAGAACCTTCTCCATCAATCACACAATAATACCATCCATAATATTCTGTATAATCTTCACTAGAGTAACCACTTAATTTATTACCGTCTGTGTCAGAAATCTCTGATACATAGCCTCCGTACTGTGTAAAAGAAATCTCTCCTTCTTTCATCAAACTATATAACGCATCGCCTGCTGTTGGATAAGTCTGTGCAGCTCCTTCAGAATTACTAAAAGGATTTCCACTATTTCCTTTTGCTTTCGCCACTGTCAGGTCTTCTCCGTCAACCTTCATACCCGTATCATTATGGCAGTCTTTTACTTTTACTGTAACTCCTGTTGCATCCGCAACGTCCTCTGCTGATTCTACATACACAGTCATATCGATACCAGCACTTGTATTATTGGTATTTACGATGTGTAAGCTTGCTGGACCATATTGACCAGCTGCACCAGTAATTGTTACTGTACCAGCCCAACCATCTGCTGTCTCCTTAGCACCATACGCATAATTTTCAATAATTTTACCTTTTCCAGCATTAATACTATCAACTTTCAGTCCGCTTTTTGCCGCATCTTCTGAATCAAAACCAGTTCTCTGATAATAAGCGTTTGCTGGCATTAATCCAAGTGTTACGCTAGAATTAGCTTCGATTGGTGTAGAATACAGAGTATCCGGTGTTACTACCAAATTTGGGTCACCATTTGCCGCCAATACCGGCATAGCCATAGACAGTGTTGTCACTCCTGCTAATAATACTGAAACTACTTTTTTTGTTTGCATGGTTTTATACCTCCATTTTTTCTCCCTCTTATTAAGTCATCACAGCGTGGGGAGTATTTTATTTTCCACTGTGCGACTGTAAGGTTTCATTATCACGACTTTTTCACTTTCCTTCCTTTTGCTGTCTGTCATGACAATAAAAAAAGCCCGTACAACCGAAAGGTCATACGAACTGATTTCTCATCCTCGAACTACAGATATTCACATCTATTTAATCAGATAATAAAGGGGTCTGTTTATTCTTATGCTTCAGTCAATTCGTTCCTGGCCTCCGAATTTTCTTAAATATCGGGAATGTTTTATTACGCTCCGTCTTCTGGCTCAGGACCAATTAACCTACTCGATGTGTCTTACCAAATCTGATTCATTCAGTGACCTTTTACATCTTTCGTTGTCCTTACAGCAGGGAAAGGATCTGCTCCGGATTCTAACCGGATTCCGTTCTAAGTATTCTCAATACTTATAAGCGTACACATTTTCCAACATTTCTGTATGAAATTCTATCAATCCTGTCATAATACTAATAGGATTATTGCACGGTAATCTTAGATTCTTTCTATCCAAGAAGTTACCCCTGTTTCTACCATATTTTCCTGTCGTTTCGGATAATTTTGACTAGTTTCCTGACGATTTATAATTTCCGAATCCGGAAACCGCAGGATAGTGATTTGGCTTTGCTTGAAACTCATGGACAGATGAACATAGCGGTCCATTGTGATTTTGACAGAAGAATGTCCAAGCATCTCACTTAAAGCCTTAATCTGCATCCCCGATTCCACACAGCGAGTTGCGAACGTGTGACGCAGTGTATGAAAATGAAAATCCCGGATGCCACAACTTTTTAAAACCTTTTTAAAACGGCTGGTCATCGTCCGAGGCTCTATGGGAGACGAATTTCCGGATAAAAGATAGTCTGATGGATAACAACTTTTTTCAAGTTTTTCTAAAATCGGAATTATCTGAGGATGCAGAGGAATAGTCCGTTCCCGCTTGTTTTTGGGTGAACCGAGATATAATACCGTCTTAGGTTCTCCGAAATATTGTTCTTTGTTTTGAATTCGCTGAAGAGTGTGACGGATATGAAGTACCTGTTCTTTCAAATCAATGTCCTCCCAAGTAAGAGCACACAGCTCACCAAGACGAATCCCACTGAACAATGCAAGCTGAATTCCAACAGTGGTTAAGGAATCCTTAGATTTTAGATATAAGAGAAAATCATAAGACTCACTGTCAGAAAGAACATCGAGAGGATGCTTCTCCTGATTAGAAATCGGATTTTTACATAAAATCGGCAGACTATTTTTTGTATGCTTCAAGCTTCCATTAATAATCGTATTGATGGTATGCAGAGAACTTCCAGAAAGACTTTGAGCCAGATGTTCCACCAGTTTATCATAAGTATCCTGATGAATTTCACGTACATAGAGCGTGTTCCATTCAGGAAGAATATACTTCTCCAGAAAATTTTTATACTTGATATAGGTCGCTGGCTTCCAACGCCTGGAAGAATCTGCTAACCATTTGTAAGCAGAATCCGAAAATAAAGCAGTAGAAATCGTTGTTTCATTTGGTAAAGTAAGCATTTTTTCATAATTGTTTTTTAGAAAAAGAACTTTTCTGTAAGTCGATGCATACAGATATTTAAAATGTGGACGGCCATTAGACTTTTTTCCAAGAAAGACTCGTGCTTCCCAACGTCCATCTTTTCGTTTATAGATGTTTTGACCTGTTCTCATAGGAAACCTCCTTAGTTGTGAAAATTTGACAAGCTTTCTGACGGTGATTAGAAGTGAGAATGTTAAGATATCGTTAAAAGTGCATAAGAAAACTTTGCAAATGACTTAAGAATTTAAGAAAAATGTCAGAAAGCATTGACAAAAACATGAATTACAGTTATTATAAGACATGTAAAGGCATCTTAGATAGAAAGAATCTAAGATGTCTTTTTTATTAATATATGCAACAGGTCGAATTTTAGAACCAAAAAATACTATTTTTGTCTTTTTTTAGCAGAAAATAAAAATGACGGAGTTTTCTGTTGTTAAGTCAAAAAGCTCCGTCACACTCAGTTATTTTTATACACGGCATCATTTTAAAAAACCAGATAAAAAACTCTTCTCGTTTTTTATCTGGTTCTACAATAATCTATATTTGCTAAACCAAAGAATTATTGGTGGGTGTGCCCCTTCCCATATTTCTTTTGACCTATAAGGTGCGTAGCAGCACTATCTCTACTTCAATAATCCTTTGGGTAAAGCCTTTAACTATATCTCATTTTATTTTCTTAATATCCTTCATTATGGAGCAGTTCATGTGTCTTTCCATTTAAGAACTCTGCATACAATTTCTCCATATCCGCATTATCATCGGATACTTTAATCGCAGATTCGGTATCTACTTCATACAGTCCTTCTGTTCTCACAGATTTTACACATTCTCCTGCTTTTACAGGCTGTCCGCCACCCATAACGCATCCGCCTTTACAAGCCATTACTTCAATTAAATGATAGTTTGCTTCTCCTGCTTTCATACGGCGGAATACTTCGTGTGCATTTGCAAGTCCACTTACAACACAGATATTGATATCGGTTCCTTCATATTGAATTGTAAATTCTTTGATTGCTTCTTCTCCACGCATACCAAACTCGGAAATTGCTTTTAAGGTTTCGGTATCGTGTGCCGGTACAAGGTGACGAAGCACGGCTTCTGTTACACCACCGGTAACACCAAAGATTTTACCACCGCCGGAAGCCATTCCAAACGGAATATCCGGTTCTTCGCATTCCATATTTGCAAAGTCGATTCCCGCACTCTTAATCATACGAACGAGTTCGGTTGTAGTCAGCACATGATCGGTATCCTGTTCTCCTTTTGTAAAGCTGTTCGGACGTTTGATTTCCATCTTCTTTGCGGTACAAGGCATGAAAGATACCATCACAGTACGTTTGCCTTCTGCTCTTTCCGGATCACGGTACCATTCTTTTGCGACTGCGGATAACATTCCCTGTGGGGAACGGCAGGTGGAAATATTGTCTTTATAATCCGGATACTGGTCTACCACAAATTTTACCCATGCCGGACAACAGGATGTCATAAGTGGAAGTTTTCCACCGTTTTTCACACGGTTTAAGAACTCTGCGGATTCTTCCATAACCGTTAAGTCAGCAGAAAATCCGGTATCGTAAACTTCGTCAAATCCCATCTGGTGAAGTGCACTTACCACTTTACCCATGGAACTCTTTCCTTTTGGAAGTCCAAATGCGTCTCCTGCTGCCACACGCACTGCCGGTGCAATCTGTGCAATCACTCTGGTATCCGGGTCTTCGAGTGCATCCCATACTGCATCGATATCGGAACGGATGGTAATTGCGCCTGTCGGACAGACTACTCTACACTGTCCACAGCCTACGCACATTGTTTCTCCCAGACCTTTGTTAAATGCCGGCATAACCGTTGCTTCTGTTCCACGGAATGCGATTCCAAGTGCTTCCACACCCTGAAGTTCACGGCAGGCACGTACGCAGTTTCCACATAATACGCACTTGTTCGGGTCACGGATAATGGAGTAAGAACTGCAGTCTAACGGCTGTTCTTCTTTTGTATTTTCATAGCGTACTTCTTTTACGCCAAGGCGGTAAGCCAAATCCTGAAGGACACAGTTTCCGCTCTTGTCACATAACGTACAGTCTCTGCAGTGTGCTCCGAGCAGAAGCTCTACAATCATTTTTCTATATTTTTTTAATCTCTTGGTATTGGTATAAATTACCATACCATCTCTCGGTATTTCTGAACAGGAGGCAAATAATTTACCTCTCTCATCTTCTACTGTACACAAACGGCAGGCTCCATAAATGGAAAGCTCCGGCTGATAGCATAAAGTAGGAACATTGATTCCAGCTTTTCGAATGACAGAAAGGACATTTTTCTCGTCGGTAAACTCAACTTTTCTGCCGTCGATTGTCATAATTCCCATATACCTTGTCCTCCTATCTGATTTCAATTGCGTCGAAGCTACAGTTATCTTTACAGCTTCCGCACTTGATACATTTTGCATTGTCGATTACATGTGGTGCTTTCTTTTCTCCTGAAATTGCAGAAACCGGACAATTTCTTGCACACTTGGTACAGCCTTTACATTTATCCGGATTAATATAGTAGTTCTGCATTGCCTTACAGGTATGGGAAACACATTTCTTATCTACGATATGTTCTACATATTCATCACGGAACATACGAATGGTACTCAGTACCGGAAGTGGTGCACTCTTTCCAAGACCGCAGAGAGACATATTTTTTACCATCTCTGCAAGTTCTTCGAGGCGCTCTAAGTCTTCCATTTCCCCTTTTCCTGCTACAATCTTTTCCAAGATTTCCAACATTCTCTTTGTACCTTCACGACAAGGAGTACATTTACCACAGGATTCACGCTGGGTGAAACTCATGAAGAAACGTGCTACTTCTACCATACAGGTATCGACGTTCATAACAACCAGACCGCCGGAACCTACGATAGCACCGAATTTTTTAACGGAGTCAAAGTCAAGGGGTTCGTCTAAGTGTTTCTCAGTCAGACATCCACCGGATGGTCCACCAATCTGTACCGCTTTAAATTCAGAACCGTTCTTTAAGCCGCCACCGATATCATAAATGATTTCACGAAGGGTGGTTCCCATCGGAACTTCAATCAGACCAGTATTTTCGATTGAACCGGTTAAAGAGAAGGTCTTTGTTCCAGGACTTCCCTCTGTACCGATCGTGCGGAACCATTCATGTCCCTCTAAAATAATCTTCGGTACGTTGGCATAAGTTTCTACATTATTTAATACGGTTGGTTTTGCCCACAGACCTTTATCTACGGTTCTTGGTGGTTTCGTTCTTGGCATACCACGATTTCCCTCGATGGAAGCGGTCAGCGCACTACCTTCACCACACACGAATGCTCCGGCTCCACGGTTGATATGCATGTGGAAGCTGAAGTCTGTGCCTAAGATATGTTCTCCTAACAGATTTTTCTCTTCCATAACATCGATTGCATGATGCAGTCTTGCTACAGAGTTCGGATATTCTGCACGTACATAAATATATCCATCGCTTGAACCAACTGCGTAAGCGGCAATCATCATACCTTCGATTAACTTAAATGGGTCACCTTCCATTACGGAACCGTCCATAAATGCTCCAGGGTCACCTTCGTCACCATTACATACGACATAGCGTTCTTTTACTTTCTGATTTGCGACCTGTTTCCATTTTTTACCGGCAGGGAAACCACCGCCTCCACGACCTCTAAGACCGGATAAATCGACTTCTTCTACAACCTGTTCCGGCGTCATTTCAAACAATGCTTTTTCGAGAGCACTGAAACCGCCGGCTGCCATATATTCATCTAAAGATTCTGCATCAAATTTTCCACAGTTTTCCAAGACAATTCTGGTCTGTTTTGCAATAAACGGAATTTCATCCGGCTGCACATAAGACTGACCTTCTTTTGCATAAAGCAGACGTTCAATCACTTCATCTCCAACAACGGATTTTTCAAAGATTTCTTCACAGTCATCTTCTTTTACTTTTATGTACTGAATGACATGGTCACCTTTCTGGATTCTTACCAGCGGACCAAATTCACAGAAGCCCTGACATCCGGTTCTTTTTACGCCCACATGTTCTTTCTCATCATGTGGTCCGAATTCAATGGTAACACCCGGTGCGCCTTCTGCGATTCCCAGCATTTTTTTATAAATTTTTTCGGAACCGGTTGCAATACAGCCGGTGCCTGAACAGACTAAAATACGGCAGTCATAAGCATTTAACTGCTTTTCTGCTGATTCTCTGCATTTATCAAGTTCCGCTCTATTCGTAATTGTCATGCGCCTTCACCTCTCAATTCTTCCAACAGCTCAATCACTTTTTCAGGTGACATTTTTGGATGAACATCTTCGTTTACCATCAAAGTAGGAGCAAGTCCACAAGCTCCAAGACAGGAAACGGTTTCAACTGTAAACATCATATCTTCGGTGGTGTGTTTCTTTTTGCCTAATCCTAACTGCTTATACAGTTCTTCCAGAATTGGCATGGATTTACGCACATGACAGGCGGTTCCGTCACAGACTTTAATCACATATTTTCCTTTTGGTTCAAAAGAGAAGTTCTCATAGAAAGTTGCAACACTGTAAGCTTTTGCTTCGGTTACTCCAATCTGTTTTGCGGTATAAGTAAGAAGTTCTCCCGGCAGATAGCGGTACTCTGCCTGAATGTCCTGCATAACAGGAATGAGTGATGACGGTTTTTTACCATATTTTTCAATGATTTTGTCCGCCACTTCGTAGTATGACTGGTCTAACATACAATACCTCCTTGTTTTTTATATTTTTAAATTTATTATTTCCACCTCTTCTGTGTTACAATGATTATATTATACACCATTTTCACATTTTGCACAATTATTTTCTTAAAATTTATCAATTTGTATTTATTTTCACAATATCATTTACTTTTTCACCAGTTTTGTGTTATACTACTTCTGACATTATTACTGATTGTTAAGGTTTTTCCTGCGCAAGAAGGCATCAATGTGTATAATTCTGTATCATTGACTCGTCTGTCTGCGCTTTTGCGCAGATTTTTTTTTGTTCTTTTATTGTCAAAGAAAGGAGGATTTTTTAACATGCAGGACACCAGAATTGCTTTACTTGGAATTATTCTTACTTCTCATGATTCTGTTGAAAAACTCAATCATCTGCTCAGCCAGTATAGTTCTTATATCATTGGACGAATGGGAGTCCCTTACCGGGAAAAAAATATTTCCATTATCAGTGTCGCCCTTGATGCTCCAAATGATATCATTAGTTCTCTTTCCGGAAAAATCGGAATGTTGCCCGGCGTCAGTAGTAAAACAATCTACACCAAAAGTTAATCACTATCATTTTATATGGAGGAATTAAAAATGTATACTTACAATCCGGCATCCACAATTGCGGATGAATTTATTAACCATGAGGAAATTTTAGAAACTCTTGCTTATGCAGACGAGAATAAAAATAATGAAGCATTAATCGACTCGATTCTTGAAAAAGCGAAACTAAGAAAAGGTCTGACTCACCGTGAAGCTTCTGTTTTACTTGCCTGTCAATCTGAGGAAAAAAACCAGGAAATCTATCACCTGGCAGAGCAAATCAAAAAAGACTTCTATGGAAACCGTATTGTTATGTTTGCTCCGCTTTATCTTTCCAACTATTGTATCAATGGATGTACTTACTGTCCTTATCATGCAAAGAATAAACATATTCCGAGAAAGAAACTGACTCAGGATGAAATCCGAAAAGAAGTTATCGCTTTACAGGATTTGGGTCACAAACGTCTTGCCCTTGAAGCCGGTGAAGACCCAAAAAATAACCCGATTGAATATATTCTGGAATGTATCAAAACCATTTACAGCATCAAGCATAAAAACGGGGCCATCCGCCGTGTCAATGTCAACATTGCCGCTACAACCGTAGAAAATTATCGTAAATTAAAAGAAGCCGGTATCGGAACTTATATTTTATTCCAGGAAACCTACCACAAAGAAAGTTATCTGGAACTTCATCCAACCGGACCAAAACATGACTACAACTATCATACTGAAGCGATGGATCGTGCAATGGAAGGTGGAATTGACGATGTCGGTCTTGGTGTCTTATTCGGTCTTGATAAATACCGTTATGAATTTGCCGGACTGTTAATGCATGCTGAACATCTTGAAGCAAGATTCGGTGTCGGTCCTCATACCATCAGTGTGCCTCGTCTGCGTAATGCGGATGATATCGACGCTTCTTCTTTTACAAATGGAATCAGTGATGATACTTTCGCAAAAATTGTAGCCTGTATCCGTATCGCAGTCCCTTATACCGGAATGATTGTCTCCACAAGAGAAAGCCAGAAATGCAGAGAGCGTGTGCTTCACCTTGGTATCTCTCAGATTAGTGGCGGTTCCCGTACCAGTGTCGGTGGTTACGCAGAGGAAGAACCAGAGGACGAAAGTTCCGCACAGTTTGATGTCAGCGATACCAGAAGTCTTGATGAAGTTGTCAAATGGCTGATGGATATGGAATATATTCCAAGTTTCTGTACTGCCTGTTATAGAGAAGGCCGTACCGGAGACCGTTTTATGTCGCTTTGTAAGAATCAGCAGATTCAAAACTGCTGTCATCCAAATGCTTTAATGACCTTAAAAGAATATCTGGTAGACTACGCTTCTCCAGAAACCAAAGCAGTTGGTGATGCCTTAATTGAAAAAGAACTGGTCAATATTCCAAAAGAAAAAATCCGCAATCTCGTAGTGGAACACTTAAAGGATATTGAAAATGGAACAGGAAATGATTTCCGATTCTAACTTTACGTATTTTCCATTTTATTGACGTAGGATGATTCTTCCTATACAAGGCAGCGGAACGAAGCGTAGTGGGTTCTACGGTGAGCGACGCTAACGTAGTAGATGGAGAATCAGACACGTCTACAAAGGAGATTTTATGACAACTAATTTAAATCAAACCCCTTCGGCAAATCGTACTCATATCGGCATTTTCGGGAAACGAAATGCAGGAAAATCAAGCCTGATCAATGCCATTACCGGACAAAATTATGCGATTGTATCCGATGTACTTGGCACAACTACCGACCCTGTTTTAAAATCAATGGAGCTGCTTCCTTTAGGTCCGGTCGTTATCATTGATACTCCGGGACTTGACGATGAAGGAGAACTCGGGGCACTGCGTATTCAAAAGGCATATCAGATTTTAAACAAAACGGATATTGCCGTACTTGTAATTGATGCCTCCTCAGGTGTTACAAAAGAAGATTCTGAGATTTTAAAAAGAATCCATGAAAAAGAAATTCCTTGCGTGATTGTAGTAAATAAATCCGATATCTGTCCAAACTGTAACTTAGAAGATTTACCGCTTCCAGATTCAGATTCTGCCATTTTAGTCAGTTCCAAAACCGGGGAGCACATTCATGAATTAAAAGAACTGCTTGCACAACAAGCGTCACAAGATACCATTCAAAAATCTATCGTCGCAGACTTATTAAACCCTCTGGATTTTGTTGTACTTGTTGTTCCGATTGATTCTGCCGCACCAAAAGGGCGGCTGATTCTTCCTCAGCAGCAGACCATTCGTGATATCTTAGAAGCAAAAGCAAGTGCAATTGTTGTGCAGGAAACCGAACTGGCAGAAACTTTAACCTCACTTGGAAAGAAACCTAAAATGGTGATTACAGACAGTCAGGTCTTTAAAAAGGTATCTGCAGTTACACCGGATGATATTTTGCTGACTTCGTTTTCTATTTTATTTGCGCGCTATAAGGGAAATTTAAAGACTTTAGTTGATGGAGCTTCTGCTCTGGATTCTTTAAAGGATGGAGACCGCATTTTGATCTCAGAAGGCTGTACCCATCACCGCCAGTGCAATGATATCGGAACAGTAAAACTTCCGAACTGGATTCGCAGCTATACGAAAAAAGAAGTCGAATTTGAATTTACCAGCGGAACAGAGTTTCCTCTGGATTTATCTTCCTATAAAATGATTGTTCACTGTGGAGGATGCATGTTAAATGAACGGGAAATGAAATACCGCTTAAAATGCGCCGAAGATGCCAAAATTCCAATTACTAATTATGGAACTTGCATTGCTTATATCAATGGAATCTTAAATCGAAGTCTTGAGCCTGTGAAAGATTTCCTTTAAAATTTTTTTATCTCAAAATAAAAAGCCGGATGCTCTCTTATCGAGAAAACATCCGGCTTTTTCCTTTACAGAGGTTATTTTATTTGGAGTAGAACAACCTTGTATTTTTAACCGTGTTCTTTTTTACTTTTCTTCTTCATCCTTTCTTGATTTTTTTCTTGCTTTCCAGGAAAATCCGCCAACTCCCATAGAAGTTACTGCAAGACTAATCCATCCCCAGATACTTGTCGGGTCACCAGTCTTTGCATTGCTGCTTGTAGAAGTAGTTCCGGTAGATTTACTTCCTGTTGTTCCTGTGCTTGTTGTGCCTTTGTTTGTTGTAGCAGTTGTACCTGTAGTTCCTTTATTGGTTGTAGTTGTTCCTGTTGTAGTGCCTTTATTGGTTGTATTGGTATTTGTGGTGTTATTGTTTTTATTGTTATTATCTTTGTTGTCGTCACCTTTATTAGAATTATCTACTTTTTTCAGTCCATCAATCGCTGTCTGTAAGTCTTTTGCTGCATTATCTACTGCTTCCTGAGACTCTTTCTTTTCCAGTGCACGTTCTGCTGTTTCAAGAGCAGATTTTAATGCACTCCAGGTTTCGCTTGTGTAATCTGCTTCTTTTAATGCTTTTGCAGATGCAATTACTTTTTCAAGCTCTGTTGTGTTAACTTCTGCCGGTGTTTCTGCTTTTACAAGTGCTTCAATTGCTGCATTTAAGTGGCTGGTTGCCTCATCGACTGTTGCCTGACTGTGTTTTGCCGCCAGTTCCTCTTTTGCTTCCTGCAATTCTGTCTGCATGGATGCCCAGGATTCGCTTGTGTAATCACTTTCGTTTAATGCCTCTGCTTTTGCGATTGCTGCCTCTAATTCCGTTGTTGAGATTTCGCCTGTTTCCGGTTTTACAATGTTTTCTTCGGTTGCCTGGAATTTATAAGTGTAATCTTCATATCCCATTGCATATACGGTTAACTCCCAGTATCCGGTTCCGTCTGTTCCTGCCGGTAACTGGCAACGTAAGGAGTCCGTTAAGCCAAGCTGGATTCCCATTGATTTATGCATCCAGTTATCTGCTGCAAATTTGGTTCCATAGCTTGCAAGAGCGGTTGTATAAGTACTGTCGTTTCCATAGTAAGTCCAACGGGTTGCATACATTCCGGAGCCCAGTCCGCCATAGTTTCCATTTAAGTCTACTCTCAAGAATTCACCATAAGAACCATTTGCAGCTTTTACTTCCGGTTCAATTCCTTCTGCTACTTTCAGGGCATTGCCTTTTAATCCGGAGTCACTTCCGATTGCTCTTGCTCCAAAGCTGAAGCTTCCGTCTTCATTCTTAGTTGCTTCTTTTAAACCGTTTGTTTTTTCTGTTACTTCTGCTGTTTCTGTATAAGCCTGCAAATTCTTTTCAGTAAAACCACCTGCTAATGTTCCGGCATTTTCTACGACCTGATACTTTTTGCAAAATTCATCGTAGTCTGCTGTCTTTACTTTTACCGGTACATACTTGATTCCTTTGACTTCATAGTCTCTCATGGTTGCAGTCTTTTCTGTACCGTTTTCATTATAGGTGATGGTTCCTTTGTTGAATGTAATCACACTTCCATCCGTTAAAACTGCCTCGGAAGAACTATTCCAGTAAGATACCGGATATTCTTTTCCGTCTGTATCATAGATAACGGCTGTGCACTGATAACTTCCTCTATGTAAACCATGATTTGTGGTTGCTCTTGATACGGTATCAAATGCACCTTTATCTAATTCCCCTTTTTTGTCTGCTACATCAGATGAAGAAGCAAGGTTACTTCCTTCTGCAAGGTAGACTCCTTCAGATGCCCAGTATTCTGCCCAGCTTAATCCTGCGTAGACATATTTGTATTTCTCTTCAGAAGCTGCTACTGTATAAGTAAACTCTAAATCTTTGTATCCGGTTGCACTGACTACAATCTGGTAATCCCCTGCACCGTTTGCAAATGGTGCAGCATCTGTCTTAATGCTTCCATCTTCATTTATAATAACAGTTGCACCACGTCCGCTTGCTGTATAACTCGTTCCATTTACAGATACACTTGTAATACTCTTTACATATTCCTGTAAGTCTTCTGCCTTAAATCCTTCTGCTGTTACAAGCGCTGTCTTTTCTGCATCATAAGTTGCAGGCATGTCTTCTGTCTGAAGCATAAAGTCCGCACTCATATCTGCATATTTACCTTTTTTATCCTTTACAACTAAGGTATATTTTCCTTTTGTTGCATTGTTAAATTTCAGCACTCCATTTTCAACTTTGGCATCCAGTCCTTCTACACTGTATTCTGCATCAAAATCAGATGGCAGATTTTCAAAGTTAACTTTTGTTTCTCCACTCTTTACAAAAGCATTATCTACAGATAAAGTGGCAGATGTTTTTACCGGAACATAAATATCATCTAAGTCCATTTCATAGATACCATTTGTGGTATAATAAGTTACTTTATCGATGGTTTCTCCCATCATCTGTGCATAGTGTTCAGACGAAGTCGGGCAGCCATGTACACTTGTAGTAAATCCGGTGCACCATGCAATTTTGTGTCCTTTCCATACATTTTCCAGATGACGCATACCATAGTCATGACCTTCTTTCGTGCTGAATACAACGGCACTGATTTCGTCTGTATCAAATGTAATTCCATCTAAATTCAGCTGATAATCCCCATATTTGCTTGTTGTCTTAAATTCTCCTGTTACACCACTTACTTTATTTACGGTTCCCTGTACTTTTCCAAAGCTTACATTTCCGCTTGCATCTACTGTTGCTTCTTTGTAGTAAGATGGTGCTTCGGAAAGTACATAATAAGAATAGCTTGCATTTTCAAATAAGGCATCTTTTCCTGTATAAGTTGTTTCATTTGTCTGTCCACGGTTTGTTACGGAAATGGTTACAGAGTCAGAATCTGTTACCTGTTTAAATTTAGATAAATCCATTCCTTCCGGAACTTTAACTGGGAATACAATACCCGTAATATCTTCTCCGCCCTGGCTTACATGATAAGAACCGCCTACCAGACTGCTTGTTCTTGTCTTGTTTAAGGTTGCGGAAGAAACGGAGTCAACTGCTACACTGTTATTTAATTCGGATGCATAGAAATCAGCATACGGAATGTTCATTAAAACATATTCTACTTTTTCTGTTGGAGTAACCGGTGCTGCTTCCAATCCTGAAATTGCTGTCTCTAATTCACTTGCTGCTTTCGTCACTGCATCCTGAGATTCCTTCTTTGTCAGTGCATCTTTTGCTGCTGTTAACTTAGTCTGCATTGCATTCCAGGAAGCCTCTGTATAGCTGTCTTTTTGTAATGCCTCTGCTTTTGCAATTGCACTTTCCAGTGCTGTTGTATCAATCTTTACTTCCGCATCTGCTACCGGTGCACTCTTAATTGCTGCAAGTGCTGCTTCTTTGATTGCCCTTGAAGTATAAGTCGCTCCTGATACGGTATCCCAGCTGTTAATTGTGCTTTCTGTTGCACTCTGATTTAACAACTTTGTGCGAATTCCTACTCGTTTAGAATTATTTGCATTTACCGCCCACTCAAGATAAGTTTTGCTTTCCCCACTATCATAAGTTCTTGACGGAGTTACAGTAATTTCTTTAAATTTTCCGTTCTCTACCGTAAGGCTTACCTCAACATCATACTCTGACCACCCATCACCATCACCATCTTTTGCATGTGTTGTCTGAGTATAAGTGCCATCCTTTGCTACTTGTTCTCCACTTGCTGCATAAACAGATGCCGGTGCCATTCCTGTTACCATAGATGCTGTCATCACAGCTGCCAGTGCTTTAGTTTGAAATTCATTCTTTTTGCTCATAGGTTCCTCCTTTTAATGTTATAGCATCTATCAAAAGTTAGCATTTTCTAACTTTTAATCAAAAAAAATTAATGATTGATGGGAGCTGTTTTTCCTGCTATTTTCAAGCACTCCCAGATTTTTGCTGCCGTAATTCCAATTAAAGTGCCGGTGACAGCCCCGCCAATTAATAATGCCGGTAAATAATAAATCAAATGAACGTTGCTCACTACAAGCATTGCCGCTGCAAGCTGTGCGATATTGTGAGCCACACCTCCTGCAACACTAATTCCTAAAATGGAAAATCCACCGGATTTTTTCAAAATCAGCATGACTGCCAGACTAAACATTCCTCCGGCAATACTGTAAATCAAAGACATTCCATTTCCAAATAAGATTCCCACAAGAAGGATTCTTAAAACAGAAACTAAGAATACTTCGTGTGGTTTCAAAAAACATAAACCGACTACAATTACCAAATTCGCAATTCCAAGTTTGATTCCGGGAATTCCAAAATTAAATGGAATTAATACTTCCACATAACTAAAAATCATAGCCAGTGCAATTAACATGGCGCAAAGTGAAATTTTTTTACTCACAAATTTTCTCCTGACATCTATCGGTTAAATTCCAAGCCACATGAAAAGGCAAAGTAAAAGAACTGCCTTAAATACAGTAAATCCAATTTCATTTCCTTTTAATATGCCAACACCACAGGTTACATTTCCTTTCGGACAGCCATCAATACATTTCTGGCACTGGAAACATTCACCCTGTACGATACTTGTTTTTGCTTCTCTTAACTCAATCTTTGCAGGACAGCTTCTTGTACATTTACTGCATCCTTTTATACAACTTTCTCTTTTTCTCTCAAGAGAAAAGAACGGTAAAATCGGAAGCAAAGAAAAAATTGCTCCCATCGGACAAAAGAAACGACAGAAGAAGCGTTCTATGAATGCCATTCCAATCATAAGAAGAATCAGTACCGCAATTCCGATTTTATAAGCCGAAAGCCGGAAGTTTCCTGCATGAATCATGGAAAATACATCCCATGGACTTGTTCCTCTTGCATTTCCATAGACGCCAAAGAAGCACGCAAGCACAATCCCTGCAAGTAATACATATTTTAGTAAAATCAGCCATTGCTCCCATTCTTTTTTTAGGGAAACCGGTTTTTTCTTAAGTTTTTTGCAGATTTTTAAATATATCGCATGCAGTGCGTCTCCCAAACTTCCAAATGCACAGGCAAATCCACAAAAGAAACGCCCAAATACAATTGTATACGCACATAAGACAAGTAAAACTGCCACAAAGGAAGTCAGCTCAATCTTTGCTTCCACTCCAATCTGCGTAAACATATATTTTACGCCACCAAACGCTGCAGTAAAGGCTGATGGTAAAAACAGGAAATATAACAACTGAATCACTGCCCGAAGCCAGGTATTTAATTGTTTTTTTTGTTTTTTTGAAAGGTTTTTTACATCTATCTTTTTCATTCTACCTACACCGCCTCTTCTAATGCTGCTTCCACCGCATTGATGATTCCGGTAGAACTAAATGTTGCTCCGCTTATCGTATCGACATCGGCTGACTGAGCCTCGATTAAATTTGGAATCACATCCATTGCCATTGTCAGATAAGCTCCATCTTCTTTTTCCGCAGATACCACTTCAATATCCGTAATTTCACCATTTTCCACAGTTACTTTTACTTGAATCGGTCCGCCAAATCCATCAGCTTCTCCTTCATAAGTGCCGTCTTTATAAGCACCTTCGCTTTCCTCTGAAGCATCTGCATCCGCCTGTGTATCTTTTGATTTTCCCTGCGCAACCTGTTCTTCTGCATTTTTTCTTGCAAGTTTTTCACTTTCTAACTGCGCATCTAATTTTGCAATTTCATCGGTTTTCTCTCTGTTGGTTAAAATTCCGTTATAACCGACAATTGCTATGGCAATTACTGCCACATTGATAAATCTGACTAAAAGTGATTTCATGGTGTTTCGTCTCCTGCATTTTCTTCTGTATTCTGATTGGAATCATCCTGACCCGAATCCTCTCCAGTATCTTCACCGGACTGTACTTTCTTTGCTGTCTCTAACGCAAGGTTACAGCCCTCTAAAATGGAGTTAGAAGAACAGGTTGCTCTTGAAACTGTATCAATCTCTTCCAGCGTTCCTTTTTCAAGGATCTGTGTTACTACTCCAGGAAGTTTGGAAGTTCCCTGTACTGCCCGTTTTATGTAAGCGTCATTGTCTGAACTTCCATCGCCTTTAATTTCGGAAATATCTGTAATCTTATCTTTTGAAATCGTAACTTTCATTGTAAGACTATATGCTTCAAAATCTCCATCTTCATTTGGAAGGCACGGTACAATTACGGTGTACTCTCCATCGGCATAAATATACTTTGTCTCATCTGGATTTTCATTATCTCCATTATTTCCGCCATTGTTATCATTGCCGTTATTATCGTTTCCGTTATTGTTACTGTTGTTTCCGTTATTATTATTGCTGTTGTTATTATTATTGTTATTGCTGTTATCATTCTCGCCTTTTGTTGCTTTTTCGGCTTCTTTTAATGCTTCTTTTACCGCACCAATAATTCCTTTTGAACTATAAGTTGCTCCTGATACAACATCCACATCTACCGTCTGTTTTTTCACCATATTTTCTGCAACTGTTCTTGCACGCTTAAAGAAGGTCTCATCGTCATTTTCTTCTACAATCACAACTGCTTTTAAGGTCTTATCCTGAATGACAATTGCTACCTTAATATCATCGAGATACCCTTCCGCTGTTCCATAATAAACTCCCTCTTTATATGGGAATTTTCCGGTTACTGCTGTCGTATTATCACTGCTGTTATTATTACTGTTCTGTCCATTTCCGTTTGAAGAGGAATTGGTATTCTGTGAATTTGAATTTCCATCAGAAGAAATTGCTGCCTGACTTAACGCATTTCTGACCGCTTCAATGATTCCCACCGAACTGTAGGTTGCTCCTGATACGGTATCTACATTTGTACTTTGAGTTGCAATAATATTGGAAATCAATCCCGAAGCGCTCTGAATATAACTATCTCCATCGGAAGTATCCATAATCTGTATGGAAGAAATCTTTCCTCCGCTTATCACTACTTCTACCGTAAGTGCTCCGGAGAATCCCGTTCCTGTTCCATAATACGTTCCATCTGCGTAGGCAGATGCATCCTGTACCGTTGAGACAGAAGAAGACCCCCCTGCCGGTGAAGAACTTCCACCTGAAGCACCTGCTGATGTTGATGCCGGTGTTCCGCTGTCTGCTGCCCCCGTCAGGGCATTTTTTACTGCACTGATAATTCCATTTGAACTGTAAGTTGCACCGGATACGACATCTACCTCTAACGTCTGTCCGGAGATAATCTTATCAATGACTCCTTTTGCACGACTGAAGAACGTATCATCATCGGCTTCATTTTCAACGATCTCAATTGCTGTAATCTGCTTATCTTTTACGGTAACCGCAACCTTAATTTTTCCCGCAAATCCGGTTCCTGTTCCGTAATACGTCCCATCTGATACATCAAAAGAACCCTTTGCTGTACTTTTCTGTTCTTCTTTTTTGTCCTCGTCTTTTTTCTTATCCTCTTTTTTCTCTTTTTCAGCTGTATCTGCATTCTCCTGTTCAGATGCATCTTCATCTGTCTGATTTTTCGTTGTTTCCGGAATATCAACCGCATAAACCGGTGTGGAATATCCGTGAAGAGAAACGCCGATACAGGCAGCTACAACAACTGCTGATAATGCCGGTGCCAGACTTTTTAGTTTCTTCAGTATGCTCATAAACTTTTGTTACTCCTTCTTTACTACCTCTGTATCAAAGTCAGAAGTAAAATCTTCTGCAATACCCTCTGATACATAAACTTTATTTTCTTTATCATATAAAATCATATCAAATTCATCACTGTGTGCTCTCCAATACTCAATTGCCTTATCTTTTCCCATAATAAACAGAGAAGTGGACAACGCATCACACATCGTACCATCTGCACTCACAATTGACACCGATAATAATCCGCTGTCTGCCGGATATCCGGTAGTCGGGTCAATAATGTGATGATAAGTAACCCCGTCCTGCTCAAAATAGCGCTCATAACCGCCAGAAGTAATGACTGCTTTGTCTGAAATCGAAAGCACACCAAGATAGCTGTCATCATCCTCTACACCCTGAATGGCAACTCTCCATTTACTTCCATCTGTTTTTGTGCCAAGTGCCTGTACATTTCCTCCCAGATTCACCAGACCGCTTTTTACTCCACATTCCCGATAGATATCCATAATTCTGGTAGAAGTATATCCTTTTGCAATTCCGCCTAAATCGATCGCCATTCCATCGGTTTTAAAAGATATGGTACTTGTCTCTTTATCAAACACAACATCCGATAATTTCGTTTTTTCCAAAAGACCATCCAATGTTTCTTTAGAAGGAACTTTGAAATCTCCTGTGGTAAATCCCCATTCTTTCATAATCGGATAGATGGCAATGTCAAATGCTCCACCTGTGGATTTTCCAAACTCCAATGCACGTTCCACCAGATAAGAGGCATCTTTTCCCAAGGTCCCACCGCCATTGGCATTGACTTGTGCAATTTCACTTGACTCTTCTCCTGTGGAAAGCAGTCCATCCAGACGCTCAATTTCCGTAACTGCCTTTTCCACTGCTTCCTCTCCATGACTTCCATAAGCAGTTACCGTCATGTAAGTATCCATGGCAAAAACATCCTTACTTGCCTCCTGGCTTTCATCTGCTTCACCATCGGTACTTTCCTCACTGATGTCCTGATTTTTCGCCTCTTGTGCCTCTTCTTTTTGACTGCTGCTATCGGTGATTTTTTGTGTACTACACCCTCCTAAAATCATTGTGCTTAATAAAAATAATACAAGTATCTTTTTTTTCACGTTTTTTCTCCTTACTGATGTTAGAGCTTTCTAACTTCGGATAGCTTATCATCACTTTTATTGTTTGTCAATTATGCTCGATGCTTATTGAGAATTTTTCTCATTTTATCATATAGCCACTGTTTCATATATTAAACAGAAAAACGGTATGCTGTCCTCTCTCGACTCACATACCGTCTCTTTTATTTCTTATTTTTTTATTTTACCGCACCAATTAATGTATTAATATCATCAATCTGGTTTTTCTTTAAATACTCTTCGATTCCTTTAACCGTCTCAACTGTCGCATAAGGATTTGCAAAATTTGCTGTTCCAATGGAAACTGCTGTTGCACCGGCTAAGATAAATTCCAGAGCGTCTTCTGCATTTGAGATTCCACCCATTCCGATAATCGGAACATTGACTGTCTGAGCCACCTGATAAACCATACGCACAGCCACAGGTTTGACACATGGACCGGACATTCCGCCGGTTTTATTTGCCAGCGCAAAGGTACGACGGTTAATATCAATCTTCATTCCTGTTAAGGTGTTAATTAAAGAAAGAATATCTGCACCGCCTGCTTCTGCTGCTCTTGCCATCTCTGTAATATCGGTTACATTCGGACTTAACTTCATGATAACCGGCTGTTTTGCATATTTTTTCACTTCTTTTGTGATTGCCTCTACCGCTTTTGGATTCTGTCCAAAGGCAATTCCGCCTTCTTTTACATTTGGGCAGGAAATATTGATTTCTAATAAATCAACCGGTTCATCTGCCAGACGTTCTACTACTTCACAATAATCTTCTGTACTTTTTCCACATACATTTACAATAATTTTCGTATCAAACTGTTTTAAGAACGGAATATCTCTTTTGCAAAATACATCAATTCCCGGATTTTGGAGTCCAATTGCATTGAGCATGCCGCCGTAAGTTTCTGCAATACGTGGGGTTGGGTTTCCCGGCCACGGTACATTCGCCACACCTTTTGTTACAACTGCACCTAACTCGTTTAAATCTACAAATTCACTGTATTCTGCGCCAGAACCAAATGTTCCGGAAGCGGTCATAACCGGATTTTTGAGTTCTACACCGGCAAGATTTACTTTTGTATTCATTATAATTCTACCTCCGTACTTAAGAACACCGGTCCATCTTTACAAATTCGTTTGTTGTGTACATGAGAATGAGAATCCACGTCTTTAGACTGACATACACAGGCAAGACAGGCTCCAACTCCACATGCCATCTTCTCTTCCATGGAAATCCAGCAAGGGATTCCTTTTTCCAGTGCATAATTTTTTAATGCACGAAGCATCGGTTTTGGTCCACAGGCAAACATCATATCTGCTTCGATTTGATTTTCACGAATTGCGTCTACTACATTTCCTTTTGTTCCAACACTGCCGTCCTCTGTGGCAATGTAAACTTCACCCTGTTTTTTAAACTCGTCCAGAAGGAACATATCGCTGTTGCGGTATCCAAGGACGATCTGTTTCTCACAATTTAACTGTTTTGCAAGCTCCAGAATTGGCGGAATTCCGATTCCACCACCGATCAGAAATGCTTTTTTCCCTTTTAACGGGAAACCATTTCCAAGCGGTCCCATGACGGAGAGGTGATCTCCGGTCTGTTTTTCAGAAAATTCTGCAGTTCCCTTGCCTGCGATACGGTATACCAAATGCAGGGAAGAATCTTCTTTGTCAATCTCGCAGATACTGATCGGACGCGGAA
>OLNX01000677.1_pt1 | contig 32896 bp, 31 predicted proteins | sample 1672611 | NCBI WGS metagenome assembly OLNX01 (sample SAMEA3136705, study PRJEB25190) | human gut metagenome | reverse complement strand
GTAGATGCAATGGTCGCACAGGTCGCAGAAGAACTCGGTGGAATTGATTTCTGTCACAACAATGCAGGGATCTGCATCAATGCTCCGGCAGAAGAAATGACATATGAGCAGTGGTACAAAGTGATCAACATTAACCTGAACGGAATTTTCCTGACAGACATTGCAGCAGGAAAATACATGCTTGCACATGGCGGCGGATCTATCATCAATACAGCTTCCATGTCAGCCCACATTGTAAATGTACCGCAGCCACAGTGTGCGTACAATGCATCCAAAGCCGGAGTTATCCAGCTTACCAAATCCCTGGCAATTGAGTGGGCAAAACGTGGTGTGCGTGTAAACTGCATCAGCCCGGGATATATCGGAACAGAACTGACCCTGAATTCCCCAACTCTGATTCCGCTGATCGAGAAATGGAACGAGATGGCACCACTTGGAAGAATGGGAAAACCGGAAGAACTGGAATCCATCTGTGTATATCTGGCAGGAGATACCAGCACATTTACAATAGGTTCAGATTTCGTTATTGATGGTGCATTCACCTGTTTCTAAGAATAAATGAATGACAGAGGAGAGGAAAATTAAATGGATGCAAAAGCACTGATAGAAAGCGGAAAAACAGCACTGGGCATTGAACTTGGCTCGACCAGGATCAAAGGAGTTCTGATCGATCTGAAAGGCAGGGTTCTGGCAGCGTATCTGATCGACCAGAAAGAGGATGAGAAGCTGGAAGATTATCTGGATAACAGGATTTTCTGCGAACTTTCAGGAGAAACAACAGAGCCGGATGCAGAGGATAAAAAAGGTTTTGATACATTTATGGAACGCTACAAAGCAGGACTGGAGATTGAGAAAAAAGCAATTGAGACGATGAACTGGTAAAGGTGAAGGTAAACTTATGGGAAAATGGGGAAAAAGAATTGGATATGGTATCGGGGATCTGGGATGCAATCTGGTGTTCAGCACCATGGCATCTTACCTGATGGTTTTTTATACAGATGTATTTGGGATTACTGCGGCAGCAGCCGGAACTATGATGTTGGTAACAAAATTTATTGATGCATTGACTGATACAGGAATGGGACTGATCGTAGACCGTACACATACAAAATGGGGGCAGGGACGTCCGTATTTCGTGCAGGGAGCGATTCCATTTGCAATATTTACATTTATGACCTTCTATATCCCCAATTTTGAAAACAGCGGTAAGCTGGTCTGGGCGTATGTGACGTACTGTCTCCTCTGTACAGCATACACAGTTGTAAATATCCCGTTGAATACGATCGTTCCGAGACTGACTTCGGATGTACATGAAAGAGATATCCTGGTTTCCACGAGAATGATCTGTGCGATGATCGGAACCGCGATCGTCATGACGATTACAGCACCAATGGTAAAATTTTTCGGTAAAGGAAATGAAGCCAGGGGCTATCTTGTAACTATGACCATTTATGGAATTGCAGCTATGCTGATTTTCTTCGTGACTTTTGCGAGCACAGAAGAAGTCGTACCGCCAACTGTCAGCAATGAAAAAACAACTTTACTGGAAAGTCTGAAAGGGCTCACCGGACAGGCATGGATTCTTTTTCTCCTGAATCTGTTTTATTTTTCACTGTATGTAGTAAGAAACACAACTGTTTTGTATTATTTCAAATATAACCTTGGCAGAACAGAATGGCTGTCACTGGTTGGAATCCTTGGCATTTTATCCGGTCTTCCGATGCTTCTGGCGCTTCCGGCACTGGAAAAAAGATTCAGCAAGCGAAACCTGATGTTTGTAAGTGTGGCACTGTACATAGCGGGAGACCTGATGATCTTCCTTGGAAAAAATTCCGCAGTTTTTCTCCTTGCAGGACTGGTGATCACAGGACTTGGGATTTATGGAATCTTTGGCATTACTTTTGCCATGCAGCCAGACGTGATCGACTATTCAGAATACAAGAAAAATTCCAGCGTAGCGGGACTGATCGCTGCATTCCAGGGATTTTTTGTAAAAGGCGGCATGGGACTTACCAGTTTTGTGATCGGTGCTTTTCTTAAGAATGGCGGCTATGTAGCCAATGCAGTACAGACGGACAAAGCATTGTTCTTCATTGAAGTCTGCTTTATCTGGATACCGGTTGTATTGTGTGTTATAATCGCTGTGCTGACCTGGTTTTATAAACTGGACAGCCTGAGAAGCGAAATGACAGAAGAACTGGAAAGTAGAAGGCGGAAGATAGCAAATGGAAATGAAAGGTGCGATTTTTGACATGGATGGTCTGCTGTTCGATACAGAGAACATCTATCAGGAAACATGGAATGAACTGGCAGCAGAGAATGGTGTGACTCTTGGGGCTGATTTTGTTGGCGATATCTGTGGAACCAGCGGTGCACATATGTGCAGGGTGATCGAGAAGCATTATGGAGTTGCCGACGGAAGCATCATTATGGAAGAGTGCATGAAGCGGGTGCGGCAGAAACTTAAGGTGTATGTGCCGAAGAAACCGGGTGCAGAGTGGATTGTAAAAGCTTTTCATGATAAGGGCATGCGCCTTGCAGTGGCAAGCAGCAGTTATCCGGAACAGATAGAAAGTAATCTGAAACTGGCAGGAATGAGAGAATATTTTGATGCAGTTGTCAGCGGCAAAGAGGTTGAACATGGCAAACCGGCACCGGATATTTTTCTCCTTGCAGCAGAGCGGATCGGCTGTACACCGGAAACCTGCTATGTCTTTGAAGACAGCGAAAACGGCATCCACGCCGGAAAAGCAGCAGGATGTACCGCGATCATGATCCCGGATGTTCTGGTACCGTCAGAGGAGATCAAAGAGATTGCTGATGGGATTTATGAAAGCCTGGAAGCGTTTACGGTGGAAGTGCTGGAAAAGGCGGAATAAATTATGAAGATCATGGGAATAGACATCGGCACGACAACAGTCAGTATCGTGCTGACAGATACAGAAACGGGGAAGCTGCTTGCAAGAGAGACGGTGGAACATAATTCTTTTTTGCAGAGCAGCAGGCCGGAGCAGAGGATACAGGATCCGGGGCAGATCTATGAGATCGTCAGAGAACTTCTCGCAAAGATGCAGGGAGAACATGGACTGCCGGATGGGATTGGATTTACGGGACAGATGCATGGGATGCTGTATGTGGATGCTTCTGGAATGGCAGTAAGTCCGCTGTATACATGGCAGGATGGAAGTGGCGAGATCCCGCTGGAAGACGGCAGGACCTGTGTGGAACTTCTGAAAGATACAGGTGCGGCAGCGTCCGGCTATGGAATCGTGACACATTTTTACCTTCAGAAAGAAGGGCAGATTCCGAAAAAGGCCGTAAAGATGACAACGGTCAGTGATTATATTGCCATGCGCCTGTGTAGAAATACTATCCCTGTTATCGGACTTGACATGGCGGCAAGCTGGGGCTGCTTTGACCTGCGAAAACAGGAGTTTCTGTATGAAGCCCTGGAAAAAGCCGGTGTAGATACTTCTTATCTGCCGAAAGTAAGAAAGGGACATTTTTTTATCGGAGAAACAAGAGCCGGTGTGCCGGTAATGGGATCGATCGGTGACAATCAGGCGAGTCTGTTTGGTTCCGTCCGGGATCTTAAAGATACCGTGCTCCTGAATGTAGGAACCGGCAGCCAGGTTTCCTTAGTGACAGAGAAGTTTATAGAATGCAGCGGCAGTGTGGAGCTTCGTCCCTGTACCGAAAGCAGCTATATCCTTGTGGGGGCTTCTTTGTGCGGCGGTCGTGCTTATGCGATGCTGGAACAGTTTTACCGAGAAGTCTCCGGAACAGATTCCGGGGCAAAGATGTATTCCCGGATGCAGGAACAGGCAGAAGATTTTCTTGAAAAATATGGAAAAGAAGCTGTATGGAAAGTAGACACGGCATTTTCCGGGACAAGAAGTGATCCGTCCCGCCGGGGAATGATAACAGGAATCGGCGTGGAGAATTTTCATCCAGGTGCACTGACGGCTGGTGTGATCTGCGGAATCCTTGATGAACTGCATGAGCAGTACGAGCAGATGTGCAAGCTTACCGGGAAAAAAGCCACTCGCCTGGCCGGCTCCGGAAATGGAATCCGAAGAAATCCATTAATGAGAAAACTGGCAGAAGAAATGTTTGGAATGCCAATGTATGTTTCTGAATATGAAGAAGAGGCGGCGTGTGGAGCGGCACTCTGTGCGAGGAAAGTATTAACAAAATAACAGGCAATCTGGAATGTATTTTGTCCATGAGAATGAAGTGCACAGTAACTTCCAGGTAACTATGGTACAGGATTGTGCTTACTTTACAACTATAAATGAGTAAATTTGAAAAATTGCACAAAACTACCCTGCTAATTTTATAAATGAGTCAAAATCATCGCTTTCCTTTGCACATTGGAAAAGATATCGATACTTTTCCGACTGAACAATGCCGCAGATCTTGTGATATCCGGTCTCGAAAGAGCAGAACTCACCAGTTCCTGCGTACTGATGAATGCACGCAGTGCTTTGGGATTACCAAATGCTTTTTCAGGATAACTTAAAAGAACTACTGCATTTTCTATGCCGTTGAGATTTCCCTCATATCGGTACACATAATATTTTCGTTTATTGACTGTCACAAGGTCAAATCCATTATGTGTGACGGACAATTCGCCAGCCAGTTCACTGAGTTTCTTTTTCATTCCTGATGGATACAGCAGACGGTTTGTTTTCAAAGCACCAATGGTATGGAACCCTTTCTGTACAAAAGTATTGATTATTTTTTCAGAAACATACCAGCAGTCACAAAGGAAATAAGACATTACTGGTGGAACAGGCAGTTCCTTTGCAATATTTTGTACAATATCAATCTTGAAAATTGATTTATTGTACATTACAAAAGCATAGTTCAGGACAATGCCGTTACAGGAAAGCATAACAGCTACTGCCTGATGTCCGTAGTCTTGTTTCCCCTTTAAATGGGATTGGTGAAAGTACGCATCTTCAATCGGATGCAGAGCCTGTGACGAAGGCTTTGTCTTTGAAGCTATCGTATCGTCTACAATGCAGAAAACAGGCTTTCCGGTGCGTGCTGCTTCTGAATAAATAATCTCTATAACAGAACGTTTTAACGTATCTAAAAGTAGAGAATCATCCCATTTCCCTGAATTAAGGAAATGTGCAATCGTAGTTCTGTGACAGGAACTGTTTTTAGCAAAATCCGTGGTTTTTCCATGATATCCTGAAATGAAAATGCTGATCAGGATACTTATAAGGTGGTTTATCACCCGGTTCGAATAAAATTTGCATAAATTTAATTTCTTAAGCTGGTTGTATATGAATGCGGAATGATGTATAGTATTTGCGAGAGACACCTTCTTTCGTAAATGTTGCAAATGTTTGTTTCGTCACTTTCATTATACAACATCAAGAATCAAGGTGTCTTTCTTTTATGCAAAATCACGAACTTGCTCATTTATAGATAAAACGATTTTATTTCAAAAGCGGTTTTTACTAAAAATACGTCTGCCGTTTTTGGTCATTATTACTATGCATTGATACCTGGTCAAATTTCTTCCGAAAACAGATGATTTCAGGAATCAACTTGTCGGCACACTCCTTTGTAGTATGTTGTCTATCTTCCATTGAAATCTCTCTTCTTTGGTGATACAATGTGCTACAATGCTTATCAAAAGTTACATCATTTTGGGGGACATTTACACTACAAAGGAGAATTTTATTTATGTTTCAGGTTTTTGTTGATTCAGCGGCAAATCTGCCTGCTGTTACTGCGAAAAAATACGATATCCATGTCGTTTCTTTCGTCAATCTTGTGAATGGAAAAGAGCTGGTCTGCTTCGACCCGGATCTGTCACCGGAAGAGGAGCTTGCAAAAGGAAAAGAATATTACAATGCCATGCGCACCGGCTGTGAAATCAAGACCGGACTGATCAGCACCGCAAATTTTGCGGATGCGTTCCGCACCGCTCTTGAGGCAGATCAGGATGTCATCTATCTTTCCTTAAGCAAAAACATCAGCGGAACTTATAACTCCGCAAGACTTGCTGCAGAGGAGCTTCTTGAAGAATACGGCGGAAAACGTAAAATCCGCCTCGTCGATTCCCTGAATGCCTCTCTTGCACAGGGCATCCTCGCCATCTATGCCAGCGAAATGCGCGATCGGGGCATGAACGTAGACGAAGCGGCAGATCTTCTGGAAACCTACGTTAGCAAAATGAACGGTGTTTTCACCGTCGGCGATCTGAAATATCTTTCCCGTACCGGAAGAATCAAGGGAAGTGTCGCTGTGGTCGGAAATATGCTGAAAATCAAACCAATTCTGCGTGGAAGTGAAGATGGCTATATTGTTTCCTACAAGAATGTCCGCGGGCGCAAGACCGTTTTAAATGAACTGATCCGTCTCTTCTGTGAAACGATCGAAGAACCGGAAAAGCAGATCGTCGGAATCGCACATGCAGATGCCTATGAGGAATCTCTTTATATGATGGAAGAAATCCAGAAAAGAGTGAAGGTGCGTGAATTTATCAATACTTCTTACGATTACTGCACCGGAAGCCATGTCGGACCGGATACGATCGCTTTGTTCTATCTCGGAAAAGACCGCAGTCTTCTGTAAAAGGAGCAACCAGACTAACCACTGCTGTTCCACTGTATTTTTTCCGAAATTGCTGTAAACAGCGGAAATACGTTTCTTCTTTCCATGCATAATTCCACCTGTTTTTCCACATACTACCCATACAGCACAAATTATGGAAAGTACATTGCGGAAACAGGAGGAATTTTTCATATGAAAGCGACGGGAATTGTTCGAAGGATTGATGATCTGGGGCGTGTGGTAGTTCCCAAGGAAATCCGGCGCACGATGCGGATCCGGGAGGGACAGGCCATGGAAATTTATACCGGACGGGAGGGTGAGATTATCCTGAAGAAATACTCACCGATCGAAGAGCTGGCGGAATGCGCAGCAGGGTTTACAAAATCGATTTCAACGGTGACCGGATGTCTCGTCTGTGTTTCGGATCAGGAACAGATTGTGGCGGCAAACGGGCCGGAACAGAAAAATTATCTTGGCAAGTCCATCAGCAGCCGGCTGGAGGAGGCGATTCTGAACCGGAAAACAGTACTTGCGCGTCCCGGTGAAAAGGCTTATTTTTCAATTTTGGAAAACACAGACAATACTACTCCTCTGCCGGAGCTCATCTTTCCGATTCTCTCCTCCGGTGATGCCATTGGTTCGGTCATTCTCTGCGGCAAAGACAGGGAGTCCCTGCCGGGCGACACGGAAAAGAAGCTCCTCCAGGTAGCGGCAACGTACCTCGGACGGGAAATGGAAAACTAAACAGGGGATTTATCGAAGGCAATTTATCAAAGGCTTTTTGCATCATCCGCACCGGTTATGCAAGAGGCCTTTTCCTGTTATTCTGTAATTCGAGATATTCCAATTTTATCTTGCTATTTACACCTGCATTGTCTACAATAAAAATGACGTGCACGAAAACCTTCAGCCGATACGCCCGAAGCTTTTCTGTGCCTGCTTTTATAAGCCGGGAAAAATTCCCGGAGTATCCTACATTACACAAGGAGGAATTTCCATTCATGAAATACATTGCAAAGAAATTCAGCTCTCTCCTTCTTACGCTGCTTCTTGTATCCTTTTTGTCGTTCTTTGCCTTTTCCGTCATACCCGGAGATGCAGCAAAATCGCAGCTTGGAACGGAGGCGACGCCGGAGCGGATTGAGGCTCTGCAAAAGGAAATGGGACTGGATCGGCCGGTCCTGGAACGGTATGCTTCGTGGGTAACCGGCTTTTTTCATGGAGATCTCGGCACCTCGTATTCGTACTCGATGCCGGTCGGAGAACTGATCCGCGATAAAGTTCCGATTACCATCGCTATCACTGTTATCGCATTCCTGATGATCCTTGTTGTCTCGATTCCCATCGGCATTTTCACAGCACAGCACGCCGGAGGCCATTTGGACCGGCTGATCATGACGATCAATCAGGTGATCATGTCTGTGCCGGGATTTTTCATCGGTATTCTGATCACGTATCTTTTCGGTCTGATTCTCAAATGGTTTCAGCCGGGCGCCTATGTGCCGATTTCTGAAAATTTTTCCGGTTTTATCGGTTATCTTGTTGCACCGTCTGCCGCCATTGCACTTCCGCGCTGTTCCATGGCTGTCAAAATGCTGCGCAGCTCTGTGCTCTCGCAGCTCGATGCCGACTATGTGCGCACCGCCTATTCCCGCGGAAATAGTACACGCCGTGTTATGTATCACCATGTGCTGAAAAACGCCCTGATTCCGGTACTGACCTTCTGGGGCATGACAATCGCAGATATTGTGGCAAACAGCATTATTCTGGAACAGGTTTTTTCGATTCCGGGCATGGGCAATCTTCTGATCACTTCGATCTCCAACCGCGATTACCCCGTGGTTCAGGGCATCCTTGTACTGATCGCCGCCCTCATTATTATCATCAATTTCGTGGTAGATCTGCTGTATGGCAGAATTGATCCGCGTATCCGCGTAAAAGACTGACGGGAGCTTTCGATCATCAGCTCCCGCGACCGAAAGGTCGTGGGAAGCCGCCCACGACAAAAGAAAGGGTTTTCATTATGAAAAAGAAACGCAATCTCACGCTGATCATCGGAGCTGTTCTCACCGCTTTTATGCTTCTGTTTCTTCTGATCGGCTTTTTCTACACACCGTACGACCCGGATGCAATGAACGGCGCAGCCAAGTTTGCTGCTCCATCTCTGTCGCACCCGTTCGGCTGCGATCACTTTGGACGCGATATTTTCAGCCGCGTCTTAAAAGGAACCGGTACAACCTTCTTCGTCGCTTTCGCTACTCTGCTGCTCGGCGGAACCATTGGTGTCCTCGTCGGTGCGTTCACCGGGTATTTTGGCGGATGGATTGACGAAATCCTGATGCGCATAAACGATGTCATTGTTTCCTTTCCGGGAATCCTGCTGGCGCTGGTATTTATCGCGCTGCTGGGTCCCGGCAAATACAACGTGATCCTTGCACTCGGTATCGTATTCATTCCGAGCTTTGCACGTATCACCAGAAGCGAATTTCTCGCACGCAAAGATATGGACTATGTCAAAAGTGCCCGTCTGATGGGTGTTTCCCATCTTCGGATCATATTTGTACATATCCTGCCAAATACGGTCCCGTCCCTTCTTTCGATGGCAGCAATCGGTTTCAACAACGCCGTTCTCTCCGAGGCCGGCATGAGCTTTCTCGGCATCGGTGTCCAGCCGCCCGATGCCTCGCTTGGACGGATGCTCTCAGAATCCCAGACGTATCTGATGACTGCTCCCTGGGGCTCTGTTTTCCCCGGTCTTGCTGTCATTTTACTGGCGCTTGGCGTATCGCTCCTCGGCGACGGATTACAGAAGAAAGGCGGTAACTGATATGGCACTTCTCGATGTACGTGACTTAAAAATTGCATTTTACGATACCACGCCACCGACCGAAGTGGTAAAAGGCATCTCCTTTTCCTTAGAAGAAGGTGAGACGCTTGGCATTGTCGGGGAATCCGGTTCCGGCAAAACCCAGACGGCGCTCTCCATTCTGCACCTTTTAAAGGAAAATTCCGCCGTATCCGGCGGAGAAATTCTCTACGAAGATTCTTCCGTTGCGCACGCTTCCAGCCAGGATCTGCAGCGCATCCGCGGAAAAGAAATCAGCATGATTTTTCAGGAACCGATGACCTCTTTAAATCCGGTTCTGACCATCGAAGAACAGATTGCAGAGGGACTGCTGATCCATGAGAGCTGCACACCGGCAGAACGTCATGAAAAGGTTCTTGCCATAATGCATGAGGTCGAGCTTCCCGACCCGGAAAAGCTTTGCAAAAAATACCCGCACCAGCTCTCCGGCGGTCAGCGCCAGAGGGTGATGATCGCTGCGGCGCTTATTACAGAACCGAAGCTTCTGATTGCAGACGAGCCGACAACAGCTCTTGATGTGACGATTCAGTCGCAGATCTTAAAGCTGCTGAAAAAAATCAATGAACGCCATCACACGGCGATTCTTTTTATCTCACACGACCTCGGCGTCATCCGTTCGCTCTGTGACCGGGTCATCGTCATGAATCATGGGACGATTGTGGAATCTGGCAGTGTAGACGATGTCTTTTTCCACCCGAAGGAAGACTACACCCGCCGCTTGCTCGATGCAATTCCGAACCGACGAACATCGCTGCGAAAGCGAATCAAAATCGCTCCAACAGCTCAATGGCCGACAGGCTCTGACAAAAAAGCTGCTCCGCCGGCGGAAAAGGAGGAATAACCCATGGAAGAAATCAGTCCGAACAACATTCTGAAAGTCAGCCATATTTCTGCCTCCTATCAGGAGGGAAAGCAGAGAAAAACGGTGCTTCATGATATCTCTTTCGAGCTTCATGAAAATGAAATTCTCGGTCTCGTCGGAGAGAGCGGATGCGGAAAATCGACACTCTCCAAAGTGATCTTAGGATTTATCCGCCCAGATGAGGGCGAAATAATTTCGCAGGTCGACCATCCGCAGATGATTTTCCAGGACCCGTTTTCCTCCCTGAATCCGGCGAAGAAAATCTCCTGGATTTTAGAAGAACCGCTTCGGATGCAGAAAGTTCCGAAAGAAGAACGAAAAAAACGGGTTCTTGCGATGGCCGAAAGAGTCGGTCTCTCCGCAGAGCACCTGAAACGCCGCCCGCATGAGCTCTCCGGCGGCCAGCGCCAGAGAGTCAGCATCGCGGCCGCACTGATCCAGGGCTCACGCCTGATCCTTGCCGACGAACCGGTTTCCGCTCTCGATGTGACGATTCAGAAGCAGATCATGGAGCTGATGGTTCAGCTTCAGGAGGAGCTTCAGCTCTCGATTCTCTTTATCTCGCATGACCTCAACGTGATCTATCAGATGTGCGACCGGGTTCTCGTGATGAAAGAAGGCCGGATTGTGGAGAACGCGGAGACGGAAGAACTGTTTGCGCATCCGCAGAATGATTATACAAAGGAGCTTCTGGCGGCATCACCGGAGCTGTAACTTTATTTCCAGCACTCTTCGAATACCCGAAGTACATTCTTCGAAAAGATCTTTTCGATTTCTTCATCAGTAAAGCCTTCGTGGCTCATTACATCCGCGAGATGCTGCATATGCGCAGCGTCCGGCACATCCGTCTCGCCGCTGAAGCCGTCAAAATCGGTTCCGAGGCCGATGATATCGATGCCGCCGACTTTACGCAGATATTTCATATGGCGTACCATATCCATCGTCGATGCCTTTTTCGCTGCCGGCTCCTCCTCGCGCAGAAACGACGGACAGAAATTGATACCTGTGACGCCGCCACGCTCTGCGAGCTGACGAATCATTTCATCCGAAAGGTTTCTCAGATGGAAGCACGCACCGCGCGCATTGGAATGGGATGCAATGACCGGACCTCTCGTATGCGCAAAAACGTCGCGGATTCCGGCATCATTTAAGTGTGATAAATCGATCACTATGCCGAGCCACTCCATCTCCTCGACAAAGGTAATACCGGTCGGTGTCAGCCCGTTTTCAAGATCCGGAAGATATGGCTTTCCCTCTTCCTGCGCCGGGTTTGGGAATCCGAGTTCATTCGGGAAGTTCCAGGTCAGTGTGGAAATCCGCACGCCGAGATCGTACAGCGTATGCAGTTTTTCAATGCTTCCCTCGTAAACACCACCCTCTTCTACGGTCATCACCGCACCTATTTTTCCTTCCTTCTGTACCTGCATCAGATCCGCATACGTTTTGATCTGACAAATGCGGTCCGGATACCGTTCCACCTCTGATTTCCAGAGATCAGCCAGCTTTCTCACATGCTCAAACGGTGTTTCGTCTTTCAGTCCCTTCAGGAACGTAAACAAAGAAAAGCACTGGCAGAGGCTGCCGCCCTTTTCCAGCTTATCCAGATTGATCTGAAGATCCGCATCCGCAAGATGCTCCTGTTTTTCCTTCCACTGCAGCGCCGGGATGGTGTCGCAGTGCATATCAATTACCTGAAACATGGCAATAATCCTCTTTTCTGTTTTTTCTCTATTCTATCATACTTCGCTGCATTCCTTCACAAAAACTGGAAGAAAACGGAAAAAACCGCCTGGCTCATGGTAAACCCATAAGGCTAGAGAAAATATATCTTTCCGGAATCGCAAAAAATTTGGGGGTTCGCGTTTTTTCTCGAAAAAAACTTGCAAATCTCGTCTGAGATGATATACTTTTTGCATTGTGTTACTTTATGAAAGCACTGATCTTCCAAGAAAGTGCTTCTGCTTATGAAAAAGAAAGAGGTATCTATGCTCCAACTGATTGAAACCATCAACAATGCCGTGAACAATTTTATCTGGGGTGTTCCGGCTATGATCTGCATTTTCGGTGTCGGCCTTTACCTGAGTCTGCGCACCCGTTTTCTCCAGATTCGAAAATTCCCGTATGCGATCCGCACAACGCTCGGAAGAATGTTCCGCAAACGAGATGCTTCCGATGGCGCAATTACACCGTTCCAGGCGGTCTGTACAGCACTTGCCGCCACGGTCGGTACCGGTAATATTGCCGGTGTTGCCGGCGCTATCGCTATCGGCGGACCCGGTGCCGTGTTCTGGATGTGGGTTTCCGCCCTGCTCGGCATGTGTACGAAATTTGCCGAGGTAACACTGGCTGTTTTCTATCACGAGAAAAACGCCAACGGAGAACTCGTCGGCGGACCGATGTATTACATCAAAAACGGTCTCAGCAAAAAATGGCATTTTCTGGCCTATCTGTTCGCTGCTTTCGGTGTACTGACGGTGTTCGGAACCGGAAATGCAACGCAGGTCAACACCATCACAACCGCAGTCAACTCCGCACTGATGAATTACCATGTGATCTCAAAGGACGCGATCCCGACCTCCAACCTGATTCAGGGTATCATCATTGCGGCACTTGTAGCGCTGATCCTGCTCGGCGGTGTCAAACGGATCGCACAGGTAACGGAAAAGCTCGTTCCGTTTATGGCTCTGTTTTATATTGTCCTTGCCATCGGTGTAATTTTGCTGAATCTCAACCGGATTCCGTCTGTTTTCGTATCGATCCTTGAGGGCGCCTTCCGTCCCTCTGCTGTTACAGGCGGTATCGTCGGAAGCATGCTCATGAGTGTGAAAAAAGGTGTGTCCCGCGGTATTTTCTCAAACGAGGCAGGTCTTGGTACCGGTTCGATCGCGCACGCCTGTGCCGACACAAAAAAGCCGGTCAAACAGGGTATGTTCGGTATCTTTGAGGTATTTACTGATACAATCGTGATTTGTACCTTAACTGCACTTGTTATTCTCTGCAGCGGTACTTCCATCACCTACGGACAGGCTGCCGGCGCAGAGCTGACCATCAGCGGTTTTACCCTTACATACGGAAACTGGGTTTCGCTGCTCACCGCGTTCGCGATGTGCTGCTTCGCCTTTTCCACGATTCTCGGATGGGGACTTTACGGTGCACGCTGCATCGAGTTTTTGTTCTCCGAAAGAATCACAAAATATTTTATGGCCGCCTATGCGCTGGTTGCCATCCTTGGCGCCACCGCAAACCTCGGCCTGATGTGGAGCATTGCCGAAACCTTCAACGGTCTCATGGCAATTCCGAACCTGATTGCGCTCTTCCTGCTTTCGGGCAAGGTTGTGGAGCTTACAAAGGAATACTTTTCCGGGGAAGGCAAAAACCGGTAAAATTTTTTATCGCAGCGCATTCCCCTCTTCTGCAAGAAAATCATGTAAATTCGCCTTTTCCCTTGACAATCAGATTGCTACACCTTACACTGTTAAAAGTTTATAACATGTTTACCAAAGAGGGAAAACCGGGAGGAACTTTTGAATGGAAAAATGGAATGAAGTAAAACTGGTGCCGGAGTTTTCGGAACAGGGCGTGGACTGCTATCGCCTCGCAGGCGGCGATTATGAGAACGAATACTATGTCGTTTCCGAAGCAGAGACAAGAAAACTTCTGAACACACCGGAGGTTGTCGGATATGAGGTTTATCACTGCCTGATTCCGTCTACTTCACAGATGCTTTATTATTTTAAAGAACAGGGAAAGGTAACCGCAGCCAACATCCTTTCCATCCTGCGCGGTGCTTTGAATTATCCGCTGGAGGAAAGCTGCTACCGTGAGCACATTCGTGTACATGACATCAGTTTTCTGTCAAGTGAGCGCGTCTTTAAAGAGGAAGAAATCGCAGGGCTGGAAATCAAATACAGCAAGCTGACGATGGTTCCGGGAAGCACACTTCTGATCGGCGATATCATCGCAACGGGTGAGACGCTGATCCACTGCCTGCGCTACGTAACCGATTTCTACCGTGAGCACGGTGCTTCCCTTCGCAACATTATCATCTTTACGATCGGCGGCACAACCGGAATCAAAATCCTGGAACGTCTCACAAAAGAAATCCGCGAGTTCTGGCCGGAGTTTGAAGGCTTTATCACCGTATATTACGAAGGAATCTTCAGCACCTATCAGGACAAGGGCGTATCCGGAATCAATCTGCCGGATGTCGATTTCTACTGGAAAGACGGTATCATTGCACCGGAGTTCCGAAGAGAAACGCTTTCCATGCGCGATCCGCTGTTTGAAAAATGCATCATCTACGATGGCGGTGCAAGACGCTATGAAATCCACGAGCATGTCGAGGAGGTTCTCGATTTCTGGAATAAAATGCTGGAGAGAGCCGACCGGATCGACTTCACCAGACTGCTCGAGGAGAAGCTCGGCTGCCCGCTTGACGCATCCTACGAAGAGTGGATTCACATCAATCACTACGAAAAAATCGATGAACGTGTGGCCAAATGGCTGTACCGCCAGGAAAAAGGCTATATTGCAAGCCTTGGCGATGCTACCCTGAAAGAAATTGCGGCTGAACGAATCGAAGAATTTACCGCAGCACTTCGCAAATATATGCTGTAACAAAAAACCATTTCTTACGGTTCGCTGAATTTCGGCGAACCGTAATCACAGTTTTCAGGAGAGATTATGGAAAAAGAAAAGAAAGTAAAAGATGTTGACTTCGCGGACAGCGCGGTTCCGGCTTCTGCCCGGAAAAATGTAGTAACCATGTTTATGATCATGCTTGGCTTCACCTTCTTCTCGGCAAGCATGTGGGTCGGCCAGCAGCTCGCTGACGGCCTCGATTTCTGGGGCTTTTTGGGATCACTGATCCTTGGTGGAATCATTCTTGGTATTTATACCGGTCTGCTCGGCTACGTCGGTGCAAAAACCGGTCTGTCACTTGATCTTTTGTCCCAGAGAGCTTTTGGCGAAAAAGGTTCCTATCTGCCGTCAGCCATGACCAGCTTTACGCAGATCGGATGGTTTGGTGTCGGTCTTGCCATGTTTGCAATTCCGGTTTCCAAGGAGCTGCTCGGCGGAAGCACTGCGGCACAGTGGGGACTTGTTATTCTTGCCGGCGTCTGCATGACCGCCTCTGCCTATTTTGGTATTGAATCTCTGACCATCGTCAGCTACATCGCCGTACCAAGTGTTGCCATTCTCGGAACGATCGCCATGGTCATGGCCGTAATGAGAGGCGACGGAACGATCATTGATCAGTTTGCAAAATCCAGCGGATCGCTGACTATCATCGGCGGTGCCGGTCTTGTCATCGGCTCCTTCGTTTCCGGCGGAACCGCAACTCCGAACTTTGCACGTTTTGCAAAGGACGGAAAAGCGGGTGCCATCACCACGGTTGTGGCCTTCTTCATCGGAAACTCCCTGATGTTCTTCTTCGGTGCCGTTTCTTCCATCTTTGTCGGTGGAAATGATATCTTTGAGGTTATGGTCCGCCTGAACCTGTTCTACCTGGCTGTTCTCGTTCTCGGTCTTAATATCTGGACTACAAACGACAACGCTCTGTATACCGCAGGTCTTGGTCTTGCCAACATCTTCCATCAGAGGAAAAAACCGATGGTTCTCCTTTCCGGTATCATCGGAACGGTTGCCTCCGTATGGCTGTACTACAACTTCTGCGGCTGGCTCAACATTCTGAATTGTACCCTGCCGCCGGTCGGCATGATTCTGGTGCTCGCCTACTTCATGAACAAAGAGGACTTTGAAACCGATCAGCCGAAGCTTAAAACCATAGACTGGTTTGCGGTCGCCGGTGTCATTCTCGGTGCCATTGTTGCGAACCTCTTACACTGGGGCATCGCTTCCATCAACGGCATGGTTGTTGCCGCTGTATGCTACTGTGTCGGACAGGCCGTAAACAAAAGAAAATAACAATAACGCCCTTGGCATGTTTCTCGCTTTCATCCTGGAAACATGTTCAGGGCTTTTTATTTCTTCTGATTCGCGTTATAATGTATGCATAACTCTGCATAGTTATAATTTTCGAAACGAAAGGAAACTACCCGGATGATCCATTCCACCGTATCTGCTCCCAAAGGAGAAAAAACAAAATACCGTCTTGCCGAATCTATGAAGGAGTGCATGAAAACAACACCCGTTGAAGAGATCACCGTGCGCCAGATCTGTGAAATCTGTGGTGTTACCCGCCAGACCTTCTACCGCAATTTTCTCGATAAATACGATCTGATCAACTGGTATTTTGATAAATTACTGACAAAATCCTTTGAACATATGGGGCGCGGAACGACCGTTTTTGACAGTCTGGAAAAGAAATTTACCTATATTCAGAAAGAAAAAGCTTTTTTCGCCGCTGCCTTCCGCTACGACAAGCAGAATTCTCTGCGTGAGCATGATTTCGATCTGATTCTCGCGTTCTACGAAAATCTGATTCACGAAAAAAGCGGCAGTCCGGTTTCACCGGAAATGCATTTTCTTCTCGAAATGTACTGTCAGGGTTCCATCACCATGACCGTAAAATGGGTGCTTACCGGCATGGATCTGACACCTTCCGAGTTTGCCGCTCTTCTCGTCCGGGCAATGCCGGAAGACTTAAAAAAACTGTTCCGGAATCTGCAGCTGCTCTCTTAGAGCGTGTGTCAAAGTGGGGCTTGCAGATTGCGGAAATGGTTTTTCAGACACGCTCTGGTTATTTTTCACAAATTTTGTTCTGTTGTTTTTGTCACAATGGCGATTTTTTTTAAAGTGTTACACTTCGCTTCTTCTGTCACTTTCTTTTTCCCTTCCGGATTTGTTAATATAATAACAAGTTCAGCAAAACCATTCATTCATTTTAGAAGGGAGTTTTTCAATCATGGCAAATCGTATTAATTTAAATGCAACCTCTTATCACGGAGCAGGCGCTATTGCCGAGATCGCAAATGAAGCAAAGGCACACGGCTTCAAGAAAGCATTCGTATGCTCTGACCCGGATCTGATTAAATTCAACGTTACTTCCAAAGTAACCGATATTCTGACCGCAAACGGACTCGACTATGAGCTTTACAGCGATATCAAGCCAAACCCGACCATCGAAAACGTAAAACACGGCGTAGAAGCTTTCAAGGCATCCGGCGCTGACTATCTGATCGCCATCGGCGGCGGCTCTTCTATGGATACCTCCAAAGCCATCGGTATCATCATCGCAAACCCGGAGTTTGAGGATGTCAGAAGCCTTGAGGGCACCGCACCGACCAAAAATCCGTGTGTACCGATCATCGCCGTTCCGACTACAGCCGGTACTGCTGCAGAGGTTACCATCAACTACGTTATCACCGACGTAGAGAGAAAACGTAAATTCGTATGCGTTGACCCGCACGATATGCCGATCATCGCAGTTGTTGACCCGGATATGATGTCCTCCATGCCGAAAGGCCTGACCGCTTCCACCGGTATGGACGCTCTGACTCACGCAATCGAAGGCTACACAACAAAAGCTGCATGGGAAATGACTGACATGTTCCATCTGAAAGCCATCGAACTCATCTCCAAATCTCTGCGCGGTGCTGTCGCAAACACCAAAGAGGGACGCGAAGGAATGGCTCTTGGCCAGTACATCGCAGGTATGGGCTTCTCCAACGTAGGTCTTGGAATCGCTCACTCCATGGCACACACCCTTGGTGCTGTTTATGATACTCCACACGGTGTTGCATGTGCCATGATGCTTCCGATCGTTATGGAATACAACCAAGAGTGCACCGGTGAGAAATACCGTGAAATCGCACGTGCCATGGGCGTTACAGGTGTAGACGAAATGTCTCAGGAAGAGTACAGAAAAGCAGCGATTGATGCTGTTAAGAAGCTGTCCGCAGACGTTGGAATCCCATCTGTTCTCGAGGCAGTCAAAGAAGAAGATCTGCAGTTCCTTGCAGATTCCGCACACGCAGATGCCTGCGCACCGGGCAACCCGAAGGATGCAAGCGTAGAAGATCTGAAGGATCTGTTCCGCAAAATCATGGCGTAACGAACATAATTCGTTTCCCACATGTCAAGCGGATATTCGCAATCCGCTTCGCTACTTGCTCATAACCGAATAACTGCTCCGCAGTTTATCAGAAGGAGCTTGCACTCCTCCTGATACAAGCAAGTCCCCACCCACTGCTTATTGCTTTTCGCAATGGAAGCAGGGGACTTACTTAATTCGGTTAAATCACCCCGGAAAACAGAAGTTTTCATCCTGTTTTCCGGGGTGATTTTTCTTTTTATTTTACTGTATTTCCGTCTGCATCCACAGTCACGGTATTGACTGTTGCATTGTCGAGAACCATATTGATCATGCGCTCCATCATGATGTTGCGCACTACCGTATCTTCCCCGTAATAGTCATTGGCTGCTTTCAGGAAATCTTCCTGCGACATATTGGCATTGGCTGCCTCATCGTTTAAGATCTGCTGGTAATCCTGGTCATCTGTTGTCCAGCCTTCTGCCTCTTTTACGGCATCCAGAAGAAGGGCACTTTTTGCCATCGTTCCTGCATACGTTGCTTTCTCCTGATTGTAGGTCGCTCTGTCCGCATACTGCTCCAGATAGTCGTCCAGGGAAATGCCGTAATTCTGCAGATAGCTGGTATACCGTTTATCGTAATCCTCCTCGCCGAGAGTGACGTAGGATTTCGGGATTTTTGTGAAGGTACAGCCGTCTGCTACCTGCTTCATCGCATCGTCCTGCAAATTATTTTCCGCTGTCGTCTCATTTGCAGCCTCCAGCTCTGCGCGTTTTCCGGCACGGTATTCCTCCACAGTACTGTAATCTGTATTTTTTGCTACCCATGCATCATCGAGCTCCCATCCGTCAATGTTTTCTGCCGGGCGGGTAAACGCATTTACCGTAACGGTAAACACAACATCTTTTCCTGCCAGATCGGTACTCTGATAGCTGTCAGGGAATTTCAGGTTCAGATCCTTTGTCTCCCCTGTTTTCATTCCAATGACACCATCCTCAAATCCATCGATGAAGGTACCGGATCCGATCACCAAATTGTAGGAATCGCTGCTTCCGCCGTCAAACTCCTTGCCATCAACTTTGCCAACATAGGCAATATCGGCGGTGTCGCCTTTTTGTACGGTGGCATCCGGATCGTCCATGGTGACAGCTGTCTCTGCCATAATGGCCGTCTGTACGTCATCATCCGTTACCTGCTCTACTTTCTTTTCCAGTGTGAGCTTTTTGTAATCTCCAAGAGTTACACACTCTGCAGGATCAACTTCCTCATCGACAACCGGAATCCCGTCTACATCACTCGGGGAAGCGTATTCCTCAGAAGCTGTGCTGTCGGACGATGTGCTGCCTGCGCTCGACGCATCGGATGCTGAGGAAGCGCTTGTGCTGCTTGCGCTTGATACGGAACTGCTGCTTGTTGTATTGTTTTTTCCACATCCGCTCACACTGGCTGCTCCCAGTGTCATGAGCAGAAGCATGACTGCTGCTTTTCTTTTCATTCTTGAATTTTCCTCCATACTACGCCGTTCCCGGCGCGTTGTAAATCTCATTTTACCATACTTGTCTGGTAAAAAAAAGGCTGGGGCTCCGATTTTAGAAATTCTTATGATTTTCAACCGTAAAATCGCCTGGATTGCGCTAAAATGTGTTTGCGTTTTGCCGAAATCAATGTTAGAATGTTCATAGACTGGCATTGTATGTTCCGATGCCCACATTATTTTTTTGCAGAGGAGGAATAGAGGGATGAAACCCTGGATTATCGTATTAATCGTATTAGCTGTCATCGCTGTCATCCTTGGTCTGCTGTATTACTTCGGTAAAAAAGCACAGACAAAACAGGCCGCACAGCAGGAACAAATGGAGGCCATGAAACAGACTGTCTCCATGTTGATCATAGATAAGAAAAAGCTTCGCATGAAAGATTCCGGACTCCCACAGATGGTCATCGACCAGACACCGAAAATGATGCGTCGCGCAAAACTGCCGATCGTCAAAGCAAAAGTCGGTCCGAGAATCATGACCCTGATCTGCGACGCTGCTATCTTCGATCAGATCCCGGTGAAAAAAGAAGTCAAGGCTACCGTAAGCGGTATCTACATCACCGGAGTTCGCGGCATCCGCGGTTCGTTAGAGCAGCCGGCAAAGAAAAACGGCTTCTGGCAGAAAATGCTCCGCAAGGCACGCGGCGAGGAGAAATAAAATTTCATCTGAAACAAAAAGAAACACGCTTTGCGTGTTTCTTTTTGCTTTCGCGGCAGTCGCCAAGGTCTCGTGCAAGCCCGGACTTTGGCTCGTTGCTCGCGAAAATACCCGAGTTGAATGATTTTCATTCTTCCCGGGTATTTTTTTATAAATTCAGTTTTCCGCCTTCCCGCGGTCTTACCTCGATATCGATTACGCAGTCCCCCACGTAGCTGTCGTTGATGTCGAGCGCGTATTCTGCCTTCAGTAAAATCTGATCCGGCGTCTCTTTCATTCTGACCTTCGTCGCCGCAACTCCCATGTTGATCATGCCATATGGCGTATGATAAAACGAAATGTTCTTTTTATCTTCCTCAAAAATCATATGGACATCAATGAGGCCGCGCTTGCGCACCTCGAGGGCGTTTTCCGTAAATTTGATCATGTTGTGCGTCATCATGTCAAAGCCTTCGGTTGCCTCGTCGTAGATCAGAAAGTGATGGCCGTTTTTCTTGTAGTACGAACCCGTCGTCATAACCTCCACCGGTTCTTGTTCGCCGGATTCCTCATCCATCAGATACTGCAGTCCGCGGATGCTGATGAGTACGTCTTTTTCCATCCTTTTCTGATGTTCCTCTCTCTTTTCTGTATGTCGTTTTTAATAGTTTTCAATCTGTACCTGTTTCGTATCGCTGATCTGCTCCGGCAGAACGGAATGTGCGAAGGCATTGAACCGCTCCACGCCGTCGCTTGCGAAGAACTGGTATTTCTGACGGCCCAGCTCATCGTTTCCCGGATTCTCCAGATCCAGCTCCCGCAGCAGTCTGCGCAGTGCCTGTGAGGTTTCGTATGCCGGGTTGACGAGTGTTACTTTTTCTCCGACTACTTTCCGCAGCAGAGAACGCAGCAGCGGATAGTGGGTGCATCCCATAATCAGCGTGTCGATGTCTTTATCCAGAATCTCTGCCAGATAGCGGCGCGCCACTTCCTCGGTGATCGGATCTTTTGTCCAGCCCTCTTCCACGAGCGGCACGAACAGCGGACACGGTTTTCCGTAAACGGTGATCGCCGGATCTGCCTCGGTAATGAGCTGCTGGTAGAGGCCGCTCTGAATAGTGCTCTCGGTTGCGATGACGCCGACGCGCTTGTTCTGCGTCGTCTCGACTGCCATCTGTGCACCCGGTTTTACCACACCGATGATCGGGAGATCGATCTCTTTTTCGATCGTATCGAGTGCCAGCGCGCTCGCGGTGTTGCAGGCGATGACGATTGCCTTGACCTGCTGGGTTTCCAGAAAGTGTACGATCTGGCGGGAATAACGGATGACGGTATTTTTCGATTTGGAACCGTACGGCACACGCGCGGTATCTCCAAAATATACGATTCGTTCGTCGGGCAGGTTTCGCATAATCTCACGCACTACGGTCAGTCCGCCGACACCGGAATCAAAGACGCCGATCGGCGCCTGTCTGTCTGCTTTCATACTTTCCTCCATTTTTCATCCGGCATTACTTTTTTGTCATGCCGAATGGGGTTCATTTCTATATTATATATCTGAATTTTTACATTTCTTTTTTCATTTCACGACCCTGGTTAAAATAGGTCGCTGATACATTATTTTAACCCGAATGGAGGAATATTGCAATCATTTCTCTTGAAAGTCTTTCGAAAAATCCGCTTAACGCCAGAAAAACCGGAACGAAATCCGGTCACTTTTCAGGATTTCGCGGTAGGCGGCGTCACTCAACAGATTCTGCAGCGGAATCCGGCTTTTTTCGACTTTTTCTGCACTTTCGCCGTCCTCGTTTACGGGGCGCAGGGCATCCGAAAAACAGATGGACGGGTACAGCATGCACCACCAGTTGTGCCCTTTGGCTCTGCCGATGTTGATCTGAAGAGCGTCGTACGTTCCGGCGGGGAGAATATAATTGCCCGTTTCTTTTTCCTCAAAACTGGCTTTTCCGTACGTTACGGTGATATCGTCAGTACTGCCTCCTGCGCGCAGCGTCTGAAGGGCGGCGGCACGGATGGAGGGCTCGTTTTCACGCAGGATTTCTTCGGTTTCTGCTTTTGTTTCGGCTCCGTGCAGGATCGTCCGCAGTTCTTCGGCAACGGCATCGCGTACCTGAAGCTTGATCTGCTGGTCGGAGGCGCAGTCGCTGTTGGCTCTTACGTGAAAGCGCACGATCTTTGCAGCGACTTCCTGCTGCAGACGGGACTCGCGGAGAAGATTGGCGGTTCCGGAAAGGATCAGCGCCGCAATGCAGACGGGGAGCCAGCGGCGGCAGAAAATTTGAAATGCCGCCTGGAATTGACTTCTATGCTGGTTCCCAAATGTATTTCGGGGCTGCGCCTGCCTGTCCCTGGATTTCTTCTGTGTCTGATTTTGATTCCGTTTCCGGCTCTGTACTTTTTTCTCATTCATATGCTGCCTCCTGTTTTTTCCAGTTTTGCCGGATTTCAAAACTTTTATACACAGACACTCACTATCCACTCCGATATTCCATACACTTTAAACCTTTTACGGCGCTTTCGGAATCCACGGAATGCTCCTTTCGTTTTCCAACGCATAGCACAAGTCCGCCAGTGTCACCGCCTCTTTTCTTTTCACCCGGTTGTCATAAATTCCGCACAGGTACTCACCGGCGGACTCCACCTGTTTTCCGTTCTGCTCCATGATATCTTCTGGTTTTTCTGCGTGAAACAGATAGGCACTGTGCCCAAGCGCACGGTCCTGTTCCAGGTACTTCAACAGTTCTTCCATCCGTCCCCGGTCACTGAGCAGTGCATCGGAAAATACAATCGCCTGGACGTGTCCGGTGTCGAGATCATATTCCTCTGTGCTGTCATATTGCTGCGCAATCTCCTCAAACGTCTCCGCTTCAAAGAACAGCGATGCGGGGTCCTCGTCGGTTCCCTCCTCCTGCTCATCCTTTCCCTGGCCGGTCACCACCGCAAGATTCGCAGGCGCATACCAGACGCGCCATTTACCGCCAGCCGTCTCCTTTTCTCCGCCGCTCTCACTGACCGCCGTCCCGGTTTCTTCCCCAGTTTCACTGTTTTCCGGCGCAGTCGCCTCTTCCGACACATAATCAAAAGCAACCGCCAGTGGATACAGCCGCTTTTCCGGCTCTACTGCCCCGCAGGATGACAGGAAAATCATACTGCCCAGCGCCAGACACACAAGCCGCAGTTTTTTCATATGCTTCTGGCAGAAGCCGAGCAGCACCGTGATGGCAAGGAAAAACGGAAAGTAACCGTATCGGACCGACCAGCCGCTTTCCGCGCATGACAGCAGCCATATAAAAAGCACTGTACCGATCCGTACATAGAGATTCTGCGGTTTCCACAGTCCCGTCTTCTCTCCGATCAGCGATACGTAAAACAGCAGACTTCCCAGTGTGAACAGCAGTCCCATCAAAAGAAATGCCATCCACAGAATATCAAACCGCTCCAGAAATCCACCCGGCAGGCTCGTTCCTGCCATTAACAGTAAGAGCGGGTCCTGCGCCGCAGCCGTGCCGCGCCGGCCGAAAACGCCGAGCAGCGCCATGCTTCCTGCAATTACAAGAAGCCCCGTTTTCCAGATACTCCGCGTCACCGGAAGAATGACACTCCTGTGCTCTTTCTGCACATGCCCCAGTAAAAACGGCAGCAGCGCAATCGGTGTTCCATTTTCCAGTGTTCTCCACACATTCCGCCCAAAAAGTATTCCGTTATCCACAATTTCAACAGACTTTTCTGTCTTCCAGGCATCCTCAAACGAGGAAACATGCATCTGCGGAACCGTCAGCAGAAGCAGAATCAAAATCCCGCCCACAATCCACGGATAGAGTGCTTCCGCCAGCCGTCCTCTTTTCTGTACTTCACTGCCGACACCAAACCCGGCCGCCGCGAGCAGAAACAGTCCGCAGAGCTCCTGCGGTACACCCGCTGTCAGATACGCGGCGGCAAGCTCCGCCATTCTGCGAAGCAGTGTTCCGCCGAGGAAAAGCAGATAACACAGATACATCACTGCCAGAAGGAGTTTCCCAGCCTTTCCCATCACGCTTTCCAGGCGGCAGTAAAGCCCGCCAAGGCGCACGAGATAAATGCACCACACCGCCAGCAGCCCATATCCAACGAAAATCCCTGCCATACCGGGCAGGCCGTCCGATGCGCCGTACGCTGCGAGCTGCCAGAATGCCGGGCAGAGCAGAACGAGCACGATCTGGCGTTCCATCTGGCGCTGTGAAATTCTGTCATTTTCCGAAAACATGCGTCACTCTCCCCTTTCCTGTTTTTCTTCCGGCTCCGCAGCTTTTCTGTTTTTCCGCAGCCGCACTCTCTGATCGCGCTTTGTAAAGACCGGCCGCTCCCGCATCTGATGCAGCGGGGGCCGCCATACGGAATCCTTCGGCGCATGGTAGCCCGCAAGTCCTTTCCCGACGAACGGCATCAGATAGGGAATGCCAAAACTCGTAAGCCCGGCGAGATGACCCGCGAGAAGAAATGTGCCGAGCACCATGCCGAAAATGCCGAGCCATCCGCCGAGCAAAATAAAGCCAAATTTCAGCAGCCGGAACGGTGCGCCGAACTCTTCGTTCGGAATCGCCAGCGAACAGAGCGCCGAAACCGCAACCACAACGACGGTCATCGGGCTCACCAGATTGGCGGAAACCGCCGCATCTCCGATGATCAGTCCGCCCACAATTCCGATCGTCCCGCCAAGCGGCCCCGGCATGCGCACACCGGCCTCGCGGATCAGTTCAAAAGCAAATTCCATCAGAAGAATTTCCAGAATGCCGGGGAACGGAACGCCTTTCCGCGCTTCGGCGAACGCCAGCAGGAGTTTGGTCGGAAGCACCTGCGTGTGAAAGCCCGTGACAGCCAGGTATCCGCCCGAAATCCACAGGGCGAGAAAGACCGCCGCATACCGCAGCAGCCGCTCAAATGAGACGATCAGAAAATGATGATACCGGTCCTCACTGACCTTTAAAAAGCTGTCAAATGATGCCGGGAAGAGAATCCCGACCGGGGAATTATCACATAAAAGCAGGATTCTTCCGTCCAGAATCTCCATCGCCGCGCGGTCCGGCCGTTCGGTCGTCTCGAATCGCGGGAACGGCGATTTCCACTGCGGTTCGCAGAGCTGCTCGACCATGCCGCTGTCAAAAACGCCGTCCACCTCCCAGCCGGCAATCTGCTGTTTTACCTCTTCCAGAAATTTCGGATAAATCAACTCTTTCTCATACACCAGAGCCAGAACCGTATCAGAACGCGCACCAAAATGTATCTCCTCCACTTTCAGATCGGTGGTCCGCAGACGCTTGCGGACGAGTGCCGTGTTGGTTTTGACAGAGTCGGAAAAACCTTCATTAGAGCCGCGCAGCACTTTTTCGGACTCCGCTTTTTGCACTCCTAAATTGGGATAACCCTTCGATCCGATCTTGACTGCACGGTCATAATGATCCACAAAAAGAATTGCATTTCCCGCAAGCATGGAAGCGAACGCAGCTTCCATGGTATCAAATTCCAGTGCATCCGAAATTCCGAGCTGATTTTCCGAGAGAGCCCCCGGGATATCTGCCTCGGGAACCTCCATCAGACGGTTCAACAGCTTCCCGATCACGGAATCCTTCAACATAACGCAGCTCACCGCCACTTCTACGTAGATCAGCAGCGCACCGGTTCCGCCCGTTTTGCCGAGTTTCATCGGGCGGATCTGAATATCATCGCAATTTTCACACCATGTACGGATCACGCTTTCATTTTCCGCCAGTGTGAGTGAAATCTGCGTCTTCTCTTTTTCCATGCCTGCGTCCCTCCTTCTCCTCCTTTTGAAAGCTTCCGAAAAACCATCTGGAGAAATATACTCTGCAAAATTTCATAAAAAAACATTCTGTCACGATTTTTTACTCTGTAACAGAATGTTCCTTTTTCGAAATTTTATACGCTTTTATTTTTCTTCTACACCCGTCATGCTCTGGTGATGTACGGTCTGCATAATACTCTCCTGCTGTCGCTCGATATGCTCGCGGATCATCTTCTGTGCGCCTGCAAGATCCCGATTTTTCATACGTTCATAGAGGGCATCGTGCTCCTCGACCAGGGAACGTCGGGATTTTACATCCTTTAAATATTCAATCCGGTAACGGTACATTTGCTCCCGCAGATTGTTCAGCAGCTGAATCAGGCGCTCGTTGTTCGTCGCCTGATAAATCACATCATGGAATGCCACATCTGCCTGTGCAAGCTTCTGCAGATCATCCGTCTCTGTTGTCTCCAGCATTTGTTCAAAGCTGCGCGATGCCTGATAAAGCTTCTGCAGTTCGCTCTCTGTAATCCGCTGACACGCCAGTTTTACCGCCAGCTCCTCGAGTCCGAGCCGCACCTCCAGCACATCGTTCAGATCTTTTTCCGTGATCTGCGCCACCTGTGCACCCTTTCGCGGCACCATGATTACAAGGCCATCCAATTCCAGCATGCGAATCGCTTCACGGATCGGCGTACGTGAAACGCCGAGCTGATTTGCCAGCCGGATCTCCATCAGCCGTTCACCCGGCTTTAACTCCCCGCGCAGAATCGCCTGGCGCAGTGTGCGGAACACGACATCACGGAGCGGAAGGTACTGATAATCCTCCATCTGCAGGTCTAACTCATTTTTTACCATACTTTGTACCTCCCGGTTTTGATACTGTAGTCAGGAATGTCTGTTTCGACAGTCCGCTTATTTTTAACTGAGCGCGGGCAAATTCTGCCTTGTCCGGATCGTCGAAAATGCCGAATACGGTCGGGCCGCTGCCGCTCATCATCGCATTGACCGCACCGTTTTTCATCATCTGTGCCTTGATCTCATCGATCACCGGATACGCCGGACACGTCACGGATTCCAGCACATTTCCCATGCGGTCCGTGATGCCGTACAGGTCATGATTTCGGATCGCCTCTACCATGCCGTCGATATCCGGATGCTCCGTCACCTCGTCAAGATGCAGGTTTCCATAGACAAATTTCGTCGAAACATTGATACCCGGTTTTCCGATCAGCACGTAGCACATCGGTACGCCGGGAAGGGATGTCAGCTTTTCGCCGATTCCTTCTGCCAGCGCTGTACCGCGCATCACACAGTACGGAACATCCGCACCGATCTGCACACCCCGCTCCATCAGCTGGCGTTTTGTCAGACCAAGCTGAAACATGCGGTTAATTCCTACCAGTGCTGCTGCCGCATCCGAGCTTCCGCCCGCCATGCCGGCCGCTACCGGGATAAATTTTGTCAGGTTCATATCGACACCCTGACGGATATCGAATTCATCCATCAGAATCTTTGCCGCTTTGTATACGAGATTTCCGTCATTACACGGAAGGAACGGCAGATTGGTTGTCAGCCTTATGCCAAGTTCTTTGCTCTCCTTTATTTCCAGCTGATCGTACATCTGGATCGTCTGCATTACCATGCGGACTTCATGGTAACCATCCTCTCTTTTTCCGGTCACATCAAGACCAAGATTTATTTTTGCAAGCGCACGCAGTTTCATCGTAAGCACCACCTTCGGTAATGTTTTTTGTATACATAGATATTAATGGATTTTTCTTCTATTTTCAAGCGTTATCTTCTGTTTTTGTACATAATTTTATACAATTCAGTTCAACAGACTTAGAAACGCAGGCGTAAGCAGTGGCTGCGTGAAACGAACAAGAACAAAATAAGAGTTTACGAACCTGTCGAAACTTGCTATAATTTTCATCAGATATCAGGGGCAAAAGATCAAAAAGCCGGTGCAAGCTCGCTTGCAAGAGGATTTTTGATCTCTTGACCCCAACATTTTTGCCAGATGCCAGAGCATGTCTGAAAAAACCTTTTCGTAAGCTGCGAATCTCAGATTACGGAAAATTTTCTCAAACACGCTCTAGAGCGTGTCTGAAAAAGGCTTTTCGCAAGCTGCGAGTCCCAGTTTGTGGGAGATTTTGTCCGAATGAGGGCGGCGTAGCGGGCTACGGCAACCGAATGAGGGCAAAATATACCATAAAGTGGGGCTTGCAGATTGCGGAAATGATTTTTCAGACATGCTCTAGCTTCTGCGAAGGAAAAGGAAGTAGCTTTTTATGAGTTCACAAAGATCTTATTCATTTTCCCGCCAGGTTCTGGTCAACGGAATCCGCGATGGCATTCCGATCGGGCTTGGCTATTTTGCGGTCTCGTTTTCGCTCGGCATTGCAGCGCGTAAGGCAGGTCTTAGTCCTTTTCAGGGCTTTCTCGCCAGTCTTTTCAACAATGCTTCCGCCGGAGAATACGCTGCCTTTACATTGATTGCCGCCAACGCAGGCTATCTGCAGGTCGCTATCATTACACTCATCGCCAATGCGCGGTATCTTCTGATGAGCTGTGCGCTTGCCCAGCGCTTTTCGCCGGACACGCCGTTTTTCCACCGTTTTCTCATTGGTTACGATGTAACGGATGAACTGTTTGGCATCACAATCGCGCGCCCGGGCTGGCTGAATCCATATTATACATACGGTGCCATTCTCGTCGCTGCTCCCGCGTGGTCGATCGGCACGGCTCTTGGCATTATTGCCGGAAATCTGCTGCCGCTGCGCGCTGTCAGTGCCTTAAGCGTGGCGCTGTACGGCATGTTCCTTGCAATCATCATTCCCCCGGCGCGAAAGAGCCGTGTGGTAGCGGGTCTTGTTGCCGTCAGCTTTTTCTTAAGCTTTATCTGCAGCTATCTCCCGGGCATCTCCACTCTCTCCGACGGAACCAGAACGATTCTGCTCACCGTTCTGATTTCCTGCGCCGGAGCTATCCTGTTCCCGGTAAAGACAGAGGAGGAAAATGCTGATGTACAATAATTATATCTATATCGCTGTCATGGCTCTGGTTTCCTACACAATCCGGATTCTGCCGCTGACGCTGATTCGGAAGCCGATTAAAAATCAGTTTATTCAGTCGTTTCTGTACTACGTTCCATACGTGACGCTGTCCGTCATGACCTTCCCGGCGATTGTCCATGCAACACAGAGCCCTGTTTCCGGCGCACTCGCGCTTGTCGTCGGCATCGCAGCCGCATGGTTCGGTGCAAGCCTGTTTCAGGTTTCGGTGGCATGCTGTGCCGTGGTGTTTGTGATTGAATTATTTTTGTAATAGAAATGAGCCGCCCTGTGGGAACAATCCTTTTCCCCGGGGCGGCCCGTTTTGTATGTATTACTTTTCTGTTTCTGTTTTTCTGAAATGATAAACGCTGACCGAAGCCGCCGGCAGTGCAATCTGGAAGGAGTCTTTTTCCCGTGCAGGTGCTTTTCCTTCTTTGCAGCGGACTCGGTTCGGATGTTTCGCATCGTTGTAGTTCTGCGGATCTTTGGAGTACAGTGTTTTGGCCTCAACAAATTCCGGACACTGTTTGAATTTCAATTCGATTTTCTTTGATTCGCTGTAGCTTGTATTTACGAGGTTGACGTAGATATCATCATTTTTGATCGAAGCAAAGATGCAGACCTCAGGATCTTTGTTCTTTTCCTCAAAGCCAAGCGTATACGCACCCTGATGCACCTGATACATATCGAACACATCGTAGTTTGGTGTCAGAATACAATGCTCACCATCCGTCAGGAACAGGGAATTCAGGACATTGACAGACTGTGCCACACATGCCATGCGCACATCCCCGGTATTGCGGTGGAAGATGTCGAGCGTCAGTGCGGTTGTAACGGCATCGCGCATCGTACACTGCTGATACAGCGCCGGGCGCGCATTAAATGCACTGCTGTGCCAGTTGCCCCACTCACCGACAATCAGTTCACATTTTCTGGGTGCCGCCTGGAACGGACCCTCCGGTTTCGGAAGTGCCTCAAGACCAGCGTCTATCAGGCGGCGCTGCTCGTGAATGACATTTTCCAGCTCTTTGCATCCATTGATCACATCATACCACTGTTTTTCATCAAACTTTTTCTCTGTCTGAAGCTGTTTCAGATTCCAGTTGTAAAAATGGAGATCGTAGCCGTAAAGCAACGGCATACGGTATTTTCCCATCTCCTTAAAAAAGTCTTTCGTCCACGCAGCACGTTCTTTCGGCTTATTTCCATCCGGGCCGCTGGCGATGCATTTCATGGAAAATGTCTGATCGCCGCCTCCAAACGACGGACAGGAGGAACTGAATTTCCGGTATTCGTTCGCATACATCTGCGGCGTCATTTTTCCACCGCCGTCCCATACTTCATTTCCGATACCCCAGTATTCAATCCCAAACGGTTCTTCGTGGCCGTTTGTTTTTCGTTCCTGTGAAAGTGCCGTCGGCTCTTTGCGGTTGCAGTATTCCATCCACTCTCGCATCTCGGATGGAGATCCGGTCATCATATTGATATTAAACCATGGCTTCGCGCCGATCATCTCGCAGAATTCCATCATCTCGTGCGTACCGAACTGATTGGGATCCGTCTCGAAAGTACCGAAGTTTTCATTGTATGTAACCGGCCGCTGCTCCCGCGGACCTATGCCGTTCCGCCAGTGATACACATCCGCAAAGCATCCGCCCGGCCAGCGGATCACCGGCGGGTGCAGCTTCTGAAATGCATCCACAAGGTCTTTTCGGATTCCATGATAATTCGGAATTTCCGAATCCTCTCCAACCCAGATTCCATCATAAATACAGGAGCCAAGAAACTCGATAAAGTGTCCCTGCAGTTCCGGGTAAATATATTTTTCTCCAGCTAATTTTCGAAACGTAATCTTCTGCATAAAAATCCTCCAAATGAAAGGGTGGTGTGTATTTTTGCTACTTTTCAGTATAGGACACTTTAAAGGAAAATACAATTTATTCTGAAAAGATCTCCGTAAAACTAGGATTTTCTGGTTTTACGGAGATCACAAATTTTTATGCTCTTTTTTTGCCTGCTCCCCTCGGCGGATTTACCCGTCGAAATTTTAGCGCCCGTTCTGGAGTCGTTTCCGGACAATCTTCATCAAATACAATAGGTTTTTCTTTTGCTGCTTTTAGTTCCCTTAATTCTTCTTCTGAAAAAGCGAGTTCTTTTATCAGGCTTTCTGTCATTTCTTTAGTATTTACCATAATAAAGCCCCCTTTCAAAATTGGTTGCATATCTTGCGGAGATTAATCTTGTCACATCTATTTCTGCCCCATTTTCATTTTTCCGTATTCTTTCCGTATACACTACAAACAAAACATCATCACTTTTTATATTTCCGATCATAATCTCTGTATTACGCTCTATTTGCGCTGTCCCTGCAGATAAATCACCTATGATATCATATCGATCTTCAACATTACTATTTTCCTCATCATAATATTCTATTCGATCATAATCAAAAAATACACGGGCAGCACTTTTAAATGAAATTCCATGTTTTTCTATATTAATTTTATTCTTTTTCTCATCATATTCGAAAATCATTCCACCAAGTGAAAATGTTACAGTTTTGCTATTCTCCAATGATTACCTCCGATTTCAGTATTTTACTGTTTTTATCGTATCATCTTTTCTTTTCTGCGTCAATGCATGATGTTAATTCACAAATTGCAATTCTCTACTTGACATCTGATATTATCAGTGATATATCAATAGTATAATCAGAAAGAAATGCAAGATTTACCAGTTGATAACGCATAAAAAACTATACAGGAGAATTTTCATGGATCAGAAATTATATGACAGTTATGTAAAGATTTTAAAAAACGAGCTTGTTCCGGCGCTTGGCTGTACAGAGCCGATTGCCATTGCATATGCGGCAGCAAAAGCACGCGAAGTACTCGGACAGATGCCGGAATCGATCGAGCTTTGCTGCAGTGGAAACATCATCAAAAACGTAAAGGGTGTTAAAGTTCCAAATTCCAACGGTCTGAAGGGCATTGATGTTGCGGCAACGCTTGGCGTCGTCGGAGGCTGTGCCGAACGTGAACTTGAAGTACTTGAAGATGTGACCGAAGCAGATATTGAAAATACAAAAAAGCTGGTACAGCAGGGATTCTGTACCTGTACTTTAAAAGAAGGCGTAGAAAATCTCTACATTGTTGCAAAAGTCATTGCCGGAGAGCACAGTGCAGAAGTAACAATTGTAAACCGTCATACTCTGATTTCACGCATCGTAAAAGATGGTGAGATACTTTATCAGATTGCGGCTCATGAGGATTCCCCTGAATACGTTGATAAAAGTGTGCTGAACGTCAAGGATATTCTTGAATTTGCCGATACTGTGAAGATCGAAGACATCAAAGAAATTCTTGACCGTCAGATCACCATGAACTCTGCCATTTCCGATGAAGGTCTCCGTCATCCATACGGTGCACAGGTTGGCCGCACGCTGCTGAATGAATACGGCAATGACGTAAAAATCCGCGCCCGCGCCCGTGCAGCGGCAGGCTCCGATGCGCGTATGAGCGGCTGCTCTCTTCCGGTCGTCATCAATTCCGGCAGCGGAAACCAGG
>OLNX01000676.1_pt1 | contig 32927 bp, 28 predicted proteins | sample 1672611 | NCBI WGS metagenome assembly OLNX01 (sample SAMEA3136705, study PRJEB25190) | human gut metagenome | reverse complement strand
TGTTGTTTTGCTGGACCTGGTAATGCCGCAGATGGATGGTATTACAGTTGTGGAAAATATTAAAAAGAAAACATCTATGTTAAAGAACCCGGCGTTTATCATCTTAAGTGCAGTAGGCGGAGAGCAGATGACAGAAGAGGCATTTCAGGCGGGTGCCAACTATTTTCTTATGAAGCCGTTTGATAAGGATATTCTTGTAAATAAGATCCGCCGTATTGGCAAACGTCCGGTCCGTCCTGTTCCGGGAAAGGTCTTAGAAGCACCGTTAAAGGCAGCAACACCGGAAGAAGCTGCTATGAACAGGGAAGAATATATGAAGGAGCATCTGGAAACGGATATTACAAAAATGCTCCATGAACTTGGGATTCCCGCCCATATCAAGGGCTATCAGTATCTTCGGGATGCCATCAGCATGGTGGTAAGGGACAGGGAGATGATGGAGGCAGTAACAAAGATCCTGTATCCGGAGATCGCAAAGAAAAATTATACCAGTTCCAGCCGTGTAGAACGTGCCATCCGCCATGCCATTGAGGTTGCATGGGGAAGAGGCAGCCTGGAAGTGATCGATGAACTGTTTGGATATACCATCAGTACAGGAAAGGGAAAACCAACCAATTCAGAGTTCATTGCCCTGATCGCAGATAAGATCTGCCCGGATTATAAAAAAATTGGGATATAGTAAATTGCCGGATACCTCAGAGTGCAGTGTAAAGATTTTGTTATAAAAAATTTACTAATAACTTCTTTCTTATTTATCAAAAGTAAGGTATACTATTGATTAAGGCAAAACGCCACCTGGAACTCAGGAGAGGGAGGTTTGGATGAAAAAGATTTTATTTGCGGCATCTGAGGCAGTACCATTTATAAAAACAGGGGGATTGGCAGACGTAGTTGGTTCACTTCCAAAGTGTTTTGACAAGAGATACTTTGATGTAAGAGTCATTATCCCAAAATATCTGTGCATCAAGCAGGAATGGCGGGACAAGATGCAGTATGTTGACCACTTCTATATGGACTATCTGGGACAGAGTCGTTATGTGGGCATCCTTCAGTATGTACATGAGGGAATTACATTTTACTTTATTGACAATGAAAGCTATTTTAACGGACCAAAGCCATATGGGGACTGGTATTGGGATCTGGAGAAATTCTGTTTCTTCTGCCGTGCAGCTCTTTCCGCATTACCTGTGATCGGCTTCCAGCCGGATGTAGTACACTGTCATGACTGGCAGACAGGTCTGATCCCGGTTCTGTTAAAAGACAGTTTCCATGGCGGAGATTTCTACCGCAACATGAAGTCTGTGATCACCATACATAATCTGAAGTTCCAGGGAAAATGGGATGTGAAGACGGTACAGAGCATTACCGGATTGCCGGAGTATTATTTTACCTCTGACAAGTTGGAGGCTTATAAGGATGCAAATCTGTTAAAGGGCGGTATCGTATTCGCGGATGCAGTGACCACCGTAAGTGATACCTATGCGGAGGAGATCAAGACTCCGTTTTACGGTGAGGGCCTGGACGGATTGCTGCGTGCGAGAAGTCATGATCTGCGCGGTATTGTCAACGGCATCGACTATGGAGAGTTCAATCCGGAGACGGACAAAAATATCGTAAAAGCCTATAATGCAGTGAATTTCCGCAAGGAAAAGGTGAAGAATAAGCGAGCCCTGCAGGAAGAGCTTGGACTTCGCGTAGATGATAAGAAAATGATGATCGGTCTGGTATCCAGACTGACAGACCAGAAGGGTCTGGATCTGATCGCTTATGTAATGGATGAACTGTGCCAGGATGATATCCAGTTCGTGGTACTGGGCACCGGTGAGGAACGTTATGAGAATATGTTCCGTCATTTCGACTGGAAGTATGGAGACAAGGTGTCTGCCAACATTTATTATTCGGATGCACTGTCCCATAAAATCTATGCGGCTTGTGATGCTTATCTGATGCCGTCCCTGTTCGAACCCTGCGGCCTGAGTCAGTTGATCGCACTGCGTTACGGTACCGTACCTATCGTCAGAGAGACCGGTGGACTGAAGGATACCGTACAGCCCTATAATGAGTATGAGAGCACCGGTACGGGCTTCAGCTTTACGAATTACAATGCACACGAGATGCTGAATACGATCCGCTATGCGGAGCATATTTACTATGACAGGAAGAGAGAGTGGAATAAGATCGTGGATCGTGCCATGGCCACCGACTACTCCTGGAAGGTATCCGCCGGGAAATATCAGGAGATGTATGACTGGCTGATCGGATAAAGAACTGAAATAGGGTAAGATAACATATGGCAGATAAGAACAGTTCCAAGAACAATTTTATCATGCAGGCGGGAATTCTGGCGGCAGCCGGAATCATCAGCAGAATCATAGGGCTCCTTTACAGGGGCCCTTTACAGAGTGTCATCGGGAATCTGGGACTTGGTTATTACCAGTCAGCGTATAACTATTATACGATCATTCTGTTGATCTCCTCTTATAGTATTCCCTCGGCAATTTCCAAAGCTATCGCACAGAAGCTGGGAGAGAAGGAATACCGTAATGCCCACAGACTGTTCCACGGAGCCATGATCTATGTACTGGTGGTTGGCGGTATAGCCAGCCTTTTTCTGTTTTTCGGAGCGGGATTATTCGTGTCCGGAGCAGCGGTCACAGTACTGCGCACCTTTGCACCGACGATCTTCGTCTATGGTATCCTGGGAGTTTTACGAGGGTATTTTCAGGCACATAAGAGCATGGCGCAGACCTCCGTATCGCAGATCCTGGAGCAGATCGCCAATGCGGTAGTCAGCGTAGGCGCGGCATACCTTCTGATCCAAATGTTTATGGGAACGATGGAGGTTCCGGCGGATCAGGCAGGGCAGGTGATGAGAGCAACCTACGGTGCCGTTGGAAGTGCACTGGGTACCGGTGTCGGCGTATTAGTGGCGCTGCTTTTTATGGCGGGAGTCTATGCTCTGAATCGTGGAATGATCCTGCGCAGAGTGCAGCGTGACAGGCATGAACATGTGGATTCCTACGGACAGATATTCAAGACGATCACACTGGTGGTGACACCGTTTATTTTGAGTACAGCTGTATATAACTTAAGCAGTACGGTCAACAACAGTATCTACACCAAATGGTATCCGTCCCTTCGCAATCTGGATACGGTATCTATTTATGAAAAATATGGTATTTTCTCCGGACAGTCCCTGACAATGTCCAATATTCCCATAGCCTTTGCATCTGCTATGGCTTCTGCCATGATCCCTTCCGTAGCACAGCTGATGGCAGCCCGGGATGTGAAGGGAGCCAGAGAGAAGATCGGACTGGCAGTGAAGACTACCATGGTGATCTCGATTCCCTGCGCTGTGGGACTTTTTGTACTGGCGAAGCCGGTGATCAGTCTGCTGTTCACGAATAAGACGGCAGAGGAATTGAATCTGGCGGCAGCTCTTTTAATGACATTGTCACTGTCGGTTATCTTTTATGCACTGTCGACTCTGAACAGTTCGATTTTGCAGGGACTTGGCAAAGTCAATACCCCGATCATCAATGCGGGGATCTCGCTGGTGGTGCAGACGGTGGCAGCAGTGCTGCTTCTGATGTTCACAAGACTGGATCTGTACAGCATTGCCATCGCCAATACACTGTATTCCGGTATGATGTGTGTGCTGAACCAGTGGGCGGTAAGAAGAGCGGTAGGCTACCGGCAGGAGATCGTAAAGACTTTCGTCATTCCGGTGTTCGCCTCCGCGTTTATGGGAGCGGCAGCCTGGGCAATCTACGAGGGTCTGTATATGGTGACGAAGTCCATGCGGATCTCTGTCATTCCTGCGATCGTAATTGCTGCTGTAGTCTATTTTGTCATGCTGATATTGATGCGGGGCATCACGGAGCAGGAGCTTCGCAGCTTCCCGAAGGGATATCTGTTAGTGAAGGTAGCGAAGAAGTGCCGCTTATTGAGATAATGAGAAGCGATGACAGCTACGATGCTCTAGGTGAAGAAACAGTGAAGAGAATAAGTACAGAAAGGAGTCTGCCTCATGACAATGTTATTGTCGAAGGCAGATTTTTGCGTACATGGGGCGTAGATATAAGGAGCATGCTGATTAAGCCCCGGGGAAATCGAGAGAGCGGGGCGCAGAGAGGAAAAGAAACTAAATAAGCCCCGGGGAGATCGAGAGAGCGGGGCGCAGAGAACCAAAGAAGCTGATTAATCCCCGGGGAGGTCGAGAGAGCGGGGCGCAGAGAGGAAAAGAAGCTGATTAAGCCCCCGGGGCATGAAAACACGGGGGCACAAGGTCAAGGTATATCATGGAATAGAAGTGAAAAACTTTCAAATGTATCAATTATCTCTGGCAGAACGGATCCCCACCATTCTTGAATAATGTGATCATTTCTTGACCGACACTGATAGTGGAGGGCAGATCCGGGACATCCTCTCTGGAGAACCAGGCAGCCTCGCCAAGCTCCGATTCCTGCAAAGTAATAGAAGGATCCCCCTCCAGCTTGGCGAAGAAGCCGATCATGGCGGAATCGCTGAAGGACCAGGGCTGGGATTTGTAATAGACCAGATCGCTGACCTTTAAACCGACTTCTTCCATGATTTCCCGGCGGGCAGCACCCTTGAAGGTCTCACCGACTTCCACGAAGCCGGCCACCAGTGCCCAGTGACGATAGGAACCGCCGGCGTAACGGGTCAGCAGGATCTTGTCCCGCTCGGTATCCACGATGGCAATAATGACGGCTGGAGAGATCTTGGGATATTCGATCTGACCGCACTCCGGACAGATGCAGGCCCGTTCCGTAGTGCTGGGAACTGTGGGATGCCCGCAGCGGCCGCAGAATTTCCGGTCCAGACGGAAACGATTGATCTGGGTGGCAGTGATTCCAGCAAATGCCAGATATTCCGGCTCAAAATTACGGAACACACCGGAAGCGTAGAGGTCTTCTTCCGGGAGCATGAGAGCACCGGCATCCTCCGTCGTCTTGCGGAAGAATGCTCGGTCATCAATGGAAAAGAGATATTCACAGTCCAGAAAAAAACGTTCCATAGGCTGACGGATTCCCAAGAGTCCATGGACTTCTTCAAAAGTAGGAAGATATACTTGAGGATGTTCAGAGATGCCGGCACCGGCGGAAGTATCCGTTACATCACTGTTTTCTGTATGGGAGGGCAGATAGACCTTTTCTCCGTCAAATAACAGCAGATAATCGGAAGGTTTAGGATCCTGGCTTCGGAATTCCGGGTAATATTTATGCGGTTCGATCTTATGGATCATCATAGAGTATTTCTCCTTTTATGGCTATTTTTCAGAAAGTGTTCATAAGAATATAGTAGTCCACTGTGGGGGAACTGTCAAACGCAACAGTTCAGCCGCACCGTTCACGGGAGTCGCGTTAACACGCTTTTATGTCACTTCGTGACTACCTTTGCTCATAGATTGGCGCTTAGCTCCTGCACATATTTGCCCGCAAAATCATGCAAGCATGATTTCTGCGCCCAGATATGTTCAGAACTGAACTGTTGTGGAAATTATTTGAGATTCCGGGATATTTGTGTTAAAATATTTTGTGACTGTTCTGAGGTGTTCATTTCTCGAATGCCCCTGTGAACAGTTACGGAATTTATCAGAAAATACAGCATGAGAGTACAAAAGTGAGTATCTCATGTGGAAACGAGGGATAGTATGTTACAGATGATCTTGCCGGAGGGAAGCAGTTCTCTCCTTGCTTTTTTTGGAATCCTTTTTGCTTTCGGAGCGACAGTACTGGCGACGGCAAAATTAAGCCCGTATCTGCCGAAGGACGCCGGAAGAGAATTTGCCCATGATGGAAAATTGTCCGCGGGAAAGCCAAGAGGCGCCGGAATCATTTTTGTGCTGGCATTTGTGGCATCTGTTTTACTGTTTGCACCCTTAAGTGCAGAGCTGGTGATCTATCTGCTGCTGATCGTGGTATGCATGATGACCGGTTTTCTGGATGACGCCTCCAAGACTCCCTGGGGTGAATACAAAAAAGGGTTTCTGGATCTGTGCGTGGCGGCACTGGTAGCCATCACCTTCCTGAAATACAACTCCAACGTGGTGGAACTGGCACTGTTCCATGTAAAGTTCACGCTGCCTCCCGTAGTATTCGCAATCCTCACGGTGATCCTGGTATGGACCTCCGTGAACGTGACCAATTGCTCCGATGGTGTGGACGGACTCTCCGGAACCCTGTCGATCATTACGATCATGTCCATCTATATCGTGGACCGTATGAAGGACGTCAATGAGACCTATTCTTTCCTGATCCTGCTGTTTGCCGTATGCATTCTGGGTTATCTGTGGTACAATGCAACACCCAGTAAGCTGATGATGGGAGATGCGGGTTCCCGGGCCATGGGACTGTTCATCAGCATCGCTATTTTAAAGAGCGGCTGTCCGTTTTTGTTTATTCCGTTGGCTCTGGTGCTGATTCTGGACGGAGGTTTGGGACTGCTTAAGGTTTCCCTGCTCCGCTTCCTGAAGATTCATATTTTGAAAAATGTGCGTACTCCCTTGCATGATCATGTGCGTAAGGTGTGGGACTGGTCCAATACACAGACCGTATTCCGTTTTGCCATTATTCAGATCATTCTGTCTCTGGCGGTAATCTACGCAATGCAGTTGTAGAATGCTGGGCACACCGGGACAGCATAGAGACTGCGACTGGTCATCCTCTGCAAGAAAAGAAGGTTGGCTGCCGGAAGGAAAAAGGTCGGCCGTCAGAAGAAAAGAAAGGTGTCTGCTGAAGGAAAAGAAGGTCGGTCGCCGAAGAAAAAGAAGGACGGCTGTTGGTAGAAAATCAGCATGTGCCGAGCCGGGAGAAAAACTGTCAATAAATGATATAAGTAATTGAACAGATAGGAATGGAGAAATTATGTACGATGAATTAACACCCAGTGATATCAGGAAAATGGAAGATGAGATCGAGTATCGTAAGCTGGTGGTGCGTCCCAAGGCACTGGAGGACGTGAAGGAAGCCAGAGCCCACGGAGATCTCAGTGAGAATTTTGAATATTATGCAGCGAAAAAATACAAGAATCAGAACGAGAGCCGGATCCGTTATCTGGAGAGAATGATCAAGACCGCAAAGGTGATCTCCGAGAACTCCGCCGTGGATGAGGTGGGCATCAACAACACTGTTACCGTGGAATTCATCGACGACGGCACGGAAGAGGATTACAAGATCGTGACCACCGTTCGCGGTAATTCCCTGGAAGGCCTGATCAGCAACGAATCTCCTCTGGGCAAGGCACTGCTTGGTAAAAAAGTAGGCGATATGGTCCATGTGCAGGTCAATGCCAATGTGGGCTATGACGTAGAGATCAAGGCACTGAAAAACACTGAGGATGACGGGGACAAGATCCGCAGCTTCTAATGCTTTGCGGACCCCACAAGCTATAGAAAGAAAGGGTAACTATTCAGAGTCTCATAACAATTACAGAATATTCTTGCGGATCCCGGTATTCAATGAATATTTTGCGATAGTTACAGGGCTTGGAACAGATACAAAAAAAGGAATTATAAGAATGAAAAAATATCTGCTGTTTGATCTGGACGGTACACTGACAGATCCCAAAATTGGAATTACGACCTGCGTGCAGTATGCGCTGCACTCCTTCGGTATTGAGGAACCGGATCTGGACAAGCTGGAGCCTTTTATCGGACCGCCCTTACGGGACAGCTTTATGGAATTCTACAGTTTTACCGCTGAGCAGGCGGAGGAGGCCGTGGCAAAATACAGAGAGCGTTTTCAGAATACGGGTATTTTTGAAAATGAAGTTTATGCCGGTATTCCGGAGATGCTGAAGAACCTGCAATCCAAGGGCTATTTTCTGGCACTGGCTTCCAGCAAACCCCAGATCTATGTGGAACGCATACTGGAGCATTTTGATCTGAAAAAATATTTTGCCGTGGTGGTAGGCAGTGAGCTGGACGGCACCAGAGAGACGAAGGATCAGGTGGTGCAGGAGACCCTGCATCAGCTGTTCAAGGAGAATCCCATAGAGCCGGATCAGGTCTACATGATCGGTGACAGAAAGTTCGATGTGGAAGGAGCCAGAGCGTTGGGCGTGGAGAGCGTGGGCGTGACTTATGGCTACGGAAGCAAGGAAGAGTTAAAGGAAGCAAAAGCGGACTACATCGTACAATCCGTGGAAGAACTGGAAAAATTTCTGCTTCGCGGCAGCGAGGAACTGGTGAACAGCAATCCCGACAATAAAAAGAAAAATCCCATGTACCAGAGAATCTGGACTATGGTGTATTCGTTCCTGATGTTTATCCTGGTGCGAAATGCGGTGCAGTATGCGCTGCTGGCACTGTTGTATCAGCTGGCACAGTCTGGTGCTTCCGGTGGACTGGTAGATCTGCTGATCCTGCGGGATGAGACCGGCGCCTATAACGGCTATTCCGGAGATGTCTCCAGTATCATAGCGGCGCTGGGCTTCATCGGCGGAGCACTGGCGGTATGGTCCACGGCAAAGCTTCTGATCACGAAGAACAAAGAGGATATGCATTTAAGCCATCTGAAAAAAGAAGGTAAGGCAAAATATGCCCTGCTGGTGGCAGTCACCATCGGTGCCGTTATCGGTTTCAACCTCCTGTTTGAACTTCTGGGAGTGACCAACAAATCCGAAGCCTATACCGAAGTTGCAGCCCAGCAATATTCCGCACACTTTATCGTAGGAATCCTTGTATTCGGCTTCATCTCCCCCATAGCAGAGGAGCTTCTGTTCCGCGGAGTTATCTACGGATATCTCCGCAGATTCATGGATATCAAACTCGCCATAGCCCTGTCTGCCCTGATTTTCGGCGTTTATCACATGAATTACGTCCAGGGCGTATACGGCTTCCTCATCGGCTGCCTGATGGCATATGCTTACGAATACTTTGGAGAGTTCAAAATGGCAGTCTTTGTCCATGTGGCATCCAATGTCCTCGCCTACTGCCTCTCCTATACCGCCATCGCCGTCACCGGCTTCGTCAGCTGGCCTGTATGCGTGATTTTCCTGGCAGTGGCAGTTGTATCCTTGATCACTTTGCACAAACAGAAAAATATATTTTAATGAGATAACAAAACACATTAGTTACCAGTTCTGACCGCATTCATAAACTGTATTGAACTGGACTTCATAACCCAGCAGCCGAAAACAGGGTAAGGATAAGCAGGCCGTAAGCAGACGTCGGCACTTAGTGACCGTACTTTGGTCACTTATGTGCCGCTACGCTCTGCGACAGAGTGCGAACGTGCCGCGTTCCTTGCCCTGTTCTCGACTGCGGAGATATTACATCTTAAAAGGAGCAACATATGAAATTCAGCATTATTGTAGTATGCCTGAACCCCGGCACCAAACTGAATCAGACCCTTGACAGTATCCTGGCCCAGACCTGCCCAGACTTCGAAGTCATCGTCAAGGACGGTGGCAGCCGTGACGGATCCATAGAGTCCATGCGCACTGACGGGCGGATCCATCTCTACCAGGAACCGGATCACAGCATCTACGAGGCTATGAACCAGGCGGTCTCTCATGTGACCGGAGATTACATTCTGTTCTTAAACTGCGGTGACCTCTTCTATGACAAGGAAGTTCTGGCACACACCGCACAATTCATGGAACAGCACCCTATGAAACTGCAGGGCATCTACTACGGAGATACCTACAGCGCGAAAACGGACACGAAGATATCATCCCCGCCCCGAATCACCGGCTTTGTCTGTTACCGCAACATTCCCTGCCATCAGTCCTGCTTCTATGCCGCAGACCTGTGCCGACAGAAGCCCTACGAACCAAAATACAAGATCCGCGCAGATTATGAACATTTTCTGTGGTGCTATTACCGGGCGAAGGCTCCCATGCAGTATCTGGGGCTTACCGTATCTTCCTACGAAGGCGGCGGCTACTCCGAGACAAAGGAGAACCTGAAACGCAGTGCCGCAGAGCATAAGGAGATCACGGCAAAATACATGAAACCCGTAGAACTGTTCCGCTACCGCGCTGTGATGGCACTGACCCTGTCACCTCTCCGGACCGCAATGGCAGAAAGCAGACATTTCTCTGCAATCTATCAGGGACTGACAAGCAAAGTATATGATCGGAGACAGGAAAAATAGGGAAAATCCCCCAAGAGTTGTGCTAAAAGCATGGCTTAAAAAAGAAAATTAACACAATTCACAGACAACAGCCGTGCGAATAACTGAATTGACAAATTATCTGACAATTCAAGGAAAAATCTATATTTACAAATGAGAAAAATAGGTGTATAGTACAGAAAAGGTCGCAATGAGGCGCTCGAAAGAGTCTCATTGCGACCTTTTTTAGTTGCAGGAAAGTGCTGAAAGCACAGTCTTGCGAATGAGGTTCTGAATAGGAACAGACAGATTAAGAAGAGAGAAATAGAAAACCGGAAAGGAGAACTATATGTTTGATGTAAAACAGGAGCTGCCCAAGGCACCGTTATATCGGGAAGAATTTGAGCATGATAACTGCGGTATCGGAGCCTGTGTCAATATTCACGGAGAGAAGAGCCGCGCGACCGTAGAGAATGCGCTGAAGATCGTAGAGAATCTGGAGCACAGAGCCGGTAAGGATGCGGAAGGCAAGACCGGTGACGGTGTCGGTATTCTGACCCAGATTCCCCACAAATTTTTTGCCAGAGTGACCAGGGCTCTGGGCATGGACATCGGCGGAGAGAGAGAATACGGTGTCGGCATGTTCTTCTTCCCGCAGGAAGAGCTGCGCCGCAATCAAGCCAAGAAGATGTTCGAGATCATTGTGGAAAAAGAAGGAATGGAATTCCTCGGCTGGCGTGAAGTGCCTACCTTCCCCAATGTGCTGGGACATAAGGCCGTAGAGTGCATGCCCTATATCATGCAGGGATTCGTGAAAAAGCCTGCCGATGTGGAAAAAGGACTTCCCTTTGACCGCAGACTTTATATTGCAAGACGTGTCTTCGAGCAGTCTTCCGATGATACCTATGTAGTTTCTCTTTCCAGCAGAACGATCGTATATAAAGGAATGTTCCTGGTAGGCCAGCTGCGTACCTTCTTCGCAGATTTGCAGAGTGAAGATTACGAATCCGCCATTGCCATGGTACATTCCCGTTTCTCTACCAATACCAATCCCAGCTGGGAACGTGCCCATCCGAACCGTCTGATGGTACACAACGGTGAGATTAACACTATCCGCGGCAATGCCGACAAGATGCTGGCCAGGGAGGAGAACATGGAATCCGAGCATCTGAAAGGCCAGCTGCACAAAGTACTGCCTGCCATCAGCAAGACCGGTTCCGACTCCGCTATGCTGGACAACACGCTGGAATTCCTGGTAATGAGCGGCATGGAACTGCCTCTGGCGGTCATGATCGCTATCCCCGAGCCCTGGGCGAACAACAAGGCCATGTCCCAGACCAAGAGAGATTTCTACCAGTATTACGCTACCATGATGGAGCCCTGGGACGGCCCCGCATCCATCCTGTTCTCCGACGGAGATATCATGGGTGCGGTACTGGACAGAAACGGCCTGCGTCCTTCCCGTTATCTGATCACTGACGATGATACCCTGATCCTGTCTTCCGAGGTAGGTGTCCTTCCTGTTGATCCCACGAAGATCAAGTTAAAGGAAAGACTTCGTCCCGGCAAGATGCTCTTGGTCGATACCGTACAGGGCAGAGTCATTGACGATGAGGAGATCAAGGAAAAATATGCTTCCAGACAGCCTTATGGTGAATGGCTGGACAACAACCTGACAGAATTGAAGAGTATTCACATCCCGAACCAGCGTGTCCCTGAGTACACCTACGAAGAGCGTCAGCGGATGCAGAAAGCTTTCGGTTATACCTACGATGAGATGAAACAGAGCATTCTGCCTATGGCAAAGAACGGCAGTGAAGCGATTGCCGCCATGGGTGTGGATACGCCGCTTCCCGTCTTAAGCAAGACGAACCACCCGCTGTTTCATTATTTCAAGCAGCTGTTCGCACAGGTAACCAACCCGCCCATCGATGCGATCCGTGAGGAGATCGTGACTTCCACCACCGTATACATCGGTACCGAGGGCAACATTCTGGAGGAGACCCCGAAGAACTGTAATGTTCTGAAGGTCAACAACCCGATCTTGACCAACACGGATCTGTTGAAGATCAAGAACATGAAGGTAGACGGATTCAAAGTAGAAGTCGTACCTATCGTATATTACAAGAACACCAGCTTAGAGCGTGCCATTGACAGACTGTTCGTGGAAGTGGACAGAGCTTACAGAGACGGCGTGAACATCCTGATCCTGTCCGACAGAGGCGTGGATGAGAACCATGTGCCCATTCCTTCCCTGCTGGCCGTATCCGCCCTGAACCAGTATCTGGTACGCACCAAGAAGAGAACCAGAGTCGCACTGATCCTGGAATCCGGCGAACCCAGAGAGGTACACCATTTTGCTACGCTGCTAGGTTACGGTGCCTGCGCCATCAACCCTTATCTGGCACAGGATACCATCAAGGAACTGATCGAGAGCAATATGCTGGATAAGGATTACTATGCAGCAGTGGATGATTACAACAATGCTGTCCTCCACGGCATCGTCAAGATCGCATCCAAGATGGGTATCAGCACCATCCAGTCCTATCAGGGTTCCCAGATCTTCGAGGCTATCGGTATTGCACCGGAAGTGATCAGTAAGTATTTCTCCAACACCGTATGTCGTGTGGGAGGTATTACCTTAAAAGATATTGAGCAGCAGGTAGACGACCTGCACTCTCAGGCATTTGATCCTCTGGGACTGAAAAACGATCTGACCTTAAACAGCCCCGGACATCACAAGATGCGCAGCGGCGGTGACGAGCATCTGTACAATCCCGCTACCATCCATATGTTACAGGAATCCACCAGACGCGGTGATTACCAGATGTTCAAACAGTACACTGCCATGGTAAACGACGAAGATTCCATCAAGAATCTCAGAGGACTGATGGACTTCAATTATCCGAAAAAGGGTGTGCCTATTGAGGAAGTAGAGCCGGTAGAGTCCATTGTGACCAGATTCAAGACCGGTGCCATGTCCTACGGTTCCATTTCCAAAGAAGCCCATGAGACCATGGCCATCGCCATGAACCATCTGCACGGCAAGAGCAATTCCGGTGAAGGCGGTGAGGACCTGGATCGTCTGACCGTCGGACCGGACGGACTGAACCGTTGTTCCGCCATCAAGCAGGTAGCCAGTGGACGTTTTGGTGTTACCAGCCGTTACCTGGTAAGTGCACAGGAGATTCAGATCAAGATGGCACAGGGAGCAAAACCCGGTGAGGGCGGACATCTGCCCGGAGGAAAGGTATATCCCTGGATCGCCAAGACCAGACACTCCACGCCCGGTGTGTCCCTGATCTCTCCGCCCCCTCATCACGACATTTATTCCATTGAGGATCTGGCGCAGCTGATCTATGATCTGAAAAATGCCAACACCCAGGCAAGAATCTCTGTAAAACTGGTATCCGAAGCCGGTGTGGGAACGGTCGCAGCCGGTGTAGCCAAGGCGGGAGCCCAGGTCATCCTGGTATCCGGCTATGACGGCGGTACCGGTGCGGCACCGAGAAACTCCATCCACAATGCCGGACTTCCCTGGGAACTGGGACTGGCAGAGACCCATCAGACCCTGATCATGAACGGCCTGCGTAATAAAGTCCGCATCGAGACCGACGGTAAGCTGATGAGCGGCAGAGACGTAGCCATCGCAGCCATTTTAGGTGCCGAGGAGTTCGGTTTTGCCACCGCACCCCTTGTGACCATGGGCTGTGTCATGATGAGAGTATGTAATCTGGATACCTGCCCGGTAGGCGTGGCTACCCAGAACCCGGAGCTGCGGAAAAACTTCCGCGGTAAGCCGGAATATGTGGAAAACTTTATGAAATTTATCGCACAGGAGCTGCGGGAATACATGGCAGCACTGGGCGTGCGTACCGTAGATGAACTGGTGGGCAGAACTGATCTGCTGAAGAGAAAAGAGCATCTGACCGATCGTCAGGAGGAAGTGGATCTGACCCAGATCTTAAGCAATCCTTACGAGGGCAGCAAGCAGAAGGTGACCTTTGATCCCAGGCAGGTCTATGACTTCCAGTTAGAGAAGACACTGGATGAGAAGGTGCTGTTAAAGCAGTTAGGAAAAGCCATCGACGCAGGACAGAAGCGCAGCATCGAAGTAGACGTCAGCAACACCGATCGTGCTTTCGGTACGATCCTCGGAAGTGAGATCACCAGAAAATTGGGCGATGATGTGGAAGAGGATATCTACCATGTACTGTGCAAGGGTGCCGGCGGACAGTCCTTCGGAGCCTTTATCCCCAAGGGCCTGACTCTGGAACTGGTAGGCGACAGCAATGACTACTTCGGTAAGGGCTTATCCGGCGGTAAGCTGGTGGTATATCCTCCTCAGGGCAGCAAGTTCAAGGCTGAGGAAAATATCATCATCGGTAATGTGGCACTGTACGGTGCAACCTCCGGTAAAGCATTCATTAACGGTGTGGCAGGCGAACGTTTCTGCGTACGTAACTCAGGTGCCATCGCAGTTGTCGAAGGTGTAGGTGATCATGGTTGTGAATACATGACCGGCGGACGTGTGGTAGTCTTAGGACCCACCGGAAAAAACTTTGCAGCCGGTATGAGCGGCGGTATCGCTTATGTACTGGATGAAGGCAACGATCTGTACAAGCGTCTGAATAAGGAAATGGTATCCTCCAGCGAGATCACATCCAAATATGATGTGCTGGAGTTGAAATCCATGATCCAGGAGCATGTGGCACTGACCAATTCCGCCAAGGGTAAGGAAGTGCTGGACAACTTTGGAGAGTATCTGCCCAAGTTCAAGAAGATCATCCCTCATGATTATGAGAGAGTCTTAAAGACCATCGTCCAGATGGAGGAAAAAGGACTGAGCGCAGAGCAGGCACAGATCGAAGCATTCTATGCCAACACCAGAAAGTAGGAGGCCAGTGTGAAAAGTAATCTTGATAGATTGCTTTTCACACGACTAATTTGTGCCGCGGGCGCCACAAATTAGTTTATCGCAGAACTAAATATGAAATTTAGTTCGCGATTCTTCCGACGCCGAAGCGTCTGCAGAATGGAGAGAGTCATGGGAAAACCAACGGGATTTATGGAATATAAAAGGGAAGTCAGCGTGGCTGAGGATCCGAAGAAGAGAATACAGCATTTTAATGAATTCCATGAGCATCTGCCGAAGGAAAAGCAGCGTTTACAGGGTGCCAGATGTATGGAATGCGGTGTGCCGTTCTGTCAGTCGGGCATGATGATCTGCGGTATGGCCAGCGGATGCCCCCTGCACAATCTGGTGCCGGAGTGGAACGACCTGGTATATACCGGCAACTGGCAGCAGGCTTACAACCGCCTGAAGAAGACCAACAATTTCCCCGAGTTCACTTCCAGAGTATGCCCTGCCTTGTGTGAAGCGGCATGTACCTGCGGGTTGAACGGGGATCCGGTCTCCACCAAGGAGAACGAATATGCAATTATTGAAAACGCCTACAGCGAGGGTTATGCGGCAGCCAAGCCCCCTGTGGTGCGTACCGGCAAAAAGGTGGCAGTCATCGGCAGCGGTCCTTCCGGACTGGCAGCGGCGGATCTGCTGAACCAGAGAGGACATCAGGTCACAGTATTTGAGCGCTCCGACCGTGTGGGAGGACTGTTAATGTACGGCATCCCCAACATGAAGCTGGAGAAACAGATCATTGACCGTAAGATAGCCATCATGAAGAAAGAGGGCGTCACCTTTGTCACCGGTACGGATATCGGTAAGGACATCAAGGCATCCAAGCTGTTACATGATTTTGACCGTGTCGTACTGGCCTGTGGTGCTTCCAATCCCAGAGACATCAATGCGCCAGGCAGAGATGCCAGGGGAATCTATTTCGCGGTGGATTTTCTGAAAGCCAATACCAAGAGCCTGCTGGATTCGAACTTTGAAGATAAAAAATATGTGGAGACCAAGGGTAAGAACGTGGTCATCATCGGCGGTGGTGATACCGGTAATGACTGTGTGGGAACTTCCATCCGTCACGGAGCCAAGTCTGTGACCCAGATCGAGATGATGCCCAAGGCTCCGGACAAGAGAGCAGAGAACAATCCCTGGCCCGAATGGCCGAAGGTCTGCAAGACCGATTACGGTCAGGAAGAAGCCATTGCAGTCTACGGACATGATCCGAGAATCTATGAATCTACGGTCAAGGAATTTATCAAGGATAAGAACGGCAACCTGAAAGCCGTGAAGATCGTGAAGCTGTCCTGGGAAAAGGATCCGGCTACCGGACGCATGAAGATGCAGGAGATCGCCGGAAGTGAGCAGATCCTGGATGCGGAGATCGTACTGATCGCAGCAGGATTTTTGGGAAGTCAGAAATATATTACCGATGCTTTCGGGGTGGAATTAAATGAACGCACCAACGTAAAAACTGCCCCCGGCAAATACCAGACCAGTGTGGAAGATGTATTCGTCACCGGTGATATGCACAGAGGACAGTCCCTGGTGGTGTGGGCGATCCGTGAAGGCAGAGAAGCCGCACATGCTGTGGATGAGAGCCTGATGGGCTACTCTAATCTGGTGATCCAGTAGAGGTATTATTCTCGTAGATGGATCTCAGACCTTTCATAAGAAGATTCTGATCGATATGGATCTTCGTTTCACAATGTGGAATGACGGTCGTTGCGTACCCTCCGGTGGCAACGACCGTTGCTTTTTGCCCTAACTCTGTCTGGATACGGCGGATCAGTCCGTCGATGGCACAGGCGTTGCCCAAGAGCATTCCCCCGGTGATGCATTCCTGCGTATTCGCACCGATGGTGTGGGCGGGCATATGAATGTCCCCTTTCGGGAGCTGGGCGGTCTTGCCTAAAAGTGCCCTGTGGGCGGTTCCAACGCCGGGAAGGATCAGGCCACCTAAAAAGCGACGGTTCTCATCCAACACGTTAAAAGTCGTGGCGGTGCCCAGGTCGATGGTGACGAAAGGCAGGGAATAGCGGGAAATGGCTCCTGCAATATCTGCCAGTCGGTCACAGCCCACCTTTTCCGGGAAGTCCGTACAGATCTCGTAGCCCAGATCCAGCTTATGGGAAAGAATCAGAGGTTTCCGTCCCAGAATAGTTTCCAGAGCAGAGGAAAAAACGGCTGTCACCGAAGGCACAACCGAGGAAATCATAGATCCCTCAAAGGCTTCGGCAGACAGGCCGTGTTTGTTCAAGATCATATTCAGTTTTTCAATATATCCGGCATCAGACAGGGGACGACGGGACGATATCTTCTCAATAAAGAGCAGCTTATTTCCCTGAAATCCCCCGATGCCGATCGTAGTATTTCCGATGTCGATTGTCAGTACCACGGGTATACTCCTGTTATGCTGCAGACCTTGCTTTCTGATATACAGGAATGACTTTTGCCTTGATCAGTGCCAGCCCTACCGCTCCGGTCAGGAACGTGGATGCACACATCTCGAAGACCGCATTCACACCTACAAAAGAGCAGATGAATAAAATCGCGTTTTTACCACCCATCAGTCCCTGCACATAGGAAGTATTGCCGAACAGCAGTACTAAAAGGGACATGAAAAATGCGGTGTTGAAAAATGCGCTGCAAAATCCGGTGATCATGCAGGCGATTCTGTCTCCTACGGCTTTGCGGCTGTAACGGAAGACATATCCCAGCAGAAATCCGTCCAGAAGTCTGGGGATGAAACGCTGGATGAAGGCCAACACAGGGTTGATGCCAAAAAGCATTGCTCCCATGGCGCTGGTGCCTCCCACGCCGATGCATTGCAAAAAGCTGGTCAATCCGAATACTGCTCCCATGGCGGCTCCGCCTACAGGGCCAAGAGTGATTGCAGCCAGTGCAACGGGGATGACATTGAAGGTGATTGCCAGGGGGCCGATGTTCAGGTACCCGAGCGGGGTATAAGCCATCAGCAAAAGTACCGCAGCAAACAATCCCATCAACGTGAGTCGCATTGTCTTACTTTGTTTGTTCATATGAAATTTTCCTCCTTGTTACCATTCTCCCTCTGGGAGATACAATACAAGTTGTCCCGGTGATTCGGGACACTCCTACTGTTTATATCATATCCCGGACAAAAAGAAAAGTGATATTTGCATAAAATATGCACTTATGGTATTTTAGGAGTACAGTTTTGAAGTATTTTTGATAAATCAGGCAAAAGGAGACGACTATGCTGAAGGGAAAGACCGTAGTTCTGGCAATCTCGGGAAGTATTGCTGCATATAAAATGGCCAATGTAGCGCGGATGCTGTTAAAACAGCACTGTGATGTGGAAGTGCTGATGACACAGAATGCCACGCAGTTCATCAACCCCATTACTTTTGAAAGTCTGACGGGACATAAATGTCTGGTGGACACCTTTGACCGCAATTTCCAGTACAGTGTGGAACATGTGGCACTGGCAAAGCGGGCGGATGTGGTTCTGGTGGCACCGGCTTCTGCCAATGTGATCGGCAAGATTGCAAACGGCATCGCAGATGATATGTTGACCACTACGGTCATGGCATGTCCCTGCAAGAAGATTGTGTCCCCTGCCATGAATCATAATATGTATCACAACCCCATCGTGCAGGATAATATCGAAAAATTAAAGCATTTCGGCTATGAGATCATCACTCCGGCCACGGGAATGCTGGCCAACGGCGATATCGGTGACGGCAGAATGCCGGAGGAGTCCGTACTGTTCGAAGCCGTGGTGAAGGAGATCGCCTGCGAGAAGGATCTGGCGGGCAAAAAGGTGCTGATCTCCGCAGGTGCCACCAGAGAACCCATTGACCCGGTGCGTTTTATCACGAATCACTCCAGTGGAAAAATGGGTTATGCCCTGGCGAGAGCTGCAATGCACCGCGGCGCAGAAGTGACGGTGGTGGCAGCCCATACGGATGTGGAGCCGCCTTTGTTTGTAAATGTGGTGCCGGTACAGACGGCAGCAGAGATGTACGATGCAATCGTGTCCAGAGCGCAGGACTATGATTTTGTCATCAAGGCAGCAGCCGTGGCAGACTACACCCCGGCAGTGACAGCAGACAATAAGATTAAGAAAAAAGACGGAGACATGTCGATCCCTCTGGTGCGGACGAAGGATATTTTGAAGGCCCTTGGGGAAAACAAGAGACCGGGACAGATTTTGTGTGGATTTTCCATGGAGACGGAAAATGTGCTGGAGAATTCCCGGAAGAAGCTGGAGAGCAAGCACTGTGACATGATCTGTGCCAACAGTTTGAAGAGCGCAGGAGCGGGCTTTGGCACGGACACCAATATTGTGACACTGATCACAAAGAATTCCGAGGAGAGTCTGGAACTGATGAGCAAGGAACAGGTGGCACATAAAATTCTGGATAAGCTGCTTGCAATAGTTCAGCCATAGAACAGCAGAATGAATGCGAGGGGGCTTGCACACAAAGCGTTAATTCTGTAGAAAAATCATTTGCTTCTATGCAAAAAGATGGTATGATAGAAACAATGATGTATGGCCGTGTAGACGGCGGATTGAGAGGACGAAATGGACAAAATTATTTTGACAGGTGACAGACCCACCGGAAGATTACATGTGGGACATTATGTAGGCTCCCTGAGAAGACGTGTAGAACTGCAGAATTCCGGCGAATATAAGAAGACTTTTATCATGATCGCAGACGCACAGGCGCTGACGGATAATATCGAGAATCCCGAGAAGGTGCGCCAGAATATTATTGAAGTGGCGCTGGACTACATGTCCTGCGGACTGGATCCCAGCAAGGCAACGATCTTCATTCAGTCTCAGATCTCCGAATTGTGCGAGCTGACCTTCTATTACATGGATTTGGTAACCGTAGCCAGATTACAGAGAAACCCGACCGTAAAGAGTGAGATTCAGATGCGTAACTTCGAAGCCAGCATCCCTGTGGGATTTTTTACCTATCCCATCAGCCAGGCTTCCGATATTACCGCTTTCAAGGCGACCACCGTTCCCGTAGGTGGTGACCAGCTGCCCATGATCGAACAGACCAGAGAGATCGTACACAAATTCAACACCGTATATGCACCGGTACTGGTAGAGCCCAAGGCACTGCTGCCTGAAAATGAGGCATGTCAGCGACTGCCCGGCATCGATGGCAAGGCGAAAATGAGTAAATCCCTTGGCAACTGCATCTATCTGTCAGACAGTGCAGACGATGTACGCACCAAGATCATGAGCATGTACACCGATCCCGAGCATCTGTTGGTCAGCGATCCCGGACATCTGGAGGGCAACACGGTATTCACTTACCTGGATGCTTTCTGCAAGCCGGAGCACTTCGAGAGATACCTGCCGGATTACGCAAATCTGGACGAGTTAAAGGCGCATTATACCAGAGGCGGTCTGGGTGACGTGAAGGTGAAGAAGTTCCTGAACAACGTAATGCAGGAGACCTTGGAGCCCATCCGTAACCGTAGAAAAGAACTGGAGAAGGATATTCCCGCAGTATATGAGATCCTGAAGAAGGGCAGTGACGAGGCCCGTGAAGTGGCAGCACAGACCCTGTCTGAGGTAAAGAGCGCTATGCGTATCAATTACTTCGACGATGCAGAACTGATCCGTATGCAGAGTGAGAAGTACGAAGGACAATAAGAATAGTAAAAGATAACAAAAGGACGTTTCCGGAAAAACCGGAAGCGTCCTTTTTTGGGGGATTAATTGCTGTAATCTACGTATATGGAATTTTTTCCAAAGTATTGTGCGGTCTTTTTACTGGTGGGATCCTCGGGGTCTCCTGGAAGATCGCCGGTGTAGATCATCGCAGGCTGATGGGTAAAGGGGGTCAGCACCACATCCGTAATCTCCGGGTCATTCAGGAGAAGAAGACGTTCTTCGTATTCTGCAGCATAGGCAGCGGCTTCACCGTTTGTCAGCATCCGGATCGCTTTTGCGGCGGAGGTCTCCTGCCATACTCCGGTGAAAAGGATGACGGCCAACAGGACTGTCATGGCGACATAACGGGCAATTTTCAACTTGCCGAGGACCGCCATTTTCTCCGGAGTATTCTGACGCATTTGCAGCTTCCGGACTATATATCCGAGCCAGTAGAAGAACACAGCAAAACTGATCAGCAGAAACGTATAGTAGACAATGGCTACGGCCCGGCCGGGTCCTGTGGAGTTCATGGTATAGAACAGAGGACAGGACATGGAGCAGAACAATCCGTAGGAATATCCGGTAAAAAGGAGGGGATGGGAGAAAAATCCCCAGTTTTTCTTCTGTAAAATGCGCAGGAAGACCGGCAGCAGAAGCAGGGCGGCAAGCAGCCACCACAGTCCGGTCCAGGCGAAGGTATAGCGGACACCCTGCAACAGGCACTTTGCAATGGCTTTCCACGCGGGAATTTTCCACATGCCGTCCTGCCGCACCTGATTGCCGGGGGCCATGGCACTGACGGCAAAAGATAGCAGGAGAACAGCGGAGGTAATTCCGCAGACATAAGTCTTTTTATTTCTCTGCAACAGCAGTAGAAAGGTTACGGTTACCACAAACAGCATGCAGGGGAGAAGGGACACGTAATTGCCACCGCCTAAGAAAATTGCGAACAGGAGAAGCGGAAGCATCAGTATCTTTTTCCCATTGTACAGGTAGCGAAGCAATGTGCCCAGGAAAAACAGGGTCACGGCAAAGAAACCGGTGTAATACATGGAGCCGTTGTACCAGTAAAAGCTGTCGCTCTGAAAGGCCACTGTCTGGATGCACAGGAAACTAAATACTGAGGAAATCGTGATCCATTCCTCACATGTTCCCGGCAGAAAATGGCAGACCAGAGACCGTAGCAGATAGAAAATGCCGCCGCACAGCAAAAGAAGGATCACAAAAGTCACCAGATGATAGGCGGTATTGGAGAAGGCATTGGGCGCAAGATACATCAGAAACAGCGCTGAATAGGTTCCCTGCCAGATCTGATAGCTTTTGGCGACACCGGCACAGGCGGCGGAAATGGCCTGTGGTATGCTTCCGGTCTGCTGCCAGACCAGATGGGCTTCCGTACCGTAATAATAATCATCCCCGGTGGGATAATTGTAACGCCCCAGCCATACCATAGGAACCAGGCTGGCGAGCAGGACCGCGAGGAAAATATAAGGTTTCCATTTGGCAAGTTTATTTTTCATAGAGAATATAACTCCTGAGAGGTTTTTATAATGCTACAGTCAGTATAACATACCTGCAAAGACAGGAAAAGGTACTTGTTTTGCAAAAGAGGGAAGTATATAATCAGCTTAAAGATGGCGGAAGGAGGGCATGCCATGGAAGAAAAGGGTGTCAGAGACCGGAAAAGGGAACCGGAAGAATATAATTTTGACTATGAAGAACTTGCGGATGCAGAGGTGGATTCTGAACAGGCGGGACGACGTGATGATGCTGTATGGGAAACAACCTGTGATACAGAGGATCCGTATACTGTGGAATCGGAGGACTTTACGGAGGATGAGGACTATGGGGAGTACCCGGAAGGGGATGACCTGGATGACTTCGACGAGGGGGACGGGATCGGCTTCCGGTTCCGGCCATGGATGATTCCGGCTTTTGCGGGCATGATGGTTCTGGCGGTCCTGATCTGTATTCCGCTGTGGAAACTGAGCCATCATGACAGAACTACGGAAAATAATGAATTCGCGGCGGTGACAACAGAAGCGCAGAGCTCAGAACAGGCTTCTGCAGAGACCCCGGAGACCGGGATCGCATCGGAAAAGGTGGCAACGGCGGAACCGGAGACTACACAAATCCCCGAGACGGTTACTCCGGAGCCTGCGGCAGCAGTGACAGAAGCACCGCAACCGACACCTACACAGGCTCCGGAAGCGCAGCCGCAGCCGACAGAGGCACCGGTGGCAACCGAAGTCCCCACTACCAATAATACGGGAGATGCTCTTGCGGAGGGAAATTCCATGACGTTCGGTGATGTGAACGAGACTGTCACTGCCAAGGATGTGAGTAATCTTCGCAGTACACCCTATACCGGAGATGAGGGCAATGTGGTAGGGCAGCTGAAGAACGGAGAGACTCTGGTACGCACCGGAAGGAACGATTCCACCGGATGGTCCAGACTGGAATACAACGGTCAGACGGTTTATGCAGTATCAGCATATCTGACCACGGATCTTACCTATAAGACCCCGGAGAAGCCGACATATCCCAACCGCGTCAGCACACAGGATGGCAGAGTGATCGTCTTTACGGATTGTGATGATTATATTACCCCCAAAGATCTGATCAATCTGCGGACGGAACCAAGCACCAGCGAGGGAGAGAGCACTGTACGCACCCAGGTGCGGAACGGAACCAATCTACATCGTACCGGCTACAGTGAAGGATCTGGCTGGTCCAGAGTGGAGTACAACGGTGAGATCCTGTATGCCGTGACCAGCTATGTGATCTCTGGCAGTGCTCCGGAATGACCGACGTATTCGGAAGATAGAATGTAAAAGAAGCTGTACCGTAGGGTGCAGCTTCTTTTACATTAAGATTCTATATAGAGAAAAGTATAAGGGGATGGCAAAAATTATTTCGGTCTTACGGTAAGTCTCTGGATCAGACCGTTTTCATCGGTCTTACGAACCGTGGCGATGGCCATGATGTTGTAGCCTCCGAAGTTGGCAATGAACTCGGCCTGCTCATCATTTACGACCTCAGCATCCAGAATGGAGTAGCGGCGGAAGCCGAATTTGTTACGGAAGAACATATTGATGGCCTCTTTTCCGTAGATATGATATTCCTGCTGGGAGGCGGAGGTGGTACAATAGTCACACAGAATGCCATCAGGGGTGAACAACTCTGCAAGTCCGGCAAAATCTTTATTTTCCATAGCTTCTACATATTTTTCAATGGGTCTCATAGCGTGTTCCTCCTTAATATACCTTTTCAGAATTTAACAGTGCGTCAGTACCGCCGTCTACGAACATGATGTTGCCGTTGACACCTCTGGCGGAATCGGATGCCAGGAATACCATCACCTCAGCGATCTCTTCGGGAGCCATCAGACATTCCTGACCGTACTTGGTGGGAATGGGGAGGGCATTCAGTGCCATTTTCGCGGTGGTGCTCATGGTAGCGGTCATGGCAGTATGTACGTTGCCGGGAGCTACCGCATTGATGCGGACACCGTTGGCAGCCCAGGTAGCGGAGACTCTGCGGACCCATCTGGCCAGAGCATATTTGGTGGATACATAGAGACTGTTGCCCACGGAGAGGTTGGTGGAATCCATGGAGGATACCAGGCTTAATACTCTCTTTTCATCACCGATATTGTTCAGCAGATCTACGACATCTTTACGTCCCGCACCCTGGGAAATGGTGTTGGATACGGTGACTACGCAGCTGCCGTGTTTTTTCTTAAGGAGGTCATAGACGCCCTTTGCAATGGCTACGGTTCCGAAATAGTTCAGGGAAATGATCAGTTCCAGATTGCCGCAGGCACCGGAGACACCGGCATTGCAGATCATGCCGTCCAGACCTTCAGGATGCAGCTCATGCAGCTTGTCTACAGCGGCCTGTCTTCCTTCCGGGGTTGCCAGGTTCACGCAGATATCGCCGTCTTTCAGATCGATATTGATGACTTCGTGTCCTTTTTGAAGTAACAGTTCTTTTGTCTTGGCGCCGATTCCGCTGGATGCGCCGGTGATTGCATATACGCCCATGTTAAATCCTCCCTTGTTTTCCGAAGGAAAATCCTGCTCTTCTTGAGGAGCTGCCCTCTTGAGGAGTCACCCCCTTGGCGGGGGGAGAATCTGTCCTTCCTGCTTGCTTTTACTTTATGAGTTCATTATAATAAAATCTGATATCTTTTAAATAACCAAAATAAGAAAAAAGGAGGATACCAGATGCTGACCTATGATCTGACTGCCCGTGGCAGAAAAACCATGTATGAATACTTATATGAAGCGATGAAAGCTGACATCTTGAGCGGCCGGCTGACTGCCGGTGAGAAGCTTCCTTCGAAGCGGGCGTTTGCCGAGCACTTGCAGGTCAGTGTCAAGACCGTGGAGAATACCTATGAACAGCTGCTGCTGGAGGGCTATATCCGGTCGGAGGAAAAGAGAGGGTATTTTGTCAACCGTCTGGAAGTGAAGAACGTCTCCGCCCCAGCCTATGCATCCTTTGTGACCCGTTTCCGGGAGGAAGAATATCTGGCGGATCTGACGGCCAACAATATTCAATATGATAAGTTCCCCTTTGCCACCTGGGCGAAGATCATGCGGCAGACCCTGACGGATTATGATACGTCTCTGCTTAAGACGGTTCCTTTTAACGGAGTGGAAAAACTAAGGGTGGCCATTGCAGAGCATTTGTATCGGTACCGTGGCATGCATGTGTCACCGGATCATATTATTGTGGGAGCGGGAACAGAATATCTCTACAGTCGTCTGCTACAGTTATTGGGCAAAAATGCAAAATTCGGTGTGGAAAATCCTGGGTATCGCAAGATTACGAAACTGTATGATGTGGGCGGTGTGACCTGGGATTATGTGGACATTGACAGTCAGGGAATGAAAGTGGAACAGCTGGATCAAAAGGGTATTACCGTGGCGCATGTATCGCCGGAACATCATTTTCCCATCGGACTGGTCATGCCTGTGGGAAGACGGCAGGAACTGCTTCGCTGGGCGGCGGAGGAACCGGAGCGCTATATCGTGGAGGACGATTTCGATTGTGAATTCCGCATGGTGGGAAAGCCGGTTCCCTCCATGCAGTCCATGGACCGCAACCACAGAGTTATTTACATCAACACTTTTTCCAAGACCATGGTGCCATCCCTGCGTATCGGCTATATGGTGCTGCCGGAGAAATTGATGGAACGCTATATTTCCACTATGAATTTTTATTCCTGCACGGTATCCGGTTTTGAACAGTATGCCATGGCAGCGTTTCTGGAAAAAGGGTATTTTGAACGCCATATCCGGAGACTGCTCAACGATTACAGAGGGCAGCGGGAGCGGATCTGCCGGATGTTTCGGGAGTCACCTTTAAGTCAGATCAGCCAGATCTATCAGGATGATGCCGGGACTCATTTTCTGCTGCATGTGCGGACGGAACTTAGTGACGTGGAGATCAAGTGGGCGGCCAGACAGCGGGGAATTCTCGTGAACTGTCTGTCGGAATATTGCTTTGCGGATGCGCAGAAATATCGGGGGATTCTGGTCATTCACTATTCGGATATGGCGGATGAGATATTACAGAAGGTGATCGGGGCGCTGGAGGAGATATTTTGTAACTATTCAGAGCCATGAAAAACTGCGTTCAGCGAATGCTTGCATTCAGGCAGATAAGTAGTTTTATATGGCGAAGTAACCACATGAGCAAAAGGAAAGCTACGAAGTAGCGGTTTTGCGAATGGGGTTCTGAATAGTTACAATTTTTTGTAATTCATAATTTTTCCAAAATGCGGGAACACTGACAAAAAAGAATGCAGTGTTATCGCATGGAAGGAGAAATTATGAATCAGAGAGTGGGAAGAAGCAGTATCCGTCTGGCACAGCCGGTGTGTGTGATCGCCGGTGCCAGTATCGTGGGAAAAAAAGAAGGCGAAGGACCGTTAGGCACCCTGTTCGACATGGTGGGAGAAGATGATCTCTTCGGCTGTAAGACCTGGGAAGAGGCGGAAAGTAATCTCCAGAAGGACGCAGTCTACATGGTCATGGAAAAGGCCGGATGGAAAGCGGAGGATGTGTCGTATCTCTTCGCCGGTGATCTCTTGGGGCAGTGCATCGCCACTTCCTTTGGTATCTCCGCTTACAATATTCCTCTGTTTGGAGTCTACGGTGCCTGCTCTACCTGCGGGGAAGCACTGACACTGGGAGCTGTGATGGCAGCGGGAGGCTATGCGGAGCATGTGGTCTGTGTGACCTCCAGTCATTTTGCCAGTGCGGAGAAGGAGTTCCGTTTTCCGTTAGATTATGGGAGCCAGAGACCTCTGTCTGCCAGCTGGACGGTGACGGGAAGCGGAGCCTTTGCATTGGGACTAAATCAGAAGTGCAGAGCCCACATCACCGGCATGACTCCCGGAAGGATCGTGGATTACGGCCTGAAAGACTCCATGAACATGGGAGCATGCATGGCACCTGCCATTGCTAGAATAGAACCATATCAAGGAAATGGCGTATTTGCTAGGCTGATGGTTCTACACACAACTATTGGTAATTGAATAATGTAGCAGATTTGCAGATAAAGGACATTTCTTGAGATAAGAGGTGTCCTTTTGTTATTACTTGATCATTCTATTATAAAGGAGGTCATTCATTATGACAAGTACAGCGTTAGGAGCAGAGAACAAGAAAGAACAAACAATTAGTTTTATCAGCGAAGCACATGAAAAATTCTACTACGAAGAAATTCAGAAAATAAGGTATGCAGATGTATACCACAAGGCACTTTGTTATTGTCTTGGAATCAACGCAGATACGAGAAAAAATGTGAATAACATTTATGACTTTAAGAGTGGGTGTGTAAAACCAGAATGCCTGCATGAAGGATGGCAGACTAGTGGCAGTTTGAAGGTTGTAAGAATGGCATTTAATTTGTATTGCAATGGTACACCGAGTGTAGATGACGAACAGGATACAGAGGAGCAGATTGATGAGTGTAGGAGATATTCAGTAGAAGATATATTCTGCTGTTGTTATGCACCCTATTTCTGGCAGGCAATACAGATTCGATATCCGGAGTATGCCACATACAATAAAAATTTGTATGCGATGTTTGGAGGAAATGATTGATGTTAAAAATCCGATTGATGGGAACAAAGAATGATATCACGTGGTTTCAGAAAATTATAAAAAGACACCCAAAGATAGAGGTTTTGGAAATGTCAGATCTCTATCCTAACAAGGGGACAGATAAATATTACAGAGCGTATATAGAAGTAAAAAAGAGCAACATTAAGGAAAAATAGTAGAATTTGGAGGAATTTTATCATGTGTAAGGTTATAGTAGTCGGAAACCAAAAAGGAGGGGTGGGAAAGACCACCACAACAAGTAATTTGGGAATTGGACTGGCTAAGCAGGGGAAAAGAGTTCTGCTGATAGATGCGGATGCCCAAGGAAGTCTAACAGCAAGTTTAGGCTTCCAAGAACCTGATAAGCTGGATGTAACACTTGCCACGGTTATGGCAAATATTATCAATGAAGTTGATATGGAGCCAGATTATGGTATTTTAAGGCACGATGAAGGCATAGATCTTATGCCGGGCAATATAGAATTGTCCGGACTGGAGGTATCGTTGGTAAATGTTATGAGCAGAGAGCTTGTACTTCGTTCCTACATAGATCAGCAAAAGGATAGATACGATTATATTTTGATAGATTGTATGCCTTCTCTTGGAATGATTACTATAAATGCTTTTGCGAGCGCTGACAGTATTCTTATTCCGGTGCAAGCTGCATATCTTCCGGTAAAAGGTCTGGAGCAGCTTATCAAGACCATAGGTAAAGTAAAAAGACAAATAAATCCGAAACTGGAGATTGAAGGTATTCTGCTTACTATGGTAGATAACAGAACCAATTATGCAAAAGACATCAGTGCGTTGGTTGTAGAGAATTATGGTAGCAAGGTAAGAATATTTGAAAACAGCATTCCGATGTCGGTAAGAGCTGCGGAGATTTCTGCGGAGGGTGTCAGTATATATGAGCATGATCCTAACGGAAAAGTAGCAAGTGCCTATCAGTCATTGACAGAGGAGGTGCTTGCAGATGAATAAGGCAGGAAGTGCCGCAAAAGTAAAACTGAATAGCTTCGATGATTTATTCGGAGCAGAACAGCCACAGGCAGGAACAGAGCAGGTACAGGAAATTTCATTATCAGAATTGCATGAGTTCAAGGGACACCCATTTAAGGTGCTGGACGATGAAAAAATGCAGGAAACTGTGGAGAGTGTCAGAGAGCATGGTGTGTTGATGCCGGGCATTGCCAGACCGAGAGCAGAGGGCGGCTATGAAATTATTGCGGGACACCGAAGGAGACATGCGTGTGAGCTTGTAGGACTTGAAACAATGCCGATGTTTATCCGGGATTATACGGACGATGAAGCTACGATTATCATGGTGGACAGCAATATCCAAAGGGAAGATATTCTGCCAAGTGAGAAAGCAAAGGCATACCGCATGAAATATGATGCTATGAAGCATCAGGGAAGCAGGACAGGCGGACTTTCACTTGAAGAACTAGGAGAAATCGCAGGAGAAAGTGCAAAGACTGTCCAAAGGTATATATGGATTTCACGATTATTAGAACCGTTGCTTGATATGGTGGATTTGGGAAAGATAGGTATTATGCAGGCTGTGGACATCTCATTTTTATCCAAGGATGCACAGCAATGGGTATTGGTTGCCATACAGGATACCAATGTTGTCTTGACAAAACAGCAGAGTGCTATGCTAAAGGAAAGTGAAAAAAAAGGAGAGCTGACTTTTCCAATGGTTCGTCTGCTTCTGGAGAAAGAAAAGCCGGTAGAGCGTAAAGTCATTATAAAAAATGACCGCATTAACAGTTATTTTCCGGATACATACAGCACGGATGACATTGAAAAAATAATATTTCGGCTATTAGATAACTGGAAGAAGACACAGTAGGAAGGAGGATACGAGAATGGGAGAAAGTTTGCAGCTAGATTATTATTACGGAATAGAAGCCGAACAGTTCTCATTCTATCGTGTTCCACGCCTGCTGATAAAGGACGAGCGTTATAGGGGACTTAGCAGTGATGCTAAGCTCCTCTATGGCTTAATGCTTGATAGAATGTCTCTTTCTATGAAGAATGGCTGGATGGATGATATGAACAGGGCATATATTATTTATACGATAGACAATATCATGGAGGATTTGGGTTGTTCCAAGCCTACATGTATAAAAATTATAAAGGAACTGGATTCGGATTCTGGGATTGGTCTGATTGAGAAAGTACGCAGAGGATTAGGAAAGCCGGATATTATTTATGTGAAAAACTTTTCGACAATAGCAGAAGCACAGGAGGAAAAAAAGCCTGAAAATGCTGATAAATCCACAGAAGTAAAAAATCTTTACTTCAAGAAGAAAAAGAATTTTACTTCTGCAAGTAAAGAAACTGAACTTCAGGAGGTAAAAAAAACTGACTTCAAGAAGAAAAAGAAATTTACCTCTGGAAGTAAAGAAATTGAACCTCAAGAGGTAAAAGAATTTGCCCCTAATTATACTAACTATAACCAGACTGAGGTGAGTTATACCAATCCTATCAATCAATCTGCGACAGAAAAGTCACAAGATGATGTGATTGGTGCGATGGATGATGCACAGTCCTACATAAATTTGATTAAAGAGAATATCGACTATGACCACCATATGAAATATGATGATTATGGAAAATGTGAGCTTTATGATGAATTGTTTCAGGTGATCTGTGAGGTTGTATGTGTAAATCATAAATCCGTGAGAATTGCAGGGGAAGATTATCCGTATGAGCTTGTGAAGTCAAGATTTTTGAAACTGAATGGTAGCCATTTGGAGTATGTGATTGGCTGTATGCAGAATACGACCACAAAAATCACAAATATAAAAGCGTATATGATTACGGCATTGTATAATGCACCGTCTACGATAAATCATTTCTATCAGCAGGAAGTGCAACACGATATGTATGGAGGTGGATGGCATGAAAAGGGTATTGTTTAAGGTGATTTTGCCGATGGCATTTATTGTGATCTGGTTGGATATGTGTTACTGGATATGTTTGGGAGAGAATGGGATGAATTGGTTTCAATTCTGGATTATGAGTGGCTTTCCTTTCGGCATACAAAAGATGCTCGTACTGCTGATACCTCGTAATTTTGGAATTGCAGGAAGCATTGGGGTGTTGGCACTGGATGCAATCGTAGGCGGTATGATCGGAGTGATTGTTCTTGCAATAAAAATCGTTGCAATCATACGAGAAGTAATTAATATCATAATGGAACTTGCAGGAAAGAGAATTTCCTGCTGAACAGGAGCAGGTATGAAATGAAAGTTTTTATACCTGCTTATTTTGTAACTTCTGGTCACAGCGTCCAGAAGTGGAAAGGAACTGATATGGAATCAATGAGAGACATCAAGCGTATCATGGAGCGTGAAATCAAAAAAGGGAGCACACCATTAACTTTTGAACAAATGGAGATTGATACAGAGAACTATCAAGAGATTACTTCTAAAGAGAAACTGACAGAGGTATTGCAGTATCTTCACAGGGTAGGAAATTATAAGTCTTTGGCAGGAAAAACTGTGATCAACAATGTTTACACTTTTATGCGTGGAAGGACACCGGATTTTACCAGAGCAAGAAGTATATTTGACCGGGAAAAGATTTATCATCAGATGCTCCGGCAGGAAAGGAAGATGAAGCCTACTTATGAGGAAGACTGCTATATCGAAACAGCAAAGTGCTATTTTTCATTGCCGGAGGAATGGGAAAAGCATAAAATGATGTATCTGAATAATGATGCGTTTGGTTTTATCCTGTCGAATAAGTATATCTTGGGATTGTATAAGTATTGCAGGGAAGCAAGGCGGGATATTGCAATGGAAGCTCATAAAATACCGGAGAATACAAATACAGTTGTTCAGCGTCTTATAAACATGGATGATCTGGAAGTGCTGTCACATTGTTTGTTGCTCGATGATGTTTGGGTAGAAAATAATCTGATTGGGGCAAAGATGTACACGATTTTCAAGTTAGGAATATCATAAAATACAGCGTTAAGGCAGATATGAGATCGAAAGATTTTGTATCTGCTTTTTTTATTGCAACAACTTCTGGTCACAGCGTCCAGAAGTGGAAAGGGAAAAGAAATGAACAGAAAAGATGTGAAGAAATTGCTGCTTGCTACTATTGCAGTGGTAATTGTGGCAAAGATAGCAAGAAACATTATGAAGGCGAAAAAGCAGAAAGATAGTATTCCTGCCGATACATTTGATGATTTTTATGAGGAAGAACTGAACTGGTGGGACAGGGAGTTTGAGGAAGGAGAGGAATGATAAGTATGGCAATGAAAACACAGCTTCACAGGCTGTTGGTTCCACCCTGAATCCAATCGGTGCAGATAAGGAAGGAGGTACACCGTGCAGGAGGAAACAACACAGAAAACCATTGCTCTTGCAATCAAGACTTCCAAGCTGACCGCAAGCGTTTTACAGAAGGCAATGAAGATGTATCTGGAGCATCAGAAGCATAAGGAGCCTTCGCATGGAAAAATTCCGGTAAAGAAGCTGATTGGTCAGGGAGAGGGTGCAAAGTCCATTGAGGTTACGGATAGCAATATAAAATCCTTTGAGCGTGTCGCAAGAAAATACAATGTCGATTTCGCAGTAAAGAAGGATAAGACCACGGAACCACCCAAGTATCTTGTATTTTTCAAGGGCAAGGATGCTGATGTGATAGCACAGGCATTCAAGGAATTTGTAAAAGTTAATGAGAAAAAACAGCAGCGTCCGTCACTCAGACAGAAATTGAAAGGACTTCAGAAGATCATTGCACAGAATAAGAACAAGGAGCGCAGCAGAGAGAAAAATAAGGACAGAGGACAGAGCTTATAAGCAAGGTCATTGACGGAATTGTAAAGGATTTGCGGTCGATTCCAAAAACTCTCAAAGAAAAAACAAAAGGGGTAAATAAAAAGCAAATTGCCCTGAAATGCGCTCCCTATGTGATCTTCGGGTATGTTCTGAATAAGGTTTCATGGCTGTATGGACAGCAGGCAGGTGATAATACATTACAGAATGTGTTGGACACGATCAATGGGATTGGAGGTGCGTTCCATAATCCGCTTCCAAGCTTTCTGCCAAGAGATTTACTGGTAGGAGTAGGATGCGGAATTGGATTTCGTATGGTAGTTTATTATAAAGCGAAAAATGCAAAGAAATTCCGGCAGG
>OLNX01000666.1_pt1 | contig 33132 bp, 19 predicted proteins | sample 1672611 | NCBI WGS metagenome assembly OLNX01 (sample SAMEA3136705, study PRJEB25190) | human gut metagenome | reverse complement strand
TTGATACTTCCAGCTTTATTACTACCGCCTGCACCGTTCTCAAGAGCGTTATCTGCCTGATCGGTGCAGGCGTTGGTGTATGGGGCGTTGTAAACCTTCTTGAAGGTTACGGTAATGATAACCCCGGTGCTAAATCCCAGGGCATGAAGCAGCTCATGTCAGGTCTTGGTCTGATTCTCCTTGCAATCGTCCTTGTTCCTGTTCTTGAAACAATGATGACGGGCGCAATTTAAGTGACGTTCTGACCTGAATATAAGCAGATTAGCTACATAGCGGTGGGTTTTGCATTGCAATAATGGGTTTTGGGTAAGCAATCTGCACTCTCAGATATGAAAGGGAGTGAAAATATAAATGGCAATAAATATCGGATATTTAACTGCCAATAAAACAAGTGCAGGAGATGAAGTGTACACTCCATTCTATGCGGTAGAGCCGTTAATGGAATTTCTGCCGAAAGACAAGAAAATATGGTGCCCGTTCGATGAAGAATGGAGTGCGTTTTATCAGTATCTTACCGAACAGGGGTTTTATGTGGAACGAAGCAGCTTGAAAGATGACAAGGATTTTTTTCACTTTGAGCCTGACGAATGGGATATTCTCGTAAGCAATCCCCCATTTTCTAAGAAGAATGAAGTCCTGAAACGAGCTTTTGCTTTTCAGAAGCCTTTTGCTCTGCTCTTGCCCGTGAACAGTATTCAGGGTAAGGCACGATACAAGATATTCAACAATGAGATTCAGATGCTTTGCTTTGATAGTCGGGTTGACTATCACACACAGCAGAATATGCTCTTTACAACAAAGGGCAATCATTTCGGATCTGCGTATTTTTGCAGAAACCTTCTCCCCACAAAACTGGAATTACGTCAGCTTGTGAAATATGACAGACCATTGATGAATTCCTCGGAGAGGGGTGATGAATAAATGGGAGTAATCAGCGATGCGATTGATGCTTTGGAGGATTGGTGCTGTGACTTATTCAAGGACGGCATAAAATCTCAGTTTGACGGAATTTCCGATCTTCTGACTGATACATTTGCTCAGACAACAGGTTCGGGAGCAAAGGGAAACCTTGTATCAAACTTTCTAACAAAGCACCCTGCTCAGTTTACGGGTACTGCCGGAAGTGCGCCGACAGGCTACGGAATTTGGGCAACTATCGAAACGCTCTGTAACAATGTTGTAGTCCCTATTGGAGGTTTCATTCTTACAGTCATCCTCTTGAATGAGCTTTGTCAAATGGTCATTCGGGGAAACAATTTCAAGGACTTCGACGATTCGATCTTTATAAAATGGATCATCAAAGCCTTATGCGGTGTAATACTTGTAGCCAACACATATTACATCGCTTCCGCACTATTTTCGTTTGGCACAAATGTATGCTCTAACGGACTTGCCACGCTGTTCGGCAGCGGTGACTATCTATCTAAAAGTCTTGCGATAAAGAAATCAGCTCTCAATAGCTTAGGCTTGGGAGAACTGATGACGGTGTGGTTCATATCCCTTATTGTTCATCTGGGAGTGATGATACTTATTGTTGCAATCGTAATTACACTTGCAAGCCGTATCATCGAGGTGTTTATGTATCTCAGCATTGCACCTATTCCTATGGCAACAATGATGGACAGCGGAGAATGGGCGAGCATCGGTAAAAACTGGATAAAGCAACTTTTAGCTCTTTCTTTCCAGGGTTTCTTTATCGTAGTCGCACTCGGTATCTTCAAAACGCTGTTTAGCAATATGATCGCTACGCTCAATTCAAGCAAGGACGGTGTGATAATGCAAATGGCAATGCTAATGGGATACACGGCAGCACTTATCTTTACCATTCTGCGTACAGGAGCTATCAGCAAAAGTGTGTTTAACGCACATTGACCTTGAACAAGATTGGAGGATTTATGGCACATTATGTACAAATCCCTAAAGACCTGAACGACATCAAAGAGAAGTTCATTATGGGATTTACCAAAAGACAGGTAATATGCTTTGGTATCGGTCTTGTTCTCGGAGCGCCTGTTTTCTTTCTGACGAAAACAGCTATAGGAATGTCCGGGGCGATATTCGCTATGGGTGCAGTCGCTGCTCCTGCGATACTCTGTGGACTTTATAAGAAAAATGGTGTTTTCTTGGAAAAACAGGCAAAATATATGCGTGAATACTTTACAAGACCTCGAAAGCGGTATTACCGCACAACAAACATATTTGAGTGCTTTGAAAGGCATATCGAATACACAAGAATCAAGAAAAAGCTGAGAGATGCCGAAAGAAAAGGCTGATACGGCTTACTATATAGTACACTTTCGGTGTCTCCGCTTTTGAATACAAACGGAGGTTACCAATGGGCTTTAGAAAGAGAAATGCCAATAAAAGTGATAACCGCAGCAAAGCAAAGGTTGTCATGGGCAAGCCAGCCTCTCAGCTTACAAAAGAGGACAAAAAAATACTTTCCGCACGAATAGCGGAAATCAAGAGTGCTAATGGCGGTAAGACTACGGTGCAGAACACGATTCCATATATGTGTATGTATAAGGACGGTGTTTGCCAGGTATCGGAGAACTTCTTCTCTATGACGGTACAGTTTTATGATGCCAATTACTCTATTTCGGAGTTTGAGGAACAGAACAATATTTTCAGTAAATACTGTGATGTTATCAATCTCTTTGACAATACGATCAAATTCCAGCTTACCTTTGAAAATCAAAACAGATCAAAGGAAAAGCTCGTAAAAACGGTGCAGATACCCGAACAGGACGATGATTTCAATGCGATCCGCAAGGAGTACAGCGAAATGCTGACCGATAAGCTGATGAAAGGCTCTAACGGTCAGTCGGCAAGAAAGTTCCTGACATTCGGTATCGAGTCCACATCATACAAGGCAGCAAGGGCAAAGCTGATGAGCATAAAGAATGATATTATCAAAGGATTTAAGGCTTTTGGTGTTGAAGCTGAATTACTTGACGGCAAGCAAAGGCTCGAAGCCCTGTACTATGCTCTCAATCCCTACAGAAACTCCCCCTTCATTTTCAATTGGGACTCTATGCTTAAAGCTGGAATGGACACGAAGGACTTTATCAGTCCTCCATCACTAAAATTCAACAAGGCAGATTTTGAGATCGGCAATGCCTACGGTGCTGTATGGGGTATGAATATCCTTGCCGGAGAGCTGTCGGACGAGATATTAAAGGACTTCCTTGAAATGCAGAACCTTTTCTGCGTGAATATTCATGTTGATCCGCTGGACCAGATAGATGCCCTGAAATTCGTCAAAAAGAAGCTCACCAATGTGGAGCAGATGAAAATCGACGAACAGAAAAAGGCTTCGCAATCGGGTTATGATCCCGATATTCTTCCTCCTGCGATCAAGATGTATATCGAGGACATTGAAAAGCTCCTCGCTGATCTGAACAGCAAGAATGAGCGTCTTTTTCATATCAGTATTTCACTGAGAGCTTATGCAAAAAGTAAAAAGGAGCTGAAACTTCTTTCTGAAATGCTGAAGCGTGTCTGCCAGAAGAATAACTGCACGATGTTTCCCTATGATTATCGACAGGAACAGACACTCGTTTCCACACTTCCGCTGTGCTATAACGAGATTCCTGTCCGCCGTGAGATGCACACAAGCGGTATCGCTATCTTCGTGCCGTTTACCACTAAAGAGCTGTTTCAGGACGGACAGGCTACCTATTACGGAATCAATACGCTGTCGGGAAATATGATCCGTGCCAACAGGTCAAGGCTCAAAAATCCGAATGGACTTATCCTCGGTACGCCGGGTGCAGGCAAGAGTTTCAGCGTAAAGCGTGAAATACTCGACTGCTTTCTTACAACAGTTGATGACATAATCATCTGCGACCCCGAAGGAGAGTATTTTCCGCTTGTTTCGGCTCTGCACGGACAGCTTATCAGAATTGCAAGCAATTCCGAACAGCATATCAACCCTATGGACATTACCATTGACGATTATCTGTTCAGCAATCCTATGGAAGTGATCGCAAATAAGTCCGACTTCCTGATTTCGCTTTGTGAGATCATTGTCGGAGGTCGCTACGGTCTTTCCGCTGAGGAACGCTCTGTTATCGACAAATGTGTTCAGAGCATCTACAAGCATTTTATCGAAAATGAGCCGACGCCTGAAAAGATGCCGCTTCTCTCCGATTTGCAGCAGGAGCTTAATAATGAAGGCGAAGTCGCTCTGCGTGTAGCAAATTCTCTTGAAATGTTCGTAAACGGCAGCCAGAATCTCTTTAATCACTGCACCAACATTGATATGAGTAATCGTATCATCTGCTTTGATATTAAGGAGCTTGGCAATCAGCTAAAAAAAGTAGGTATGCTGATCGTTCAGGATACGGTATGGAACAGAGTATCAGCTAACCGTGAAAAGAAAAAAATCACTCGCTACTACATTGATGAGTTCCACCTCCTTCTGAAAGAGGAACAGACAGCGAAGTACAGCGCAGAAATATGGAAGCGTTTCCGTAAGTGGGGCGGTGTGCCGACAGGCATCACGCAAAATGTCAAGGACTTGCTTTCTTCTCAGGAGGTTGAGAACATCTTTGATAACTCGGATTTTGTATATATGCTGAACCAGGCAGCCGGAGACAGAGACATTCTCGCTGAAAAGCTCCATATTTCAAAGGAGCAGATGAAGTTTGTAACAAACAGCGGTCCGGGCGAGGGACTTATCCGCTATGATAAAGTGCTTTTGCCGTTTACAGACCATTTTCCGATGGATACAGAGATGTATAAACTTATGACCACGAAACCTACTGAGGGTGCGTAAACTGCGCAGATTGGAGGATTTATGAGCTTACAGAGAGAAGAGAATAACCTCCGTAGAGCGCAGGCTCGTTTCGACAAAGTCAGCAGACGGTCGAAGCAGTTTCAGATAGACTTCCGCCGTGAAGCAAACAGCAGAGGTCGCTTTCATACCCGTGCATATATCGTCCGTGGTGAGAAAACGCATCACGGCGGTCGGGGTATCGTCCATAAGTTTGCAAATGCAAAATACCGCATTCAGGGCGATAAACCGTCAGTCACACGGACGATCAAATCATGGCAGCCAAAGACATTCAAGGGAAAGCTGTTCAAGGCAAACGTCCGTGCTGTGAATTTCGCAGTACATGATGTTGCTCAGACGGCGGTCGATACCGGTCTCGCAGCGGAAACTGGCGGTATCAAAACCGCCGACACCGCCCAGCGTGAAGTCCGCAACAAGCTCAAACAGAAATACACCCGTGAAGCGGTGGACGATTATCATCGTGGCGTATTTCTTGTGGGTCGCACGGCGGTCGATGCTGTCAAGGGTACGCACAATCACCTGAAAACAAAGAAGCAGTATAAGCTCGAAAAAGCGAAGTTACAGCTAAAGAAAGCTGATAACAAGCTCTATAAGGCGAAAACTCAGAAGCCGAAAATGGCTGCGACAAAAGCCGATTTGAAGAAAGCAAAGGCGGAGTATAAAGCCCGAATTGTAAAAGATAAGGGCAATACGCTCCGCAAGGCGATGAACAAGCGCCGATTGCAGGCATATAAGCAGACAAAGCGTGAGCTGAATTTTGAGCGTAAACAGCTAAAAACAGAACAGCAGTTCCGTGTTAAGGAACTGCGTAATCAGAAAAAAATCACCAGAAACTCCCGTCCCGGCTTGCTTGCATTAAAGCCTGCCTCATATTCGGTAAAGCGAATGAAGGCTTCTGCGTGGCAGAAAGCTGTCAATGAAGATCAGGATAACGATATGCTTCACGCCATTGACTCTGCAAAACGCAGAATAGCTGAACCTGTCAAAGATAAGATAAGTAAGCCTCAGTGGTTACAGCGAGAAGAAAAAAAGCGTGATCGCCTGTCCGATGAAAAGTCGAAATCCAATAAAAAACTCAATCGGCAGGAAAACAAGCTGAATGAAAATCACGATAAATACAAGCAGAGAAAGAAGCGTAAACCCAAAAATAAGAAAACTAAAAAAACGGTGGCTGAGAGATTCAAGTCGGCTTTCAAATTCGTGAAAAATGTCTATGAAAAGGAAGTCAAAAAGTTCTTTGCAGCAATAGCTGTTCCGATACTTATTATCTTTCTTGTGTTTGCTTTTATCATCATGATTTTCAGCTCCATAGTTTCAGGCGGTGGTTTTACTCTCGGCACTTATGCGGCGCAGGACTATGACCTTTCCGAAGCTGAAAAGTATTACACGGAGCTTGTTTATAACTTCAATCAGAAAATACTTAAAGTCAGCGATACTTCTGATTGGAAAAAAGGTCTGACTGCTTTTGGTGCTAATAAAAAAGACCTTAAAGATAAACCCGACAACTGGTACTGGGGCAAATCTTCGATCTACGATTGGAAACCGCAATATGATTTCGATTGCTACAAACTGTGGGCTTTTCTGAGTGCGTATTACTATGATTTTGATGCCGATGATAACGGCGATATTAAGTATTGGAAATTCAAAAGCGATACAGAGGATTTGCTTGAGGACATTTTCAATGCGGAGTATGAGTTCGTATATTGGTATGACAATAAATCCCGTTGGGAGGAGCTTGACACCTATGTATATTTCGGCGGTGGAAGCAGTACCGACGGCAGTTACTATTATTGCGAGCAATCAGCAAGTAAAAGCAACGGAGCTTGGACTTACAAATTCAAGCCGACTTCTTATACCTCAGAGCTTGGTCAGTATCTTGACGGTGACGGCTATTGTTATATGAACAGCAATTATCGTGTACTGAACCCAAACGAAGATTATGCTCTCACGGGCTATTATGTTCTTGATAACCGCTATTATGCAGACAGCGCACATACAAAGCCACCGTTCTATTGGATAGATGATAACGGCAAATTTTTCTTCCAAAATCATGACGGAGATAATCAGTACCGTTCGTTCTACGGTTGGGAGAACGATGATGCTTGGTTCATGATTACAGAATCCGATGCGAGATCGTGGACAGGCGACAGCAATTGTTCAGCTCTGTATGGTTATGTGCAGAAACAGTATTGGAAAACGGAGTGCAATCTCTACTACAACGTCAAGCAGAAAAAGACTTTTGATGAGGTCATAGAGGACAAGCTAAAATCAATGTCCCACAAGACAGAACGCTGGCAGTATTACAATCTGCTTGTCGGCAACGAGGACGGAAATACACTCTATGGCAATCATCAGACCTTGCATAATCTTCTGCCCGAGCCGTCTATCCGTGACTATTCCCTCAAAAGAGAGTTCGGATATGAAATGACAGGCTGGAATGAAGAAAGTGACGGTCTGTACCAGGGTATCAAGGTGTATGCTGACAGCGGTACAAAGCTCAAAATGCCTTTCAGCGGTAAGATAACCGATGTTGATACCGATGACAACAAAATCACTATCCGCAAGGACGATGTACAGTATTGGTATGACGGCACGGGCGGTACTAAGCGTGATACGGAAGTCACCATTGCAAATGCGGTGCTTATAAATGACTACGAGGAGGGCGACAGTATCAAGGAAGGCAAGGAATTTGCCAAAACAACAGCCGGAAATGTTAATTTCCATATTTATATAGACACCGACGGCTACGGCTGGGACTATATTGATCCTCGGCTCGTGCTGTATTAACGGAGGTACATAATGGCTTTATATGATGCAAAAATAGAGAAATTCAGCAAAAAGGCAGAGCAGCTTGAAAGAAATATCAAGCGGGATACAGAGGAACGCAGACGGCTTCTCTCCGAAATCACAAGGCTGCGTTACCTCTCACTCTGCGAAAAGCTGAATTGTGATGGAGAGGAATTAGAAACCGTGCTTGCCAGAGAACATGAGCAGATTCAGAATATGAAGGCTCGTGGTCTGACCGATGATGAGATAGACGATCTCGGCAAAGGCGGCAAATATGAAGAACAAATGAGATTTTACTCTGAGGAGGACGATGATGAAAACAAGAATGATTAGTGCTGTGATGGCTGCTTTCATGCTTGCAGCAGCAAGTGTTGGCGGTATTACCGCTTCTGCCGAAGAAGGAACAGCAGAGACTACGGAAACAACCGCTTCTGAGCCTGCGGACGAAAGCTCCGATGATATGGAAAAGTTCCGTGAGGTCATGAGTGAGCTTGCCGAGGCAGAGACAAACGATGTTGCCCCCGACTATGACGGTGATCCCTACTATGATACAGACGGCAACGCTACTCTTATCAAGTCAGAACAAATCATTTACAACACAGAGGAAATGCAGTTCATCGCTGTGACCACAAAGGACGGTCACGTTTTCTATGTGCTTATAAATTACACGGCAGGCAATGGCGAGGACAACGTGTATTTCCTGAACAAAGTTGACGATTATGACCTGTATGCTCTGCTTTACGCAGGAGATGAGGACGATGATGAAAAGGACAAGATCACTCCCGAACAGGCAGCTCAGGAAGCGGAAAAGGCTAACGGCAGAGTGCAGTCCGGCGACAGTAACGATGTTGACTATGCCGAAGATACCGCAGAGGACGGCGAGGAATCATCTGAGTCAGCAGCTCAGGCAAAGTCTGTTCCTATGAACAAGAATAGTATGATTCTTGTTTTCGGTGTGGTTGCTCTGATCGGTGTCGGTGTCGCAGGCTTCTTCCTGATGAAGAAAAAGAAAGGCGGCAATAAGACAGCGGTTCAGTTTGAGCCTGAGTATGACGATGATACAGAGATCACCGAAGAATCTGAGGACGATATGAGGTTCTACGATAATCAGGACGATGAAGAATAAGAAAGAGAGGGCAAAAGAATGGAAAAGATGAAGAAGATCTGTTTATGTGCGGCAGCGGTGGCAGGGACCGCCGGAATTGCAGGCATTTCTGCTAAGGCAGTTGAGGGCGTGAGAAAGAAGTGGTTTCTCCGTGGCTTTGAAGCAGGACAGTTCATCGGCAACCTGACCGCTGCGGAGAACTTCGCTCAGGAAAAGACCGTGATCCAGCAGAAGTATGACAAGCTCTGCGAGGAGTTTGACGAACTTCAGGAGAACTACAACGATCTTTTTGAGGACTACTACGAAGAATAATCAACTTTGAACCCAGTGGATTCAAAGTTCCCGACAACAAAACAAACAACATAAGACAATGAGAAAAGAGAGAGAATTTGTCTAATGAAGGTACTCAGCTTATTTGACGGTATCTCCTGCGGTATGCTTGCTTTACAGAGGGCAGGCATACCCGTGGAGTGCTATGATGCGTTTGAGATCGACAAGTATGCCGTCACAGTCTCAAAGCGTAATTTCCCCGTAATCGTTCATCACGGGAATGTTTATGACGGCGATTTTACGAAGTTTCAGGGGTATGACCTTCTGCTCGGCGGTTCGCCCTGCACCTATTGGTCTATCGCCAAAAAGGACAGAGAGGTAGACTGCAACGGCGAAGGGTTCAGGCTCTTTAAGGAGTATGTGAGAGCCTTAGAGGAATCGGGCTGTAAGTATTTCCTCTACGAAAACAACTATTCCGTACATCAGAACATCAAGGACGAGATCACAAGGGTTCTCGGTGTAGAACCTATCATGATAAACTCTGCACTTGTATCGGCACAAAATAGAAAGCGCTGTTACTGGACGAATATACCTTTTACTTCTTTCCCGGAAGATAAGGGCATTTTACTGAAAGATGTACTTGAAAGCGGTGTTGCGTGGCAGGACAAGTCCTACTGTATGACCGCTTCTTATGACGGTGCTGTGCTGTATAACACCCTTGAACGTAAGCAGCGGACTATGGTCGCAGAACCTATACCGAACAATACATATCAGGGTACGGACAAGTCCCGTACCGTCATGGCAGGCTATCATAAGTACGGTGAAGCAACGATCATCAAAAATTCAGGCTTCAACGGCAGTACTACTTCGGTTGCTATGCCTATGGGAGCCGCCCAGCGTGGACGATATGTTGACGGCGAAAAGACAGAACAGCATATCGAAGTGCGTGAGGACGGCAAGTCCAACTGCCTGACCACTGTTCAGAAAGATTCGCTTGTATGCTCTCCCGTTCGTATCGGACAGTATGGCAAGGGCGGACAGGGACAACGTATTTACTCCGTTGCCGGCAAGTCTGTTACGCTCTCAGCCAATGGCGGCGGTCAGGGTGCAAAAACAGGTCTGTATAAGATTGATCTCCCTGACGGTGACTACGTTATCCGCAAGCTCACCCCCATTGAAGCGGAGCGTTTGCAGACTCTTCCCGACAACTATACCGCAGGCATTTCCAATACCCAGCGGTACAAGTGTATTGGCAACGGGTGGACGGTCGATGTGATCACACACATCTTGGGAGGGCTTCACGATGCTTGATGAAGCCCTGACCAAGTGCGCCGATAACAATAACTACACCATTTACACAAGTATGTGCAAGGCACAACGCATACTGATGCGGTCTTATTATCCTGTGTGCAGTATAAGCGGCGGTTCTGACAGCGATATTGTCCTTGACCTGATTCATAAGGTCGATGAGGACGGCAAGGTCAAGTATTTCTGGATAGATACGGGGCTTGAATACTCCGCTACAAAGGAGCATTTAGACTATCTTGAACAGAAATACGGCATTACCATTGAGCGTGTCAAACCCGATAAGCCTATCCCTACCTGTGTGAAGCAGTATGGTGTTCCTTTTCTGTCGAAATATGTTTCCGAACAGATGATGCGTTTGCAGGCTCACGGATTTCAGTGGGAGGACGAACCGCTTGAAGTGCTGTTGCAAAGATACCCTCGGTGTAAGACGGCTCTGCAATGGTGGTGCGGAGAGCGATACTCTGACGAGGACGGTGTTCAGAAAATCAGCAGATTTTCAATTTACCGCAACCGTTTCCTAAAAGAGTTTATCATGCAGAATCCGCCGGATTTCCCCATATCCAACAAGTGCTGTGAATATGCGAAAAAGAAGCCTGCAAAGCGTATCGTCAAGGAACATGATGCAGACTTGGATATAACAGGTATCCGACAGGCTGAGGGCGGTATCCGTTCGGCAGCTTTCAAGACTTGTTTTTCTGAGTGCAAGTCTAAGGGGTGCAACACCTTCCGTCCGGTATTTTGGTACACGGACGGCGATAAAAAAGACTATGAGCAGATGTTCGATGTTCAGCACTCCCGATGCTATACGGAATACGGGTTACGGCGAACCGGCTGTGTAGGCTGTCCATTCAGCAAACATATCAATGAGGAGCTTGCAATCATCGAGGAACATGAGCCGAATCTTTACAAGGCAGCGGTAAATATCTTTGGCAAGTCCTATGAATATACAGCAAAATACCGTGCTTTCGTAAAAGAAATGAAGGCAAAGGAAAAGGAGCAAAAGAAGCGTGATAGACTACTTGGCATTAGCGGAATATCTGCCTGTGATACTGGCAGTAACGGCGGTACTGGCTCTGTTGATCGGTGTGCCGTATCTGCTGACACAAACGCTCCTGAAATGCGAGAAGGAGCGTGATGACGATGTTTGATCCTGACATACAGAGGAAAGCTCTAAGCCTGATTATGGGCTTTATTATTGAGTTTTCAGGAACACCAGCAGAACCAGAAGTGCAGGAGCTTTCGGTCAATGACCTGAATGTATCGACTATTTCTGTTTCCTGTCTGAAAGTATCATGGGATTCTGAGCCTGACCGTGACTATTCTGTGAGCTGCACGGCTCACGATGATAACTATGCTTTCAGCGATAATATGTACTTTGAGTTCAAAGGCAATGACCTCTGCTACATAACAGGTCTGCGTGAGAATACTGAGTACACGGTGACGGTCGAACCTATACTTTCTAAGGAAGAAAAAGACGGATATTCCGTAAAATCTTCATCTGCTGACGGCAAGACCGAAACGGTTGAGGTCATATATGATTTTCCGTATGAGGACGGCTGGACAAACTGCTTTGCAGGCGAAAGAGCTTCGGGACTGACGGCTATGCCCAGCTCAGGAGCGATATACGGCTCTAAGGTCGATACCATAACAGGTACCGGAATACGCCGTGATGAGTACGGCGATTTCTGCTGTGCTATGGGCGTATGGTACGGATACTGCGGAGATCGTTTCCTGATTGAGCTTGAAAACGGTACGCAGTTTACTACAAAGATATGCGACAGCAAGGGTTATGCCGATGATGGTGAGGGTAAATATCACAACTTCGGCGGCAGCGGAAAGTGTATCGTTGAGTTTATCTATGACGATTATAACTTACCGTCCTGCGTGGCATTCTCAGGCTCTTGGGGCTATTACAACTGGAACGGTCTTGACCTCGGAGCGAATATCAAATCAATCAAGAAAATCAACTACGGTGAACCCGTAGAATACTGAAAAATGTGGAGGTTTCTATTATGAACGTAAAGAAGATCATCAAGGGAATTGTCGGACTCGGTGCTATGGCAGGTGTTGCCTACGCTGCATATAAACTCGGTGAAAGCAAAGGCAAGATCAACGAGCGTTTCCGTGAGAAGTACGGCGATGACGGGGACGATATTGAGCTTGACGATGATGAGGACGAGTTCAGGTTCTATGATAATATGATCGAGCCTGACGATGAGTGCCTTGCGCCTAAGAAGGATAATAAGCCTTCTTTCTCTGTAAGCATACATAACTTTGCTCCGCTTGATTCCGTTAAGGTTGACGGCATTTCGGAGAAAGATATGGATATACTTATCTATCATATCTCGCATGACAAATATACCTCGAACAAGCAGATTCGTGAGTGGCTTGAGGTAGACAAGGATACCGCAGCAAAGGTTATCTCTGCTCTCAGAAAGGCAGGATATATCGGTGAGGAGTATTCCAACTATATAATTCCGGTCAACATCACAACTGAGGTGTATTTTCGACTCAGGTCGTACAACAATTCTAAAAAGTAAAAGCACACTCCCACATATCAGGAAATGTGCTTTGATAATCAGATGCTTTTCTCCTATTTTTTCTCCTACAAAAAAGGTTTCTCCTATTATGATATGAAATGTAGGAGAAAGGTGTTTGCTGTCTGTTTCCCGAACTTGTAAATTTATTGATTTTGGGAAACAGAACGTGTTATGTGTTTGTGAGCCAGTCCGAAAAGTCGATGATCTTTATGCCTTCATACTGATAGGCATCGTGGCGTGTCCTTGCGATCAGCATCTTGGGATAAGCATCCTTAATGGACAGCAGCGGTGATACCTCACGCTGAAAAGTTTTTTCATCGGTGATACTATCCGAAACCTGAATATACAGCTTCTCATCACGCTTGATCGCTACAAAGTCAACCTCTTTCTTGTAAAGGACACCGACATAAACCTCATAGCCACGGCGAAGCAGTTCAATAGCTACAATATTTTCAAGCACTCTGCCGTAGTCCATATTCTTCGTTCCGAGCTTTGCATAGCGGAAGGAATGATCGCTGAGGTAGTATTTCTCATTTGTCGAGAGATATTTCTTTCCCTTGATGTCATATCGGCGTACTTTATAAAATGCAAAGGCATTGCAGAGATACTGCATATATGAGCTGACAGTCTTATGGTTGATCTTGTCCTTATGGCTGTTAAAAGTATCAGCAATGGATCTGGCAGATGTGAGGTTCGAGATATTATCCATGAGAAAGTCAGCAAGTCTGTCCATAAGAATCGTATTGCGAATTTTATACTTTTTGCGAATATCCCTGATGATCAGAGTATTAAAGACTTCTGCAATATAGTCATATTTCGCTTGGGCGTCCTTATACACATAAGAGCCAGCCATACCGCCTTCGCAGACATATTTATCAAAGGCAGTGTAGAGGTCAGTATATGCAAAGTATTTTACATATTCAGCAAAGGAAAACGGATAGACCTTGATCTCGAAAGTTCTTCCTGTGAACAGTGTTGCAAGATCGGAGCTTAACAGAAACGCATTAGAGCCTGTGATATAAATATCGAATTTTTCTGATGCGTGTAAGCCATTTATTGCCTTTTCAAAATTATTGCACATCTGTATTTCATCTATCAGAACGAAATTATCAGCGCCTTCCTTGTAGGCTGCGTTGATATAGTCATACAACGGTCTATATTCTGTCAGATCATCAAAATCGGGCAAATTGAAGTTGATGTGTATGATATTGGCAGTCTCGATGTTAGCACTCACATGGCTTTTGAATGCTTCCAGCAGTTTGGACTTACCGCTTCGGCGGACACCTGTTATGACCTTTATATCAGGAGTACCGATCACATTTATCACTTTTTCGAGATAGTCTTTTCGTTCAATCAGTTTCATAAGAACTCACGCTCCTTTAACCTTATTATACCATGAAGCAAAAATGCTTGCTTGCAAGGGCATTTTTGCGAAGCCGTCAATAAGCACAGCGGACGAAAGTCCGCAAAGGGGCGCAAGCCCCTCGCCTTGCGTCAGCAAGGTGTATGTGTTTATTATACCACATCTATTTCCCGAAATCAAGTGATTTTCGATTTTGGGAAATAAAAATGAAAGGAAGTCGATATATGGCAATTCTAATCGTGGGCGAAAAGCCCAGTGTAAGCCGTGCAATCAGTTCCGTAGTAGGTGCGGACGCTACAAAGAAAGGTTACACCGAAGGCAACGGATATATTGTATCGTGGTGTGTCGGTCATTTGGTAGGCTTGAAGTTTCCGAATGACTACGGCAACGGCTGGAATCAGAAATGGAGCTTTTCTCAGCTTCCTATGATTCCCGACAACTGGCTGTTTCAGATTACGGACAGCACAAAGGCTCAGTACAATCTTCTGAAAAACCTTATGAATAAGGACGAGGTAACAGAGATCATCTGTGCGACCGATGCGGACAGAGAGGGAGAATGTATCTTCCGCTATGTGTATAACATGGCTCGGTGCCGCAAGCCTGTGAAGCGTTTATGGGTTTCTTCTCTTGAGGAATCCGCTATCCGCAAGGCACTTTCTAATATGAAGCCTATGTCCGCATACGATAACCTGTTCAATGCAGGCTATGCCCGTGCAAGAGCAGACTGGCTTGTGGGTATGAACGGCTCTCGGCTGTTTTCCGTTCGATATGGCGGTAAGCTCAATATCGGCAGAGTGCAGACACCTACTCTTGCAATGATCGTTCAGCGTGATGCGGAGGTAAACGGCTTTGTAAAGCAGAAGTATTTTACAGCTGACCTCAACTGCGGTGCTTTTACGTTATCATCTGCAAGGATTGATGATGAGAAGTCTGCCGATGCGCTTGTATCTGCCTGTGACGGCAGTACGGTCACTATCAGCTCTGTCAAGCGTGAGGTCAAGACCGATAAAGCACCAAAGCTCTACGATCTGACAACCTTACAGCGTGAAGCAAACAAGGCTTTTGGCTACACGGCGCAGCAGACACTTGACTATACTCAGTCACTTTATGAGGGTAAGCTCGTCACTTATCCCCGCACCGACAGCCAGTATCTCAGCGATGATATGGCTCAGACAGCTCTTGAAGTGACGAAGCTCTGTGACAGCTATTTCGGGTTTGGTATTGCCCATACGCCTGACATACAGAAGGTTATCAATAACAGCAAAGTATCAGGGCATCATGCAATTATCCCCACAAGCGGTATCGCCACGGCTGATCTTTCTTCTCTGCCGACAGGTGAAAAGAATATCCTTACCCTGATCGCCACTAAGCTGATCTGTGCAACGGCTCCGGCTCATAAGTACGATGCTGTCAAGTTGACGGGTATCTGCAACGGCACGGAGTTTACGGCAACAGGCAGAACCGTCCTTGATATGGGGTGGAAACGCTTTATCAGGCAGACCGACAAGGAAAAGCCCGATGAAAAAGCTCTTCCTGCGGTATCTGAGGGACAGACTTTCACGGTAGCAGCAAGCAATGGCGAACATTTCACAAGTCCTCCGAAGCCCTACACGGAAGATACGCTGTTATCTGCTATGGAACGTGCAGGCAACGAGGACTATGACGATGATACGGAGAAAAAGGGACTCGGTACTCCTGCGACACGGGCCGCAACCATTGAATCACTTGTGAAAAACGGCTATGTGGAGCGTGACGGCAAACAACTCAGGGCGACGGATAAGGGCAAAGAGCTTGTGACAGTTGTTCCCGATGAGGTCAAGTCCGCAAAGCTGACCGCTGAATGGGAATCGAAGTTACAGCAGATTGAACACGGTGAGCTGCCCGAAACTGTGTTCATGTCCGGTATTCAGCATTTTATCACTGATATGTGCAGAAAATACGGCTCTGTCGATAAGTCCGTTTCTCTTTCGGACGGTGGCAATGAGCCTGTTGGCAAATGCCCGAAGTGCGGTGCTGATGTTGTCAAGGGTAAGTTTGGCTGGTATTGCAAGGGTAAGTGCGGTATGAATATCGCAAAGGTGTACGGCGTGGAGCTATCCGATACCCAGGTCAAGGGACTGTTTGACGGCAAGTCCACAAGCTACACATCTAAGGGCAAAAAGACTATTGTCCGCCCTGAGATCGTGGAGAATCCGTACAACGGGAAGATGTACTATCAGTGGAAAACGGAGAGGGGTAATAAGAATGGATAACAACCAGCTTGCGGAAGCTGCAAAGATCCTCGGTGTCTCCGAGGACAGCATTTCCGCTATGGACGATGAGATCAAAAAGAGTATGACAGCGGTCTTTGAGACTATCTCTGTCAGGAACGATGAGGACAAGAAGGCAGTCTTTGAAGCACTCGACAATCTGTGGCAGAAAGGCTCGGTATATATCGGACTTGATGAGGTTGCAAAATCAACTGGCATTTTGCTTGTGACACTCCGCAGCCTTGATTACGATACTCAGCAGGCTATCGTTTATGAGTTCATGATGGATAGCTCGCATACAGAGCGTTTTTATGACCTTGTGAACAAGGCACTTGCAGTTTCAGAGCTTGGCAATGTTGCAAAGCTGATCGGTGTTCCTGTGCGTGAGCTGAGGTCGCTCCCTCGCCGTATTCAGGAAAATATCTGCGGTGCGTACACAATGGAGTACGATGTCGACAGCACAAACATTGACCTGATCGACCACATCAGGGAGATGATCGCACCGTGACAGAGTTTCTATATATCGCAGGCATAGATATTGCTTCTATTGCCAACAAAGAGTTTATCCGCATTGATACGGATAAGGCGCAGGAGATATGCGTAGCACTCGACAAAAGCGGTATTCCTTTTTCAGCCCGATACGGTGAAAACGAAATGGTGCTGACCTATGACGGCAGTTACAAGGAACAGGTCGAGGAGATCATCGCAAAGGCGCAGTCCGGCGATTATGGAGCCTTGCTACGTGAACTGCAAGTCTGCGGAGAGCCTGACGGTTATTATCGTCTCTTAGGAGAAGTTGCAGAGCTATTGAACACAACAATCGGAGCATTGAAAAACCGTCCCGATGAGGTTCGGCTTGCACTCTGCAAGACCTATGTGGATTTTTGGCTCTGCGATACTCCCACGCTTCAGCGTGAGCTTGACCGTGTGATCTCCGTGAACGGCAGAACGATCTCGGATATTCAGGAACATGAGAAAATCAAGGAAAAAGCGAAAGCTCCTTCTGTCCCTGAACAGAGTGCAGCGGATACAGTTCCGACTTTGAATGAGCTATTTGACGATTATTTTCGCCGTAACAGTCATTCGCATTTTTCAAGAGAAAGACATCAACACTTGGCTGAGATCGCCCGTCGCAGACAGCAGAGCGAACAGGAGCGTATCATTCAGAACGAAGAAAGAGAAAGGAAGTTCAGACCATGAAGAAGATTATCATCTTCATCAAGCGCAGAAAGTGAGGTAGCCTATGCCCGTACAGGATAATGACGATAAGAGAACCGCCGACCAGCCTGCGGTCGATGCGGAAGAACTGAGGAGAAAGCAGGCTCAGTCTCTGGACCAGCAGCAGGACGAGAACAGCGTTCAGAATCCGGGAAAACTTCTTCCTCTACTTAACGCAAAGGCGGAACATCATCAGAGCCGTATCGACTCTCTTGATGAAAAAATCGCCAATCAAACTGATAAGATCGACCGCAACAAGGCAAATATTGAAGCCCTCAGTGCAAAGGCTGATAAGCTTGAAGATACCAACCGTATGCTGAAAGCTACTATCGGCAATCTGCCGGGTATCGGTGCTGTTATCGCCAATAACGAGAAGCGTATTCAGGCTATCCGTGAGGAGAAGATTCCTGAGCGACAGCAGAAGATCGACCAAGCGTGGAAGAAGATCGACAAATTTACCGCAAAGCGTGACCGTATAGAACACAAGCTCAATCGTGTGATTGCTCTGAATGACACGATCAAGAGCTTTTCTATCGGCTTTAATAAGGAACGCCGTGAAGCCTTTGCCGATGCTTTGACACGGCTGAACGGTGCGACTGTTGATTGCCTGAGCGATAAGAAAGCAACACTTGAAGCGAAAAAGCAGAGAATCCTTGATACCTATAATGATCCTGCAACAAGTGTTGTTGACAAGTATAATCTCTCCGAACAGCTCAAAGATGTGAATGAGCGTATTTCAGAACTTGATGATAAGATCATGAAGCTCGCCCGTCCTGAAACGCACTATGAGGAGCAGACCAACGATCAGCTTGATGCTTCTATGAAGCTGACCGGAGATAAGCTCGGTGAAATGGTTCAGAAAGGCACTATGGATATGCCGACACTTGCTGAGACTGCTGTTCAGGCGGCGCAGGAGGTCGAAACTCTTGACCGTTCTAAGGTCGCTGAACTTGCAGATCAGTTCAATATTCAGCCCCTTGTCAATGTGGAGATGCAGCTTGAAGATGATTACAACATGATCGACGGTATCATCAACAACGGCTCTAAAGCGGACATAGACAAGGCAAAGGCAGAGCTTTCTGAGGGTATTAAGTCTATGGAGAGCCTTGCAGAAAACCCCTTTGTTCCGCCGGAAATGAGGGATAACGCTGTTGAGGAGCTTGCAAAAATGAAAAGTCAGCTTGAGCTTCTCAATATGCACGAAGAAGTCGAGGTAGATAGCTGGCTGTCGGATATGCTTGATAAGGGTGATGCCGTTTTTACAGATGACGGCGGTTTCAAGGTGAACCCTGATTATTACAAGGAATTGCCCCGAAATGACCGTCATGTGGAGACCATGACAGAGGTTCAGGCGGCAGAGGTCATGTCGGCTCTAATGTCGGCAGGAGTAAAGTTCTCCGCTGCTACTAAGTGCGAGGATAAGGTCGGCATTACCGTTTCCAAGCAGGACGTTCCTGTGCTGAATGATGTGATGTATGCTTCTATCAGAAAGATCGCACATACCGAAGCTGCAAAGGAGAACGCCGGTAAGGGTGAGAAAGGCAGGTATGAGACTGTCAATCCCGAATACTATGCTTCTCTTTCCAAAGAGCAGAGACACACCCGTGTTGAGCCGATTGATACCGCAAGGAAAATTGCAGGAGAACTGCAAAAACAGAATACCCCTTATTCTGCGGTAGTACGCAAGAATGATACGGTAGCAATTACCGTTTCTAAGGAAAACGCTCAGGCATATAAGCAGATCGAGAGTGATGTCAAGGGTGAAAGAGCCGTTGAGCTTGTAAATTCTGAGCTTTTCAAGGCACTCCCGAAACAGGAGCGTTTCACTCGTCGTATGGACGAGGGGCAGGCTCGTAAGAAGTCGGCAGAGCTGACAGCTAAGGGCGTGGAGCATTCCGCTGTGTTCGGAGGTGAGAAATCTGCGGTCACGGTCGCAAAGAAGGATTCCCAAAGAGCTTTCTTTTCCCGTGGCAAAATGCATAGAGATGCCCAGCGTATCAGCGGTCGAGGTCAGCAGAACCCTCAGCAGAGACAGCAGACACCCAAAAAGAGAAATAATCAGGGGTTGGAATAACAGATGAGAATTACTGATGAACAGAAAGAAAGGGCGAACCTCGTCAATCTTCCTCAGTTTCTCATGTCTCACGGCTTTGACCTGAAAAAGGTCGGCAAAGAGTATGTGTGGAAGGAACATGACAGCCTGCATATCAAGGACAACGGTCCGGGCGAACGTGGTCAATGGTTCAGGTTCAGCGAAAACAAGGGCGGCGATAATATCGGCTTACTCCGTGAATATATGGATATGTCCTTTATTGATGCTGTTGAAGCCCTCACGGGTGAGCATATTGACCGCACCTATACTCCGTCCCACACATACGAACCCAAACCTGTTCAGCAAACGGCAAGGGAGCTTTCCCTTGCCGAAGCTGATAATTGCAGGCGTGTGTTTGCGTATCTGTGCAAGACCAGAGGACTTGACTATGATATGCTTTCCGCACTTGTAAAGAAAGGCGTTATTTCTCAGGAAGAAAAGACAGGCAATGTGCTTTTCAAATATTTCGATACAGACGGAAAAGTTATCGGTGCTGAAAAGGTCGGCACTTCCACGGAGCATAAATTCAAAGGCATTGCAACAGGCTCGGTTGGCGGTCACGGCTTTGAGGTAGTACGCGGCACCGGAGAAAAGGCTTTTTTCTTTGAGTCGGCAATAGATATGCTTTCATATCTGCAAATGCACAGCAAAGAGCTTGATAATTGCAGGCTTGTTTCCATGATGGGCGTGAAGCCAAGTATCGTCCTTGATACGATGCTCCGTCATAATATCGCTGCTGAGAACGTATTTTTATGCTCCGATAACGATACGGCAGGCAATGAATTTGCCCAGCGTTTGCAGGAGCAGTATCCCGATATGAAGCGTATCATCACTCCAGATACATATAAAGACTGGAATGATATGCTCAGGGGTATTCCAAAAGTTGTAGAACAAGAGACTGAAAAGAAGGAGGTTGACAGCATGGCTGACCTTATTACATACGGCAACCAAATGTGGCACAAGGCAACAGATAACAGAGATAAGAGCCTTGTGACGATTCAGGCTTCGGATTTTGCAAGATTGCAGGAACAGCTTGATAATTCGGGCATTAACTACTATGCCTATGCCCGTGATAATTCCGTCATTATGGCGATTAATGATAAAGATGTGGAGTGGTTCAGGCAGATTGCAGGCACTCCCGATCTTGTACCGAACAAATCAAACAGACCATATTCTCCGCCCGAAAAAAACATCTTCGGTTCAACAGAGTATCGCTATATTCCGCAGAAAGAGTATCTTTCGGCTGACCGTGATTTAGTCCTGAAAATGGCTGAGATCATGTCAAAGCGCAGTATGCAGTTTTCGGGCAGAGTCTATCCGTCCGGCAAGGGTACGCTGACGGTATCTCACGCTGACCTCTTTGCTGTCCGCAACATCAGGGACGAAGTTGTGAATATGCGTAATCAGTTTGCAAGTACCGATAAGGCGCAGGAAGTCGGCAACCGTGACTATCGTGCGAACCGTGATACCCATTATTATATGAGCAAGCTCACACCCGAACAGTTCGGAAAGGTCAAGCCTTTCCTCGAAACAAGTGTGAGCTATCATGCTGTTGTCCGTGACGGCAAGGTCGCTTTTGCGGTGGATAAAGAGAACGCTCCTGCATTTCACAGGGCTTTGGAAAACGCTGTCCGTGAGGTAGATATGCTCAGGAGTATGGCTGACCTCGGTTTGCCTATGGAGCAGAATGTGGCACTCTCTCCCGTGGTTCATCGCCTTGCGGTGGAAGATGTAAAGCTCGATCTTGCTGACTTTTTCGATAATCGTTATGATGATGCACAGTTCGGTGAAATGCTCTCTCTTGTTAATGCGTATCTGTCACAAGCTCTTTCGGAGCGTTACGGCGAACACTCCAAGCTCCATGATATGCTTGAAGCAAAGTCGAGTTTTGACCGCAGTATTGAGCTTTCTGACTTCTTTTCTCAGCACGATTTCTCCGATGGACAAAGGGCGGCTATTACCGCTATGTTTGTCGGTGATGTGACGAGAGGTCAGATCGACAGCATTGACGAGACTTTCACGGCTGAGGATATTCAGGCGTATGACGAGATTCTGCATAACGCTTTGCAGGAATCCGATGTAGCTGACTTTCTGACTGCCCATAAGCAGGCAGTTATTGACCGTGAGAATGCAAGCAGAGTTCCGACTGAGGAAGAAGTGCTGTTCCCGAAGGCTGACCTTGCGAAATTCCTTGCGGAGCGCACTCTTTCTTCTGATGAGTGGGAGGATATGGCGTATCCGCTGTTTGACAGCGGTTATCTTGATAAGCATAAGCCCAGCGACAAGGCTGCTTTCGGCTATCATCTTTCTGAGCCTGCGCTTTATGACCTCGCCCAGCGTTATCATGACGGAGAGGATATTCGCCGTGAGCTTGCTCTCGGACTTTTAGAGGGCAGTGGGACCGCAGATATTGAGTTTATCTTTGAACAGGGTGAGATCTCAGACCGTACCTATTATTATGCTGAAAACCTCCGCCACTCCCTGCATACGGAGAGGACTGAGGACGGTTTCAAGTGCAGTTTCGGCGGTATGGAACGTTTTGTTTCCTTTGAGGAAATCGGACAGGCTTTCATTGACCGTATCCATGAGGAATTTGACGATCTCGCTTTCTGGTGGGTTCGTGACGATTTGCAGGAGGCTGTTCCTGACATTTCCGATGAAAGGATCAGTGATCTTCTCACTGCATTTGACGGTGCTGCTATGGCTGATTGGGAAAAGGGAGATAACCGTTCGAAGCTCAACCGTATCAAAAAGGCTCTCTATGATATTCTCGGTGATGAAGTGCAGACCGAAAACGCTTTTGCTATCATCGCAAAGAAAAAGTATAATGTTACTTTTGAGCCTGAAAGAAAGCCCGACAGCCTTGAATTTCAATTCGGCTATTCTAAGGACGGCAATGACCGCTGGTTTACCGAAAGCGGTCTGCTGAGTGACTTTGCGGAAGAACACGGCGAGATCAGCTTTGCGCTTGCAAATGCTCTTATGGAGTATCTTGACGATAAACAGCATAAGGAGCGTATGATCCCCGACCTTAATGCAGGCTACTACAAGAAAACAAACTTTGAGATCAGGGCTGTTGTTGACGGACAGGAGTTCAATTTCTCCAATAGGTTTGATATCGGTGACGGCAAGGGTTCGGGCGGTGGAAGTCTCATTGACCATATCCGCACTATCTGTGAAAATGCCGTAGCTTCGACGAATTATCCCTACAATACACCTGAAAGCAAGGAAACTCCCCGAAATATGCTGAATGTCCTTGTTCCTTATCTGGAATTCCATTCTGCGCTTACCGCTGAGGAACAGAAGATACTTGACGATTTCAAAGAGAAAAATCCTATCCGCACCATTGATGATGTGGAAAAGGCACAGGGTAAGTTTCAGATCTATCAGCTTCCCAGCGGTGACGAATATCACGGTGTCCGCTTTGAGAGTATGGACAGGCTGAAAGCTGACGGCGTACAGCTCAACAAGGACGATTATGCGCTTGTCTATGAGGGAGAAGTCGGAGAGTTCAGGGGCAATGCTACGCTTGAAGCCCTCTATACGCAGTTCAATATTGATCACCCCGAAGATTTCCGTGGTCATTCGCTTTCTGTAAGCGATGTGATCGTCATTTCCGTCGACGGCAAGGATACAGCGTATTTCTGTGACAGCTTCGGCTTTACCGAAATGCCTGAGTTCTTCCGTGAAAAGGAGCTTGTGCAGGAGAAGCCCGAAACTGCAAAGGTGTCCGATCTTGCTGTCGGTGATATTATAATGTATGACGGCGCTCGTCGTGAGGTCGAGAAGATCAGCGACAAGAGCATTTCCCTGAAAGACCTTGATGCACCCAATTACGGCGGTATTCTGCTCGGCACTTCCGATGTGCTTGCCTATGACGGCTGGCAGCAGGATATGGAGGAAAAGGGCTTTGAAATTCTGTCTAAGGCTGAAAAACCTGCGGTCGAAGCTCCTGAAAAGGCAGAGCCGGAGGACAAAGGTTCGGTATCACTCTGCAAGGTCGGTGACTTTTACGAGATGTACGGCAAAAATGCAGAGATCGGTGCAGAAGTCCTCGGACTGCGTATGCTGTCAAAGAACGGTTCTCCTATGGTTGGTTTTCCCGATCATGTTAAGGACGAATACTCTGCGAAGCTCCGTGAAGCAGGATATACCGTCCTGATCGAACAGGCATTTGAGCTGAACCCTCCGAAGCGTGAGGCTGAGAAGCTCCAGACATTACAGCAGGTCGTTGACAAGTTCTTCGGCACTGACTGCGAGTCTGCGGAAACTGAGGGCGGCACATGGAAACTGGCTATCGCTGACGGTGATAAGGTCGGTGAACTGTTTTACGGCGGCGAACCTGTCTGCGGTATCTATAACCGTGGCGATAAAATGGAGATCGAGCCGTACCGTGAGCTGTCCACATTCCTGAAGCTCCTGCAAACTGCAATGCTTGAACATAATCCCGATAAGCCTGTGGAGATCATGGATTTTCAGCGTACCTTTGAAACTCCGCTTGACAAGGCAAAGTCGCTTATCAACGACTTCTGTGAAGCGGAATACCGTCAGGGTGCTGATTTTGATGATCTGCACAATGTCGGTCTTGCGTTTACCACGCTGACCGATGATGAGCTGCCGATTCAGGTAACGGCTGACCTTGTGGACTTCAAAATCACCTATGAATTTGACGGCGAGGTTTATAATACGGAGCAGTATGATAATATCGAGGATATGATCGAGAACGGTCTGACGGGGCTTGATTTCTCTGACCTTGTTTCCGTTCCCGATGATGTTATCGACAGGCATAAAAGCAAGGACGAACAGACGGTAGAGCTTATGAGCGATGCTTCTGAGGTTCAGGATATTTCTTCTGTGGAAGATGTGCCTGCGGTCACGCTGAAATATAAGGGTGATGCTGAAAGCCTTGACGAGATCAAAGACAAGGCACTTTCCCTCGGTGCTACGGTTATTATCGACAATGCCGATGGTGTTATCTCTATCGACACCTATGAAAACCACAATGCAGAGCTTGACGGTCTTGCTTATGAGCTGGGCGTTATGGCGGTCGATGATGCTCCTGCGGTGGAGACTCCAACTGCGGAGACTGAGGCCATTGACCGTCCTCTCTTTACGGACGCAGCGGTCATTGACGAAATTCAGCGTAATGAAAATGCTGATGTTCCGTTTTGGGAAATGCCCGAAGCACAGGGTGAACAGCTCTCTCTTTTCGGTGATCCCGAACCGCTGACCACTTCTAAGCCTGCGCCCGAAAAGCCGAAGTCTGAATTTGCCAAAGGTCCGGTGGTTGACGGTGTTCAGGTCTATGAAGCACTTGCCGCCGAGATTGACCGTGGTACTGGCTTTGTTCACGGAAAACTCCGTGTGCAGGACTTTTACGAGGAAAAGCACTCGACTATCCAGCAGTTAGCCGATTTTCTGAAAAAGGAATACGGCACGGGCGGTCACAGCGGTGAGGGCAAGATCTCACTCGTTGACTATAATTCTCAGGGTATTACTTTCAGCTTTGAGAATGGTGAGAAGTTCCGTCATTCGTGGTACAATGTCGCAACAATGACAGAATCACGGCTCAGGGACGATACATACCTTTCTGCCGAACAGAAAGCAGAGAGGGCGGCGCTCAAAGCAGAGCAGTCCGCTGAGAAACAGTCTCCCCATACCGTCGAGGTTGGAGACCGATTTCGTCACAAGATTACTGGCGAAGTTTCTGAGGTTATTTCGCTGACAGGCGCACTTCCGTTCTATTCGGACGATTGCACCATTCAGCGTGAAAGCAGCGGTTTTGCTGTGACGGAGAATATCTCATACGATAAGCTCCTGAACAGCGGTATGTATGAGTATATCGGCAAGGCTGAACCAGAAAAGGAGCAGTCTGCACCCGTGAAGCCCGAAAAGGCAGAGGTCACACCCGATAAACCTGAAATTCCAACGGTCAAGAACCTGTCTCAGCTCAAAAAGGCTATTCAGCCGGGTATGATGTTTGAAATCAGCGATCATCTCCGTCCTGAATGTATCGGAGAGTGCAGAATCGTCACGGGTGTAAGCACCGTTGATTTTACTTCCCGAAAGCTCGATGAAAACGGCAAACCTACGGGCAAAGACCTCCACATGGAGTTTGACCGTGCGAAGAACTGGACTTTTGACGGCGGTGAGCTGACTTCTCGGCTTGACAACGGCGATATGCTCATGAGCTTTCATTTCATTGACAGCTTGGAGCGTGAGCAGACTGTTCAGGCTGAGAAAGAGCCTGAGCTTGCGCCTGTGGTCGATGAGATTGGTAGCGATAACGCCGAGGTCGATGCTCCTGCACCGGAAGCAACTGCACCCGATAAGGGCGAAAACTTCACGATCACTGATGATGCTCTCGGTGAGGGTGGTGCAAAGGCGAAATTCCGTGCAAATGTCGATGCGATCAAAACGCTGAAAACACTTGAACGGGAGAAGCGTTCTGCGACTGCTGAGGAAAAGGAAACCCTGTCGAAATATGTCGGCTGGGGAGCTTTGGCAAAGGCTTTTGATAAGAATGATGAGAAGTGGGCCGCAGAGTATAAGGAGCTTTCCGAGCTGCTGACTCCGCAGGAATACGCTCAGGCACGTTCAACGGTAAATGATGCGTTTTATACAAGCCCCACGGTTATAGACGGCATCTACGAAGCTCTCGCCAATTTCGGCTTTGAGGGCGGCAACGTATTAGAGCCTGCAATGGGTATCGGAAACTTTTTTGGCAGAATGCCAGAAGATATGCAGTCGCACTCTCAGCTCTACGGCGTGGAGATCGACTCGTTATCCGGCAGAATTGCTCAGGCACTCTATCCTGATGCGGATATTGCTATTCAGGGCTTTGAGCAGAACCGTTTTCAGAACGGCTGCTTTGATGTGGCTGTGGGCAATGTTCCGTTCGGTGAGCTTGGTTTCCGTGATACTGTCCACGATACAACGAAACTGCACGATTTCTTCTTTGCAGAAGCTCTCGACAAGCTGAAAAACGGCGGAATCATGGCATTTGTTACCTCGGCAGGAACACTTGATAAGCGTGATGAATCTACAAGACAAATGCTTGCGGATAAAGCCGACTTTATCGGTGCTATCCGTCTGCCAGGCGGCAAGAACGGTGCATTTAAGGATAACGCAGGAACAGCGGTCACAACTGACATCATCTTCCTGCAAAAGCGTGAAGGCAAGTCTGTTGCTGAAATGTCCGATATTCCCGATTGGGTACACATCGGTGAAACTGCTGACGGTCTGCCAATAAACAAGTATTTTGAACAGCACCCCGATATGGTGCTTGGCACTGTGGTCGAGGGCAACAAGCTCTACGGCTCAGGCACTATGGTTGTTGCTGAGGACGGCTTTGACCTGAAATCGGCACTTCATGAAGCTGTCGGAAAGCTCTCGGCGGAGATCAGTCATGAGCGTGGCAGAGATGTGTATGCTAAGACCGCTGACGGCGTTCAGGTTCAGATTCCGTCTAATCTGCGTAATTACAGCTTTTTTATATCTGACGATCAAGTTTTCTTCAAGAAAAATAACGCCGCCTGCGAGTTCCGTTTCGATAAGGGAACAGCGCAGCACAAGCGTTTCAAGGCATTTATTGAGCTTCGTGACCTCACCCGTGAGCTGATCGAAGCGATGGAGCTTGATAAGCCGGACAGCGTTATCAAGGATTTGCAGGCGAAGCTGAATACAGCTTATGACAATTTCTACAAGAAATTCGGGCTTATCCACTCTCAGACCAACAAGCGTTATTTTGCGGAAGATGTTTCGTATAACCTTGTGGCAGGACTGGAAAAGAGCTATGATAAGACAAAGTTCCTTGAAAAGTCCGATATTTTCACAAAGCGGACTATCGTGCCGCCGAAGGCTGTGGAACACGTTGACACAGCACTTGAAGCTCTCACGCTCTCCATTGCGGAGAAAGCAAGGGTTGACTTTGAGTACATGAGTGGACTGACGGGCATGACTGAGGACGAGCTGAAGCACGACCTGACGGGCGAGATTTTCAAGATTCCCCATACGGAGAACGAGTATCAGACTGCTTCGGAGTACCTTTCGGGCGATATTCGCAAGAAGCTCCGTGAAGCTGAGGAGATCGCTGAGTATGATCCTGACTTCAATATCAATGTTGCCGCACTCAAAAAAGCGATGCCCGAACCGCTGAAAGCCGGAGATATTGACATTAAGCTCGGTGCCGCTTGGCTTGATCCGAAATACTATGAGCAGTTCATGTATGAGCTGTTGCAGACTCCGGCATATCAGAGGAGTGACAGTCCGTCTGCCCGTTGGAACAAGTCTGCTATCGTCGGTGTGGAGTATTCCGTTCACGCTAACTCTTTCCATGTAAGCAACAAATCTTCCGACAGGTCGGTGCTTGCTACTCAGAAGTATGGCACTCACAAAATGAACGCTTATGACATCTTTGAGCATCTTCTGAACTTGCAAGAGCCGAAGGTCTATAAGACTATCGAAGTGCCTGACGGCTTGGGCGACACAAAGGAAAAGCGTGTGGTGGATATTGATGCTACCCGTGTGGTACAGCGCAAAGCTGACGATATTCGCAAGGCTTTCAAGGCGTGGATTTTCAAAGATCCGCAGCGCCGTGAAGCTATTGTGGAGAAGTATAACGAACTGTTCAACAGTATCCGCCCCCGTGAGTTCGACGGCTCGGCTCTTTCTTTCCCGATGATTACTTCGGACATTAACCTCCACGATCATCAGAAAAATGCTATCGCTCATGCGATGTTCGGCGGTAATACACTGTTTGCTCACTGTGTCGGTGCCGGAAAAACCTTTGAAATGATCGCTACTGCAATGGAAAGCAAGCGTTTAGGGCTTTGCACTAAGAGTCTGTTTGCTGTCCCGAATCATCTGACAGAGCAGATCGGTGACGATTTCCAGAAGCTCTATCCGGGCGCTAACATTCTTGTTGCGACCAAAAAGGACTTCAAGAAGGAAAATCGCCAGCAGTTATTTGCTAAGATCGCTACTGGCAACTATGATGCGGTTATCATCGGTCACTCTCAGCTCGGTAAGATTCCTGTTTCTAAGGAGAGACAGGTCATGACCATTCAGAGCCAAATCGACGATATTCTGCGTGGTATCGAGGAACTGAAAAAGAGCGAAGGCTCTAAGTTCCAGATCAAGGCTATGGAGCGTACCCGTAAGAGTTTGCAGAAGCAGCTTGATAAGCTCGAAAAAGCAGGACAGGACGATACGCTGACATTTGAACAGCTCGGAATCGACCGTTTGTTCGTCGATGAAGCCCATGAGTTCAAAAATTTGTTCGTCGCCACAAAATTGCAGAATGTAGCCGGAATTTCCAACTCGGCTTCACAGAAGGCACTTGATCTTTTCCTCAAATGCAGATACCTCGATGAAAAGACTGGCGGCAAGGGCATTATCTTTGCAACTGGCACACCTCTGAGCAATTCTATCACAGAGCTGCACACCATGATGCGTTACTTGGAGTATGACTTCCTGCGTGACCACGGCTTACAGCACTTCGACAACTGGGTTGCGGTCTTTGGCGACCAGAAAACCGATTGGGAGCTAAAGCCTGCGGGCAATGGCTTCAAGGAGCGCACCCGTATCGCCAACTATACAGGTCTACCCGAATTGATGAGTATGTTCAAACAGGTTGCTGATATTCGTACCGCTGATACGCTGAAACTTGATGTGCCTGACTGTGAATATCAGGTGGTTCAAGTCGAAGCCACTTCGTTCCAGCAGGAGCTTGTTCAGGAGCTTGCCGACAGAGCTGATGCTATCAATGCAGGCAATGTTGATCCCACGATTGACAATATGCTCAAGATAACGTCGGATGGAAGAAAGCTTGGTCTTGATCCTCGTCTGATTGATCCGTCATTTGAAGATAACCCCGATACGAAGCTCAACCGCTGTGTAGAGAATGTTGCCCGTATCCACGTTGAAACGGCTGAGGACAGGCTCACGCAGATCATCTTCTGTGATTTGGGCGTTCCGCACAAGGCAACAGGAGAATCAGAGGTCGAGGGCGAAGATGCCGACGATGCTAAAGATAAGAAATCTATTGCTGAGGTTGAATCATTGGAGGAAGAATGCGATTTTTGTGTTTATGACGATATTCGTGACAAGCTGATCGCAAGGGGTATCCCTGCGGAGGAAATTGCATACATTCACGATGCGAAAACTGAACAGCAGAAATCCGATCTTTTTGATAAAGTCCGTAATGGTGAGATTCGTGTTCTGCTCGGTTCTACGGCAAAAATGGGTACGGGTACTAACGTACAGAAACGGCTTATCGCCGTCCATGACCTTGATATACCTTGGCGCCCCGCAGATCTGGAGCAGCGCGCCGGAAGAATTATTCGTCAGGGCAACGAGAACAAGAATGTTCAGATCTTCCGCTATGTAACTAAAGGCACGTTCGATGCATACAGCTATCAGACACTGGAGAACAAGCAGAAATTCATCTCTCAGATCATGACAAGTAAGACTCCTGCGAGAAAATGCGAAGATGTGGACCAGCAGGCACTCACTTATTCCGAGATCAAGGCACTCTGTACAGGCGATGAGCGTATAAAGGAAAAGCTCATGCTTGAAAATGAGGTCAAGGAACTGAGGGTACTTGCTGCGGAATACCGCAACACGGTATTTGAAATGGAGGACAAGATCGCTCGTTTCCCTGAACAGGAACAGAAACTCACTGCGATTCTTGCTGATCTCCATACCGAACGTGAAGCACTCCGCAAGCTCCCGATTGATCCCGAACGCAAACTGCCCGTATTCAAGATCACCATTGGTGAAACTGAGTACACCGATAGAAAAGAAGCTGCTAAGGCTCTTGAAGATGCTGTGTTGGCTATCAAATATGCCGATACTCCCGTGAAAGTCGGCTCGTTCCAGGGCTTTGACCTGAGCGTTACAGTAAACAGCAACATGATGGGCGGCGGTATGTCGGCTGGCCTGCAAGGTGCCACTTCACATACCACGAAGCTGATCGAGAGTTTTGCCCACAACTTGAATCGTCTTGAAGCTGCCCTCTACAACATCGACGGCAGAATCGAGAGAACGCAGGATAACCTCGCAAAGCTCAGGCTTGACCACGCAGAAGCGCAGAAGATCGTAGCAGAGCCGTTCCCCCAGCAGGAGGAGCTTGATACTAAGGAGCAAAGGCTGAAAGTCGTAACTGATGAGCTGAATCAGGCGGCTATCGAAGCAAAGAAGAACGCTCCGAAGCGTGAAAAGACTTGCTACTTTGAGAGGGCGAAGATGAAGCGTGATGCCGCAAGGCTCGGCAAAAAGCCAAAAACGCCGAAGGACCAGACAAAGGGCAGGAGCAAGAAGCAAGGAATTGAATAAGCAACTATAAGATTATTCTAAGTAAGTATGCATCCCAATAAGTGAAAAATGATATAATTCACATTATTGGGATGCAATTTCTATCTTGACAGAAAGAAAAAAAAGATGTATAATATATACAATGGGGTTTGTGTACCCTTTTGATGTTTTCAAGTTATAATCCACACAAGTTGGCTTGTGTAAAATATTACTTAAATACAATGCGAGGAAAGGAATTATCATGGCAAATAAAGAGAAAATGGGCCCTCCTACATTAGAAATGATTCAGGGCAATCCGTACAATTATACTTTTGATGAAGTAGCCAAATGTATGGGAGAAGAACGAGCTAAGTCTTTATTCAAAACCTTGTATAAAAATGGCGTAAGTCCTAAAAATCAAACTATGACTATAAAAGACATATATGTAGGGGGAGATACTACAAAGTATGCTTTTGAATTACAAGATGGCTACTGCATTGAAACAGTATGCATTAAAAGAAGGACTGGCAATACGGTATGCGTTAGCACTATGGTCGGTTGTCCGGTGGGGTGTATTTTCTGTGCATCAGGAAAAAATGGATTTATTCGCAATCTTTCACCAGCTGAAATAGTTCAGCAAATCGTTCTTTTGAAAGAACGTGTCAACAGAATCGTTTTTATGGGGATGGGAGAACCTCTCTTTAATTATGATAATCTGATTAAAAGTATTCATATACTTCGTGATCGCAATGGACTTAATTTTCCTACAGATGGCATAAATGTATCGACTGTTGGACCAGTTGAACAGTTGAAGCGACTGAGAGAGGAGCATTTAAAGATTCAGTTTACACTCTCTCTTCACGCAACGGATCAAGCAACTAGAAACATGATTATGCCGCACATGAAATCCAATAGCATTCATAGTGTTGTCGAAGCTGCGCTTTCCTATTCTGAACGACATAACAGAAAGATTACCATTGCATATCTGCTCGCTCCTGGAATTAATGATAGGGCTTCAGACGTAAGACAACTTGGTAAATGGTTTAGAGGAAAAAATGTACTGATTAATCTTTTACAATATAATGAAACTGCCTGTAAGAGAATCAAACGTCCTAACAAGCAACAATTGGTTGCATTTAAGATTAGACTAGAGGAGGCTGGCTTGGAAGTAAAACTTCGGGAATCAAGAGGTAATAGAATAAAAGCTGCCTGTGGTCAATTAGTAAGTGATTATAATAAAGGGAACGACGCCCCTACGTCTGATTCACCTGAAAAGATGTCGCCTGTGATACACAAGCTTTCTGACAATAAAGCTGATACAACAAGAGGGATAAGAAAAGAAAAACGTCACCCTTTTGCAAAACATAAAGCCAAAAGGAAACGTAAGAAAAACTAATGATGAATTATCCCTCTAACCATTGTTGACTATTCTTTTAATGGTTATCGTTTGCGCTCACCATAATACTATGACGCACGGACGCACCTATGTATGCGCCCGTGCTAACCATAACATGAAAGGTGGGTGTACTGTCTTTCCTTTGCACGGCAGTAGGTGTGTCTCTACAATGACAATATAATGCAATTATTTTTGTGTATAAAAGGAATAACCATATTATTTTATGTGGAGGGATAATATGAGGCTGGCAGATATGCATATTCATACTACTTTTTCGCCCGACGGAAAGTCATCAATGGAAGAGCAGTGTATAAAAGCCATAGAGATTGGGATTCCAATTATTTGTTTTACGGATCATGTAGATTTCAATTCTTCTGAAATAAATGTGGGAAGAATAATTAATAAAGCTTCTACAAATTTTGATGTGTCAGAATATTTCTATGAAGTGAATAGGCTAAGACGTATTTATAACTCCATTCAGATTTTGATTGGGATTGAATTCTCCGAGCCACATCTATTCCCTACTGAATTCGAGGATTACAGTTCTATGCCTTTTGATTATATTCTAGGAAGCATTCATCATTGCTATGGCTCTGTTTTTCCAGGTGCAAAAAACATAGAGGAATCAAAAGCGATTGATGAATACTATAATCTTATAAAGCCCTCTAGAAATACGCTCGAAATGCTCGGCAGGCATAGAAATAGCGACAT
>OLNX01000663.1_pt1 | contig 33218 bp, 32 predicted proteins | sample 1672611 | NCBI WGS metagenome assembly OLNX01 (sample SAMEA3136705, study PRJEB25190) | human gut metagenome | reverse complement strand
ATTTTTCAAATAGTGCTTTTCCCTTTTCGTCAAGGCATTCTTCAAGCCTGTCGCCATTGCGCTGTAATAAACGCTCAAGCTCCTTTAGCTCGGGATCGTTCATCCCCGTATAACTGGAAGGTTCAAGCTCCCCGTGAAAAAGCCGAATTATCGTGTTGGTCATGTTTTCACCTCCACAATTGATTTTATACTATACTGGCAGAAAATATTGACCGTGATACTGGTCTGAAATTAGCAGAAAACTAATTTTGGAGGTAGTTTTACTATGGTGGATTATAAGAAAATGTATATTGTTCTTTGTGCTGCCGCTGATGAAGCAATCAGCGCCTTGGAACAAAGCTCTTTACCGGCATATGTTATCGCAGATAATTTGCGTTTTGCACTGCTGAAGGCAGAAGAAATTTACACAGATTGTAATAGCGGCGATGAAGCAGCGGAGGCAATCAAATGATTGCCTCCGTTGTTCGTTTATATTCCATTGTCTATAATCGGGCTGACGCAATATAGATAACTTCAAATGCAGCAACGGATAAAAAGATCAAACGATTTTTTCCACGCTGTATGTGCCCTCGAGGACTGCAAAGCCTGCGCGGTTGCGCAAATTTATCGTCCAGAAGCTTATACCCGCAAGATTATACTCCGCTACGAGCTCGAGCCGCGCTCTGACGCTGCGCGCATCCTCAAACCACACCTCGTGCCGCACGCCGGAGGGGTCAGTGTAGTTGAAAAACGGCGCCTTGGCCGTATCGTCAAATTTTATTTCCGAATACACGGAGGCGGCGAGATTTGCCGCTGCCGCGTTTGATATGACAGACGCCGCCTGACCCTGCTTCCACGGCAGAGTCCAGTTATAGCCGTAGTTGGAAAAGCCCAGCAGTATCTTGCCGGGCGGTATCTTCGTCACGGCGTATTCTATGACCTTGCGCATCCTGTTAACGGGCGATACTGCCTGCGGCGCGCTGTAGGTATAGCCCCACTCGTAGGTCATGATGATGACCCTGTCGCAGTAGCGCCCGTGCGCGGCGTAGTCGTGGCCGGTGTACAGTATCCCGTATTGTTCGTCCGATTCCTTCGGCGCGATGGCGCTGCTCAGGTAATAGCCCTTTTCGTGGAGCGTCTCAGACATCCTGCGCAGAAAATTATTGTAGCCCTCCCGGTCGTAAGGATACACATACTCGATGTTGAGATTGACGCCGTAGTAGCCGCGCTGCCGCAGCGCCGCTAAAATATTCGTCACGAGCGTATCCTGAACCGCCATATCCGTGAATATGCTGTGGGCAATATCGCTGGAGAAGCCGCCCGAGGGTGCGATATTCGTGAGCGTCAGCAGCGGCGCCGTGCTGTTGGCGTAGGCCTTTTTTATCATCCTCTCGTCCTCGATGGGCGTTATGCCCCCGGCCGAGTCTATCTGCCACGAAAACGGGCACAGGAAGGTCATCTGCGGCAGCACCTCGTCAAGCTGCTCGCTTGAGATATTCGGATAGGCGTAGCCGTTGACCTCGATCTCGGCCTTTGGGCTTTGCATGTCGGGTATGACAAGCGCCTGCCCCACACTGAGCCTGCTCGGGTCGGATAGCTGGTTTATGTAAGCGATATCGTCTGCGGACGCTCCAAATTTTCGGGCGATCGAATACAGTGAATCTCCCCTGCGCACAATATAAATTTTCATACCATCACCTCATATATAAGAATATGAGGTTCGGTCGTCATATGTGTCTGCCGTTGAGCTTTGCGCCAATGAGTTCGTCGCCGTCATAGCTCAGCTTGAGCGAGAAAAACGGCTCGTTTTCATCGAGCAGGCGAAGAAATATCTTATCGCCCTCCCAGAGCGTGAGCTTTAATAGCTCCGATTTTTTTATCCACTCAAGCACACCCTCGTCGCAGGGGCCGATATCGCCCTCAAAGCCGTCGGCGGTGAACAGGTGCATATATTCCGAGGCGCATTTTGTGTTCACAAAGGTCACGATGCCTCGGTAGCGCCATGAAGTCAGGCGCAGCCCCGACTCCTCGTAAACCTCCCGCAGCAGGCACTCCTCCGGGCTCTCGTCCTCCTCGAACTTGCCGCCGAGACCTATCCATTTGTCGCGGTTTATGTCGTTTTCCTTTTTCACTCTGTGGAGCATGAGGTATTCGTCCCCGCGCTCGATATAGCAAAGCGTTGTATTGATCATAATATCACCCGAAATACATTAATTTTTCAAACAACATTATCTTTTTAGTTATATTCCAAGCTGACGCTTGAAGTGATATTGTAGCCTTTCGGCTACAGTGTTATTATATTCACCATAACTGCCGAAGGCAATATCACTATGCAAAGCATAATATCACTGCGCAGCAATATCACTCGCCGCAAGGCGAATATAACTGTGGCACACTTCGCAAGGAAGTGTGCCACTCAGCGTGTCAAAAAAGTCCTATCGGACTTTTTTGCACGCTTCAAAACGCCACGTTTTTTGCAAAATTACATTTCGCAAAAAACCGAGCTAACTCGTCAAAAAAGCCTGACTTGTCAGGCTTTTTTGATGGCTATTTATCCAATTCGAGGCGGGCTATGCCCCCTCGAGCTCCCCCATCCTTTATCGGGGATTATGCTTTCATTTATAGTTTTTCGACAGACTGTGTGGCACACTTCGCAAGGAAGTGTGCCACTGCGGCTGCTTTTTTATTATTTAAAATTGTGCGCGTTTTGCAGAACCATTTCCTTGACCTTGAGAAGTCTGACCTTGGTGGAGTTTTCGTTCTCCTCAAGCTTCATGGTGATGTACTTGATGTTCGTCTCAAGCTCGGGGATCATGACGTACTCAAGCGCGTTTACGCGGCGGCGGGTCTTTTCGATCTCCTCCGCTAAAAGCTGCATGGTTTTTTCGACCTGTGCAAGCTCGAGCATATCCTCGAACACCTTCGCCATCTGGCTGAGCGCGTCGTCAAGCTCGCCGGAGGTCTGCGCAAAGCCGTAGGGATAGATCTCCGAAGGGTCGTTGTTCCTGGTCTTGAAGGAGTACTGAGGTACGTTGACGCTCATTATATTCTTAAACTCCATACCCAGCTCAACGCTCTGGCGCGGATACAGCAGAGCCTGTTCGAGCATCTCGGGACTCATTATCGCGCTTGCCACCTGAAGGGAGGCGAACGCTTCCGTCAGGCCTTTCTCGACACGCTCACGAAGCGATTTATTGAGCTTTACCACGTCAAGAAACTGGCGCATCAGCTCATCGCGCTTATCCTTCATCAGCTTGTGGCCGCGTCGGGCGGTTTTGAGCCTGCCCTTGAGCTGCTTGAGCATCATTCTGGTGGGAGCAATAGTGGTGCTTGCCATAAAGCCTCCCCCTTACTTCATGTATTTCTCGATCAGCTCGGGTTTTATACGCTTCAGCTCTGCTCTGGGCAGGATGCTCAGCAGCTTCCAGCCGAGGTCGAGAGTCTCTTCAATGCTGCGGTTTGTGGTGTTGCCCTGATTGACGTATTCCTTTTCAAACTCGTCTGCGAATTTTGCAAAGAGCTTATCGTCGTCAGACAGCGCCGCCTCGCCGAGTATGGTCATCAGCTCCTTGGCGTCCTTGCCGCGTGAATATGCGGCGAAGAGCTGGTTCATGGTGCCGGAGTGATCCTCTCGGGTCTTGCCCTCGCCAATGCCCTTATCCTTCAGTCGGCTCAGGGACGGGAGAACGTCAACGGGAGGCACGATGCCCTTGCGGTGCAGATCGCGGCTGAGGATGATCTGACCCTCGGTGATGTAGCCGGTAAGGTCGGGGATGGGGTGGGTCTTGTCGTCCTCGGGCATGGTCAGGATGGGGATCATGGTGATCGAGCCCTTGCAGCCTATGCGGCGGCCTGCGCGCTCATACATGGTCGCAAGGTCAGTGTACAGGTAGCCGGGGTAGCCGCGGCGTCCGGGTACTTCCTTCTTCGCGGCTGAGACTTCACGCAGAGCCTCGGCGTAGTTTGTGATATCGGTTATGATGACAAGAACCTGCATATCCTTCTCAAACGCAAGGTACTCGGCTGCCGTCAGAGCCATACGCGGAGTTGCGATACGCTCAACGGCGGGGTCGTTTGCAAGGTTCGAGAAAACGACGGTACGGTCGATAGCGCCGGTGCGCTTGAAGTCCTCGATGAAGTATTCCGATTCCTCAAAGGTGATGCCGACAGCCGCGAACACGACAGCAAAGTTCTCGCCGTCGCCGAGCACTCGCGCCTGACGCGCTATCTGCGCCGCCAGAGCCGCATGGGGCAGGCCGGATGCGGAGAATATCGGCAGCTTCTGACCTCTTACGAGGGTGTTCAGTCCGTCGATGGTGGAAACGCCGGTCTGGATAAATTCGGCGGGATATGCGCGGGCAGCCGGGTTCATGGGCATGCCGTTAATGTCGCGATATGCCTCCGCAAGCAGCTCCGGGCCGCCGTCGATAGGTCTGCCCATGCCGTTGAATACGCGGCCGAGCATATCCTCGGAAACGCCGAGCTCCAGCGGGTGGCCGAGGAAGCGAACCTTCGTCTCGGCGACGTTTATGCCCTGCGCGGAGTCAAAAAGCTGAACGACAGCCTTATCGCCCTCTACCTCGAGCACCTTGCCGCGGCGCACTTCGCCGTTGGGCAGCTCGATCTCGGCCAGCTCGTCGAAAGTGACGCCCTCGACCTGCTCGACGACCATAAGGGGATTTGCTACCTCTCTGATAGTCTTATAATCTTTAATCATGCGTCCTCGCCTCCTTCGATAACCGCCGCGATCTCTGCCTTCATGCTCGCAAGGATATCGGCGTACTCTTCCTTGTACTTATCGGGGGCAACCATCTTGGCGCGGCCTATCCTCGCCTTGGACGGGATGGCGAAAAGCGCTTTCATATCCGCGCCCTTGTCAAGAGCTGCGCGGCTCATTTCGTCAAAGGAGAGTATGAGATCCATGAGCTCGAACTGCTTGCCGTATGAGGAGTATGCGTCCTCGTCAACGAACGCATTCTGCTGCAAGAAGTCCTCGCGCAGCATTTTTGCCGTTTCCATTGTAAGGCGGTCGGCCGGCCCCAGCGCGTCCTGTCCGACCAGACGGACGATCTCCTGAAGCTCGTTTTCCTCCTGGAGGATGTGCATCGCCTTATCGCGGTTTGCCATGTATTTCGGGCCGAATTCCCTGCCGTACCAAGGCGCGAGCGTGTCAAGATACAGCGAGTAAGAGGTCAGCCAGTTGATTGCGGGGAAGTGGCGGGCATATGCCAGCGAAGAATCCAGCGCCCAGAAGACCTTGACAATTCTCATCGTCGCCTGTGAAACAGGCTCGGAGATATCACCGCCCGGAGGCGAGACGGCTCCGATGGCCGTTACAGAGCCCTGACGGGAATCGCTGCCGAGGCACTCGACGCAGCCCGCGCGCTCGTAAAACTGTGCTATACGCGAGGCAAGGTAGGCCGGGTAGCCCTCTTCGCCGGGCATCTCCTCAAGACGGCCGGACATCTCACGCAGAGCCTCGGCCCAGCGGGAGGTGGAGTCGGCAAGGACCGCCACGTCGTAGCCCATATCGCGGAAATACTCCGCTATGGTGATGCCCGTGTAGATCGACGCCTCACGCGCCGCAACAGGCATATCCGAGGTGTTTGCTATAAGCACGGTGCGCTTCATAAGAGGCTCGCCGTTTCTGGGGTCTGTCAGCTCCGGGAACTCCATGAGAACGTCGGTCATCTCGTTGCCGCGCTCGCCGCAGCCGATGTAGACGACGATATCAACGTCAGACCACTTTGCGAGCTGGTGCTGAACAACGGTCTTGCCCGAGCCGAAGGGACCGGGAACGGCGGCGGTGCCGCCCTTTGCGATGGGGAAGAGCGTATCGATGATACGCTGGCCGGAGTTCATGGGGCGCGAGGGGACGAATTTTTTGGCGTAGGGTCTGTTTATACGAACAGGCCAGCGCTGGAGCATTGTAAGATTATGCTTAACGCCCTTGTCGTCCTCCAGCACAGCGACGGTTTCGGTCACGGTGAAGCTGCCTGCTTCAACAGACAGCAGAGTACCGCTAAGCTGCGGGGGCACCATTATCTTGTGCGATATTGCGCTTGTCTCCTGCACGGTGCCGATAACGTCGCCGCCGGAGAGCTTATCGCCCGCCTTTGCCACGGGTACGAAGTCCCATTTCCTGCTGCGGTTTAGCGCGGGGACGTCGGTGCCGCGGCTTATCGTCGCGCCGGAGAGCTCGCGTATCTCCGGCAGGGGGCGCTGTATACCGTCGTATATATTCTCAAGCATACCCGGCCCAAGCTCGACCGACATCGGCATGCCCGTAGTCTCGACCGCCGCGCCGGGGCCGAGGCCGGAGGTCTCCTCATAAACCTGGATGGAGGCCTTATCTCCGCTCATATTAAGTATCTCGCCTATAAGTCTCTGGGAGCCGACACGCACAACGTCGGATACGTTTGCATCGCTCAGGCCCTCCGCAACCACAAGCGGGCCGGAGACTTTGATGATAGTTCCGCTCATACAGATACCTTTCTTTCCTAATTATTTTCAAGAATGTTCGTGCCGATCGCGCGCTCGACCGCCTGGTTGAGCGCCGTGAGGCCGAGACCGAGGCTGCCCTCTCTGCCGGGGATAAGGATTATCGCGGGCTTGGGGCTGTCCTTGAATTTATCTATCTCCTGACTAAGCTGCGCGGCAAGACCCTCTTCGATGTAGATTATCGCCACATCCTCCCTGTCGCGGGTAAGAATGCGGAGCACTTTTTTTGCCTCATCCGCATCTGCAACGGGGTAAGCCTCAAGCCCTAAGGCCGTGAAGCCCATGACGGTCTCGCGTCCGCCTATGACCGCAATTTTAAGCATATAGATCACGCATCCTTTCGCGGATAGTGTCGGGTGCTATGCCCGCAAGGAAGCCGGTCAGTATCATGCGCACTGCGGTGGTCTCGCCCTCCACGGCGGCAAGATACGCTATGACCGGAGCCTCGCCGAAGGCGACAAGGCGCGCGTTTGTGAGGTACGCCGTCACCGCGTTATCGCAGGCAAGCTCAAAATCCGTCATTCTTCCGCCGTTTACCGCTTCCGCGCCGAGGGCGGCGGCTGCGGCAAGGCCGGTATTTGCAAACAGCGCCGCAAGCGCCTCGCCGGAGCTTGACGCTGCCGCAACGCGGCCGACATCGGTGTTTCCTCCGGGCACAAGGGCAAGCTTCAGGAAGTCTGCGTCCTTGCCCATGCGCATGGTGCGCACCGCGCTTCTGAGGTTTGCGCTGTCTATCAGGATGCCGGCATAGCCCTTGAGAAACTTGCTTCCGAGCTTTTCTGCCGCGTTTTGCAGCTCCGCAAAATACGCCTTGTCAAGAACGAAATCCGCAAGCTGGGGATTTGCCGTTCTCGCCAGAACGCTCTTGGCCTGCACTATGGCATCGGCCAGCACGGGCGGCACGGAGGTGAATTTTTCCTCCGTGATGCTCTTTGTGAGCACCTGCGCCGAAACTCTGCCGGAGCCCGACAGGAGATCCTCTCGCTCTGTCGCCGCCGCCTCGGATTTGAGAAGCGTTTTAGCGTTGTGGTAATCGTATTTCATGCGAAATACCTCGACAGGCTCGGGGTCGGGCGACATTCTCGCGATCTCCGCGAATATCTCCGCTCTGCGCTCGGCAAGGGCGGTATCGACCTGCTTTGCGTTCATTCCGGAGAAGTCCTCATAGCCGCAGTCGGTCAGTATTTTGGCCGCCTCATCGAACGAGGCTGTGTCTATCATGCGCTCGGCCTTGTCAATGGTTAGCATTTTCGCCTCTCTTGCCCTGAGCATTGCCGAGAGATACAGGTATTTTTCCCTGACGCACTTATTCTTTGACAATTTGTTCCCTCCCTTTTCGGGATGTACGCCGCAAGGCGTTCATTCAAACAGCACTGCCGCCACTTTGGCCGACAGGCTGCCGCGCTGCTGCTCAATAAGGGTATCGACCGCGCAGTTTACCTCGATACCGCCGTGGCGCAGGAGCAGTCCTCCCGCTATATCCGCGGTATCCTCGCTGACGGTGAGCTTTCCGGGCACACCCTTTGCGGCGAGCAGCTCGTTTGCCGCCTTGCAGACCGCCTTGCCGTGAGCTGCCTTATCCCGAGTGTTCAGCACGATCTCCTCCATTCCGCTCGAAGCGGCGTCGGAGGCCATGCGCGCGAGGAATGCGACATATTTCTCGGCGGGAAGCTCTGCGACCTCTCTGCGGGCTTCGTCGAAGGCTTCCGCGACCATCTCCTGCTTCAGGGCGAGGACGCTTTTCTTCGACTCCATCTCCGCCATGCGCTTCTGGCGCGTCACGAGGTCTTCACACTCGGCCTTGCCTGCGTCAACCAGTCTCTGATGCTCGGCAAGCGCTTTGTTGAAGTAGGAAGCGCGGATCTGCTCGGCATCCTTGACGGCCTTTGCGAGAACGGTCTGAGCCTCGGCGTTCGCCTCGGCTTCGATATGCGCTATTATTTTTTCAGTACCTTTCATTGTAAAGTCCTGCCTTCTTGTCTATATTTCCGATATAAAATCAGATGAACAGCAGCATCATCATGGATGCCAGCAGAGACAGGATGGCGTAGAACTCAACGGTGACGCAGAGGATCATGCCCTTTGCCCAGTGGTCGGGGTTCTTGGCGAGCAGATTTACGGATGCTGCGGCGACCTTGCCCTGTCCGATAGCGGAAACGAGACCGCCGATGGCCATGGGCATGCAGGCTGCGAAGTAGCGGCAGCCGTCAACAAAGCTGAGGTTTGCTGCGGTTCCGTCGAGCAGACCCATGTTCATGATGGCAACGAAGAACACGACCAGACCGTAAAGGCCCTGGGTGCCGGGGACAACCTGAAGTATCATTGCTTTACCGAACTTTGAGGGATCCTCGGTGATGAGACCTGCGCCTGCTTCACCGGCAATACCGGTACCTACTGCCGAGCCTGCGCCGGCCATGCATGCTGCCAGACCCGCGCCGAGAAGACCTATTGCAAGGCCAGAATGTGCGAACAAAAATTCCATCTTTATTTCCTCCTGATCATTCTGTTATATCATAATATTTTGTATTTATCGCCAAGGGATCGAATGCTTTGCCGCCGTCCTTATAGAACTTGCCGAAGTACTCAAGACACTGAAGTCTCAGATCGTGTACATAGCAGCCTAAAAGGTTCAGCGCGAAGTTGAGCGCGTGTCCAATAATGAACACGATGATGAACAGCACAAGGTTATTTGCTATGCCGCCGATGGTGTTGAACACCGTCGCTATGACGGAGCCTGCGAGCATCAGCGCCATGATTCGGGAATAGGAAAGAATGTCTCCGAACCAGCCGGTCAGGGTGTTATAGAGCGTTGAGAACACGCTCGTGACCTTTCCGAAGCCCTTGGCCTCGCGGGAGCCGCCGTAAAACAGCATCAGGCAGCCGAGAACGAGTACCAGCGGTACTCCAGCTATGCTGCCGATATCAAGCACCATGAATATGATGCCTATGAGAATGACCCATAGCGAGCCTTCCTCCCATATCGCGCTTTCCGCGTCGCCTTTTTTGACCTTTTCCACAACGCTTATCACCATACCGGTGTTCAGGTGGATAAGGCCGAGCACCATGGCGCCTATGAGCACCATCATGCTGTCGTTCATGGGATTGAACAGGTACCACAGCTCGCCCCAGCCGTCGGGCTTGCCGAGTATCTTGCCTATCTGCGCAAGCGCGTCGCCGAAGAAGCCGCCCGTGAGGAAGCCCATGACGAAGGTCGATATTCCGCCCCACAGCAGAAGCTGGCAGAACGACAGCGTGCCCGCGCGGGGTTTTATCTTCTTCATCGCGACGACCGCCGCGATTATCATCAGCAGTCCGTAGCCCATGTCGGCCATCATCAGTCCGTAAAACAGGATGAAAAACGGCGCCATCAGCGGGTTAGGGTCAACGCCGTCGTAGGCCGGCAGGCTGTACATATTAGTGACCATGTTAAGGCCGTTTGTTATCTTATTGTTCGTGAGCTTTACGGGAACGTCGGGATACTCCTCCGGGTCTGGATCCGAAAGCTCCCACGCGCAGTCGTATTTCTCAAGGCATTTTTCAAGCTCCGGAACCTTCTTTGCAAGCGCCCAGCCCTGGAGCACTATCGTGCTGTCCATGCCGTACATTCTGTCCTCGGCCTCGGCGCAGGCGATTTTCGCGTTAAGGCGGTCTGCCGACAGCTCCAGCTCTTCTCTATGTACTCTCTGGTCCCATATCTCCTTGGCCGCCGCTTCCTTTTCCCCGGCAAGCCGTTTAAGCTCACCGTTCAGGCGCTCGGTACACTCTTTCGCCGTACCGTCCATACCGGAAAAGCTCGCTATCGCAAAGCCGAACTCTCTCAGGCTGTCCAGCGCTGTGGGCAGCTCCTCTTTAAGAGCGATGAGCGCTAAATAATGCTGATCCTTATCGGAATCGACTCTCACCAGCGCGGCTTCCTCAACAGCATCGTTCAGTGCAGCTTCCGCGCTGCCAATGTCGATCGCTGCTGGAATGCCGCCGAGCACCACGCTGCATTTTTCCGTTCCCGGACAGGCAAGCGGGTAGTCCAGCTCCAGCCACGGAGAGAGCGATTCTATCTGGCCGCGCATGCGGCTCTCCTCCGCCGTTATGCGGCGGATGCGCTCATCCCTGCCGATTATCTCATCGGCTGTTTCAAGCATCTGCGGCAGCGTGCTGTCGTCAAGTATGGCGTCGCTGTCGGTCTCGGGCTTTGCGGAAAGCAGCGGCTTCTTTGCCGGAGCGTACTTTCCGAGCAGCTCGACCGCCTGAACAAGCCTTGAATGCTCGCCCCTGTAGCGCAAAAGCTCGCTGCCCTCCTTAGACAGGCAGTCGCGAACCTCCGGCTCAAGTGCATCGCTCTCAGGCTCCGATACCTCCACGCAGCCGAGCAGCAGCAGCTCGCGCAGCAGCTCCTCCTTTTGTCCGCGAACGGCCATCAGACGGAGCTTTTTCATTTTTTCAATGGCCATTAACCGTTCACAATCCTTTCCGTGACAAGCTCAGCCGCCTTCTTGCAGCGGCTTTCGGCCTTGGCTCTGAGCACGGCCTTTTTGTTCTCCGACGCAGAATATATCTCCTGCACGGCCGCATCGGCTTCCGACTGAGCTGCTTTCTTCATCTGCACGATCTCAGCCTCGGCTTTCTTTACCGCCTCCTCCACGTCGGCTCTGCCGGCATTTTCGGCTTCGGCAAGCATTCGCTTGGCCTCGGCCTCCGCCTCCGCCGCTATGCGTTTTGCTTTGGCTTCAGCCTCCGCGATTCCGGCTATCTCCTCAAACGCCACTGTTGCCCCCTCCTTTCAGTTTGTCGCAAATTCTCGCTTTTCGGTGCCGCGCAGATGCGGTGTGCGTCGAAGAAATGCCCCGCAGCGCGAATATCCGAAAAAAATTTGCAGAAAATTTTACTTTATAAACAAATATAATACTTTGTCCGTGGATTTTCAATAGTCAAACGTCAAAAATTTAACTTGCTATTTTCACTATTTTTTATTCAATCGTACAAATCTCATTTGAGCCTGCCCATGAGGGCAAAATCGACTGTCTCAGTAGGTGAATAATAACAATAAAACCGTTGATTTTCAAGGATTTTTTGTCACTTTTATTGACAAACTTCAATCAATTTAAATAGTTAAATTTCTTTCAAGGCATCGTGTTTTTTTTCACACGGCTCAAAGCCTTGAAGCTCCAAAATAGTTTGGCATTTAACACTTATTTTTCGCTCGTTTGTTTATTATTTTACTATTTTGCCACTTTTTACTGCTTTCTTAGACATTTCAGTTTTTTCTTGCCAAATGGAGACTTGGAATGTATAATAAGCTGAATTGTGTATAATTCCGGAGGTTAATATATGGCTAATAATTATAAGAAGCGCTTTGGCGACAGAGCCGACGGCAGGCGCATACGCTCTCTGAACGGCTTCTATAACTTCATTCCGTTCATAATGCCGACAAGAGTCGATGCTCTCAATTACTACGAGCAGGCATTTGATATTACCGAAGCTGACCGCTGGTTCAGACGCCAGCGCATCAACGGCTATAAGAGCATGGGCATGCTCCACCTTCTCATTGCGTCCTATGTCCGCGCCTGCGCATATCTGCCCGGCCTCAACCGCTTCGTCGTCGGCCGCCGCATTTACGCGCATGACAAGATCGAGATAGTTATGACCGTAAAGCGCAGTCTCACTATCGACGCTACCGAGACGACTATAAAGGTCGCCTTTGAGCCGACCGACACCATATACGACGTTTACCGCAAAATGAACGCCGCCATCGACGAGATAAAGAACTCCGACGAGGAAAACGGCACCGAGGAATTTGCAACCAAAGCGGCAAAGCTCCCTCGATTCCTCCTGCGCGCGGCCATCGCTCTTTTAAGAGTGTTCGATTATTTCGGCATTCTGCCCAAGTCTCTGCTTGATATCAGTCCCTTCCACGGCTCGATGATAATCACAGACCTCGGTTCCCTCGGCATAGGGCCTATCTACCACCACATATATAATTTCGGCACTCTGCCGGTCTTTATCGCCTTCGGCGCAAAGCGCCATGTCTATGAGCTTGACCGCCACGGCCAGCCCATCGACCGCAAGTACATCGACGTCAAGGCCGTTATGGACGAGCGCACCGTTGACGGGCACTATTACGCTACGGTGTTCAAGTTCCTCAACCGCTGCATAGCCGATCCCACCGTTCTGGAAACTCCCCCCAAGCAGGTCAACGAGGATATTTTCTAAGCCTGCATATCAAAAACTGCGCACGACTGTGGTCATGCGCAGTTTTTTCATTTGTGTGCTCTTAAATTTTCCAACAGCTCATACGACGCGCACAGCTCTCCGTCAATGCCGCTGCCCATGCTGATGTGCGGCTTGTGCCTGCCGTGCCAGTCGCTGCCCGCCGTCGGGCAAAAGCCGTACAGCGAAGCCATAGCAAGATATTTTGACGTATCCTCGGGTCCGTAGCCGGAGTAGAAGCACTCAAGCCCCGAAACTCCCGCCGCTTTTCCCCGCTCCATAAGCTCTGCCAGGCTCTCAGCGGATATCCTGTACTGCCTCGGGTGCGCTATTACGGCCTTGCCGCCGGCCGATATTATAAGGCTCACAGCGTCTTCAAGGCTCATGAATTTACGGCGGATATAGTATTTCTGTCCCGGGTCGAGAAAGCGTTTGAAAGCGTCGGTCACGCTCTCGGCGATACCGGCTTCCATCAGGCACAGCGCGAAATGCGGCCTGCCTATGGTCGAGCCGGGGTGTCTGGCCTGAAGCTCGTCGAGGTCTATCATAATGCCGTCCTCGGCAAGCCGCCGCACCATTCGCTCATTGCGCGAATTGCGCTCGTCTATGACCCAGTCGAGCACCGGCGGCAGCTTTTCGGAGTGAACATCTATATCATAGCCGAGGATGTGTACCTCCTTATCGTACCAGCCGCAGGTAAGCTCGATGCCGGAAACCACCTCCACGCCATAGCGCTCTCCCGCCTCCTGCGCGGCGCAGACTCCGTTTACGCTGTCGTGGTCTGTAACCGCTATCGCGCGAAGCCCAAGTGCCTTAGCCGTCCTTACGGTGCTCTCCGGCGACTCTGAGCCGTCCGATATATCGGTATGGACATGCAGGTCTATCTCTCTCATCCTATTATCGTCTCCATTACTTTATCTGCCTCGGCATAGATTTTTTCCGCATCCTCGCCGATGTAAAATTCGCCGTTTTCATACAGGATTTTGCCGTTTACCATCGTCAGGCGAACATTCTCCTTGCTGCCGGAGTAGACGACGTTTTTGGTTATGTTGTTTATCGGCCTCATGTTTGGTCTGCGAAGATTTATGACGACAAGGTCTGCCCTTTTTCCGACGCTTATGCCGTCGCAGTCGTGCAGTCCCATCGCCCTCGCGCCGCCGACGCAGGCCATTTTCAGCACCTCGTTTGCGTCCACCGCCGAGGCGTCGTTTTCCCTGTATTTTGCCAGCGCCGTCACGAGATACATCTCTCTGAACATATCGAGGGCGTTGTTTGAGCCAGCGCCGTCGGTGCCGATGGCAATGCCGATGCCCTCCTTCAAAAACCGCGCCGTCGGCGCTATACCGCTGGCAAGCTTAAGGTTTGAGGACGGGTTCAGCACGACCCAAAGGCCGCGTTTTTTGAATATCTCAATGTCCTCCTCGCTCATGTGGACGCAGTGGAAGCCGCCGCCGCCGTAGTTATACATACCGAGCTTCTCAAAAAGTGCGGTGGGCGTCACGCCGTAGCGCTCGACGCAGCCGAGCACCTCGGCCTTCGTCTCCGACGAGTGGACAAACATCGGCGTTTTGTATTTTTCCACAAGCGACGCAACATATTCCATGCGCTCGATGCTCGTTGTATACTCTGCGTGAAAGCCCATGCGGTAGGATATAAGCTCGTGTGTGCTGTTATAGCGCAGGAACTTAGCCTCAAGCTCATGGTAGTCCCTGTCGAAATTATTCATATCGCCGCAGAGCACGGCTCGAAAGCCTGAATCGACGCAGGCTTTCGCAAAGGCGTCATTGTGAAAATACATATCGAAGCAGGCAGTTATCCCGCTCGTGAGATATTCCATAACGGCAAGGTAAGTCATGACATACAGCCCGTCGGGGCTGAGCCTTGCCTCGTGCGGCCAGACCTGCTCGGCGAGCCACTTATCCAGCGGCATATCATCGGCAAGAGAGCGCAGGAAGGTCATGCCCGAGTGCGTATGCGCGTTCTTAAAGCCCGGCATGAGCAGGTCGCCTTTTAAGTCGATCTCCCGCTCAAAATCGGGAGCGTCGTCCCGCTTCGGCCCGACGTAGCGTATCTCACCGCCGTCTGTCCAGACCTCCAAGTCTGCAAGCTGCGCACCGTGTTCAAATGTCAGCACCTTACCGTTATGAAAGCGTATCATATGTGTTTACTCCCAGAAGTTTTTGCCGCCGAGCCTGCGCACAAGCTTTCTGCGCATATCCAGCATGGCAGTGTAGGTTGGCAGGATGAAGATAAAAGCGTCCTCATCCGCAAGGCTGTCTATGATTGTATCATAGCTTTTGAAGATTTCACAGTGGATATTTTCGCGTCCTAAGCGCTCGGCGGCGGTGTCGGCGCGAAGGCCCGTCACGAGAACGCGCCGCAGATTTTTCATGCGGGCAAGCTTCCCGAAATCCGCGTCCTCAAGCCACGAGATATCCGTGCCGTCGGCTATCCTGTCGTTGACGGCAAGCGCAACGGTAACGGGTTCATTGACAGAGCGCAGATAGTCGAGGGTCTGGTCGGCGGCGGCCGCGTTTTTTATAAGTATCATCCTCGCGCCCTTTTTGCCTAGCGGGAAGCTCTCCATTCTGCCGAAGCCGCAGTCGAAGTTCGCCGCCGCGTCCACGGCGTTTTTGGGGTCTATGCCTGCCGCCGTCACGGCAGCGGTCATTCCCGCCGCGTTATAGATGTTATAAAGCCCCGGCAAGGCAGCGCGGCAGAGTGTACCGCCTTTTCCCGCGATGTCGAGCACGAAGCTTCCGTCATCGAGCACAGAGCGCACCGAGACGTCGCAATCATGCCGCGCAAAGCCGCATTTGCAGCGGAACGCACCGAGGTTTGCGTAGCTTACATAGCTGTATTTAAGCTCCGATCCGCAGATGGGGCAAGTTCCGTCCTCGCCGCTCTCGGGTCTTGACTTTCTCCCGTCGGCAAGGCCAAAATATACCGTTTTGTTTTGTACCTGTGCGGCTATGCTCGCCGCCATGGGGCAGTCGGCATTGATGCAGGCTATCGTGTCGGGCGTTGCCCTCAGCCCTGCGGCGATGCTGTCGCGCGGTGTGGTAACCGTTCCGTAGCGGTCTAACTGATCGCGAAACAGGTTCGTGACCAAAAGAGCGCGCGGTTTTATCTCCGCCAGCACCCGGCGGCAGGCCGCCTCGTCGCACTCGATAACCGCCCAGTCGCATTTCACGCCGCCGGACAGGCGCAGATTCAGTATAAATTCTGCCGTTATTCCGCTTATGAGGTTTGCGCCGGAGCGGTTTGCGAAAACGCTTTTTCCCGCGTTTTGCAGCGCTTTTTCCGTCATCCTCGCGGAGGTGGTTTTCCCGTTTGTCCCCGTCACGGCTATGACATTGACCTTTGCCGCCGCCCGGCTCAGAATATCCGGGCATATCTTGAGCGCGAGCACCCCGGGGAGCGATGTCGCGCCTTTTCCTATCAGTCGTAAGAAGCAGTGCGTGGCCTTGCAGACCACGCACGCTAAAAATACCAATAGATTTTTCAATTATTCAACTGTCACCGACTTTGCAAGATTTCTGGGCTTATCAATATCGCAACCGCGCAGCAGCGCAACATAGTACGCCAGCAATTGCAGCGGAACAACGCCCAGAGAAGGCTGGAATATCGTGTGTGACTCGGGAACGCCAATGACGTTCTCCACGGTTTTTTTCATCTCAGCCACATGGCTCTCGGTGGTGAGCGCAAGGACATCGGCGCCACGCGCCTGAACCTCGACGACGTTGCTCATCGCCTTTTCAAACAGCGGCGCATAGGTGCCCAGCGCAATGACAAGCGTACCGTCCTCAATCAGGGATATAGTGCCGTGCTTGAGCTCGCCGGAGGCGTATGCCTCGGAGTGGATGTAGGATATCTCCTTGAGCTTCAGCGAGCCCTCAAGACCCATTGCGTAATCGAGGTTTCTGCCGATGAAGAACACGGAGCTGTGGTTAAAGTACATTGAGGCGTAATGCTTTATCTCCTCCGTATTCTCGAGCATCTGTTCCATTTTCCCGGGCAGGCGCAGCAGCGCGTCAACCATTTTCGCGTATTCGCCGCCGCTCACGGTACCAAGTATGTCGCCAAAGTAGATGCCAAGCATGTTGAGCAGAACGAGCTGGGTGCTGTATGCCTTTGTCGTCGCAACGGCGATCTCCGGCCCTGCCCATGTGTAGATAACATCGTCCGACTCTCTCGCGATCGAGCTTCCGACCACGTTGACTATCGAAAGTATGCGCGCGCCGAGCGCCTTTGCCTCTCTGAGCGCGGCCATGGTGTCCAGCGTCTCGCCGGACTGGCTGATGACTATGACAAGTGTGTTCTCATCGACCAGCGGGTCGCTGTACCTAAACTCCGAGGCAAGGCATACCTCAACGCTCTTGCGGAGCATACGCTCAAGGTTGTACTTTCCCACCACACCAACATGATATGACGAGCCGCAGGCGACTATGTACAGCTTGCTGATATTTTTTATATATTCCTCGTCGAGCGACAGATCCTCAAAGCAGATGCGGTTATCGCGGATGCGGGTAAAGGCCGCCTTTCGTATGGCCTCGGGCTGCTCCATGATCTCCTTGAGCATGAAGTGGGCGTAGCCGCCCTTTTCTGCGGCCGAGACATCCCAGTCTATGGTGTGGCGCTCCTTCTCGATGGGCTGCTCCATGGAGTTGTAGAAGCTCACCCCATCGGCGGAGATAACAGCGACCTCGCCGTCTTCCATGTACGAGACCTCTCTCGTGTGATTTATGATAGCCGTCGCGTCGCTGGCGATGAAATTGCAGCCGTCGCCGTAGCCGATGAGCAGGGGCGCGTCCTTCCTCGCGGCTATGAAATGCTCGGGCTCGTCGGTGCAGACTATGCCCAGCGCATATGCGCCCTCTATGCGGCGCAGCACTCTGAACACAGCGTCGAGCATGCTGCCGCCCTCGGCATGGTAATACGCCAAAAGCTGGGTCACGACCTCGGTATCGGTCTCGGACTTGAACTCATAGCCGTTTGAAATGAGGAAGTCCTTCAGCTCGACATAGTTTTCGATGATACCGTTATGCACAACGGCGATCTTTCCGTCGCCGCTCATATGCGGGTGGGCATTAATATCGTTGGGCTCGCCGTGGGTAGCCCAGCGCGTATGTCCGACGCCGATTGTGCCCTCGACGCTCTTTCCGCCCTGAATTATATCGCTCAGCACCTTCAGCCTGCCCTTGGCCTTTTCAAGCTGAAGCTTTCCGTCCTTTGAAACAACGGCGATGCCCGCAGAGTCATAGCCGCGGTACTCAAGCCTTTCCAGTCCGTCAAGCAGAATGGGTGCGGCCTGTTCGCTTCCGACAAATCCCACTATTCCACACATAATGATTTTTCCTTTCGGATAAAAATACAGTTTCGGCAGGGGCAATGCTATGCCGTATATTTAGAAATTATACCATTTTCCCCACCCGATTGCAACAAAACAGGCCGCCGAAATCAGCTCCGACAGCCTGTTAAATGTAAATTTTCAGAAAACGAACTGCACCAGCAGCATGTAAACGAGCGTTCCACCGCCGACCGAGAGCAGAAGATTCTCCTTCCACTGATAGGTTAAAATCACGATCACCGACGCGATAAGCTCCGGTATGCCGTGGTTTCCGGTGAGTATGGGAGTATTTTTAAAGCAGTATACAACGATTAGCCCCATAAGCGCGGGCGGGAGCACCCGGCCGAGATACAGCACGAATTTCGGCGTCTCCTTCTTGCCGGAGAAGGCTATAAACGGCAGCCAGCGGGATATCTGCGTTCCCAGCACGATGGCCGCTATTGTAATAAGGGTCTGAGTAACTGTCAGTGTCACAGTTTATTCCTCCCCAGCCAGAAAATAATGAGCATTCCCGCAAGCGCGGGGATGAGAAAGACCGTCGAGCCGAAAGCAATGCGCGAGAGGAGCGTTACGGCGATGCCGATGACGCAGGCAGGGCGGTTTCCTTTTTCCTTCCACTGCTGCAAAAACAGCACTATAAACAGCGCGTTGAGGGCAAAATCCAGTCCCGTCGTGTCAAAGGTTATTATGCTGCCCAGCAGACTGCCAAGCCCCGACAGCCCCACCCAGTAGATATAGGTCAGAAGCGTCATGCCGAAGTAATAATACTTAGGCTCCAGACCCTCCGGCGGATTTGCCGAGACTGCCAGCGAAAACGGCTCGTCTGCAAGCGCATAGACAAGAAAGGGCTTGAAGGGCTTTGTGTCCTTATACTTCTCCAGCAGCGCAAGCCCGTAAAAGGTGTGGCGGAAGTTGACAAAGTAGCTCATGATGATCATCTGCACGGGGTCAAAGCCCGCCGCCATCATGGGGATTGCCGCGATCTGCATTCCGCCGCAGAAGCACAGCGCCGAAAACAGCATCGCCCACAGCGGGCCGTAACCGATGTCGTTCATGAGTATCCCGTATGTAATGCCGACAAATATCCATCCGAACAGGATGGGGATGGTTATGGGAAAGGCGGCCTTTATGCCAAGCCATATTTTTTTAAAGCTCAGATTCTTCATAGCATAGAAAAGGCGCAGCCTGTAAGCTGCGCCGAACTTTCATGAGATTTTCCGTTCAGATAAGGTTCAGGATGAGGGTCAGCAGAACGAAAGCCAGTGCAAACCACTTGGTGGCCTTTGCGAGCTTTGCATCCAGAGACTTTGCCTTGCCCTTGCTGAGGAAGGTCTCCGCGCCGCCGGCGATAGCGCCCGACAGTCCTGCGCTCTTGCCGCTCTGCATAAGAACGACGACCGTGACTGCCAGTCCGGACAGGAGCTGGAGTATCGTTAAAATAAGCTTTACAGTAGTCATTTATATTCAATCCTTTCGATATTTACAAATTAGCTATATTACTATATCACAAGACTTTTTTTAATACAAGGAAAAGTTTCTGACTTTCGGCAAAAATTTTACCAGACCTGCCAGCGCAGTAAAAACGCCGCAAAATACGCAATGCCGCCCACAAGGCTCAGCGCCGCCGTCGCGTAAAACGCAGGTCTTTTCTCCGTCAGCAGCGCCAGCGCTGCCGGCAGAGACGGGATCGCCGCAAGATAGCGCGGCGCGCTCAGAAGCCACGTCGCGCCGACAGCCACGACGAAATACGCGATAAACCACGCCGTATACGACGCCCGCAGCTTTTTGACAGCGGCTATCATGACAGCAAGGCTTATAAGCTGCGACAGAATATTGGGAAGCCACAGCCCCCAGAAATTGCTCGAGCCGATGGCCGCGAGCGCGTTTTCGGTCTGATACGCGGCGGTGTTAAAAAACCAGCCGAGGCGCTGATTCCAGTGTACGCTCTGGTACTCCATGAACTTGAAAAAGTCCCCCGCCACGAGGTAATTTATAAAGCAATACGCGGCAAAGCCCGCGGGTATGAGCAGGGCGGCGGCGTATTCCCTCGGCTTCGCCCTGCGACCTATAAGCTCAAAGAGCACCGGCACAAGCAGTATTATGCCGAGAGAGCGCGTAAAGGCGGCGGAGGCGCCGAAAAGGCAGCCGACGGCGGTTTTGCCGGTGCGCACAAGATATATGCAGGCAAGACAGCAGAGCAGAAACAGACTCTCGCTCATGGGACTTACGAAGAAAAACGCCGCAGGGCACAGGGCAAAAAGCGCCGCGCCGCGCAAAGCGCTCCCGTGCACCATGTCAAGCCGCAAAAGCTTGTACAGCATGGCAGCCGAGCCCGCAAAGCACAGGGCGGAGACGATGAGCCCCGCGTACAAATAATTGCCCACAACGAGGTTCACAGCGCGCACTATCACGGGATAGCCCGGCAGGAACACAAGCTGCACCAGCCTGTCCCATTCGCCCTCGGAAAGATACCAGTCGCGGGCAATGTCGAGATAGTGCCGGCTGTCGGTGCAGCGCCAGAATTCAAGGTACTGCGCCATGCTCTCCGATACGCCGAACGATGCGCGCAGGACGCACCCCAGCAGCAGGATGAATATATTCCACAGCAGCACCGCCGCGAAAATTTTGGAGCAGATGTACCGCTCATCGCTCGCGGGGAGGCTCAATGTTTCCCTTGCGCGCCACGCATCGCACCACACCGGCACAAAGCGCAGGCACAGCGCGAGCATGAGCAGCGCGCTTACCGCCGCCGAGGTCAGTCCCACAGCGCCGTAGCTGTTGGAGGCGCACCAGACGGCAAATACCGCCGCCAGCGCCGCCGTGCCTGTTGCGGATATTAAATTTTCGGGGTAGTTTTTCCTCATTAGCGTCGTTTGTCAAGGGTATACACGCCTGACAGCGCGTTTTTTCTCAAAAATCATTCAAATCTGCATAGCTGTCAGGTGCTTGCAGTTTTGACGGAGCTAAAATGTGTCCAGACAATGAAAAGACCGCAGAGAATACTTTGTGTATTGTCAAGGGCTTTGAAGCCGTATGGGCGCATTTGAGCCCGTCAAAACCGTGCATTCCCTTGACAAGCGATGCTGATATCACCAGATGCCCATTATGTGCTGAACTATAAGGCTCACGCCGGTTATGCCGACCCAGCAGCACGCGCCGAGCGCGATGGGCTTTCCGCCCGTCTTGATGAGCTTTACAATATCGGTGTTTATGCCGATAGCGCTCATCGCAAGCACGATGAAGAATTTGCTCAGCTCCTTTACGGGGGCGAACACGGAGGCGTCCACGCCGAGGCTCACGGCCACGGTGGTTATGATGGACGCGCCGATGAAGTAGAGTATGAAAAACGGGAATATCTGCTTGAAGCTGACCTTTTTCCCGTCCTCGCCGCTGGCTTTTTTCGTGCGCATAAACGCTAAAACGAGTGTGATGGGGATTATCGCGAGGGTTCGCGTGAGCTTGACCGTGACGGCCTTATCCAGGGTCGCGGAGCCGAGTCCCCACATTGCGTCCCATGTGCTCGCCGCCGCGGTGACGGACGAGGTATCGTTCACAGCGGTGCCCGCGAATATGCCGAAGGCCTCGCCGGAGGTGGTGTCAAAGCCGATGAGCGTGCCGAAGGCGGGGAAAATGAGCGCCGCAAGCACGTTAAAGAAGAATATGACGGATATCGACTGCGCTACCTCCTCGTCGGATGCGTCTATGACGGGCGCCGTCGCCGCTATGGCTGAGCCTCCGCATATCGACGAGCCGACGCCGATGAGCGTCGATATCTTCGACGGGATGTGCATGACCTTCTGAAGCACATAGGCGATTATAAGCGACGTCGCTATCGTGCATATGATAATCGGCAGCGACTGAACGCCCGTCTGGAATATGACGTTCAGGTTCAGGCCGAAGCCTAACAGTATGACCGCCCACTGGAGTATCTTCTTGGAGGTGAATTTAACGCCCGCCTCCACCTTTGATTTATCCTTTATAAACAGCGTCACTATCATGCCGAGGATGATCGCCGTCACCGCGCCGCCGATTATCGGAAACCGCTTTCCGAAAAACCACGACGGCACCGCTATTGCAAGGCACAGCAGCAGACCTGCCCAGTTCTTTTTTATCCAGTTCATATTCGTCTCACCTTTTCTCTTTATCTAATCTGTCCGATGCGGAAACAACTTGGGTATAATATCATATTTTCCTCCGCTGTTCAACAAAAAAGCGCCCGAACTTTCTGCTTTTAGGCAAAACAGTTCGGGGCTTAAGCATAAGACGGCGTTTTATTTATATCACTTGGCGGTATTTTTCATCCATTGCTCTTTTGTCAGATACGAAAAATGCTCGGTTTTTGTATCGCCCATCAGCTCGCGCGGCTTGTCCTTCTCCGTATGATGATAGACAAAGCCGCATTTTTCCTGACAGCGTTTGGATTTTTCGTTTCCCTCGTCGTAGCCGCACCACATGGCGCTGCAATTTAAGTCCTCAAAAGCGTGCCGCTGCAATTCCCGAACGGCCTCGGGGATGTAGCCCTTCCCCCAAAAGGGAACTCCTATCCAATAGCCCACCTCAACTTCACCGGGTCTTACCTCGGTGTGCGACTGCGCGGGCGGTATAAGGCCGACGCTTCCTATCGCGCGGTTATCCTCCCTGAGACACACGGCGTAGGTCTCCTCGGCCGACAAAACGTTTTTAATTATCTCCCGGCTGTCCTCCACGCTTTTGTGCACCGGCCAGCCCGCCATCGGCCCCACCGCGGAGTCCTTGGCGTATTCACATAAGCTCTCCGCGTCCGTTTCCTCCCACGGACGAAGTATCAGCCTTTCGGTTATAAATTCCATTATTCAAATTCCCTTCTGATACCTGGTATTTCAGTTTGATTTTTTAAGGGCGTTTATCAGAACATATACGGCGATGAGAACGGCGACGGCTCCGGCGAGAACGGCATACATCGTGCCAAGCTCTACACTGCTTCCGAAGAAGTACAGATTGCAGTCGACCGCGTCCCGCAGCGCGTTTATCGCCTCGGACGGATATCCCATGCTCTCCATCTGTGCGAACACACCGCGCATCGCGTGATTGCGCACAAGCGAGGTGCCGTAGGTTCCGGGGAGAAAAGAAAGCGCTTTTTGCAGCCCCTCGGAAAACTGCGACATCGGCATATACGCGCCGCAGATAAAGCCGTAGCCCGCGCTTATGATAGTTCCGACCGCCGAGATCTGTCCCTGCGTTGACAGGAATACATTGATGATGCTCGATAGCGCCGTGCCGAACATCACAAGCAGAAACACATCCAGCAGCAAAAGCAGAATATCGCTCACGCTCATGTACCAGCCCACGGCGGCAACATACGCAAGGCACATGCCCGTTGCCGCCACGCAGATGATGAGTGAGGATATGAGCGTTGCAAAGTAGTAGCCAAGCGCAAGGGTCGAACGGCTCACCGGAGATATCGTCAAATCCTTGATGCTGCCGTTTACCTTGTCCTGCACCATGATCATGTTCGAGCAAAAGGAAACCGTCACGCAGGATACGGCAAGGATGGAGGAAATGAGCTGACCGCCTACGCAGCCGTCGACCAGGTCTTTCACCGCCTCAAGACCAGAGGGTATAGCCTGCATAAAGCTGTCCCTGTACACATTGCCCAAAAATGTGACGTACAGAACGAGTAGTATGGCCGGGGTTATCAGGGAAGTGAAGAACATGCCCCTGTCCTTAAAAAACAGCCTGACATTGCGTTTTACAAGTGCATTCAAAGTCTTCATCTGTCCGCACCTGCCTCTATCTTTTTTCCCGTGACCGCAAGGAACACGTCATCCATCTTCCCCTTCGTTATCTCATAGTCTCTGAACACCTCGGGGTGTCTGATGATAAGCTCCGTTGCAGCGGCGGTGTTCGGAACAAGCAGGCGATATGCATCGCGCAGCGGCTCATACGGTATGCCAAGCTTCTTTACCGTTTCCTCGGAAGCGCCGTAAAGAGTGATATAGTCGCCCGTATACTTGTTTTTCAGCTCCAGAGGCGTCCCCTCTGCGATCAGCCTGCCGCCGTCGATAATGACCACGAAGTCCGCGTCGGCGGCCTCCTCCATATAGTGCGTGGTAAGAAGCACCGTCATATTGTCCTTCCTGCGCAGGTCAGATATCACGCTCCATAGCGTTTTTCGCGTCTGCGGGTCAAGTCCGGTAGTCGGCTCATCGAGGATTAGTATATCGGGCTTATGAAGGAGAGAGCGCGCGATATCTATCCTCCTGCGCTGGCCGCCGGAGAGCTTGCCCACGGTGCGCTTTAGCAGATCCTCAAAGCTGAGCATTTGCGCAAGCTCCGAGAGCCTCGCTTCAAACGCAGACCCGACGATACCGTAAAGTGCGGCGCGGCTTTCAAGATTTTCGCGCACATTGAGCGCCTTATCGAGCACCGAGCTTTGAAACACAACGCCGAGCTTTGATTTTACGGCGTTCACATTACCGTCAAGCTCCTGCGAATCAATGACTATGCTGCCGCTGTCCCTGCCAAGTTGGCCGCACATAATATTTATGGTCGTGGATTTTCCCGCTCCGTTGACGCCGAGGAAGGCAAAAAGCTCTCCCCTCTTAACGCGAAAGCTCAGATCCTGCACGGCCCGAACTTCGCCGAAGCTCTTGTTAAGATGGTTTATTTCAATTACGTTTTCCATTGCTCCGCCCCTTGATACTCAAAAACCTGTGTTCACAGACAATGAACACAGGTTTTTTAAAGTTATTTATTGTGTTTACTGCACCTCTTCAGGGATTATATCATATGTCGGCACGATCTCAACGCTGATGCGTCCGTCGGATACATCGAAGCCGCGCAGTACGTCCGCGCCCGCGATAACGAAGGTGTAGGTCTGTATATCGCCGCTCTTCATCTCCATACCTACCATGCGGTTGAAGTCATAAGCCACAAGCTCATTGTCAAGATACACCTTGACGATGTAGGAGCGCAGCTTTATTCCCGTGCTGAAATCGTTGCGGTACTTCGCCTGGACGATGAAATCATCGCCGCGTGAGAATGCCTTGGGAACGGTTATATTCAGGCCTGAGACGGTGCTGACGCTTTCATCCGAGACGAAAGTGCTCTTGCCGTCCTCCGGAACGAAGCGCGCGCCCTCATAGTAAACGCTAAGGCCGATCCAGTCGCCGTAAAGGGCGCGGGAGGAAAGGCTGGAGGCGTTATAGACCTTCAGCTCGTTGGGATTGCTGGTGGTGAGCGTGTTGGGGATAAGTATCAGCTTATCATCGGTGAAGTTTATGCTGTCGTAAACCCCGCCGCACATGAGCGCCAGACGGGTGGCGCCGGTACCGGTCATGCTGTAGAGATTGCGGTTGAACGACGACAGGCAGTAGAACAGATCGCCGTTTTTATACAGAGAGCGGTAACGCACATTCGTGGTATTGGGGAACTGGCCGATGGTCTTGACCACCGCGGGCGCCTGAATGGAGATGGCGTAGAGGTTGAGGTCATAGTTGCCGTCATTATCGTAGGCGAGGAAATACATAACGTGGCCGTCGAAGAAGCTGGCGTTTATGTTGTAATCTGCGACCTTTTCAAGCTCATTGCGAGAAATGTCATAGGCATAGAGCTTATCCACGCTGATCTCATTAGTCTCGCTGCCGCTGACCGGCATAGTCTCGGACAGCTTGAAATATATCTTTCCGTTCCAGCCGTAGGGGGTGAAGTTTGCGACCCGCGAATACTCAAGGTCGGAAATAAAGGCGTTGAAGCCGCCGTTTACGATCTTTCCGAAAGCGTATCTGTAGCCGGAGACGTCGTCTGCGTAGTTTGTGTACGCCAAAGCGTAGATGCCCCCGTCATAGAAGCAGTAGGACTCGACTATGTAACCGCTGTATACCGTGGAAACTTTGCCGGATGCCGGGTCGTAGCGCAGAAGCGAGCCTTCCGCGCTGCCGGTGCTGCCGCAGCAGAAATACACCTTGCCGTTATATAGGCTTATGTTATTGAGGTACTGACCGGGCTTTGCGGTGTACAGAGCGCGGGTGAGGTCCTTGCCGTCCGTGAGATACAGGCTGTAGCTCAGATCGGTCTCGTTCTCATACGATCTGTACAGGCAGTAATAATTGCTGCCTACCTGCACGGCGACAGAGTCGTTTTCAAGGTTCGACTGGAAATCGGCCATATCCGCGTTTGCCCTCGAATCGACTCCCGTGCGCTCCGACGGAAGCAGGAGGCGGGAGATTATCATCGCCATCTGCGCGCGGGTGGTGAGCCTTTCTCCGCCGAAGTTGTTATTTGCCCAGCCGTTGAGCACGCCGGCAGAATACAGGAATTTTACGGAGCTGAGGTACTGCTGGGGTATCTGGTCGATATCGGTGATCACCAGATCGCTTATCGCGGGCAGATCAGCTTTGTCTATCGTCCGGCTGAATATATACGCGAGGTCGTAGCGGTTAATGACGATACCGTCAAGGTACACGCCCTTCGGGCAGGACGAGGGTATCATATTATGCGCGTCACAATACCTGTAATACGGGCTGTACCATTCATCGCCCGACCTGATGCTCAGATCCAGCGCATTGCCGAAATAGGCGGCATGGATGCGCGCGGCAATTACGATTGCCTGCCCCCATGTGACGTTCTTCTCCGCCCTGAAGGTGCCGTCCTGATATCCATACAGGACGCCCTTGTTATAAGAGACCTCGATTCCCGAATATGCCCAGTGATTCGAGCTGAGATCGCTGAAGGTATATGTAGTCATATCGGCAACGTCCTCAAATACGGCAAGCCCCTCGCCGGGAACATTCGCCGCCGCGCCGATAGTCAGAAGGCTGGCCAAAACAAGGATCATAGCCAGTATTCTAAAGCATTTTTTCATGGAAATACCCCCTGAAAGTTTGAGGTTACAATTTGGTATCATAATTATAGCAGGTTACATAATATTTTGCAACAGGAATTTGCTAAATACTGTACAATTATTGCTTTACCATTCGGTAATACTGCCAGCAGTGCAGGCGCGAAACCTGCGCGTTCTGCTCATCGTCGGGGCTTGAAACGAGAGCGCCGTCCATTGTGCCGACGATGCCGCTCTTTATGACAGGAAGCTCGCGGCGCAGCTCCGACAGGAAGCTGAAATAGGGGTCTGCCGTCTCGCAGCCGGCAAGCTCCAGCGCGATCTCGCCGAGGAAGCAGGCGCTTATCCTGCCGTCGGCGGGCAGCTCGAGGCCGGAAAAGACCTCCGACGCGTCGCGGCCTGCAAGGTAGGCATCGTTTACCCATATGACAAACGGCACGGTGCAGCTATCGACGAGCTGCCCGGCTGTGCCGCCGTCGCCGAGGTCAAGACCAAGCTCCCTGTAGCTCAGATAGTCCGGCCCGAGGTTCGGCAGATGGTCGCCGAAGAACACCAGAACATACGGCTCGGTGAGCGAATTAAGGCGCTCCGTGAGCTCAAGCAGCATCTCCGAGGAGCATTTTATGCCGTAGCCGTAAACCGACAGGTACTCCTCCGCCTCATTGCTGAGCGAAAGCTCCGTCTGCACCCTGGGGATATCAAAATCGTACTTTGCGTAGTTATACGCCTGATGGTTCTGGATGGTGGTGGCATAGGTGAAAAGCTTCTCCCCGCCGGAGGTGCGCTCAGATATCTCGTCCCAGAGCACATCGAGGAAGGCCGTGTCGAGAAGGCGCGTTTCCTCGTCAAACGTCTCGGAGAATATGAGGCTTTCAATGCCCATGTGGCTCAGGGCGCTGTTGCGGTTATAAAACCAGCTATCGCCCGGATGCAGGTACATGCTGTCGTAGCCGCAGTCGGCAAGCGCGGTCGCCGCGCTGGGGATGTCCTTGAAAAAGCTGCGCATTGCGCTGACGCTGCCTGTGCGTTTTATAAGGTTTGTCTGCATTCCGGTCAGCACGTCAAACTCCGTGTTCGCGGTGCCCGCGCCGAAGTTCGGAACGACGATCTCGCCAGTCACGGCGTTGGGGCTTGCGCAGACCTCGCGGTAAGCCCGCAGCGGGTGCTCGGCGTCGGAATATGTGAAGGCGTCGTTTTCAAACAGATCCGAAAACGCCTCGCACATCACCATGAGCACCTGCGGTCTCTCGCCCTCGGCCGTGTCGGCTGTGTCGGAGGTGTATTCCTCGATGTCCCGCTCCACCGCCTCCTGCGAGTAGCCGTCAGGCTTTTCGGCGGCGTAGAGGTCGAAATTATAAAGGAAGCAGTAGTTAAAGCCCAGCTCGTTAAATATGCCCGTGACATTGTACTCGGAGCTTACGGGGAAGGACGCGTAAAGCTCGCGGTCGCGGTAGACGGTGAAGAAGCAGCCGCAGAATACCGCCACGCTGAGCACCGCGCCGATCACGCGGGGCAGCACCGGACGCTTTTCGGTTCGGCCAAGCCAGACGCCGAGCAGTATCATCGCCGCCGAGCTGAGCACGATAAGCGCGATTATCCCGGGGTGCATGTCAAGCCTGTACTCGCCGGTGGCCTGAAGCGCCTCGCGCAGCAGTGCGAAGTCGCCCGGGACAAACGGGTCGTCGCGGCCGTCGATCTTGAGCAGATTGGCGTAGTTCATCAGGCCGAAGATAAGATTCGTCACGCCGCCGGATATGAAGCTGTTGGAGCATATGAGATAGAGCACCAGCAGGAACACGGCAACAGGCAGCACGTTGAGCACTATAAGCAGCGGGTTCTCCAGCATGAAGCGCATGCTGTGCCGGAATGAGCCGGGCGAGATGTATACGCACATGAGCAGCGTAAAGCAGGCCATCACGATAAGTTCCGCCCACACTGCCTTGTTGTGAAATTTTTTAAGCTTTTCTCTTTGTTTTTCCATATCTTTCTCTCATATAATAATCAAACTTACGCAGAATGCGGCGATGCCGGTGACAGCACCCAGGATAAACTCCGGCGCCGTATGGCGTCCCAGCTTCAGCGATGCCCACATCGTCGCCGCGGCGACAACTGCACATGGTGCGATAAGCGCGCAGCCGAAGAATTTTATCATACACGCCATTGTACCTATCGCGCTGCACGCATGGCCGCTGGCGTGAACCTTGCTGAATTTGTTTATAACGGCAAGCAGCAGCGCTGCGGCAAAATATGTAACGGTAATGAAGAGAAGGTCTTCTCCCGCGTGAAAAATAAGCGCACAGGCGAGCGAGAGCGTGTACCCGACGGCGGTGAAGATAAACGCAAGTCTGCGCTGTCCTCCCCGGCCCTGATCTTTGAATCGCGGCAGTATTTTCTGCGCCGGGTACGCGAGCGCCGGCGTTAACACCTGCAAGAAGAAAACGGCCGCGAAAAGCCCCGGCGATGCGAACGCGCCGCCTTTTTGAGCAATACAGCCGATGAGCAGCAGTCCGATAAAGACCGGCGGCGCGGTCACAATGCGCACTGCTTTTGCGATCTTTTCTGAAATTTTCATGAGATCACCTGAAAGAGGACACGACATTTGCTGTGGGTTCGATTGGTTTAAGCATAAGCATAAGGCGAGCATACGAACTCGCCTCTGCAAAGTCTTTTTGCCCTTTATCTTCGTTATCGTCCTTGCAATACGCGAGTATTCCTGCGTCCTCTGCCTTGATAAAGAACAAAAATCCATTTGCAGAGGTCGAAGATTTTTAAGCGAGAGAGTGTTGGTACAGGCAAGGCTTCGCGATTGAGGAAGGCTGTCGCCTTGTGATTGAGCGAAACGCAGCCTGTGCCGACAATATCCGCTTAAAAACGGGTTCGTATACTCGTCTTATGCTTAGGTATATTATGCTCCATGATGGAGGAAAAATCAAGTCATATTGCGCCTGCAGCGCTTTGCGTCGGATATCGTCGCGCAAAAAATTTTGAAAAAGTCAAGATTAAATTGCAAAAGTTCACAAATAATTTCAAATTAGCATTGCGACGCCCTCCGCAAACACGGAATTCGCGCTTCTGAATCCGTGAATTTCTCTGGGATAGTTATTGATCCAGTCTTCTACCCATTGGATCGCCTTCGCCGTTATCTGGCGGAAGTCCGTCCCCTTTGGGAACCACCGGCGGATCATCTTGTTCAGGTTTTCGTTCGTCCCTCTCTCATACGAAGAATAGGGGTGACAATAGTATACCTTTGTCCTGTTGCCTTTTCGGCGACAGGACTTTTCTATTCCCTGGCAGTCTGCGAATTCTGAACCATTGTCGACGGTGATCGTCTGGAATATCTTATAGAAGGCGGCACCGTATTTTCGTTCAAGGCGATCCAGGGCCGCGACGACGCTTCGGCTTGTCTGGTCCTTCATTGGGATAATGATTTCTTTTCTGGACTTCCGTTCTGTCAGAACCAGAAGGGTTTTTTTCGTCTTCTTCTTTCCTTCGACACAGTCCATTTCCCAGTGACCGAAAGTTTCCCTGTCGTTGATCTCTTTCGGACGATTTTCAATGCTTTCGCCGGCGGAAGGACGGGAAGCCTTCTTCACGCGGTTATAGGAACGCTTCTTCTTGCTCTTTTCCGGAAGGCTTTTGTTTGTAATGGTCAGAAAGACGCCTTTGTCGATATAGGAATAAAGGGTCGATTCACAGATCGACGTCTGGAATTCGATCCCCTGTTCCTTGATTTCGCCCAGGACAGCGGCCGGCGAATAGCCTTCTTCACCGATCTTCTTTTCGATATACTGGGCCAGGGCGTGATCCTTGCCGATCTTCAGGTCGGGACCCTTCGACGCCAGGTGTTCCCTGTATGCCGCTTCAGCTATGTCCGGACTGTATCGTTCTTCTTCAGTCAGGTCTGAATTCGTGTGGATATAACGGCCGCGTTTGACTTCGTTGTAAATGGTGCGAATGTGAACGCCGATTTCGTCGGCTATTTCCTGGTAATGATGTCCGGCCTTCAGCATAGCTTCGATCTTCAGGCGATCGTTCCACGACAAATGTTTGAATCTCCGTCTTTTCATTGTTGTTCCTCCCTGGTTAAGCAAAAAGGCCCCGTCCATAATGGACAGGACCTTCCGATCGTTATATGCTGGATAATCTGGCGATATGTTCCGCCAGTGCTTCTTTTATGAAGGCGTTGACGCTCATTCCGACCGATTCTGCCGCCTTCGCGATTTTTTCCCTGTCACCCTTCGGAACTGTGATTTCGATTCGGTCATAGGCTTTCGTATTATAGCGCTTGTTTGCGGCTGTCTGTGCTTTACTCATAAAATAATCACCTCACGCCTATTATTATATACTACCGGTAGTATATTGTCAAGGGGTTCAGGGCAAAAAAATAGGCCACCGGTGATCCGGTGGTCGGTTTCTGGTTCAGTCTTCAGATAAAAGCCAGTCGACGGACACGTTCAGGACCTTAGCTATAACCTTCAGTTCGAAGTCTGCGACGAAGCGCGTTCCGATCTCGATCCGGCTGACGCTGTCGCGCTCTATGGTTATGCCGGCGATCTGTAACTGTGCCGCGAAGTCCGCCTGGGTAAGTCGGCGCTTCAATCTGGCTTCGCGAATTCGTTCGCCGCTGACATTCTTCTTTCCCTGATAATCGTATATTTTCACGCCAGGCCCTCCCTTCATTTGTAACTTTTGTGTTAAACATCTGAATTATTCTTGTTTTTAACACATTTTCGCGTATAATTGTGTTAAAGGTCAGAATCACGCGATTATTCAAAAAGAATTTACATATAGAAGGGCGGTGATCCTTTGTTTTTTGATTCAAAGAAGCGCCAGGAAAAGCGAGAAGCGAAGCGCAAAGAAAGGCTTTACCAGGAAGCCGTGAAGAAAGACCCTTTGTTCCAGGACAGACTGAACCGGAACCACGAAATAATGATGGATTCTATTCGAATTCTGAACGATACAAGGAACCTGGTCACATTTACAGGCCGATATTCAGACGCAAAGTCGGCCGCTTTCCGGTTGGAAACGGCCTTCCTTCAGATCGGCGACGACTGCTGTCATGGTATACAGGACGAAATTGACACCCTGTTTATAGAACGGCTTCCGGCCGTCCTTGATCTGGAACTGTCACAGGCCGACGCGCTGAAAACGCTTTCCGGCAAACGTAAGCGGTGGAACGGAATTGTTCAGACGTTGGAAAAGTGTGAACGTGTTTCCGGAAGCGCTGTCGAAGACGCGATCACGGAAGCGGAAGCGAAGGTTTTTCTTCTTCTGGAAGAAGGGACCGACTGGTCGAAAGAACCGGTCGACATTGACTTCGGCCCGTCTGAAGCTGTTGTCGTGGAAAGTCTGAAGAAGGCGGCTCTGAAGACGGCTATTGAACGCGGTATTCCGGAAGACCAGGCCAGGGATATAATCGAAAAGACGATCAGAAACAAGAAAAGCGGCCAGGGGTGATCCCTGACCGCTTCTTTTTGTGCCTGTGATTCAGTTTATACTTTCTGAAGGTTGGACGCCTTGACGGCGGCAGTGACGGTCTTTCCGATACCAATGACGACACGATCGCCGTTCACCTGGATCACGTCATAGACGTCATAATAGGTCTTGAAGGTTCCGCCGTTGTAGGTCTGGGCCTTCAGGACCTTTACTTTATCGCCCTTCTGAATGGTCTGATCGGCGGCGACAGAAACGTTAGCCGCGTCGACCCACCCGTAAACAGTGGAACCTTTTCCGGAAACTGCGACCAGGTGGTAAGGGTGGGCCTTACCGGCCGCGATCGCTGTGATCTTCGCCTTTCCGGCCTTGCAGTTCTTTCCTGTGGCGGTCTTATAGGCGGAAGTGTAGTGTTTCGTTCCGGTGAAGTTGACTTCGGTTCCGACGGTCAATGTCTGGGACGAAGCCTGGGCGTCGGTCGTGCCGGCGGTGCTTTCTTCGTAGCTTCCCAGGCGTTTATTGACTTCGTCGGCGATCTGGCCGTGGCGTTCGTAAAGGTGAGTTCCAGGACAGGACTTGTTCGCATAATCGCGGTGAACGGTCATATTACAGCCGTTTTTGTGATTGACGCGGTCTTCCTTGTTGGTGGACCATACAAGTTTCTTGATCCCGTTTCGCTGACAGATGTCAGTCACCAGGTCGATCAGGGCCGCGAAGGCCTTGTCGTTTACGGCGTAGGGTTCAGTCGTGTCAGACGCGACTTCGATCGTGATCGCGCGGTGATCGTTTGCGGCGTTGGAAGAACACCAGGAACGGTCCTTTTCCTCGACATACATTCCGATTCGACCGTCGACGCCGACGCCGTAATTCGAAGACGCCTGTCTGGAAGTGGGGGCGAAGATATTTCCCAGGGTTTCGACGGAACACTGACCG